>Ga0307515_10003784_pt1 | contig 31675 bp, 11 predicted proteins | sample 17_EM_MG_FD_194513 | JGI IMG/M metagenome (GOLD analysis project Ga0307515, IMG submission 194513) | Populus trichocarpa ectomycorrhiza microbial communities from riparian zone in the Pacific Northwest, United States - 17_EM | ecosystem: Host-associated > Plants > Roots > Unclassified | place...
AATTAATAGTTATTAGTAATTTTATTAATCTAAATAGAGAGGATAGAGCCTAAGGCCTCCTTATTATAGGAAGCAATTAAGGCCTTAATTATAGCTTTATATAATACGCCAGATAATAAGAAAAGCAATAATAAGGTTAAGCTATAAGTTATTAAGCTTAATAAGGCTTTAGATATACTAGAGTGCCTTAAGCTCTATAAAGGGTAGTAAGAAAAGGGTAATAAAGGCAGAGAGAGTAATTTAAGGCCGTTAAGTTATGTAAGTAAAGTAGATAACTATTACGAGCTTCTTTAAGTAGTTATAGATAAAGAGAAGAGTTAATTTAGCCCCTTGCGGCGATTAATAAGTAAGCTCGCAATATAACGTTTCCATACAGCATAATATTTAAACCCCCTACTACCGAGCTGAACGGTATAATAAGGTTTTACTATAGTACTAGAAATTTTAAAAGAGTAACTAAGAATTAAATAATGCTTAACTAAGGTTTCTTAAAAGGAAATGAAAATGCTAAATTGAAAATTGTAGAGCGTGAAAATATAAAATACTTATAAGAGATAGTTACTGGTAATGAGGATAAAAGGAAGAAGATTACTTCTTTGTAGTATTCCTCGCTATCTACTACTCTTTATAATAGTATATTCTTCTAAATAGGAGTTGTTCCTTAATTTTAAATTTAACTGCCTTACGTTTAAAGCTTTTAAACTCTTTTATATTTATTTCTTAAGGTATTTAGAGTATTAATAGCTATTATATAATCTTTTGGTATTCTTTAGAGTATATATTATTAAGTAGGCTAATATTTAGATCCTTATTTTACAGCACTGTCTAGTTTATTATATATGCAATACGCCTAAGTTTTAAATCTATAAAGTCTTCTAGGTCCTTAGGCTTATCTTTTAGCTTTCCTTCTTACGCGGGTCGCTGGGATAAGCTATTTGCTATACTATTCTTCTTTCTAGGTATATATTATATATTAAAGTCCTATAACTAAATCCACGCTAACTAATAAATTATTAGTAATCTAGGCAGATCTGTTGTTAATCTATTAAGCTAGGATACTAGGGTATTAGTATCTATTTTAACTATAAATTATACTCTATATAGCCAGACTTAAAACTTCTTAAGCGCGTAGAGTAAAGCTCTGCATTTAAGCTTTCTAGAGTTGTACTTCTATTCCCCCTTTAACTATATTATACAAAAACGTTAGAATATATGGTAAGTGGGTATAGCTCTAAATTTAAGATATCTATATAGAAGCAGCAATAACACTAGAGGCTCCACCCCTTCTACCGCTTTTACCCTTTTTCCTACCTATCTTACCACCTACTACTCTACCTACCCTACCTTTTCCACGGCTAGTACGACTTGGGTAAGGCTTAGGAGCCCACGTAGGTAAGGTATATACTTATACGCGTGCCTAAGACTTCTATTAGTATAAAAGGCTAAATAATACTATATACTAACCCCTATGCAGTATACTAGGTATAAGCCGCTAGGGCTGGCTTGCTGTATAGACCATTTATTATATGGGCGTAAGCCCCTTACTATAGCAAGACTTTAGGCTATTCTATAAAGCTTAGCCCTAGTAACTAAACTGTCTGGCGGCGGCATTAATAGTAGTAGTATTTATTAAGTCGAGTTAATGCTGCGCAGGGGATAGGAGGCTAGTAGTAGTAGTAGTAGTAGTAGGAGTTAGCGCAGGGCCAGAGAGAGGAGTGATAGTAGTAGTAGTGGTAGTAGTAGTGGCTCTAAAAGCATAATTAACAGTAAAACGCTAGTGTTAATATAATATAATATACCTAAGCCCACTAGCAGGCCCGTTGCGTTTAAGATTCTCCTTATCTAAGAAGGAATATCCTATACGTCTCTAGAGCTAGCTATTTAGTAAGAGCGCGAGGAGCGAGATAAGCGGCTGGATAATACCGGTATAGAGGATAGTAGTTATAAAGGCTATTGCGGAGGCTACTATAGAGGTAATGGAGGAAGTAGTAGAAGCTATAGTAGAAGCTAAGGAAGAGGAGTAGATTTAAAAAATTTGTTAAGAATATTATTGAAGTTAAACTAAGTATTTAATATTTTAATAAGCTTGTAGGTAAAGCTGTAGGTTAATTAAATCTAGCTACTTTTTAAAAGGGAAGGTAATATATAAATACTAATCTAATTATAGTAGTAAATAATAGAGAGCTAGTATGGAAGGGCAAAGCCTAACTTTAAAAGATAATATTTAATTAAGTATTATAAGGGGAATGGAACTAGATAAGTTATACTAGAGAGGTAGAAGAATAACTAAAGGGTAAGTTAGATTTTTTTTAAGATAAGGTTAAAGCCTAGGTTCCTTCTGTAATATATATAACCCTAAGCCCCCCATATATAATAAGAAATAAATTAAAATAACTAAAAAGCGTTCTATACTACTATATTACTACCCCTACCTAAAACGTTATCCCTTAATGTTTCTTTATAGACCCTATTTGGTAAGTAAGAAACGCTTAAAAATAGAAAAAAAATAACCTAATACCTAGTACTCCTTTAACTCCTTTAAAGCTGCCTACACCCCTTCCTTAATTATTACCTCTGTTTTTGTCTACATTATCTACGCCTTTCGCCTTAAGCTTTATATTTATATTATTTTATATATTAACGATACTAACCTAGAGTTTTAAAGACACCTTTTTACGGACAGTATCCATTTCCGCTTGTATTGTCTTCTATATAAAAGGTTAGAGAACACTAGAATTAATTATCTATTTTTCTAAAGTGGTACCCTTTTTTAAAATTAGTGAAGGCGTTAGGCGGCATAATACTGCTGGCTTATTAGTATTCTCTAGAGTATTAATAAATGCTAGCAAATATTTAGAAGTAGTATTTTAGAAGCTATCTTCTTTAAGCTTACTTATATCCTTTAGCTCCCGGTCGAAATTTATAGGCGCTACCTTATTATTAAAGATATTAGGACTAAGGTTAAGCGCAGTAGTCCTAGCGCCCTGGGGCGTAATAGCCCCAGCCTTGCCTTTAGAATAGCCTTTAGAACCATAATTAGTTAGCGGGGGAGCGCTAGAAGTTATACTAGTTAGGTTATTTTCGTATTCTAGATCTAAAACTAAGTCTTTAGGATATTCTAGGTCATCTGCAGGACGCTTACGCCCTTATTCTTTTGCCAAAAAGTAAGACTTTACCTTAAATACCTCCCGCTTAAATTCCTCTAGCTCCCTAAAGCTCTTACGAACAGCCTTAGCAATACGCGTCTTATGTCTTTCCTAAAATACTTAATATTTATTATTTAATAAAGGATTTAGAATTAACTGTTGCTCTCTTTTTACTTAAGGGTTGTCCTATAAAAGTCTCCCAACTAAAGCATTTAAAAGAGCGCTCTTTGCCTATAGTTGTATATAGGCTAGAAACTTATATAGAGAAGCATTAGAAATAGGTTCGCTAGTAGGAGTTAAAACTAGGGGAAAAGCGTCTAAATTTTTCTATATAACGGCCTGCTAGCTTTTAAGCCTAGGAATCTCCAATCTCTTAGTATTTAGTAAGATTGCGATTAAATCTAGTGTAATAATTAAGCGACTTAATGTTGCTTAAGAGGCTCCTTATGTAATAGTAGCTTTTATAAACTATACTTTACTAGTCCTTAACGTAATAGGCATCTAGTTAAGCTTAAACTTCTTAATATTAGCTTTAGTCCAGGCAGTTTCTATATTCTTAATACGCCCTCTACTATTAAGTTCCCTATATTCTTAAAGTAAGCCTACCTATTCCGGTATATACTAATATATACTAGGTAGGAACTTTATATAAGATTAACTCCTCTTATTAATTAAGGAGATATAAGAATAAAGCCAGCTTTCTCTAAAATTTGGCCCTCCTTTATGCACTTAGAGAAGGTTAATTTCTAAGTTCTGCTTTTTAGGGAGATGGCCACTAAGGAACTAGAGTGTATAGTTTAGATATATAATGAAACGAGTAGCCCTATTGGCGCGTAAAGCCACTATATACTAGTAGTGCTCTAGATTTATCCGAACTACCTACTATAGCAGAGAATAGTATATAGTCTAAAGGATACCGCTACTTTTCTCTCTAGCGGTCTTACGTAAATGATACGCGTATATATTAAACTCCTCTTTAAAAATATTTAGAATTTTAGTATCTTTCTACTATTTAAATAAATTGGCCTAGTGGATTCTAAGCAAGTCCTATTCTATTTCCCCTTTTAAGCCTAATATAAGCTTTCTTAACCCTATATAATCTACTTAATAATCATTAGGTTATATAGTAGAATAAGCGTAAATCCTAAGACTATTGTTTATATACTTAGAACGACTATCCCTTTTAAACTAAAAATAAGAGCTTTTGGCTATCCGGAGAATATTAATAGCATTATAGTTCTTAAAGATTAAGTGAATTCGCAAATATAAATTTATAGAAGAAGTACTAGTATCTAGTCCTAGTAATCCTACTATTTTCTAAAGATATATCTAGTATAATACGCGAACTTCTATCCTATTTCCTTACTAGGCTATAATAAACTATTATAAGATAGAAGAGATACCGCCTTCTAGTTCTTTTTTTAAATTAAGAGCCTTTATTAATTTAACTAGCGTTTTAGAATAGCACGAGTATTTTATTTTTTATTTCGGCCGTAGTTTCCTAATAATTACCTCTTTATTAGCTTTAGTAATTATAGCTACCTTTTCCTTTTATTTATTGGATTTACTAGAAGCTAAAGATTCCGTAGGTCCTATTTTTAGCTTTTTTTAGGAGATTTCTTAGAAGCTTTTCTGGCCTTACGTTTCTGCAAGGAGCTAGTAATAAAGATATCCTTTAAAGACGTAGATTTATTAGATTTAGAGTTCTCTCTATTAGCTTTAGGAACCTTACCTCTAAATAGAAACGTACTATATAGTATCTTTACGTTTAAGCCTTTAACCTCTTTAAAAGGTACTAATAGAGGTCCTAAAGTAGCTAGCTCTAGTACAGATCCCTCTCCTTTAGCTTTAATAGTTAAGGCTAGTACTAAAAGCTTATAGCCATAGCTTAGATAATAGGCGAGCCTCTATTTCTTAACTAGCTCTTTATTAACTTCTAGTCTAAATTTATAAGCATTAAGGAAATCTAAGGGTATTAGGTATAAAGTCCTTAAGATTCTAGCCTTTAAGAGTTCTAGGCGGTTTAGCATTATATTATTAACTATCTTTAACGCATCCTCTCTAGTAATTTCGCTTTTTTTAGCTTAATTAATAAGGATATAAATACTTTTTAGTGCGTAATATATATAGAAGAGCTTATAGGGACCTTCCAAAAGCTCCTCTTTCTACTCCTTCTTAACTATATCCCGCACCGTTTTAATCTTATTAATCTTATAAGTAATCTTAGAAAGCTTCCTAATATCTATAAAGGCATTTTCCTACTCTTTACTTTCTAAGTTTCGTTTAAGCTCTCTATCTGTCTGATTACAGCACCTGGTGTACGAACGCGTATTTACGCGTTCGGTGCACCAACCACCCGCTTACGCGTCTAGTGCACCCCTGAAGCACTGACTAATTAGGGGGAGGTCGCATCAGTATATAGACTACGTAGTCTGCTTCATACAATCGACAGTCACCACCATCCCAAAGAGCATACGATACTATACGTATTTCGTGCCCCGGGATATGACTCACTCGTGCTATTAAGTTAGTACGAACACTATCCTTTTTAATCTTAATTATAGCATTTTTCGCAGCCTTAACTATATTACACTCCTAGTTTAAAATAACCTATATTAAACTATAATAGATATTTACGCGCTAATTAACCAGGTGGCTTTAGGCAGCTTTAAAAATAACCTCTATTATCTGCGCCTTTCCTTAGTATGTAAGGGCCATTAACTAGATAGTAGGAGGTAGAGGCGTAAAAGGCAGAGGCGGCGGCTTTTCTTTTAAGCGAAGTTTTATAGTTCTAGGTATTTTTATAGTAAAATTCCGTGCGCGCAATGGGCAATTTAAGAGAAGAGTAATAATAGTGCCTCCTTAACGCGAAGAAAGGTAAACGGGCGCGTATAATTAAATAAGATAGGATAATAGGATAACAGGAAGTTAAAATAAAGATATTATAGTATTTACCAAAAAGGTGAATTAAAATGGTCGTTATATAAAATCTTAAGATATTAAGGAACTTTAACCGCCGGTTAAAGTTATCTAAATAGTTAGATTTTTCTTACTAAGGCTTTTATATGGTAATAATATTAATATTAATACTTTTTTAAAAGAATAAACGAGACTTAGATAATACTTAACTCTAACCTCTAGTATGCTTAACTAAGACTTCTTAAAGTAAAGTAGCTCTTCTCTTAACTTAAAATGAAACTAAAATATTAATTTAAAAATTATAGAATATAAAAATATAAAATACTTATAAGAGATAGTTATTAATAATAAAGGTGGAAGGAAAAAGACTACGCGTGCAGTTATTTTTTATAAGAGTAATTATTAAGATAGAGGATTTAAAACCAGCTTTAAAGAGCTGAATTCTTTTCCTAATTTTTTGTGGCAGTAGGATGAGGTAGAAGTGTAGTAGAAGACGCTAATCCTTATAGAAGTAGAGAGAAGAAAGTAAATAAGTTGCTACTTATAGTAATAGGTGTCCTAAGTAATAGCCTGTTTATAGAAGAATCTTTATAGAAAACTGCCTTTTTAGTAGAGTTGTGTAATTCTTAAGATGCGGTAAGATTATAGTATAGTTAGAAGGAAGGGACGTATATAAAGGACAGGTATAAAGAAACTCTTTTATAAGTAGTAATAATTAAGTTACTTAAATAAGAGGGTAGGAGGGCTTTATAGATAAGAACCCGGTAATCCTTCTTAGAGAACACCTTTCCTAACGGCTGATATTACTTTATGCTATACTAAAGTTTAGCCTAACTTTACTTTTTATAGGATGTAGAGTAAGTCTCCCTCCCCTACCTAAGAATTTAACTGTCCCCTAGTTAAAGCGTTTATACTTGCTACTATTAAATATTAACGGCTTAGTTATTACTACCTTTTATATTAACTTCCTCCTTTATAAGGCTTCGTCTAGTTCTTATACTTGCTTTTACGCCTATATCTATTATAATAGTAGTTTAGTTATTAATTTCTCTGCTTATACTATAGCCTCCTCTTTAGGTGCTTTTTCTTCTATAAAGACTTCTTCTATATTATAGTTACTTTTATTTATATGGTCTTCTAGTCTAATCCCCTTAGGATCTTATATATAAAACCGTTTTAACCAATTCCTATATAGGGTGCCTCCTATTTTAGTGCTATTAAGGTTTTTAATTTTATAGAACCCTTTTTCTAACGACCTTTTAATCTAGAAGGGGCCCTGCTATTTTAGCTGCGGCTTTTGCTATCGTGATATATCCTTTACCTTCTTTGCATCCTATACCGGCATAAGCTCTCTAGGCTTAAGCTTACTTTTATAGGTATTCTTTATCTTATTAAAGTACTCTTTATTAGCTAGATAATAGCGGCGCACCTTCTCCTAAGCTTCTTTGTTGTTTATTTCTTATTATTTAAACTATTTTATTTTTAAAACGATTAGTTCCTTTATTATTCTTACCTTATTTTATAGAAGTATCTACTATATAGGAAGGTAAAGGTTAATTAGGAGTATATATTCTTATTTATAAAGCATTTACGCTAGCGTTATTTTCGTTATCCTCTTAACTGTTATTCGGTTAGCCTAAAGCGCTTTTATTAGATTCTGTACCTAGTCGCCTCCGTACTTCGCTAACGCTACTATTAGAGGTTAATGTTCTCTCTTAATTAGGCCTTATTTTTGTAGATAGTAGGCTAATATAACTACTTAATAAATTCCGTATACTTCTGTAAGAGTAGTTACTATATCCTTATTCTCTAGTTATCCATTAATAGAATATTATTTAAATACCCCCTATCTATAGATAACCTCTTCTTATAGGAATTTTGCTACCGCTTTAGATATTGCATTTATTAGAGCTTTTACTTCCGGCTAGCCTAAAAGGTACTTTTTAGCTACTACTAGATACTGCTTCCCTGATTTGGCCGTTAGTATATATATAATATCTATTAAGACTTATTCCTAAAGGGCGCTATCTAAGTTAGATATAAGGCCTTTTTTTCTTGCCTAGATAAGTACTTCTAGTACTTAGGACACTCTCATATATATTTTTTAACCGTTTTATAGAGTCTAGGCCACTAATATTATACTAATACCTTTATAATGTTCCTTCCTTCCCTTAGTACCCGTTCTTATTATATATCTCTTATACTACTTTCTTCTAGTATTCCTCACCATCTACTACTCTTTATAATGGTATATTCTTGCTTATTCTTCTAAATAGGAGCTAATTCTTAGTCTTAAATTTAACTGCCTTACGTTTAAAGCTTTAAACTCCTTCGCGGTTATTTCTTAAGGTCTTTAAAGCGTTAATAGCTATCGCGTAATCTTCTAGTATTCTTTAGAGTATATATTATTAAGCGGGCTAACGTTTAGATCTTCGTTTTGTAGTATTATTAAATTTATTATATATATAATATACCTAAGCTCCTAATCTATAAAGTCTTCTAGGTCTTCCTTAGGCTTGTCCTTTAGTTCTCCTTCTTATATAGGTCGCTAGGATAAACTATTTACTACGCTATTCTTCTTTCTGGGTATATGTCGTATATTAAAATCCTATAGCTAAATCCACGCTAACTAATGGGTTATTAGCGATCCTAGTAGATTTATTACTAACCTATTAAGCTAGGCTACTAGGGTATTAGTATTTATTTTGACTGTAAATTACGCTCTGTATAGCCAGACTTAAAACTTCTTAAGTGTATAAAGTAGAGCTCTACACTTAAGCTTTCTAGAGTTATACTTCTATTCTCCCTTTAACTATATTCCGCTCTTAAACCTATATAGGTAGCTTCTGTCTTTTTTATTAAGTTAGTTTAACGTTGCTCCCTATCTAGCACCGCTTAAGTCTACTATTAATATAATTTCTCCTGCCCCAGGCGAATAGTTAATTTGGATTAGCGCTGGCGCTATAGTAGTGGCTGTTTTTAAAGTTACTATTGCTTATAACTGCTCTAGTCTCTAGTAAAATATTATACTTTTCCTAAGCAACTAAAACAGAGGCTCCGCCGTAATGGAAAAGTTAAATAGTTATATATTAATTAGTGTTATACCTTATAAGCAAATAGTTAACTTACTAATTAAATAGAATATTAGAATTAGATAGGAAGTCTATAAGATTAGGTATTAAGTACAGCTCTATTAAGTAAGGTATTAATTAGTGTTATCTTAGGCTTATCTGCGTTAATATTATTAAGGCCTTTTACTACAGTAATACGCCCTTATAGCTTTGTATTAAAGCTATTAATAAGTAAGTCGTAGTAAGCTAGTTGCTTTAGGATTCTTTGCTTTTTAGCTTTAGAAGATTCTAATTATAATAAGGTTGATTTAGAAGGTAGCTTTATAGGCTGTCCTTCCTTTAAACCCCTAGAGAGCCTCTAAGTTTCAATATTAATAATATCCTTATAGCTAAGGTAACTCTTTTGTCCGCTAGGCCGTCTTATAATAGTAGTTAACAGCTTAAGCGTAAGATAATATATATTAGTAGCTGCATTAGTTAGCGTATAATATATGCTGTTAAACTAGCTAAACGCGTCCTCTATAGCATACCGCAGCTCTAGGCAGTAACTAGCGGTAAGTAATACTTAAGTAAATAACTTAGTTATATCTAAACTAGTTCGCCGTTAGCTTTAAAGAAGAAGCTTAAGAATAAGATTATAATGTTTGTTAAGTTAATTAATCTTAAACTAACTATCTTGCTAGCCTCTATAATTAACTAATATGCTAGTAAGTAATAATCTTTAAAGGACTTAATCCGCGGCTTTAGTTATAAGTAATTTAGTAAGGTATAAAGCTAACTATATATATTAACTCTTTGCACTACTAGTAAAGAGAATATAGTAGTAAATAATTACCTATTTAATAAGCCTAATATTAACGTGCTTAATAGTAAACTTTAATATAAGGTAGACCTCTATATCTTATATAAATTAAATATAGTTTTAGAACACCTTATTAACTAGTTTATTACTATAGGACCATTAGCTAGGCGAGAAGAACTCCTCTTAAATGCGCTATAAGGTAGCAAGGAATCTTACTCTTACTACTACTGTTTTATTACCTTTTCTAATATCTTATCCAGTAATCTAATTATTAACCCCCTTATTACCCTAGTCCTTAATATTTTAAAGAAGAAGACTAAGGAAGTAGGCAGTAATTTAGGCGTTAAAGGACTTAATTGCGACCTCCTTTTTATAATAGAATGGCGTCCTATAACCCTAATATGCGCTAAGGTAAACCTTACTATAATCTAACAATTTAAAGTAGTTGGATAGTCCGCGGTAAATGTCGTATATTATATCCATATAGTTAGTTTGCTAATAGAATAATCCAGCCATAAGAAGAAACTATTTTAGCTATTTGTAGTAACGCTCTTTAAGATAGCGCTCTTACTATATAGATTAGAGGAGGCCTATAATCTTCTAATCGCTATTAATTAAGACTAATTTACTATTATTAAAGGATCTATCCTTATTCCCTAGCTGGCCCTCTTAAAACCCGTATTTGCCGTTATTACTACTAAATATATTTCTAAGAATACTATACGTGCCCTTTAGAGTGCCCTTATTCTTTAGAATTAGACCTAATATAAAGTGGTATAGCTTTTGTGGAAGGAGATGATCTATAATAGGTATACTGGGCTAGAAGTCTACGGCAATATTAAGCTCTTTAACTTTTGGTATTATATATGTAATGGCCTTAGCAATTTAATATAACTGACACTATTCTATATAGCTATCTGCCTAGTTGCTAGGATAATTAAAGATCACGCTATAAGTAAGCTATTCTATAGGTTTAAGTATAAAAGTGCGAAGACCGTTATATAGAAACTTGGGGTTAAGTATAAGCTTAGAAGTAGTAGCAGAGAGGTGCTTATTGGTGTTTAATATAGTCTTATATTAAACCCTTTTATTCTAGTTAAAGTTATTATATATAACCGTTAGCTGGTTCCGGTTCTTTAAAGTAGTTACCTTAATTATACGCTATAAGAAAGTTACTATTTATCACACTAGCAGTAACTAAGACGCCTTAAGTGCGTAATCTATAGCTAAGATACCTTAACTATACCCTCTACTTATAGTGACGGAGGTGTCTTATCTAACCCTTAAGTGTAGAAGTATATACCCTACTAACTTCCTCTAGTTCCTTTTATATTTTGGCAAGACTAGTATATAATATTATAACTCCTAACTTATAAAGAAGCGTAATATACCTTTATTTAATACCTATATTATATAAATAAACCCCTAAAGTAGTATGGAACCAGTAGCTAGCTTAAGGGGCTTATATATTTGCTAGGATTGCGCACACTATAAAGAGCTTATTATAGTAAGGCGTAATATTATAAGAATTGGCATATAGCCTTTACTAAACTAAAGCTATAAGGAAGCTCTATAGCGTTAGAGTAAGGCGCTATACGTTAGCAGTAATTATATTAAGCTTAAGCTTTTTAACTAGTTCTTTAGCGTTAAATCGTCTAAGCCTACTAGAAATAATAACTCCGTTCTCTTCTTTTAGGCGTATAAGATCCTCTAACTCTTACTCTATCTGCTTATATAGAGGTTTTTAATAGAGCCTTTCTAGCTAGCGATTACTATATATTATAAGCCGTTTCTTAACTTCTAGCTCTTTAAATATTGCCTTCTATAGCCTATTTATATGTTGCTCTAGCGTATTATAATTAGAAGGGCCGGAAGTAGTTATATAATGCTTAATAAAAGTTATAATGCCCTAGTGGTGCTTATGCAGCTATTCTAATATTAAATTAACTCTTTTGCGTTCTAAATAAAAGACTTATAGTCCTTAATTATTATTTAAAGCTAGCTTATTAGTTTGGGTACTCTAGCTATAGTAGAAAGAGGGCGGTAGTGGTTATAGGAGAGGTGCGGCTGTTATAACTTAGGGGCGTTAGGCGCGATAATAAGATAATAAATTAGAATCGGGCAAATCGGGTAACGTAGTCTTCTTCGCTAGGTTTAATTTAGTAATTCTAGCTATTAGGAATAGCTTAGGGAGTTATAAAAGTTGAGATAATTTGGCTTAAAGTAGGTGTATATAGGCCTAAATACCCCGCGTAGGACTAATAAAAATCCAAACCGTATACTAGACCTTTTAACGAAGGTCTTGCCAAAAGCGGCTAGCGGCTTGGTAAGGTAAGCCTTAGCAAGAAGGTCTAGGAATGAGACAATATGCTAGTAACGTGTTCCACTAGTGACCTACGCACCCTAGTAAGCTACGCAGTGAAAAACACACCAAAATCTAGAAAATTTAAACCTTTATATTTTAACAATAATCTAATAATAAAGGCCTATAAATTTAATCACGGCCTTTTATATCTACTTTAAGACTCTAGTTAAAGTTCTAGAGTAATACACTTAGCTATTATTAAGATATTAAGTTATAGCCCCTAATTTTGAACTAAATTGCTATTTCTCTAAAACTAGCTTATAAATTACTTCTAAACTTTAACTAGAGTTTTAAAGTGGATATAAAAGGGCAGGATTAAATTTATAGAATTTATTATTAAATTATTGTTAAGATATAAAGGTTCAAATTTTCTAGATTTTGGTGTGTTTTTCGCTGCGCAGCTTACTGCGCAGGTCACTGGTGGAACACGTTAATTATTATTAAGTAATTAATCATAACTATAAATTCTCATTAAGCGCCTCTAATTAATTAATATAAAACCTCACTAATATAGAGAAGTAGTTTATCCCTTCCCCTGGTAGCGTCTTACGAAAATTGGACCGTGCGTGGAATATCAAACACTAGAATTATAAGTACGTATTTTTAATCATGGAGCATGATCCGATTGCTTCTATTAGCGAGCTCTTATCGATAACCGTAGGACACGTTTTACCAGGCGAAGAGATAATTGTGAGGTGAGGATATAGATTCTTTGCTGCCACCTTCCCTCCATCGAATTCCATCTACTTCATCTCCTTTATACGCTGCTCAGGATCGCGATGTTGTCTTCCTTGCCGTCAATACCTTATCCGCCTTCCGGCGGGGGATTTTGGAGTCCGGTCACATCAACAATAAATTGGTGCGAGGAGGCAAGGCTCAGGCTTTTGCAACCCGGTATAATCGTCACTAACTAGTATGATAAAGGACTACTATGCGACTATATACTTAGCCGAGATCGTGAATGCCTTCACAAATCTGATTTTTATCTACCTCGCGTACATTGGAATATCTAGTTGCATCCAGAATCGCCATCCTTGGGTTTTCCTTGTAGCATACATTAGTTATCTAATCATCGGGATCGGAAGCTTTCTATACCATTCATCCTTGAAATGTTTGACGTCCGAAGCTTTCTTGGACTCTTTTATGTGTTAACCTTTGCCAGATCCAATGCAACTGCTCGACGAGCTCTCGATGATATACACCACTTGCGTCCTATTCTTCGTGGTCTTCTCTCACGGACAGCCTAAGCATAGAAAGGTTCTTCTGCTGCTTTGCATCATTACCCTTGCTATCTTTATTACTGGCTACTATCATTACATCAAAGACCCCTTGTTTCACCAAAACATGTTCGCCTTGCTTACCATCATCGTCGTCTTCCGGAGTATGTATGTAATGGACAAAACGCTCCGGCCTCACTCTATCGGATCTCGTAATGCAGGAGACCAGGACCGGATGGCCCGACTCAATAAAGAAATCCTCCGGAATATGTGGATAATGATAGCCTGTGGTATAAGTTCTATTGCAATGGGCTTCCTGATTTGGAATCTGGACAACATCTTCTGCTCTTCGCTACGACGGTGGAGGAGGGAACTTGGATTGCCATGGGGAATACTTCTTGAGGGCCATGGTTGGTGGTAAGTAATAATAATCAAGAAACTTCTTTTGAAGCTAATACCGTACCAAGGCACATATTTACTGGCATTGCTGCGTATTTGAATATCACTTATGGACTTTGGCTGCACTATTGTCGTAACGGCAGGCAGGATGAGGTCCACTTGGTGTGGCCATCGATATTTGGATCCATACCCGTTATAGAACGGAAGTTCAATACTAATAATAAGATGCATTGAAGCAAGGAAATAGACCCTGATCTTATTCGTATTAGACTATGGTTCTTCGCGCGGAAGCTGGGTCAAGCTGAGTTCGACATAAGCCAATACACTGTTCCGTCTTCCAGCTGTATTTCTTTAGTTCTAATTTTATTCAGCGCTTTTCCAGGATGGGAGTAGCGGGATCAAGGTGGGATTCCGGGCACATCTCGTAGCTCCTGCTATAATAGACCTTTTTAAGCTCTTAATAATCAAAGCTTGCAAGCGTGTGTCTATTTTACTCATTAAACCAAACCATATTCTTATATAATTAATTCTTTTAGACCCTAACAATTAAGGTGTTATAGCGATTAGGATATCTATTATCTAGCCTAAACGGCTAGGTAGTTAAAGCGTAGCTATAAAGGCTATAAATACCGCTAAACTATCGCAACCCTTCTTCTTTTTCCTTTCCTTACGTAATGTCTTAATTCCTTACCTGCTATTATAGATTAGCACTAGTAATAGCTATTCGATTATACTTATTACATACTATATCTAATAACTCTATAACAAGTATATACTTAATAGATTAACTTTAATTATATTCTAAGTTTTACTATAAAGAGGAAAGCTATCCAGGTAGGACTATAGGTCCTTAAATATATATCCGTACTCCTAAGAAATTCTCCTTACACGTGTTATACACGTTGTACGCATTGTACGTGAGCACGTGAGCACGTGAGCACGTGCAATATGCGAGGTACGTGCATATCAGTAACGTGACTCATCACATGGTTCCACGGGATCCATCCTGGCCCGTGCCCTCGCGACTCTCTAGTGTCCTCGAGCTCCGCCCTGAGTAGTTGTGACACTTGTAATATAAGGTCCGTAACAATTATTGACACCGCTGCTTTCTATTACCGCTACTTCTTAGTCTAATAAGACCTTGCACCCCTCCGCGCTCGCAACTACAATAGTAAGAGTTTGCTTTTCCTTTCCAGTAGACTCTTTCGGGAGATTCGGCGCCAGTCTAAGATTCGGGAAGGTCTGCAGGATGCGAACAATTCCATACGAAGCTTCCGTAAGAGCGAAGTCTTCTGCAGGCGATAATTAGCATTATAAATAACCCCACTGCCATGAGTTTAAACTTACTGCCAAGGCAGATTCTCGGCCCGCCATGGAAAGGCATGAAACCCCATCCAATATTCTTCAGCTCCTGCCCCTCCCATCTCTCAGGTCGGAATTCATTGGCATCCTCACCATATATCTCCTTAGAGCGATGCATATGGTAAGGAGAAAACCCAATACCGAGCCCTTTTCTGATGAGAAGCGGCGATTGACCATCCGGGCCACCGCCTCGAGGGATGATAGTGGTTTTCAAGGCTTCGCGGATGTTGTGGGGGATTTGCGTGTATAATCTGTTTGCTGAAGAGGAGAGTTTGTAAGCGAAAAGGAAAGCAGGTTGAGGGGAGGATTCTTACTCTCGTTTAAGACGCATTTGAGATAAAACATTTTATTTATTTGAGCTCTTGTCAGATCTTGTCCGTTGATAGTTATGGAACGTATCTCTTGGCGGAGACGCTCGAGAGTTACCGGGTGCCGGACTAAAAGATAGCTGAGGATATGAATCAGTACTGGCTCACAGCAGAAGCAAAGTTAGTGAAAAGGGTTCGAATTTACAAGGCCCAGGACATAAGACAGGCTGTGGTATCTCTGCCGGCAATCAACACATTCATGAGTTGATCGCGAACGAGTACCGGATCCTGAAGCTCTTTGAACAGATCAAGGATGAATGGGTGCCGTTCAAATGCCGACTCTTCCCCATTTTCGTCCTTGTCTTTCAGCGCATGGTTGACGTAGTACGTGGCATATCTCTTTACCTGCGTACATGCCTTTTTATATTTGAGAGGGCTATATAGGAAACAAAGGTCTGCGAGGCGCAATCGCATAGCTGAAATGAGGGAACAGTAGTCAAAGCTCTCAGCGAAGACTTCGTGATCCGTAGAGTCGAGTCCGGCAAAGGGTTCACCAAAGATGAGCGAGGTTGTAGTAGCCAGCGTGAAGCGGAAGAACTCAGGCTGTAGATCCATCACACCAGTTGATGACGAAAGTGTCGCCAGCAGATTATTGATGGGGCCCTCAAACACTTTCACATCTTGATACTGTATGCGCATAAACTGTCGGCGTAGCAACTCTCGGGAACGCTTCCACTGGATGATCAGAGTCAGTAATTTCCTATTAGGGATTATTTAAACAGCAAAGGAGTAAAATAGGCTGCTTTAGGGAGGATGTGGGGGGGCTCGGAACACAAAAGATGAAACAAGGTGCAAACAAAGCGCAAATCTGGGTGGGAGACAATGAACCAACTATCCTTACAGGATGCCCATCTTGGGTGAAGATACCCTCTCCAATCATGGGGAAAAGACCAGGCCGCCGAGATCCCAGTCCCCAATCTACAGAGCGCAAAATCAAAGCGTTAGCATCTCGTCAACTACCAACAATCGATCTCTCAGAAGCATCTTGCCTTCAAAGTTTGTCGAGAGAATAGCCTCGAGATTCTTGGGATCTGTTGTAAAATATCCAATCCTGCCTAACAATTTAACTTCGAAAGTTTGTCCCACTTTTGTCTTATCGAAATATTCGGCCTGAAAGTCTAGCAAATTTCCAGCCACGAGTGCATCGTATTGCCTCTTAAAGACATCGAGTGCCAAAGGCCATTTGTAGGGAAGGCGTTTCTGAATTGGCATGCAGCCATGCCGCTCGCCGAATACTTTGTCAGCCTGGTACCAAGTCAGCGATGTTGAAGCAAAGTTGCGAAGATTAACGTCCCTTATATTCCTTTCGTCTTTCGATGTAGGCATAGATCACGTATGCCAGAAAGAGAGTTACGATTCCCAGTCGAAGACTCGGCCCACTGCCTGTAGCAAACACATCGTCCATTGCGCGGGATCGAGATGTTAGCTTATCAAGGGTCGCAGTAGAGGGATAACGGTGGTAGCAATCGCAAGAAGTCTGCCGAATGCTGTGTGAAACAGTCGGACTCGAGGCGTAAAGCAGCAGAAGTGTCTTATCGTCTTAGCGCCATCTTTATTGCGATAGCTGCCGCGGCGGTTAGCAAGGCGCACCGTGCCCGTGTCAAATCGTGACGCCCAAGAAGCGAAAAGTCGATCCCTCTACGTCAGCCCCATTTTATGCCACCTCCTGTCACCTGGGAATGTGGACAGGTCACTGGCTAGACCGGCGTTTCACAGTGAGGAACTCGAAGGAGGTGGGGGCCAGAGAGCTCAAGCTCCTCCCCGGCGAGGCGGATGTCCAGTCGATTCGACGGACAAGCTACTCTCTGAGACTACCTCGGGAGAGCGCAAGCTGCATTTAATATGTTAGTACCTTTACAGGTCAAACTTTTATAGATTTATACTTCTATAAAAAGCTTAAAAGTAAATAAATACTGACATTTTTTAAAAGAAATTTTAACTTTATATATATATAACTTATAATTATTAAACCTTTAAATATTTTGTAAATGAATTTAAGGGGATATAAAAAGCAGTATGCATGTGATTTCCGCCCCCAACTAATTCTTTTACGGAGCATTCGATCCTCACGAACTCCCATCCTCAGGCTTAGCCGCAACATTAACGATGCTAATGCACATGCCTTACCATTGCCTAAATGATGGACCCATTCTCAATTCTTGCTGGGACTGCTGGGCTGCTGGACGTTTCCTTCCGGGTGATTGGTTACCTCAAACAGGTCGAGGAGTCGGCAGGCAAGGTTGAAGAAGAAATTACAGCCTTATCCCAAGAGATCAACACTCTAATCACCGTGAACGATGCCGTCGATGCACTCTGGCTGGCTAATCACGATGCTGCTCCTGGGTCTCCGTTCGAGGAAACAGCCGAGGCCGAAGACTTGTGGAAGAAATTGGCTGGCCTTTTACAAGAGTGTCGAGATACAGTGCAGAAGCTAGAGGAATTGCTTAAGGAAGTCATTGGCAAAAATGGACCCAAAGTTTCTGGAAAGTTCGATGGCATCAAAAAGCAGTTGAGGAGGCAATCGAAAGATAAAGAGTATATGGATGTTCGCCATCACCTTTCAAGCTATCAGGCCGGACTTCAGATGCTGCTGAGCGCACTCAGCGTGTAAGCTAACGGACATACCATCCCAGATGCTAAATGCTGATCTTTTGCGGTGTGTATACGCGTAACATTTCCGCGTCTAGCGAACACGTTGTTGGTAGTTTGGAGAGGCTTCACCGACAGAATTCGACGCTTCAATATAAAATGGAGTTTCTACGTCGCAAACTCAACTCTTCTGATGGCGATAATGTAGGCCGCCCTCAGCCCAAAGTATAATCTTTATGTTCCTAATAGGATTTTACCAGCAGCTTCGCAACTCCATCAATTCGGCACAAGCCGTGGCATCATTGGTATCCCTCAACCAGCATTTTGATCTCCCTCAGACCGTCAGTAGCATCTTCACTGGTCGAGATCTTCAATTGAATCAACTCAAACACATGCTTGACGTGGCAACGCCCCAGCAGCACAGTCACTCTCAAAAGCGCTTTGTTATCCACGGCCTCGGTGGCTCTGGTAAGACTCAATTCTGTTGCAAGTTTGCTCAGAACAATAGAGAACAGTAAGTACTGCCACACGGACTAGTGCATGGAAAAATTTAATACAAGCAACTAGCTTTTGGGGCATCTTCTGGATCAACGGCAGCTCTTACGAAAACGCAAAACATACATTCTCCAAGATCGCCAAAATGGGCGGGGCCGAACCAAATGAGAACGCAGCAAAGAACTGGCTTTCAGGCCTGCAGCTTCCGTGGTTGCTTCTCATCGATAATGCCGATGATCCTGACATAGATATCACGCGCTATTTCCCCGGTGGTGAACGAGGCGTTATTCTGATAACAACTCGAAACCCTTCAAACAAAGTACACGGTACCGTCGGATCACGATTCTATCACTTTGAGAAGCTGGAAACCGACGAGGCCAGTGATCTATTATTGAAAGCAGCCGATCTCCCTAGCCCATGGGGACTGCAAACAAGGACTTCGGCAGCTCGAATTGCGGAGGCATTAGGTTTTCTGCCTCTTGCACTCATCCATGCCGGAAAAGCGATCATGGATGGCCTGTGTTCACTGGGAAATTACCTGGACTTTTATGGACGGACTTGGAAACGGATTCGCAGATCTCGAAGCATCTCTGGCTATCGCGGAGACAAAGACGCTAATATGAGCGTCTATTCAACCTGGGAGATTGTGTACCTTGGCCTCGAGGCTAAGAAAACAGAGACTTCCGAAGACGGTGTTGAGTTGCTGAAGATGTTTTCCTTTTTCTATTGGGAAAACATAGGAGTCGATATTCTGATCGCTGCAGCTAAGAATCCTAGACGTGAGCAGGAATATGCGAAAGAAAATGGGGATAGCCCTAACACGGCAATTGCATTAGAATCCAATGATAAGTCGTGGATCCAATCTGTCCGGGAATTGGTTATTGGGTATATCGAACAGTTCCAGGAAGTCAGCACTATACTACCTGCTGTATTACGGGACGATGATCGGACACCATTTGATGAAGACAGGCTGCGAATAACGTTAACGTTTCTTGTGCAGATGGGCATGTTGAGCTACCACACGGAGTCCGACAGTTACTGGATGCACCCATTGGTGCATACTTGGGTCCGGGAGAGACCGCAAACAAGCACCGCCGAGCAAGCCATCTGGTGTCAAGCAGCAGCCACGACGTTGACACTGTGCATTTTCTTTAAGCCGCCCACTGAATACGCGAGTTCGGACGAGAGATTGAGAAGCGAAGTTCTCCCTCATGTTGAGAACGTGCGGAAGGCTCAAAAGATCATCCGCGAACGAATTACAGAGAATCAGGAAAAACGCAAACGATCTTGGCTACTTTCTTGGCTATTTCCTCCTGTGATCTCCAGCGAGATACAACCGATTGAATGGGCTAAGTTTAGTCTCGTATACCTTCAGGCTGGTAATTGGGACGAAGCCGAAAAACTTCAGCTCCCAGTGAAGGAGCTGGCCTGCCAGAGGTTGGGTATGGAGCATCCAAGGACCATTGACATTACGCAGCTCCTCTCCGTCACGCATGGGCACCAAGCACGCAACAACAAGGCATCGGACTTGCAGAGACAAGTCCTTGAAGCGTGTACGAAGATTTACGGCCCCAATCACCCTAGAACTCTGAAAGCGACAGACATTTTGGGTGCGACATGTCTCCTGCAAAGCCGATTCAGCGAGTCTCGGAGATTGCACGAACAAGCCATCAAAGGAATGACCGAAGTCCTTGGTGCGAAGCACGAAGACACCTTAATTGCAGTGGATAACCTGGGTCAAGTTATGTCTAGATATTTCTTTTATGACAAAGCTAAGGATCTACATCTGCGAGCAGTCAACGGAATGAAGAAAACACTGGGCCCCACTCATTTACGTACACTACAAGCCATGGAACATCTGGCTCTATCATACATGTATCTCGAGAATCTTGAACTAGCGCATGAAATCGCTGAAGAAGTCGTTAAAGCACGGGAGAAGAAAGTAGGCAGGGAGCACCCGTACACACTGATGGCCAAGTTGACCATAGCGAGGATCAAGAATGCGCAAAATAAGACTGATGAAGCGGAGACTATAATACGCACGGGTCTTCCTGCTGCAGAGATGAATCTCGGCCATGATCATCTGGGTGTACTCCTCGCACGTACCTGGCTATCCCAGGTCCTAGTTCGACAGAAAAGGTACGGCGAGGCAGAGGAGATCCTCACCAGTGCAATTCAACGGCACAGATATAAAGGCTCTCAGCGAGAGGACGGAGAACACACAGATCGGATTCAGGCGTTATGGTTCTTGTTGAAATGCTACCAGTTACAGGGAAAGATCGAAGAAGCCATTATCATCAGCGATGAGCTCTGGGAGGCAGTGCACAGTATCGGTGGAGAGGGATTAGGGCCGCAGCATATCTTCGCTAAACTCCTGGCGGAGAAGCGGGAAGAATTGCTGGCTGCGAGGCGTGGTTCTGGTGCGGAATCGATACCACCCTCTTACGATCCTGTCTCTCCTGGCAATGAGAGCTCAGGACCGAATTGCCCAATTCCTAATTAGGAAGGTGTAAGAACTTTTGTTAGTGATCTCCATCCCATTGTGTGGCAACCGTTTCTTGCACTTTTCGTATATGCAAGCCTCATAAGCCTATCTAAGGCTCTATACCGTATATAGCTTGGTATTAAGGCCTCGAGTTAGTACAATTACTCGGCGGCAGGGGTGCTAGCGCCTTATTAACATCTTCAACGCTTAAGTATTGCGGTAAACAGCAGCGACGTGGCTAGGAAGCCTATATAATATTTAGTGTAGTTAATTAAAAAGCTTTAATATTGTCGCCGCCTATTTAATCCTTAAATTGCCAGCAAAATATTGTCCTTATACCACCTAAAAAACGTCGTACATCTTTAGCTCTAAAGCCTTTAAGGCCTCTAAAGCCTCTAAAAGTACCTCTAGCCTAGAAGTCCTATTTATAATCCTTTTAAGCGACGTAGTATATATATAATAGCTTATCGGCAGTAGTTACGCAGCCTCCAGAGGCTTTAGTAGCTTTAGTAGCTATATAGTAGGCAGCGGTGCTAATTAAGGATATTAAGGATAAATTAGGAGCCGTTTTTAAGGCCCGTGGTAAGACTACTAAGGATAAGGCAGATAAGGTAGATAAGACTAAACTACTAGAGCTATTAGCTAAAGAAGTTATAAAAATAGGCCTTTCTACCGTTCCTACTTTATAGGAGCCTATAGCTGCTATTCCTAAGCTAGATCTTAAAGTTGTTAACCTTCTAGATAAGTTAATATTCGCCGCTTAGCGTACTAGTAAGCCTATTAGTGGCTTTAACGTGGGTAATAAATCTAATAATTTTTCTAACTAAGTTAAGGATAAGCGCATTGTCACGGACGCTTTAAGTACGATGTTACGACTACTTAGAGAAGAGTTGGAAGAAGCTAGTTGGTCGATTTAGGCACGGTCTAGAATGGAACCAGTAGAGCTATATAACGAGGAATAGTAACTAAGGTTATATAACGTTATACGCAGTATATATAGTATATAAGGAGAACGTACATATAATATATATAATACGTATATTATATATAAGAAGGATTTTATAAGAGTACGGTTGTATATTTAAGGACCCTTAGTCTCTACCTAGATAGTTCCTTCCTTATAGTAATTCTTAGAATACAATTAGAGTTAATCTGTTAGGCAACCACTCCACTAGTTATTATTACGTTATTAACTTTAATTTATATTACCTATACACCTAGCCTAATAATAAGCCTATTATAGTACTTACTATAAGGTTCCGTTATATAATTACTACCTAGTTACGGTATTAAATATAAAAAGTTAAATAATATACCACTAAAAGCAGCCACCACGACGCTATTAACGGCAGCAACTACTTTAAGGTTAGGTAATACTAGTATAGCAGATACTAACTTATAGCAACTAGTAACGATTAGACAGCTATAAGAGATAGTTAACTAGTTAATAGCTAATAATATAGTAATAGAAGAAAGGGTTAATAGGATAAGTGCGGTAAGGATTAAGTTACTATTAATTAAAAGATACTTAGGAGAAAGGTTAAAACTTAAAGGATTCCTTATATAAATGCACTTTAAAGTTATATAGGAAGGGGTAAAATTACCAACACCTATGGATCGAATAGCCTATGCAGGACTATTCTTATTAGGAAGAGCACTTAAGTAGTTTAAATCTTACCTTATAGAGATATAAGTAAATAGGATAACGACTACTAATTAGGAAGTGCGATTTATATTTTTAAGCTAGGAAGGATTTATAGAGAGATTTATATAAATATTTAAAGACCCAAAGGCAGTAACTATAGTAAAAAGAAAACTCTAAGATATTACGTAACAAACCTTAGCAATTAAGTACACTATATAGTTCTAAATGCTAGCTATATAAGTTAAGTAGAATAATAGGGCACTTATAGTACAGTATAAGTAAGAACTTAAGGCTAAAGTTAAGGATATAATTATCCTAATAGAAGATGCGGACACCCTACGGGATTTAATAAATTAGGCAATTAAGATTAATAATTAGATCTACTAAAGGGAATAGACTAAGAGAGGTTAGGATAGAGTTCTATATTTATATAAGATATAAAGTACGTAACGACTAAAGCCAAATTAGAAAATATGGTATAGCGTAGAGCTAATAGACCTAAGTAGTACTAAAGAAGCCTATAAGAGATGGAGTAAGAAACTATAGAAACTTAAAGGTTAAGGATTTAGTAATTATAGGACTAAGGAGTAGAGGCTAAACTAGGGATCTTAGCAGTAGAAGACGTTTAGGCGGACTCTATAGCAAAGTTAATGGTTTAAAGATGGAGCTTATATAAATTACAGAAAATAGGGTTATTTTATAAGAGATTATAAAGATAGTTAGAGTTACTATATAATAAAGGGAACCTAACTAATAGTAGAAGACACACATATATAGAGGGATGATAGTATACTACGAGGAACAAAAGAGTGTTTAATTAAAAGTTTTGTGTTTTGTTATAATAACGCATACTAAATTTATAAAGACACTAAATATAGCGTAAGCTATTAGCTATAGGAGCTAAAATCTATAAAATATAGAGGAACTAGCGAACTAGTTTATAGATCGGACATTAAAGACGATAAGTTTAATATAGGCAAAATATTTTATAACGATAAGGTAATAAAGGTAGCTTACTAGGAGTATATAAACCTTAAAGATATTATATAAGAGGTAGAGGATAATTCCACTATAGAATAGGGAATATTAGTAGGGATTAAAACCCTACTAAATACGATATCTATCGCTTCGTAAGACGCAAGAGAAGTAAAATAGTAAACTACTTCGGCACTTAATAAAGGCAAAAGGCTAAAGGCTTAAGATTCTTAAGACGAGATAAGAGATAACTAAAATTCTTAAAACAAAACGAGGTATACCTAAGGACCTATAACGGACAGGAACCGATAGAGTAGGGCAGTAGCTTAGTTTAAAAATATATAAATAAGCTCGGGACAGAGTTTCCTACAGGTATAAGACTCTTAAAGCGAAATAAGTGAGATTTAAGACTTTTAAGATAAGATAAGAACATTAAGTAAGCCTAATTAAACTAAGGCAGGAGCTAAGCTTAAGCTAAAAGCAAGCCTAGGACTGAGAATCCTATAGAACCAAGACTTTAAAATATAAATAAGGACTATTAACAAGATTAGAGAATCTATAATATAAATAGTAACTAAACTAGAAGATAAGTATATAGACCTAAAAGACTTACTAGGGGAATATAGTGTTTAGCCTAAGGATCGGAAGGCCGATAACAAGATTAAAAAGCAAAAAGACTTTAAAGATCCACTTATAAGACGTAAAAAGAAAGAAACTATAAAGGAATTTAGAGTAAGAATTACCTCATAGCAAGAACAGAAACTAGATAAGAGATTTAGTATACTAGGCCGTATAAGGGACAGGGCACCTATATAAAAAATTACTAATAGGCTAAGAGTAGGCATACTAAGAGCTAAGTAGCTTACTAAACTGGAACAAGAAGAGGATCTAGGGATTTTAACTAGATTTAAAGAACGATATATAAAGGGCTATTACAACGCAGTAATAAGAAGATACTTCCTTACGGATGAACTGTATATACTCTAACAGCTATACTAAAAGTGGTATAGGCAGAGACACAATAATAAGTAGGAAGATTTCTATATATAGTTAGATAAAAAAGTTATCTAAAACTACCCGATTATAAAAAGGGCTATAAGTTATATTAAAGGAGCCTTAATTATAATATTAAAAGATCTAGAGGAGCGCTTAGAGGACTAGAGAAGCGAAAGGCGAATCTTAGTACCCGCGAATAAAGTTATAACGCTTAGATTAACATAATAAAGGTTTAAACTTAGGGATAAAGATAAGCTAAGAGTTAACCTAAGACACTAAGCATATTATACGCTATTGTGGATTATATATATAAATAATATATATAATATATATAGAGCACCTAAGGATAAGTACTAGAAATATCCTATAAGAATATATTAAATAATAGACAAATAAAAATACCGAAACGCTAAGTATATATATAGTTAGTATTTAGTAGAAGTATAGGAGTTAGGAGACTTAATACTTTAGCTAGAAAGATTCCTTATAGAAAAATGCCTAGATAGATAATAGTAGTGGGAATGCCTAGAGAATACGTATCTATAGTATATTAAAGACAAAAAGCGAACTAAATATTGGTTAAAAGTGGACTAAGTATAAATAGAATTAAGTAGCTAATAGTTAGGAAAAGTAGAGGCCTATAAGACTAGAAGGAACTAGTAGTAGAGCTTTAGACCCTTAAGGGAATTTAAGAACAATATCTAAATTTATAAGTTAAGTAGTAAGATTAACAGTTTAAGGCACTAATAGATAGTGGAGTAATAAGGAACTATATCTCGCTAGCAGCAGTTAAGAGAATAGGTTTACTATATAGGAAAAAGAAGCATTCTTACCTATTAGTAACAATTTTAGGAGATCCGATAGCCTATAGAGGAGGCATTATTAATCTTAAAATAGGACCTATTTAGTTAACTATTAAAGGAAGGTAAATCGAGATATCTTTTAATATATTACTATTAGGGAATAATAAGGCAGTACTAGGAATGCCTTAGTTATAAAAATACAATCTAAGGATCGATTAGGTTATAGGTTAGGTTAATATTAAGGATACTTAACGCCGTAAAATGTAATAATAAGCTAAGATAGTATAGTACTAAGTAGGGGTAACCTATAAAGAAATAGAAAAAGGACTTAGTTACGTACTAAAGAGATACTATAAGTATAGTAAGAAACTATAGTTACTAAAAAGCGAGAAGCTGTTAGAGTATATAGCTTAGAACTATAAAATAGAATTAGAACTAGGAATAAGTCTAAGGTTCTTTCTAATCTATAAGCTTACTAAAGAAGAAGGTAGAGCATTAAAAGAGTTTATTTAAGAAAATCTATAAAAGGGATATATTAGACCATCGCAGTTATTAGCGGGTTATCTAGTACTATTCATACTAAAGAAAAACGGTAAGCTAAGGCTATGTATTAACTATAGACAGTTAAACAGCATTACTAGAAAGGATAGGTATCCTTTACCCTTAATTAGCGAAATTTAAGACAGGATAGGTAATGCGTAAATCTTTATAAAGATAGATCTAAGATAGGCGTACCATTAGATTAGAATTAAGAAAGGTAATAAATAAAAAGCAGCCTTTAGGTTAAAGGAAGGACTATATAAGCTATTAGTTATATAATTTAGACTTATAAACGTACTAGCAACGTTCTAAAAACAAAATAATAATATATTAGGAGAATACTTAGATGAGTTTGTTATAGTATACCTTAATAATATTATTATCTACTTAATAACTAAAGAAGAATACGGGGAATACGTTAAATAGGTTTTAAAGAGACTATAAGAAGAATAAATACTAGTAGCAATTAAGAAATGCGAGTTCTTTATTAAGAAGATAGATTTTGTTAGATTTATTATTAAACTAGGCCAACTTAGCATAGATTTAAAGAAGATTAAGGCTATAGTAAATTAGTAAGAACTAGAGAACGTTATATAGTTAAGATTATTTTTAGGATTTTGTAATTACTATAGAAGGTTTATAGCGCAATAGTTAAAGGATATTAAACTATTTACGTAATTAATAAAGAAAGAAGAACTATAGATATAGGGAAAGGAACAAAGGGAACTTTTTAAAAAAGTTAAAGAGTTGTTTACCTAGGAGCTAGTTCTTAAGATCTATTAACTAGGACTAGAGACGGTTATAGAGACGGATGTATTAGACTATATACTAGGGGTATACTTTATATAGAAACATTAAGACAAATAGCACCCAGTGGCATATTATAGTAGGAAGATAATACTACTAGAGTTAAACTATAACATCTATAATAAGGAGCTATTAGATATAGTTATAGCACTAAAGGAATAAAGAGTATTCTTATAAGGTATAGAGAAACCATTTATAATTAAAACGGATTATAAGAACTTAATAGGATTCCTAATAATAAAGGAACTTAACTAAAAATAGGTTAAATAGGCAGAGATACTTATAGAATACTATTTTAAGATTTAGTATATTAAGGGTATAGACAATACGCAAGCAGATGCTCTAAGTTAAAAGGCTAAACTATAGAACGATAAAAAGCCATTAGGGGCTTTACTGCAAAAAGATATAGACAGATTAATTAGGTATAATTACCCAAAAATTATAGTAACTTAAGAGGAACTAAATAGGATTTATAAGTTACTAGAAAGCTTTTAGGTATAAAGAATTTTAGAAGTACAGCTAGAAGACCTATAAGTGGATATATATAAGAATTAAAAAGCTAAGTATATTCTAAGAAGCATAGTAGAATAATTTATAAATGATTTCTATAAGGGAATAACCTAAGGACATAATAGAGCTATAGGCTTAGTGTTAAGACTTTAAGAGGAGTATATTATTAATAGAATTTAGGGCTTAGCGCGAAAAGTTATAAAGGAATATCTAGATTGCTAAAGGAATAAACTAATAAGGTATAAGCTATACAGAGGGCTACAACCTATTAAAATACTAGAAAGACTATAGAAGGTTATATTATAAGACTTTATTATTAAGTTACTAAAGTTAAAAGATCCTATTACTGAATAAGATTATAACGCAATCTTAGTAATAGTGGATAAGCTTATAAAGTAGGGATACTTTATAGTATATACAGAAGAAATCTTAGCGGAAGATATCGCTAGAATCTATATTAAGGAAGTATTCGCAAGATATAGAGTACTAAGTAAAATTATATCGGACAGAGATCTAAGATTCGTAGCAGCATTTTAGGAAGTATTTTTATTAGAGTAAAGAGTTAGAGCTGCAACTTCTACCGCATATTATCCGCAGATAGATAGTTAAATAAAAAGACTAAATTAGACACCAGAACAGTATCTAAAACACTATATTAATTACGCACAGAATAATTAGGTATTATTATTACTAGTTATATAGTTTATATATAATATAACACCTTAAAAAGGAATAGGTATATTACTATTTAAGGCAAATTACGGATACGAGCTAAGAATATTATTATCGCTACGTTAAGTAAAGAAGATAAGTAGTATAGCTAAATAAAGAATAGAGACGTTAATAAATCTTTATAAAAACCTTATAGAAATAGTAAAGATAGTATAATAGAGAATAAAAAAGTACTATAATGCTAAGAGATCTAAGGGACCAGATCTTAAGGAGGGAGATAAAGTGTAGCTACTATATAAAATTTTTAAAAGTTGACGACTAAGTAAGAAGTTAGATTATGTTAAACTAGGACCTTTTAAAATTAAGTAAAGGATTTTACTAATTACGTTTAAGTTAAACTTATTAGCTAAAATAAGGATCTACCCTATATAGTACATTATAATACTAGAGCTAGTATACGGGAATATTATAACGGAACCTTGTAGCAAGTACTACGGTAGGTCCTATTATTAGGCTAGGTGTGTAGGTAATGCGTAAAGTCAACAACATAATAATAATTGGTGGAGTAGTTACCCAATAGATTAACTCCAATTATATTCTAAGAATTACTATAAGGAAAGAACTATCTAGAGTAGGGACTATAGTCCTTTTAAATATATAACCGTACTCCTAGGAAACCCTCCTTATACGTAAGGTACGTATTATACATAAGGTATATAAGTTCCTCCCGTTCCTCTTATCCCTTATATAGCACATTATATAACTCGCTTACTATTCCTCGTCACATAGTTCTACTGGCTCTATACTAGACCGTGCTTATATTAACTAACTAGCTTCTTCCAACTCCTCTTTAAGTAGTTGTAATATTATACTTAAAGCGTTTATAATACTATCTCCCTCCTTCCTATCTTCATCCTTAAAGATTCCAAGCATCTCTAAGTCGTTTACTAGAGGTATAATATCCGTCTAATTAATCTAGTTAATATTATTACTTATTATACCTAAAGCATCTTCTTCTTTACACGCGCAACGTTGTGCACGTACTATTACTGCTATATTATTACTAGGTAAAATAATACCGTCTCCGTGTTCTCGTTGTGCGAAAGAGGGGTTAGTCTGTATCGCGTTAGCAAGTCCTTTGTCTTAGCAACCTTCCTTTTACTTAAAGTGCACTAAAGCAAATATTCGTTCGTCCTATAACGTTCGCTCTTCTATTAATGCTAAGTATATATATCCTATAACTCTTAATAGTCTTTAAGTTCCCTAAGTAATTTATTATAGGGTCTTATGTTTAGTCTACTGCTACTTACCTAGATAGTAAGCTAACTTTAGCCCTTACTAAGTTGGAACGTTTTTAGAATATAGAGTAGAAGGCTCTAGAGGCCCGTATTACTATATCTACTTATTTCCTCCGTCTTAAGAAAGTTTGTAAGAAGGTTTGTTTTAAAAAGTGGAAACTTATAAAATAAGGTCTATAGGAACTTAGTAATAAAAGAACGGATTCTCTTCTAATAGCGAAGGAAATAACTCTAAGTAATTTAGCAATCGCTCTTCCTAGGTCCCCCTTAGGTAACTTATTCTTTAGTAATCCTTCTTTAATATTACCTAACCTATTCTCTTTTAATACTCCTATACCTTTCCCATAGCGTTCTTTAAATTTTCTAGTAGCTCCTAGGTAGTCTTATTATAGCCTATCTACTTAACCTTGTACCATATTTTATTGTTAACGTCCTTATAACTAACGATCTTTAAAACTTGCTATTTATCTTTCTCTTATCCTCTATACGTATCTGCTTTATAGACTAGTAGCTTAACTTTTCTATATGCTAGCTCTAGCATCGCGATATACTATATAGGGTAGATCTTTATCTTAGCTGGTAGGTTTAACTTAAATATAACCGGTGAAATTTTTTAACTAATTTCGAAAGGTCCTAGCCTAACGTGGTCCAATTTCTTACTTAGTTGTTAACTCTTAAAATTTTTGTGTAATAGCTATACTTTATCTCCCTCCTTAAGATCTAGTCCCTTAGATCTCTTAGTATCGTAGTATTTCTTTATTCTTTGCTGTATTACCTTAGCTGTTTCCATAAGGTTCTTATAAAGATTTATTAATGTCTCTATCCTTTACTTAGCTATACTACTTATCTTCTTTGCTTAATGTGGCGATAGCGATGTTCTTAGCTTATATTTATAATTCGCCTTAAATAGTGACGTACCTATTCCTTCTTATAGTATTGCATTGTATACAAACTGTGTAACTAGTAATAGTAATTGTTGGTTACACAAGGGGATATCACGTAGCTACGGTTCGTAGATAGTATAATAATTGTTGTTCTTAATAATGAAAGCAAAGGATCGTAAGGATCGCAGTGCCTAAGTAGGGGGCTGATGAGTCACTATAAGGGTGACTAATCAGAGACACGCGACCGCGTACCTCTGTCCATATATTCTGACATATACATTCCGATAGTAATACCTAATTATTTTATGCGTAATTGATATAATGTCTTAGATACTGCTCTAGTGTCTAATTTAATCTTTCCATTTAACCGTCTGTCTGCGGATAATATACGGTAAAAGTTACTGCTTAAACCCCTTACTCTGCTAAGAATACCTCCTAGAATACTGCTATAAATCTTAGATCTCTATCCGATATAATCTTACTTAGTGCTCCATACCTTATAAATACTTCTTTAATATAGATTCTAGCGATATATCTTCCGTTAAGATTTCTTCTGTACACGCTATAAAGTATCCCTACTTTATAAGCTTATCTACTATTACTAAGATTATATCATAATCTTGTCCGGTGATAGGATCTCTTAATTTTAGCAACTTAATAATAAAGTCCCATAATATAACCTCCTATAGTCTCTCTGGTATTTTAATAGGTTATAGCCCTCTATATAGCTTATACCTCGTTAGTTTATTTCTTTAATAATCTAGACACTCCTTAATAACCTTTCTAGCTATCCTTTAGATTCCGTTAATAATATACTCCTTCTAGAGTCTTAACACTAAGCCTATAGCTCCGTTATGTCCTTAAGTTAGTCCTTTATAAAATTCTTCCATAAATTGCTCTGCTATACTTCTTGGGATATACTTTACTTTTTAGTTTTTGTATATATCTATCTATAGATCTTCTAGCTGTGCTTTTAGAATTCTTTATACCTAAAAGCTTTCTGGTAACTTATAGATTTTCTCTAACTCTTCCTAAGTTGCTATAATTTTTAGATAATTATACCTAATTAATCCATCTATATCTTTTCGCAATAAAGCCCCTAATGGCTTTTTATTATTTTATAGTTCAGCCTTTTAACTTAGAGTGTCTACTCTTATATTGTCTGTACCCTTAGTATACTAAATCTCAAAATAGTATTCTATAAGCATCTCTGCCCATCTAACCTATCTGTAACCGACTACCGGACCTTGCATATTACCCTGTTTCACCTGCGTCAGCACTACCCTCGTATGTCTCGGATACGTTTGATATGAGTCATAGGTCTCGG
>Ga0307515_10003785_pt1 | contig 31674 bp, 26 predicted proteins | sample 17_EM_MG_FD_194513 | JGI IMG/M metagenome (GOLD analysis project Ga0307515, IMG submission 194513) | Populus trichocarpa ectomycorrhiza microbial communities from riparian zone in the Pacific Northwest, United States - 17_EM | ecosystem: Host-associated > Plants > Roots > Unclassified | place...
TACGGCACAGAGCCTTCAGTCACGTACTTTGAAAGCCCCGTGGTGGTGGACAACCTGACCCATGAAATTCTCTCGGATGAGTAAGCTGCCGACTTGAGATCCAGGGCGGCGGCAGCCCGGTAAACCGCGAGCAATTTCGGTGCAGTAAGCCTGCCTGCGGAGGCCACCTCGGCGCGCGCGAAGGCCGTGGTCGATATACTGGATGCATGTCCAGCAAGGCCGAGCCCAACGACATCGTTCCCATCGGGCGCGACCCTGCAACTGCGCGCGCGACACCGCGTGCCAGTGTGGCGATCGGGTTCGGCTCGCCATCGCAAGACAGCGGCGTCGGCCGGCTCGACCTCAACGAGGCGCTTATCCGGCACCCGCAGGCGAGTTTTCTGATGCGCGCGTCGGGCAACGCGATGCAAGAGGCTGGGATCGAATCGGGCTGCCTGCTTCTGATCGACCGCGCGATCACCCCTGCTCACGGCCACGTCGTCATCGCCGCCGTGGACGGAGAGTTCGTCTGCCGACGCCTCATCAAGCAGGGCGCACGGGTCAGTCTTCAGGCCACGGAGGCCGGCGTGGCAGACATCGTCCCCGACGAAGGCAACGAGCTGCAGATCTGGGGCGTCGTGACCTACGCGATCAAGTCGCTGCCGGCCTGAGGCGAGCGATGTTCGCGCTGGTCGACGTCAACAACATGTACGTCAGCTGCGAGCGGGTGTTCCGCCCGTCGCTGGTTGGGCGGCCGGTGGTGGTGCTGTCGAACAACGACGGCTGTGCGATCGCACGCTCCAACGAGGCCAAGGACCTGGGCATCAAGATGGCCCAACCGTGGTTTCAGATCCGGCACCTGCAGCGCCAGGCGGGCCTGACCGCACTGTCGTCCAACTTCGAGCTTTACGGCGACATGTCCAGCCGGATGATGAGCCTGGTTGGTGAATACGCGCCGCGGCAGGAGATCTATTCGATCGACGAGTGCTTCCTTGACTTCGACGGCGTGCACGGCGACCTGGCGGCGATCGGTAGCGACATGCGGGCCAAGGTACTGCAGTGGACCGGTTTGCCCACCAGCGTCGGATTCGGCCCCACCAAGACACTGGCCAAGCTGGCCAACCACGTCGCCAAGACCGAGGACCGCAAGCCCGGCACCTACGCGCGGCCGATCGCGCAGGTGTGCGACCTTGGCGCCATCGCACCCGATGAGTTGAACCGGGTGATGCAGCTCACCGACGTCGGCGACGTCTGGGGCGTCGGCCGCAAGTCCAGTGCGCGGCTCAAAGCGCAGGGCATCCAGACCGTGCTGGACCTGGTGCATGCGGACATCGCCACCCTGCGCGGCCAGTTCAGCGTCGTGATGGAAAAGACCGTGCTGGAACTGCGCGGCACCTCGTGCCTGGACGTCGACGATGCGCCGGCGGCCAACCAGCAGATCATGTGCTCGCGCTCATTCGGCGCGGCGGTCACGAACCTGCAGGAGCTGGTCGAAGTGGTAAGCCAGTTCGCGTCGCGCGTGGCCGAGAAGGCGCGCGAACAACGCAGCGTGGCCGGCGCCGTTCACGTCTTCGTCTCGACCAGCCCTTTCCGGCAGAACGACAAGCAGCACAGCCCGAGCGGCACCCTCCCGCTGGGACGCCCGAGTGCCGACACCCGCGTGTTGATCGCTGCCGCGGTGCGCCTGTTGGAAGCCCTGTACCGGCCTGGCTTCAACTATGTGAAGGCCGGCGTGATGTTGGTCGAACTTCAGGCGGACGATCAGGTGCAGGGCGAGTTGGATCTGTTCTCCGGCCTGGACGCGGCAGAGGAGCCCGTGGCGCCGCGCGACCCTTCGAAGTTGATGGGGGCGCTCGATGCGCTGAACCAGCGCTTTGGCAAGGGCGCCGTGACGGTGGCCAGCGCGCTGCGCCAGGAGACCGCCCACGCCAGCGGCGGCGTGCAGTCCAGGCAGGAATGGCGGTCACCCCGCTACACCACGCGCCTTGCTGAAATCCCGACGGTGCGCAGCTGATCCGTTCATCTCTGGCATCGAGGATGTGTCCCCGTGAGAGTGGGCGGTAAGGGCAGTGGGCTGCTGCTCGTTCCACCCGTCGGTGAAGACCATCGTGCTCAGCGGGCGGCCCTGGCGCCAGCCCTCGATTTCGAGCATGGGCGAGTCGTAGAACCGGTCGACAGGACCCAGGCACAAGATGCCCACGGGTTCGGCGCCGCTGGGCATGCCGAGCGCTTCGGCCAGCGCGGCCGGCTCGAACATCGAGACCCAGCCCATGCCGAGGTTCTCGGCGCGCGCAGCGAGCCACAGGTTCTGCACGCTGCAGGCCAACGAGCAGAGCGCCATGTCGCGCGGCATCGTGCGTCGCCCGAACACCGTGCCGTCTTCTGGCGCCAGCGTGGCCACCAGCAACTCGGCGCATTCGCGAACGCCGTCCACCTTGAGCCGAATGAATTCGTCGGCACGGTCTTCGAGTTCGACGGCGGTGGCAGCGCGTTCCTGGTCGACCAGTGTTGCGATGCTCGCACGCAGGCCGGCATCCACCACGCGCACGTAACGCCAAGGCTGCATCAACCCGACGGAGGGTGCGCGGTGCGCTGCATTCAGCAGGCGCTGCAAGACGTCGTCATCGACCTGGCCGCCGACGGTGAAGTGGCGCATGTCCCGCCGCGCTTCGATCAGCCGATAGAAGCTGGCACGCTCGGCGGTTGAAAAACGGTGCGCACTGGGGGCGGTGGCGGAATGAGGACCGGGTTCGGGCGATTCGGCCGCGGCGTTTTCCGGCCGGTAGTGCGGGCTCAGGCGCACGGTCTGCCCGATGATCAGCAGGCCCGGTCGTGGCCCGTGCGCCGGCGCCAGCCGTGCCAGCGCGGCGAGGCCAGTCGCCAGCACTTCTTCGGTGTCGCGTGTGCCGTCGCGCACGATGGCGGCCGGCGTGTCTTCGGGCAGCCCGTGCGCGATCAGCTGCGCTGCGATGCGGGCGACGCGTTCGACGCCCATGTAGAACACCAGCGTCTGTGCGGGCCGCGCCAGCGCCGGCCAGTCGAGGTCGGCGCTGCCATCGGCCAGGTGGCCCGGAAGAAAGGTGCAGGTGTTGGCGAGTTCGCGGTGCGTCAACGGGATGCCGGCCGCGGCCGCGCATCCGTTGGCGGCGCTGATGCCGGGCACCACTTCGAAGGCGACGCCTGCCGCCTGCAAGGCCTGTACCTCTTCGCCACCGCGGCCGAACACATGCGGGTCGCCACCCTTCAGGCGCACCACCCGCCGCCCGGCGCGCGCGTGTTCGATCAGCACGGCGTGGATCTGCGCCTGCGGCATCACGTGGTGGCCCGAGGCCTTGCCGACGTAGACGCGCTGCGCCGCCGCCGGCACGAGCGCCATCACATCGTCACCGACCAGGCGATCGTGCACGACCACGTCGGCCCGCTGAAGGCGATCGAGCGCACGCAGACTCAGCAGATCGGCCGGGCCCGGGCCGGCACCGACGATGTAGACCATGCCCGGCCGGCTGTCCGGCGACATGACGGGCTCGACCGCTGTCATTCCGACTGGCAAGGCTCGTCGGCTTCCATGCCGGGCCCTCGATGGAACACGAGCTCCTCGACGACGCGGCCGCCGACGAAGTGCTGTTCGATGATGCGGTCCATGTTCGCAGGCGTGACGTCGTAGTACCAGACGCCGTCGGGCTGCACACACATCACCGGGCCGCCTTTGCAGGCAGCGAAGCAGTTGACTCGGCTTCGCTTGACGCGCAGTTCACCGTCGTTCACGCCCGCCGCCTTGAACTTGTCACCGAGGCTGTCGAACAGGTCTTGCGAGGCGTTGTCCTGCGTGCAGCGTGGGCCGGTGCACACGAGAAGGTGACGTCGGTACGCCCCGATCTTCGGCTTCTCGACACTCATGCGTCCGTCTCCTCGCGCTCGGGTGTCGCGTCTTCCACCACGGGGTTCAACTGTTCCGCCAGCGTCGCCTCGATGTACGACGCCGGCAGGTCATAGCGCTCGGCCAGCAGGGCGATGCTGTCGCCGGCGGCATGTGCGGTGGCCAACGCATCGAGCCAGCCGAGCAGCCCGGTCGAGAGCGAGCGGCCGGCCTTCTCGCCCGCATGGGCCCCGTGGCTGTCCATGTCGTACTTGTTGGCGTAGCCGCGCGGCGTGACCATCAGGCCGTGGCGCACGAAGGTGTTGCTGTTGCCGATGAGAACGGTCGTGAGCATGCCGATGTCGGCCTCGCTCATGTGCGCCAGCGTGGTGAACTCGATGCGCTCGCGTCGACGGTAGGCCGACTTGACGATGGCCACCGGCGTGTCGGGCTTGCGGTGGCTGAGGAACAGCCGTTGCGCTTCGACGATCTGGCGCGTACGGCGGCCGCTTTTCGGGTTGTAGAGCGCGACGACGAAATCCGCCGCTGCCACGGCGTTCAGCCGCCGCGCGATCACGGGCCACGGCGTCAGCAGATCAGACAGTGAGATGGCGCAGAAGTCGTGCGTCAGTGGCGCACCGACCCGCGCAGCGCAGCTGTTGAGGGCCGAGGCCCCCGGCACGATTTCCACCTCCACGCCCGACTCGGGCGTCCAGCCGGCTTGGAACAGCACCTCGTAGGTCGGCCCGGCCATGCCGTAGACCCCGGCGTCACCCGAGGAGATCAGTGCCACCTTGCGGCCAGCCTGAGCAGCCTCCAGCGCGCTGACGGCGCGGTCGAGTTCTTCCGTCATCGACTTGCGGATGATCTCCTTGCCTTCGAGCAGGTCCTCCACCAGCTTGATGTAGGTGACATACCCGATCACGGTATCCGCTTCGGCAATCGCCGCGCGCGCACGCTGCGTCATGTGTTCGACGCTGCCGGGGCCGATGCCCACGAGCATGATTTTGCCGGCGCTCACAGGGCACGCTCCGCAACCGGCGACACCGTCTTGCCACCTAATCCAAAGGTGCCGACCAGCGGTCTGACCCAACGCGCCATGACGACGGCCGACAACGCACCGAGCGACAACCAGTACAGAGCTGTCGCCAGCGCGGTGGCACGCACGAACTGGGTCGACAGCAGGTGCATCTGCACGGCAGCGTCGCCACTGAAGGCAGAGAAACCATCGACCTCGGGCTGCGGTGCACCGACAACGAACGGCACGGCGAGCAGCACGACGCCAATGCAGCGCCAGGCCCACAGGTTGCGGCGCGCGAGCATCAGCGCGGCCAGGCCAGCGCCGGAGCAGACGACTGTCAGCAACCACCAGGCCTGGCGCGAACGCAGCGCCGCAGCGCCCACGCCCGGCAACTCCGGCGGCAGCCCGAGGCCCGGCAGCGCGAAGGTCGCCAGCCAGGCGCATAAGCCCCAGGCGAGACCGGTCTTCCAGGATGCCACCGCGCCACCACGCGAACGATCCCACAGCGCGAGCATCGGGATCAGCAGCAGCGCATAGCCGGTCGCCGCGAGGATGTTGGCAACGATCGTCCAGCCCGTGCGCTCCAGACCGTCGGCCGGTTGCCATTCGTCCGCGTCATGGTCGTGCTCGTGCTCGTGTTCATGTTCATGTTCGTGAGCGGCGACCAGTGCGGCATCCGCTTCACCGTGCGCCGGCATGGCTGGCGCCTCGGCGGCGGATTCATACACCTCGGCCGCCGCGATCAGCGGCACCACCTGCCAGCGCTGCAGCGCGGCATGGAGCAACCCGCTGCAGACGCCAACCAGCAGCGCGCAAAGGAACAAACGTCGAAACAGCATGGGTGACTCCGATTCCGTCAGTGGCAGGGGCGACCGTTGGCGTGGCGCACGTCGTGTGCGGCGTTGTGTGCCACGGGCGAAGCGCTGAACTCGACGCCGTAGACCATCACGGCGCCCAGCAACAACGCCGCGGCGATCTGCGAAAGAAGGCTGCCAGCACGTGCCGGGGCGAGGGTGCCGATGGGGGAAAGTTGCGCGTTCATGGGGGCTCCTGGTTCAGTGATGGGAGGAAAGGGTTGAGGGGGACATCGCTGCGATCGACACGGTGGCGTTGCGGCCGTCCGCGCCGCGCAGCTTGAATTTCTCGACCAGCAAGGTCTGGCTCGACGCCGCCAGCAGGGCGGCCGCTTCGGACACCGACGGCGTGCCCATGTAACGGCGCACCGTCTCTGACGGGTTGGGCACCGACACCTCGGCCAGTTGCGGGGCCGCATAGAAGTGAAGGGGCCAGCCCCGCAATGCGGACAGTTGCAGGAAGGCCTCTTCATCGGCCTTCATGTCGATGCTGGCGAGCACGGCCACGTTCTGCAGCGTCAGGCCGACGCTGGCCAGCGCCTGCTGGAGTACCGCCTCGACAGTCGCCAGCGGCGTGCCACGGTCACAGCCAAGTCCGACAGCTACTTGGGGAGACATCACGCGCCGGGCTCCTGCGGCGGCCGGTACACGACCAGCCGCTCGCTCAGAGACTGCCAGCGCGCATCGTCGACCTCGGCGTGCGTGATCCACAGGATGGCCTTGAAGCGATCGAGATCGACCTCGTCGAATCGCTCGAAGCGGTGGATGCTGGCGGGCAGCGGCGTCGGCCTTGTCCACCAGTTCGGGCTACCTGCCTCTTGCACGACGGCGATCGGGTCGCCGTTGACGACGTGTGCCGACACGCGCGTGATGTTGATCTTCGGCGCTTCCACCTTCCAGCCGAGCTCGCGCCCGAGGATGTCGACGGGGATCGTCTTGCCGACGTCCGATGCGGTCGTCAGCACCGGCGTGGCCTTCAGCAGCGCGGCGATCTTCTCGGCCCACGCGTTGGCGCCGCCCACATGCCCCGACAGCACGGGGATGACGAAGTCCCCGGCGTCGTCGATGACGATCACGCCTGGGTCTTCGTCTTTGCTGCGCAAATGCGGAGCGATCAGGCGCACGACGGCGCCGAGAGAGACGAAGAAGACGATCTGGTCGTAGGCGCCGAACAGCCCGCCGATCTCGTCCTTGAACGCACCGGCGTAGGCCTGCACCGGGTTGGCCAGGCCGGCCATCGCGTCGGCGAACTTCGCCGCGACGCAGATGCCGGCTTGCGGCAGCTGGCGTGCCAGCCGGGCGGCCTGTTGCGCGCCGTGGCGGGTGATGGCGACGAGAACGACGCGAACGTCTTCGTTGCCTGCGGGATCGGTGGCGGTGGTCATGCGGTGGTCTCCTCGAATGGCGTGGATGTCTTCTTCTTGCAGCCCTTGACGCGCTCGCCGCGCAGGCGATGCGGGTTCTTCACGAGCATCAGCGACAGGTAGTTGACGGTCGTGCCGCGCAACGTGAGCACGTCGCGCACGACGCGCTCTTCGGGCGAGCCGGCTTTTTCGACGAAGCAGGCGTGCGCGAGCAGGCCGCGTCGCTCGAGCAGGTCGACCAGGTCGTCGATCAACGGCTTGACCTTCATCAGCACGAGCGTGTCGAAGTCGTCCAGCATGCGTTCGACCATCTCGACCCCGTAGGCGGCCGGCACGATGGCGACGGTGTCGTCCTGCTCGGCGAAGGGCACCCCCAGGCGTGCGCACGAGGCGTGGAACGACGTGACGCCGGGCACCACCTCGATGGCGATGCGCTCGTCGAGCGCGCGCAGCGTGCGTTCGAGGTGGCCGAAAGTGGCGTAGGTCGATGCGTCGCCCTCGACGAGGAACAGCACGTCTCGCCCCGCCAGCAGCACGGGCAACACCGCCTCGGCTGCGCGCAGCCAGTGGCGGGTGAGCTTCTCGACATCGTGCGTCATCGGAAACAGCAGCGCCGTGTGCGCCGCGGGCAGCGCAAGGCCGCTGCGCTGAACGATGCCCAGGGCGTAGCTCTCGCTCTTCGTCGAGCGCACTGGGTACGTCCACAGCGCGTCGTCGCGCTGCAGCAGTGCCCACGCACGGCGGGTGATCAGCTCGGGGTCGCCCGGGCCGAGCGACACGCCGATCAGACGGCCGATGCCGTGTGCCGGTTCAATCATCGGCGCGGCCCTCAACGGGTGGCTCGCCCGACCCTGGCCGCGCGCACACGATCCACACTGGGTTCTCGGCGGCCATCCGGTGCATGTGGAGGATGGGTTTGCTGCGCGAGGCTTGCAGTTGCAGCACGTCCCACTGCGCGTTCGCCGCCTTCAAGGCGTCGACGGCGGCGCCCAGGTTCTCGATCGTCACGAAGTTCATGACCAGCCAGCCGCCAGGCTTCAAGCGCGACAGGATGAGGGCGATCAGCTCGGCGAGTTCGCCGCCGGAGCCACCGATGAAAACGGCGTCCGGATCGGCCCACGCCTGCATGCCGGCGGGCGCCTTCGCATGCACCAGCGTGTAGTTGTGAACCGCCAGCGCGCGGCGGTTGCGCTGCGCGATGCCGGCGTCATCGGCGTTCTTTTCGATCGCGTAGACGTGCCCGTCGCGACACAGACGCGCCGCCTCGAGCCCCACCGAGCCTGAACCGGCACCGATGTCCCACACCACGCTGTCGGCACGCAGTTGCAGGCGCGCGAGTGAGACGGCGCGCACCTCGTTCTTCGTGATCAGGCCCTTCTCAGGAAAGCGCTGCTCGAAGCGTGCATCGGGCAGACCGAAGATCACCGGCCGGGTTGGCAGCTCCGTGCGCCACAGCAGCACGACGTTGGGCTCTGCGAACTGCATCGTGGCAATCTGCGCCACGCTGCAGCCGGTGACGATGCGTTCGTCGGGGCGGCACAGGTGCTCGGCCACGGCGACCTGGAACACGTCGCCCAGGCCCTCGGCGACCAGCATGCGGGCAATGCGGTCGGGTGAGTTGTCGGGGCTGGTCAGCACGGCCAGCCGGTCGTGTCGCGCCGCGGCTTGCAGCAGCGCGTAGAGCCCGTGGCGCGCGTCGGCGCCTTCCACCCATTCGCCGGCATCGCGGCTGTGCACCGACGCGATCGGCATGTCTTGCCAAGGCATGCCCAGCCGCGCGCAGGCCAGCTGGATCGTCGACAGGTTCGGCAACACCTCCAACGCCTCGATGCACAGGCGCGAGGCCAGGTAGGCCGCAACCCCGTGGCACAGCGGGTCGCCGGTGGCGAGCACCACGCAACGCAGCCCGTCGGCCTGGGCTTCGCGGACCCAAATGGGCACCTGCGACATCGCCCCCGTCAGATCGCGGCGGATCGCATCGGGGCGCAGGTGCGTGTCGAGCAACTCGAGCGTTCGCGTGCCGCCGATCACGCAGTCGGCGCGCGCCAGGTGGGCGAGGGCGGCGGCCCCGAGGCTTGCCACACCGTCGTCGAGCACGCCGATGACCCGGCAGCGCTCGCCGGTGAAACGCTCAACTTCTTCTCTCATGATGCCTCCGCCAGCTTGCGACCATCGAAGTCGCAGACCAGCACCTTCAGTTGGAACTTGTCGGGGTAGCGCTCGGTCACCGTGCGCCACACGCGCCGGGCCAGTGCCTCGTGGAACTCGCTCACCAACCCCAGCGCCGCGACGCGCTCGCTGGCGTAGCGCGCGGTCTCGGCGTTGCGGATGTCTTCACAGACGTCGGGCGGCACGCCGATGCCCGCGCACAGGTCGGCGAGCAGCCCGGTGTCGACTTCGGCGCGGCCGGCGTGCGTGATGGTCTCGCCCTGCGCGATCTTGGTCAGCTTGCCCACCATGCCGCCGATCACGACGCGGGGCAGGCCGGACTTCACGGCCGCGCCGAGCGCGTAGCGCAGGAAGTCGCCCATCTGCACGAAGCACGCCTGCGGCAGATCGGGCATTTCCTCCATCACGAACTTCTCGGTGCGGCCGCCGGTGGTGAGCACGACGACACCGGCGCCCGTCGTCGCCGCCACGTGCACGCCTTGCACCACACTTGCGCGGTAGGCGGCCGTCGAATACGGCTTGACGATGCCGGTGGTGCCGAGGATCGAAATACCGCCCAGGATGCCCAGCCGCGCGTTGAGCGTCTTCTTCGCCATCTCGATGCCTTGCGGCACGGAGATCGTGACTTCGAAGCCGGCATCGTCGAGCAGCGATTCGCCCGCGAGGCGTACGTTCTGCTCGATGTTTCGGCGCGGCACCGGGTTGATCGCCGGCCCATCCACCGCCAAGCCCAGACCTGGCATGGTGACGGTGCCGACGCCGAAGCCACCTTGCAGCAGCACCTGCCCCGGCAGGTCACGGCGCAGGCGCACATCGGCCGTCAGATGGGCCTTGTCTGTGCAGTCGGGGTCGTCGCCCGCGTCCTTGATCACCATCGCATGCGCCTGCACGCCGTCGGTGTGGCCGTCGTTGACGGTGAAGTTGACGAGCTGACCGTTCGGCAGCAGGCACTCGACGATGCTCGGCACCGCCCCGTGCACGAGCCCGAGCACGGCCGCACGCGCAGCCGCAGCCGAGCAGGCACCGGTCGTGAAACCGGTGCGCGTGCCTCGCTTGGCGGTGGACTCCATCATCGCCGTGGGCCCTGACTTATGCGCCGCGCTCGCGCGCCTCGGCCAGCCCGAGCAGCGCGTGGATCGCAGCGACCACCAACGTCGAGCCACCCTTGCGGCCGCGGATCACGATCCACGGCACGTCGTCCAGCGCGGCGGCGAGGTCCTTGGACTCGGCGGCGGAAACGAAGCCCACCGGCATCCCGATGATCAGCGCCGGCCGCGCACCTTCTTCGCGGATCAGGCGCACGACCTCGATCAGCGCCGTCGGGGCGTTGCCGATGCCGACGATCGCGCCGTCCAGCAAGCCGCCGCGATGCGCCTTGCGCATGGCCTGCACGGCACGTGTGGTGTTTTCGGCCTGGGCCGCGGCGATGACATCGGCATCGCTGATGAACTGGTGCGTGGCGAGGCCGAAGTGCGCCAGGCGCGGCGCCGAAAGTCCGACGCAGATCATCTCGACATCGGCCACGACGCGGGAGCGGCGACCGACGATCGCCGACATCGCGGCGGAGATCGCACCATGGTGGAAGTCGGTCAGGCCGTTGAAGTCGAAGTCGGCGTTCGCGTGGATCATGCGACGCACGACCTGCCATTGAGCCTCGTCGTAAACGTGCGGACCCGCCTCTCGGTCGATGACGGCGAAGGAGTCGTGCTCGATGGCGCGGCCCGCGGCGGTGAGCTGCTCGGTGACGGTATTGACGGAGCTCATGGGTGCACCCTTGGGCCTGCGGCGGAGCTCATGCCGCGACCGCGCTCGCCGGCACCACGGCGATCGGCGCGTGGGTGTGCTCGTGCGAGTGCCCGTGGCCGAGGTCGTGCGCGATCTCGCGGAACTTGCAGCCGTCGCAGGGCAACAGAGCCTGTGGCACGCCCGACTGCAGCTCCAGCACGCGCTGCTCCATCAGCTCGAAGATTTCGCGCTCGTGGCCGAAGTGGGCCGTGCTGGCGAAGCGGATCGTCGGGTACTGCACGCGCAGGTGCTCGACCTGGCGCGTTATGCGTTGCACCAGCGTGCCGGTGTAGAGGTAGTACGGCAGCACGACGATCTGCTTCATGCCCAGCATCGCCTGCCGTTGCGCGACGCGTTCGAGCCGGGGGTAGGTGATGCCGGTGAAGGCCAGGTCGACCAGCTCGTGGTGCGTCTCTTCCTGCAGCCAGCGCGCCATCTTGGCCATCTCGCCGTTGGCCTGGCGGTCGGACGAGCCGCGCCCCAGCACCACCACGCCGGTGGTCGTCGGATCAGGCATGTCCAGCTCGGCCATGGCCTGTGCCAGGCGGCGCTTGAGGATGCCCAGGATGGGGTCGCACGCGGTGAGGTGAGGGCCGTAGAGAAACTCGGTGTCCGGTGCGTGTTCGCGGGCGTGCTCGATGGCCTCGGGGATCTCCATCTTCACGTGGCCGGCGGCGTTGAGGATGAGCGGCAACACCAGCACGCGGCGCGAATGGCGCGCCGCGGCGAGCAGCCCGCCATGCAAGCCCGGCTCGGCGAACTCGATGAAGCAGACCTCGATCTGCCAGGCCGGCTGGCGTTGGCGCCACTGCGCCACGAAGGCATGGATCTCGTCGTTGCCTTCGGGCTCGCGCGAGCCGTGGCCGATCAGGAGGATGGTGTCCGTCATGTCGTTGTCTCCGGGGTGGGGTCCGGCGGCATCGAGGCGCGCCGGAACCGATGGGTGAAGCGCGCGTCGTAGAGCTTCGACTTGGCCAGCTCGGGCCAGTCGCGGGCGCCGAGCGCCGGGCTCGCGATGATCATGGCCTGGCTCACGATGCGCTCGTCGCGGCAGCGCTGGGTGATGTCGGCCAGCGTGCCGCGCACGATCTTTTCCTCGCCTGGCCAGCTGGCCTTGTGGACGACGAGGATGGGGGCGTCCTCTGCCCAGCCGCCCGCGCGCAACTCGCGCACGACCTTGCTGAGCAGGGTGATCGAGAGAAAGATGCAGATCGTGCAGCCGTGGCGCGCCAGGGCCTCGAGCGACTCGCCTTCGGGCATCGGCGTGCGACCGGCCACGCGGGTGAAGATCACCGTCTGCGTCAGCTCGGGCAGCGTGAAGCTCTCGACGGCCGCGGCCGCCGAGGCCATGGCCGAAGACACGCCCGGCACCACGCGCACCGGCACGCCGGCGGCATCCAGCGGCTGCACCACTTCGATCAACGTGCCGTACAGCGACGGATCGCCAGTCTGCAGCCGCACCACCGTCTCGTGCTTGCCGGCCTGCTCGATCAGCCAACCCGCGATCTGCTCCAGCGTCATGTCCTTGGAGTCGGCGATCGTGCAGCCCTCGGGGGCCCAGCGCATCGCCGCTTCGTTGACCAGTGAGCCGGCGAAGAGAACGGCACCGGCGCGTGCGATCAGGTCGCGGCCTTTCACGGTGATGAGGTCGGGATCGCCAGGCCCGGCGCCGACGAACCAGGCGGTGCCGACGATGGTCGGGTTGGCTTCGGACTTGGCGGGAAGGCTGTCCCGGAGTGGCATGTGAACGCTCGACATCAATGCGCGCCCGGCCGGAACAACGTGGCGGTCGCGCCCGGGTTCGACGCGAAGTAGTGGTGGATGTAGCTCGCTGTCAGCCGGCCCTGGCGGTACACCGCCTCGGCCGTGTTGCCGCCGTTGGGATTGCGCCCGCGTGCGACTGGCTGCAAAGGCGTGCTCAGCTCCGAGTAGTGGAAGCTGTGGCCGCGCAGCTCGCCCTCCGGCAGCGTCACGGCCTGCAGACCGAGTGCGGCGAAACGCTTGCGCATGACGGCGTGGCCGGGCAGGGCGCCGACCATGGCGTGGCGTTGCCCTTCGACGTCGGTGAGCGAATCCAGCAGGTAGAGCAGGCCACCGCATTCGGCCAGCACCGGCTTGTCTTGCGCGACGTGGCGACAGATCGCGCGGCCCATCGCCGCGTTGCCGGACAGTGTTTGCGCGTGCAGCTCGGGGTATCCGCCCGGCAACCACAACGCATCGCACGAAGGAAGGTCGTCGTCGGCCAGCGGCGAGAAGAACACGGGCTCGGCGCCGAGTTCACGCAACACGTCAAGATTGGCGGGATAGATGAAGGAGAACGCGTGGTCATTCGCAACGGCGATCCGCACGCCGGTCAGCGGCCGCTCGGCGACCGGCTGTGTCGCTTCGGGGGCTTCGAATGCGACGGGTGTGGGCTCGAACGCGCCGCCAGTGGCTTCGTCCCAGGCGTCGGCCCAGCGATCCAGCAAGGCGTCGAGCTCGGGCAGTTCCATGGCCTGCACGAGCCCGAGATGACGCTCGGGCAGCGTGAGCTCGGTGTCGCGGCGCAAGGCGGCGACGAGCGGCAGCCCGGCCGGCAGGCTCTCGCCCACCATGCGCGCGTGGCCAGGGCTGCCGACCCGGTTGGCCACGACGCCGACGACGCGGGTGTCGCCCCGGAACGTCGCCAGGCCATGCGCCAGCGCGCCGAAGGTCTGCGCCATGGCACTGGCATCGATCACGGCGAGCACCGGCAGCCCGAAAGCGGCGGCGAGATCGGCGCTGCTGGGCTGGCCGTCGAACAGGCCCATCACCCCCTCGACGAGGACCAGGTCCGCCGACACTGCCGCGGCATGCAGCAGGCCACGGCAATGTGCCGCGCCGCCCATGAACAGGTCGAGCTGATGCACCGGCCCGCCGCAGGCGCGAGCGAGGATCATCGGGTCGATGAAGTCGGGGCCCGTTTTGAACACGCGCACGCGCCGGCCGCGGCGCACGTTGGCGCGCGCGATGGCGGCCGTCACGCTCGTCTTGCCTTGACCGGATGCCGGGGCGCTGACCATCAGCGCCGGACAGTGGGCGACCGGGTTCACGGCGCCTGTACCGGGCACGGGCAGACGAACATCGTCATGACCACGGGCGGGTACAGGTGCGCAGGCTGCGCCAAGGAATGGAACATGGGAATACCGGATACGACCAGGCTCCCGCTTCCCCGCAGGCGCCTGCAACCAAGCACGCGAGCGTGCTCCCTCGTTGGCCGGTATCCGGGCTGGCGGTGCGCTTCGAAAACCCTTCCCAGATGCATCAAGCATCCAGTGGGCATGTACCTCGAAGCGAGAGCTTTGCAGCGAATGCTGCGTGCGCTCTCAACCGCTTACCGTTGCGGGGGCAGCTCAGGTTGGGGTGGTGTCCGTTGGAACGACCCTTCCTGATTCCCGTTTAACTGCGCCTGGCTTGGGGCCAGGTGCGAGCACCAAACGCGCGAAGTATAGGCGGGCAGCAGGTAACCGTTTACGACGTCACGTCGTCGTCTTCACATGGATCCGGCTGGCTTGGCAGCGGTGCAGGGCCTGGTAGTGCTCCAGCGGGCGACCGTTGGCGCCGTAGGCGATCGATTCGATTCGCAGCAGCGGCTCCTGCGTCGACACGCCCAGCAGTTCACACGTTTCGGCGTCGGGCAGCACGGCGTCGATCCAGCGTTCGGCGCGCACGATGCGCAGGCCGTATTGCCGGCGCAGCACGTCGTAAAGCGAGCGGTTTTCCAGCCGCGTGCGATGCAGGCCTGGTGCCAGGTCGGCTGGCACGGTGGTCGTCACCAGCAGTTGAAGCTCACCATCGACGCTGCGCAGGCGCCTGAGCGCAACGACCTGCGCGTCGCCGCCAGTCAGCGCCAGTTGGTGGGCCTCGTGCTCGGTCGGTGCGCGCAGCTCCTGCTGCAGCACCTGGGTGCGCACGGTGCGGCCCTTGCGGGCCATCTCGTCCGAGAAGCCGAGCACGGTCGAGACGAAGTCTTCGTCGCGCTCGCGTGCCGACACGAAGGCGCCCTGGCCGCGGATCTTGTAGATCAACCCGCTGCGCACCAGATCAGCCAGTGCCTCGCGCACGACGATGCGCGAGATGCCGAACTGCTCGCCGAACTCGGCTTCGGTGGGCAGCTTGCTGCCGACAGTCAGTTCGCCTTGCAGGATGCGGCCACGCAGTGAATCGCGGAACTGCATCCACAACGGTGCGCTGGCATTGCGGTCCAGAACGGGCAGTGCTTGCATCAGATCGTTGGTGCTCGGGTTCACGTGGAGACGCTGGTGGAGAGTGTGGTGGGCAATGGCGAATCGTAAGTCGTCGTGTGGCGTTCGGCTGCCACCGGCGCAGCGAGCGACACGCCGTGATGTTCGCGCAACAGTGCGGTGCAGGCGGCGAGTTCGCTGCTTCGCCGGGCCGCGTCCCACCCCAGGGCTTCGGCGGCAAACCTGGCCACGTCGGCGAGCACCGCGTCGGTGACCAGGCCGCTGATGGCCAGCAGCGTGCGTCGGATCACCAGGTCGTCGAGGTGGACGACACCGGTTTCACGGCACAGGTAGCGCAACTCGGCCGCCGAGTAGCCGGCCACCAGCGGCGCATCGCCATCACGCGTGAAGCGCTCGGCCAGCGGCAGCGCCTGGGTGCCGTAGCGGCCCAGCAGGTCGCTGGCACGTTGTCGGCTCACGCCGCTCGCTGCCTGGATCTGCGCGACGAAAGCCTCCATCGCCTTGGCATGGCCAGGCCAGGCCGCGCCACCGCCGATCGGCAAGCCATCGGTCGAGCGCGAGCGCGGCCGGCCCAGCTGCTGCAACACCTCGTCGGCCGCCTGCTCGGCGAGTGCGCGGAAGGTGGTCCACTTGCCGCCCACCAGGCCGATCATCGGGATGCCGCGCTTGCCGTTGGGCGGGTCGAGCACCACGCTGTGGTCGCGCGAAATGCCCCCAGGCTTGTCGGCGCTGGAGCGGGCCAGGGGCCGCACACCCACATAGGTGTAGAGCACCTGATCGCGCTCGAAGCCGAGGCGCGGGAACATCTCGCGCAGCACGCCGAGCAGGTAGTCAATCTCGGCGGGCTCGGTGGCCGCTTCGTCCGGGTTGTCGATCGGGATGTCGGTGGAGCCCACCAGCACACGGCCGAGAAACGGGTAGGCGATGCAGACCCGGCCATCCGAAGCTTCGAAGTAGGCCATGCGCCCGTCCAGCAGGCGGCGCAGTGTGGGGTGGTCGAGCACGAGGTGCGAGCCTTTGGTGCCCATCACCCGGGCGTCCTCGCCTTCCATCAAACTGGCGCAGCGGTCGAGCCAGGCGCCGGTGGCATTGACCACCACATCGGCGGTCACGTGCACCGTCTCGCCCGACAGTTCGTCGCGCAGCGTCAGCGCTTTGCCTTCGCAGCCGACGAGCTTGCAGTAGTTGCTGGCGGCCGACTGCGGTTGATCACGGCAAGCGTCGCCGACCAGTTCGAGCACCAGCCATTCCGGGTGGCTGATCCACGCGTCGTAAAAGGTGGCGGACCAGCGCACGTCCGGCCGAAACAGCGCCGAGTCGCGCGGCGATACGCGCTCGGTGGTGTGGCCGGGCATCACACGTTGCCGCCGACCCAGCAGGTCGTAAAGATGCAGCCCCAAGCGCACGACGAACAGGCCGCGCGCCCCCGGTGACACCGAAATGCCGACGAAGCGCAGCAGGCTGCTCAGCAAGCCGCCGAAGCGGTTGGCCAGCGGCATCACCGTCTTCAGCGGGCGCACCAGGTGCGGCGCGTTGCGCAACAGCAGGTTGCGCTCGCGCGTGGCCTCGGCCACCAGGGCGAACGAACCATGCTCAAGGTAGCGCAGGCCACCGTGGATCATGCGCGACGGCGCACTGCTGGCGCCCGATGCCAGATCGCCCTTGTCGATCAGCAGGCAGTCGACGCCTTGCAGCGACAGGTCGCGAAACACGCCGACGCCGTTGATGCCCGCGCCCACGATCACCGCCGAGAAATGCCGGCCGGCCAGTGATTCGGGCCGCTCGCCGCCCAGGCCCTCGACGCTCATCGCTGGCCCCCGGGCAGTTGCGCGAACGCGGGCGCCAGGCTGTCCATCAGCCGAGTGAAATCGACACAGAAGTCCTGATGCGCTGTCACGTCAGCGGTGTCAGGCTCGACCCGGTCTCGCGGGGCCGGTAGCGCATCCGCCGCTATGCCCTGTGATTGCGCCGCCAGCAGCGCGGCGCCGCGCGCACCGGTTTCGTCGTCGCCACAGCGTTCGACCGTGTGGCCCAGCATCGACGCGAGCACGCGCACCAGCCGCGCGTCGCGGGCACCGCCGCCCAGCACGGCAACATGCCCGGGCGCGCCCAGGCCTAACGCGCTGAGTCGAGTCAGGTGGTGCGCGTGCAGTGCCATCACCGCGTCGACCACCGCCCGTGCCATCTGCGCCCGCCCGTGGTGATTGGCCAGGCCGATGAAACCGGCCTTTGCGCCCGGGAACGGGCCGCCGCTGTTGATGAAGGGGGCAAAGCGCAAGCCTTCGGCCCCAAGCGGCACCGACATCGCGCAATCGACCACCGCGGCCGCGCTGGGGAACTGCAAGGTGCGCGCCAGCCAAGCGATGTTGGCCATCGACGAAGGGCTGTTCTCCATGTAGAGCCGATCGTTCGGCAGGCCAGCGTTGACGATGGCGGCAACGGGCGGCAACACCGCTTGCACCGGTGCGACCACGACGTTGACGCACCAGGTGCCGAGCACGGCCACCTGCTGCCCACGGCCGGCGGCACCCACCGCCAGCAACGAGGCCAGCAGGTCGATCGCGCCGGTGACCACCGGCACACCCGCGGGCAAGCCGTATTCAGCGGCCTGTGTTGGCTGCAGCCGGCCGGCTGCGGTACCGCTGGGCACCAACGGCGGCAGTGCATGCGCGACAAGATCGCTCAGGCCGGTGGCCTCGAAGGCAGCCGACGACCAGCGGCCCGTGGCGAGCGACAGCAGCCCCGCGGTGCTCGCGTCACTGGCATCGGTGGCCATCTCGCCGGTCAGCAGGAAGGCCAGGTAGTCTTTCGCGAACAGCAGGTGGCGAATCTCGCCGCGCTGCAGGGCCCCGGCGGCCAGCAGCTCGGCTGCAATCAGTGTCGGCTGGCCCGCCCAGGGCCGACAGCCCACCTCGTTGAACAGGGCCGCGCCGTGTTCGCGGCTCAGCGCCTGCGCACGCGCGGCGGCTCGCTGGTCGGTCGAGGCGACCGCGCAGCCGAGCAGCAGATCGCCCTGTGGGCCCAACGCGTACAGGCCGGCGCCGTGGCCGGTGCAGCCGATGGCGCGCAGCTGTTCAACGCGCGGGCCGAGTTGCCGCGACACCCCTTGCAGGGCTTGCGCCAGCGCAGCGCGCAGGGCTGTTTCGGTGAGCTCGCAGGTCCCGTCCGGCTTGCGGATGTGGGGCAGGGGGCCGCCAGCGGTGGCCAGCGTTGCGCCGCTGCCCGCCTCGAAGGCAACGGCCTTCAGACTGCTGGAGCCGATATCGATGCCAATGAAGATGTCTGTTTTCATGTCATAACATCGTCATTGCTCTTGATCGGCGATGCATCGCGTGTTTCCCCTAGGTTGTTCGGCAAAAGTCTAGCAGATATTCTGTCGCTGTCATGACAACGAAGTGATGTTCAGCCAACCCGGCGAACACGGGACAACCAGCCGACATCGCTCGCGAGATCGGCGAGACAGGAGACAAGGATGAGGCGAGATTTCTTGAAGACCGCCGCAGTGGCCGGCACGGGGATGCTCGGGGCCGGCGGTGCGTTCGCGCAAGCGGCGGCGGCCTCCGGGCTGCATGGCAACGCGTCCGACGTCTACGTGATGAACGTGATGGTCTCGGGCGTCGAGTACTGGTTCCCGGTCTACGAGATGATGAAACAGCTCGGCCGTACGCTCGGCGTGAAGACGCGCTACAGCGGCACACCCGAGTACGACGTCAACAAGCAGCTGGCCTCGTTCGAGCAGGAGCTGGCGCGCAAGCCGGCTGGCATCTTGCTGCACCCGATGAACCCCGACCCGTTCATCGAGCCGATCAACCGGGCGGCGGCGATGGGCATCCCGGTGGTCACCTTCGCCGCCGATTCGCCGAACTCCAGGCGCGTGTCGTTCGTCACCTCGGACAACGATCGTGAAGGCGCGTATGCGGCCGATGCGATTGCCGCTGCGCTGGGCGACAAGGGCGACTATGCGGTGCTCGAGAACCCGGGCCAGGACAACCACGACCGCCGCGTCACCGCCTTCGTCAACCGCATGAAGACGAAGCACCCGGGCATGAAGCTGGTGGGCCGCGCCGCGAGCAACCAGGATCCGAACAAGGCCTACCAGGCCACGCTGAGCCTCGCGCAGGCCAACCCGAACCTCGGCGCGATCTTCATGCCCGAGGCCAACTCGGCGCTTGGTGCGGCGCAGGCCAAGGTCGAGACGAAGAAGAACATCCGCGTGATGTGCTGCGACGTCAACGCCAAGATCCTCGACATGATCAAGTCCGGCGACGTGTTCGGCGCGATCAACCCGAACCAGGGTGTGCAGGGCTACATGGGGATGATGCTGCTGTTCCTGGCCAGGAACGCGCAGCTGATCGACCCGATGAACGACGCCAAGCGCGCCGGTGCCAACCCGATGGCGGTGCCGTTCCTCGACAACGGGCTGTCGATCGTCAGCAAGGCCAACGCCGACGACTTCTACTGGGACAAGTACCTCGCGCGCCGCGGCACCAAGGGCATCAACGAATGAGCCTCGGACAGGCGCCGCTGCTCGAACTGCGCGGCATCCACAAGCACTTCGGCGCGTCGCGTGCGCTCGCCGGGGTGCACTTCTCGCTGCGCCGCGGCGAGATCCATGCGCTGTGCGGCGAGAACGGTGCCGGCAAGTCGACGCTGATGAAGATCATCGACGGCATCCACCAGCCCGACGGGGGCGACATCTATCTCGATGGCGAGAAGGTGGCGATCGATGGCCCGGCGCATGCGATGCGCCTGGGCATCGGCCTGGTGCACCAAGAGATCGCGCTGTGTGGCGACGCAACGGTGGCTGAGAACATCTTCATGCACGAGATCGGCACCAGTGCCGGCGCGTGGATGGACTACGCCGCGTTGAACGAGCGTGCCGCCCGCGTGCTGGCGAAGCTGGGGCAAGACATCGCGCCCGAACGCCGTGTGGACGACCTGCCGATCTGTCACCAGCAGCTGGTCGAGATCGCCAAGGCGCTGACGCTGGACTGCAAGGTCCTGATCCTCGACGAGCCCACCGCGGCGCTGACCGAGGTCGAATCGGCCGCGCTGTTTCGCGTGCTGCACGACCTGCAGGCGCAGGGCATCGGCATCATCTACATCAGCCACCGCATGGCCGAGATCTTTGCGCATTGCGACCGCGCCACCGTGCTGCGCGATGGCCGCGACGTGTTGTGCGCACCGATCGCCGACGTGAAGCCGGACGTGCTGGTGCGGGCCATGGTCGGTCGCGACCTGGGCAACTACTTTCCACCCAAGGTCGATGTCGACGTGAGCGTCACGCCGCTGCTCGAGGTCGAAGACATCGGAGACGGCGAGTGCGTGCATGGCATCTCGTTCGCACTGCGGCGCGGCGAGGTGCTCGGCATCGCCGGGCTGATGGGCGCCGGTCGCACCGAGCTGGCCGAGATGGTGTGCGGCCTGCGCCCGGCACGGCAAGGCAGCGTGCGGCTGAATGGCCGGCCGCTGGTGGTCCGCCAATACGGCGACGCGCTGCGCCACGGCATCGCCTACCTGAGCGAAGACCGCAAGGCGGCGGGTGTCTTCCTCGAACTGTCGGTGGCGCAGAACATCTCGTCGATGGCGTCGCGGCTGGTCAGCTCACGCTGGGGGCTGCTGAGGCGCTCGGCCGAACTGGCCTTGAGCGAAGAGCTGGTCTCGCAACTGAACATCAAGACGCCTGGCCTCGCCAACGACGTGGCCAGCCTGTCGGGCGGCAACCAGCAGAAGGTCGCGATCGCCAAGCTGCTGGCGACGCACCCGGTCGTGATGCTGATGGACGAGCCGACGCGCGGAGTCGACGTGGGCGCCAAGTCCGAGATCCATCACCTGCTGCGCGAACTCGCCAACCAGGGCGTCGGCGTGATCGTGATCTCGTCGGAGCTGCCCGAGATCATCGGCCTGTGCGACCGCGCGCTGGTCATCCGCGAGGGCCGTGTCGCCGGTGAAGTGGCGGCGGGCGAGATGACCGAAGAAAGTCTGCTGCGATTGGCCTCTGGCCTCGCGGCGAAGGAGCTGTTGGATGTCGAAGCTTGAAACCGTGCCGGCAGTCGCCGCGCAGGAGGCGAGGGCGACCGCTTCGACAGCCAGATCCGGCACCAGCCCGATCAAGCTGCGCGAAGCCGGCCTGCTGCTGATCATCGCGGTGCTGTGCATCGTGATGAGCTTCGCGTCGGAGTACTTCCTGACCTGGGACAACGTGCGCGCGATGCTGTTGTCATTCTCGATCGAAGGCATCGTCGTCGTCGGCATGACGGTGCTGCTGATCGTCGGTGGTATCGACTTGTCGGTCGGCTCGGTGGTGTGCCTGGCGATGGTGATCACCGGCAAGCTGTTCTTGATGGGGCTGGACCCGTGGACGGCCGGGCTTGCGGCCATCGCCTGCAGCGCACTGATCGGCGCCATGATCGGCGGCTGCGTCACCGGCATTGGCCTCAGCCACTTCATCGCCTCGCTGGCCTTCATGGTGATCGTGCGTGGCATGTCGCTGGCGCTCACGCAGGGCACGCCGCAATCGCTGTTCTCGCTGCCGCCCGAGTTCAAGTTCATTGGCCAGGGCGCGCTCGGCGGCATCCCGGTGGTGATCCTGATCTTCGCAGTGATCGTCGCGGCGAGCGACTTCGCGCTGCGCCGCGCCACGCTGCTTCGCAAGGTGTTCTACACCGGCAGCAACGAGAAGGCGGCGCTGTACTCGGGCATCCGCACCGGCCACGTGAAGTTCTGGGTCACCGTGCTGTGCTCGACGATGGCGGGCCTGGCCGGCGTGATCTACACCGCGCGCTTCGGCGCCGCCACGCCCACCTTCGGCATCGGCATGGAGCTGAACGCCATCGCCGCGGTGGTGATCGGCGGCGCTAGCTTGAAGGGTGGCTCGGGCACCGTGCTGGGCGCGGTGCTGGGCCTGGCGCTGCTGTCGGTGGTCAGCAGCTCGCTGATCCTGCTCGACGTTTCGCCGTACTGGCAAGACGTGATCAAGGGCCTGATCCTGCTGGTTGCCGTCACGGTCGACCATCTCCTCAACGTCAAGAAGATCTTGCGATGACATCAAAACGATTGGGCTCGTCGGGCATTGCCTGCGAGAGCGTGGGCCTGGGCACCTGGGCTATGGGTGGCTGGATGTGGGGCGGCAGCGATGACGCGGCAGCGATCGACGCGATTCGTGCCTCGCTCGATGCCGGCGTTAGCCTCATCGACACCGCACCGGCCTATGGCCTGGGCCACGCCGAGACGCTGGTCGGCCAGGCGCTGGCGGGGCGAAGAAGCGACGCGGTCATCGCCACCAAGTGCGGACTGGTCTGGCACACGAAGCAGGGCACACATTTTTTCGACGAGGAAGGGCAGCCGGTCTACAGGCATCTCGGCCGCGAATCGATCGTCCACGAGGTCGAGCAAAGCCTGAAGCGCCTGCAGACCGACTACATCGACCTCTACATCACCCATTGGCAAGACGCGAAGACGCCGGTCGAAGAGACGATGGGCGCGCTGCTGGACTTGAAGCGCCAGGGCAAGATCCGCGCGATCGGCGTCAGCAACGTCGATGCGCCGACGCTGACCGAGTATCTGAAGCACGGCCCGGTCGATGCGATCCAGGAGCGCTACAGCCTGATCGACCGCGAGATCGAATCGGCGCTGGTGCCGCTGTGCCAGCAGCACGACATCGCGGTGCTTGGTTACTCGTCGCTTGCGCTTGGGCTGCTCGCTGGTCCGATCGACCCGCAGCGCCGCTTCAATGGCGACGACCAACGCAATGACAACCCGCGTTTCTCTGGCGCGAATCGCCAGAAGCTGAACGCCTTCTTCGCCGACATCGAAGCCGTACGCACGCGCTTGCAGTGCTCGTTCGCGCAGCTGCTGATCGCCTGGACTACCGCGCACGGCCGCGTGACCGTGGCGCTGTGCGGCGCACGCAATGCAGAGCAGGCGATCGACAACGCCGGTGCGACGCGCGTGCAGCTGAGCGCTGAGGACTTGCTGCAGATCGAACGCGCGGCCGATCGTCACCTGAACGGGTTGACGAACTGGTGAACCCGACACGAATCAAGGAGTGAGAGGAATGTCCGACCACAAACAGCCGCGCCTGGGCCGCCTGCTGCGCCACGGCCGCTGCCTCGACATCGCCGTCGACCACGGCGTGTGCAACGAGCCGAGCTTCTTGCAGGGGCTGGAAGACATGGGTCAGGTGATGGAGCAGCTGGTGACCGCCGGCCCCGACGCGATCCAGCTCAACTACGGCCAGGCCGACCTGCTGCAGCATCGCTCGGGCCGCGAGCGGCCGGCGCTGGTGATGCGGCTGGACATGGGCAACCCGTACAACGCGGTGGCGCATCGCGTGATGTGGGCGCTGCTGCAGAACGAGAAGGACCCGGTGCTGCCGGCGGTTCAGCTCGACGCCGCCTGCGTCGTGGTCAACCTGTTCATGCTGCCCGACGAGCCGGATCTGTTTCGCCAGTGCGTGGCCAACATCGCCCGCGTGCGGGCCGACTGCGACCGCTACGGCATGCCGCTGATGATCGAGCCGTTGGTGATGGCACCGAACAGCCAGCGCGGCGGCTACATGGTCGACGGCGATGCCGACAAGATCGTCACGCTGGTGCGGCTGGCGCGCGAGATGGGGGCCGACATCGTCAAGGCCGATCCGACCGCCGACCCGGCTGAGTTCCACCGTGTCGTGCAGGCGGCGCGCTGCCCGGTGCTCGTACGTGGCGGCGGCAAAGAAGACCTGCGGCAGGTGTTCGCCAAGTCGCGCGTGCTGCTCGACCAGGGCGCCGTCGGCATGGTCTACGGCCGCAACGTCTACCAGCACCCCGACCCTTCGGCCGTCGTGAAGGCGCTGATGGCGATGGTGCATCGCGGTGCGAGTGCCGACGCTGCGTGGGATCTGTACCAAACGGCCGCCGCAGCCCGTGAAGGGCGCGAGGTCGCGGCTTAAGCGACGCCGCCGACGCGGCGCTCAGCCCAAGGGGAGGGGGCTTTCTCCCCGTTGTGTGTTCCATGACGACCAGAAGGCCGGCGGCCAATGCTCGCCCGGTCTCGAACGAGGAGAACTTCGGTGTTGAAACTCAAGCCTGTCTTTGTGGTGCTGGGGCTGATCGTGGCCGCGCTGGTCAGCCATGCGGCCGTCACCAGCCAGATCCTGATGGTCACGCTGCGTGAGCTGGGCGTGGCCATTGGTGAGCCGAAGGCTCCGCTGCTGCCGCTGGGCGGCCCCGGTCTCGGCAACCTCAGCTACAACCAGTCCGAACTGTTCACGGCCGTGTCCTTGATCCGGCGCGATGACCAGGGGGTGCCGCCGACCTATCCGGGCCGCAAGGATTACGGCACCAATGTTGGCATCATGCTCAACGGCTACTTCCTGACGGTCTTCGCGCCGGACAGCGGCGACGGCCCCGGTGGATTCCTGCTGTACGACGTCTCCAACCCGCGGTCGCTCAAGCTGGTCAAGCGGATCTACGAGCCGGAAGGGCGCACCTCGGAGTTCCGTGAAGCGCACTCGATCGGCACGGCCACCATCGGCGGAAAGACCTACGCGGCGATCCAGAGCACGAAGGGCGTGGAGTTCTGGGACTTCACCGACATCAACGACATCAAGCAGGTGAAGAAAGTGCGCCTGCCGACGGTCGACCGTGGTGACTACTCCAACGTCAGCTGGCAGCTGTGGTGGCAGGCACCGTACCTTTACGTGGCGTCCGCCAACGACGGCATCTACATCGTGGATGCGCGAGATCCGCCCAATGCCGTGCTGGCCAATCGCGGCGCCGGCAAGCCCAACCCGGTGCCCACCGGCGAGCTCGGCGGGTTTCGCATCGGGCCGATCTTCACCATGGGCAACCACATGGTGCTGACCTCGATGGAAAGCACCGACGGGTTTGCGAGTCTGGACATTTCGGATCCGCTCAACCCGAAGGTGCTGGACACGCTGGGATCGAACCCCTTCTACTACGCCACCTGCTTCGATGGCGTGAAGCTGTATGCGTCGGTGCGTGGCACGGGCGGCAAGCTGACCGGCTTCGACCTCTCGGACCGCAGCCGCTTCGTCGCCAACGACAACCGCCTGGTGATCGACGAGCAGCTGTATTGCGGCACCCAGGACCAATATGTCTTCTCTGGGGCGCAGTTCAAGGTTCACAAGGTCGACGTGAGCAACGCGATGCAGCACGTCGAGGTCGGGCAGGGGCAGCTGTTCCCGCCCGGTGACCCGAACGAAGAACACTCTGACCACGGGCAGGTGGCGCCGTTCGGCAACCTGGTGTTCGTGGGCAACGACCATGGCACCGGCAGCGGCTTCATCGTGCATGCCTTGGCACCCGACGCAACCAAGCCGATCGTCAAGCAGGTCTCACCCGCCGATGGTGCGCACCAGCAGGCGTTGACCTCTCGCATCGGCCTGGCGCTGAGCGACAGCATCCTGCCCGAGAGCGTGAACAGCGGCACCTTCATCGTGCGGCCGGTCGGTGGCAACACGCTGGCCGGCACCTACAGCGTGCAGCTGGGCATCGTCAACTTCTCGCCCAGCCAGCCGCTGCAGCCCGACACCACCTACGAGGTCTACCTGCCCGCCGGCGGCTTGAAAGACTATGCCGGCAACGCCATCGGCACCGACTACCACGCGACCTTCGCGACCGGCAATTCGCTCGACATCGCGCTGGCCCACCACTGGAGCCTGGCCAGCACGCTGGACGATCCGATCGGCCAGGACGACGGCACGCCGACGCCGAACGACGCGTTCGAAAGCATTGGCCTGAATTTCGCGACACGCAGCAGCGGTGTCGCGCTGAAGGACGATTCGGTGGCTTCGGTGCTGGCCGGAACGGCCTCGGTCAGCCTCTACGTCAAGACCACCCAGGCAGGCACGAATGTGCCGTGGACGGCGCCAGGCATCTTCGGGCGCGACCAGTCGGGTGGCGCGGACGACGTCTTCTGGGGTTGGTTCGACAACACCGGCCGGCTGAACCTCTCGGTCGGCGACGCCGGCAACGGAAACCCCGGCACCAAGTCGACCAACGCCCTCAACGACGGGCAGTGGCACCACGTGGTGATGACACGCGACGCCGCCTCCGGCGCACAGGCGATGTACGTGGACGGCGTGAAGACCTCGTCGACCGGGCGCACCGGCGCGCTGGGCCTGAAGAACCGCTTCCAGACGCTCGGTCAGATCCAGAGCAACAGCGACTTCTTCCGCGGCACGCTGGCCGATGTGCGCGTCTTCGGCCGCGTGCTGAGCGATGGCGACGTGGCTGCGCTGCGCACGCTGCCGGTCGTTGGTGACCCGGGCCTTGGCGATGGGCCGGCGCAGGTCAACGGCCAGGTGGTGTTCAACCCCACCGTGCTCGGCGGCTCAGCGCAGTACAGCTGGAATTTCGGCGACGGCTCCCGCTCGGCGTTTTCTAGCCAGCCGCGCAGCACGCACACCTACACCAAGGCGGGCCACTACAGCGTGACGCTGACGGTGCGCAATGCCAACGGGCAGGAGACCTACTACACCTTCCAGCTGACGGTGATCGTGCCGGTGACGGCCGTGGCGCCGACGAACACGACCAACATCACCGGCGATGCCAACTCGGTGTACAGCGTGAACCCCGACAGCGGCACCGTCACCGCGCTTGATGCGCAGAGCTTGGCCAAGCGATGGGAGGTGCGCGTCGGCAGCGAGCCGCGCACGCTGGCTGTCGGGCCGGACGGCCGCATCTGGGTCACCGTGCAAGACGAAGACAAGCTGGTCGCGCTGAACGCGGCTGACGGCAGCGTCTCTGCCACGCTGTCACTGCCCTACGGCAGCGGGCCGTACGGCGTCGTGTTCACACCCGATCGCACCAAGGGCCTGCTGACGCTGGAAAGCAAGTCGACGCTGCAGAGCTTCGATCCCAGCAGTGGCGCCAGCACCGGCAGCCTGGTGCTGAAGGGCACGGTGCGTGGGATCGCCGTGGCCGCCGATTCGCAGGCAGCCTACGTCACGCGCTTCAAGTCGATGGCCAGCGGCGGCCAGCTCTTCAAGGTCAACCTGCTCGACCTGACGAACAACACGACGGTCGCCCTCAAGGTCGACACCACCACGGTGGACGACGAAAGCCGTGCCCGCGGCGTGCCGAACTACCTGAGCCAGGTGGTGATCTCGCCCGATGGCAAGCGTGCGGCCTTGCCATCGAAGAAAGACAACATCCTGCGCGGCCGTTACCGTGACGGCCAGAACCTGGAGCATGACCGCACCGTGCGCTCCATCCTGTCGCAGGTGGACCTGACGGCCGCGAAGGAGGTGTCTGCCGAGCAGCTCGATTTCGACGACCGGGCGCCGGCTCGCGCTGCACTGTTCGCGCCGAATGGCGACTACATCTTCGTCGCGCAGATGGAAGGCAACCGCGTCGCGATCGTCGATGCCTACACCCGCGCCGTTCGCGGCGAGATCACCGACGTCGGCCGTGCGCCGCATGGGCTGTACCTCGACACGGCGCGCAAGCGGCTGTTCGTCAACAATTTCCTCGAGCGGACCGTGTCGGTGCACGACGTGGCGGCGGTGCTGTCGGGTGAGAGCGGGGCGGCGAACTTCGTGCGTTCGGTAGCGACCGTGGCGCAAGAGACGATGACGGCCGCAACCTTGCGCGGCAAGCAGCTCTTCTACAACGCTGGCGACCGGCGCATGAGCCGCGACAACTACATGTCGTGCGCCAGCTGCCACGCCGATGGTGGCGACGACGGCATGGTGTGGGACTTCACCCAGCGTGGCGAGGGGCTGCGCCGCACCATCAACCTGCTGGGCCACCAAGGCACCGGCCAGGGCCGCGTGCACTGGACCGCCAACTTCGACGAGATCCAGGACTTCGAGAACGACATCCGCAATGCGTTCGGCGGCACAGGCTTCATGAGCAATGCCGACTTCGCGGCCACGTCGGACACACTCGGTCCGCCAAAGGCCGGCAAGAGCGCGGCCCTGGACGACCTGGCGGTCTACGTCACCTCGCTGTCACGTTATGCCCGCAGCCCGGCGCGCAATGCCGATGGCACGATGACCGCCAAGGCCTTGCGAGGCAAGGATGTGTTCGCCACGGCCCAATGCGTCACTTGCCACAGCGGCGACACGATGCAGGACGGCCTGCGCCACGACGTGGGCACGATCCAGCCTTCGTCCGGCCAGGGCAATGGCAAGCCGCTGCCAGGGGTGGGCTTCGACACGCCAACGCTGTTCGGCACCTGGTCGGCGCCGAGCTACTTCCACAATGGCCAGGTGGCGACGCTGGAGAAGTTGTTCGCGTTCGGGCATGGGAACAGTGGTGCGCTGTCGTTGGATGACCAGCAGGCGCTGGCCGCTTACGTGCGCTCTCTGGACGCCACCGGCGCTCTGCTGCGCATTCACTCGAACCAGAGCAACCTGTGCGTCAACATCGCGAAGCGTTTGACCGACAGCGGCGCCAAGGCGATCCAGTACCGCTGCGGCACTGCCGACAACGAGGTGTTTTCGATGAACAACATCGACGGCTACCTGCAGTTCGTCGTCAAGCACAGCGGGTTGTGCCTGGCAGAAGGGCCGGTGACGACGTCGCCCGCACGGTCGCTCGTGCAGGTGGCTTGCAACGGTGGCACTGCCACGCAGTGGTCGCTGGTCGGATCGACCTTGCGCAGCCGGTCCACCGGTGCGTGCATGGACGTGCCCGGCTCGTCGAACCAGGAAGAGGTCGAGCTGATCACCTACCCGTGCAACGGCGGCAACAACCAGAACTGGACCCGCGAGGTGGCAGGCAAGTGACGCAGGCGCTGTCGGTGCAGGGAAGGGGGGCGGACGACCTGACGTTCGACTACATCGTGATCGGTGGTGGCACGGCCGGTGCGCTGATGTGCAACCGGCTGACGCAGGACCGCCACCACCGCACGCTGCTGATCGAAGCCGGCGGCCGCGACTGGCACCCGTGGATCCACGTGCCGGTCGGCTACCTCTACTGCATCGGCAACCCGCGCACCGACTGGCTCTACCAGACCGAGGCGGACGCTGGGCTGAACGGCCGCCGCCTGCGTTACCCGCGCGGCAAGACGCTGGGCGGCTCGTCCAGCATCAACGGGATGATCTACATGCGCGGCCAGTCGCGCGACTACGAGCGCTGGGCCGAACTCACCGGCGACGATGCCTGGCGTTGGGAACACGTGCTTCCGGCCTTCAAGCAGCACGAAGACCACTACCTCGGTGACAGTGGCGACAACGACCCGGAATACTCGACGTTTCACGGCGTCGGTGGCGAGTGGCGCGTCGAGAAACAGCGCCTGCGCTGGGACGTCCTCGATGCCTTTGCGCTCGCTGCACAGCAAGCCGGGGTGCCGGCCAGTGCCGACTTCAACCGCGGCAACAACGAAGGCGTGGGCTACTTCCAGGTCAACCAGCGCGCCGGCTGGCGCTGGAACTCGGCCAAAGCCTTCTTGCGGCCAACCTGCGACGCGCGGCCCAACTTCGAACTGTGGGTGAACTCACGCGTGACCCGTCTGCTGTTCGAACCAGCGCCCGACGGCCGCCCGCGCTGCGTGGGCGTGCGTGTGTGGGACGGAAAGCAGATGGTCGAGGCGAGAGCGCGTCGGGAGGTGATCCTGTGCGCCGGCAGCATCGGCTCGCCGCAGATCCTGCAGCTGTCGGGCGTCGGGCCGGCCGCACTGTTGCAGCACCACGGCATCCCGGTCGTGGCCGACGTGCCCGGCGTCGGCGAGAACCTGCAAGACCACCTGCAGGTGCGCGCCGTCTTCAAAGTGCAGGGCGCGTTGACGCTCAATGAGCTGGCCTCGTCGTTGCGCGGCAAGGCGCGGATCGCGCTCGAATACCTCTGGGGCCGCCGCGGCCCGATGAGCATGGCGCCTTCGCAACTCGGCGCCTTCACCCGCAGCTCCGCCGCGTACGTCTGGCCGAACATCCAGTACCACGTGCAGCCGCTGTCGCTCGATGCCTTCGGCGAGCCTTTGCACAACTTCCCGGCCTTCACCGCCAGCGTGTGCAACCTCAATCCCACGAGCCGCGGAACGGTCCGGATTCGCAGCCCGCGCCACGAGGATGCGCCGGCGATCGCGCCCAACTACCTCAGCACCGACGAAGACCGCCAGGTCGCGGCGGATTCACTGCGGGTGACCCGGCGCATCGCGGCCCAACCCGCGCTGGCCAGGTATCGGCCCGAAGAGTTCAAGCCTGGCGTGCAGTTCGACAGCGACGCCGATCTCGTGCGCCTGGCCGGCGACATCGCGACCACGATCTTCCACCCGGTGGGCACCACGAAGATGGGTGCCGACGACGACCCGCTCGCGGTGCTGGACTCACGGTTTCGCGTGCGCGGCGTTCACGCCCTGCGCGTCGTCGACGCCGGCGCCATGCCAACGATCACCAGCGGCAACACCTGCAGCCCAACGCTGATGATGGCCGAGCGGGCGGCGGCGTGGGTGAGGGCGGATCAGGGCAGGGGCGTCAGCACGACGGGCTGGTAGGAGCCGTGCAGGGTCCCCCAGCCGACGATCACGCCGGCGTCGTTGATGTCATAGGCGACCCTGATGTCCCAGTCGGGATCGCTGGTCGGGTCCAGCAACGTGTTGAGGTCGTAGACGCGCCCATGGGTGTAGATGAATGCGCGGCCGTCCCCGTTCACCGTCATGGAGCCGACGACCTGGTCGTAACTGTTGATGCCTTGTGCCGACGTGTGCCGGCCGAGGTCTTTGATCGCGGTTCCGTTATCGAGGATCGCGTGCGCCGAGTACACCGTGTCGCCCGACCAGCCCACGATGTGGCCGTGGGCGTTCACCGCCCGCGCGTAGGACATGGCCCAGGGCCAGTTGAGGTCCTTCATCTGGCCATTCCTGTAGACGAACGCGTGCACGACCGTGTCCCCCGCCAGCGCGGACGAGCCCACGATCACACCCTTGTCGTTGATGTCCTCCGGGGTGCTGGTGCTTCCGCCCAGCGTGCCGAGAAGCTTCAGCTTACCGGCCTTCCAGACATAGGCGACGCGCCCCTCGGTGCCGACGACGTGGCCCAAGTTGTTGATGCCAAGCGCCAAGTCCGCCAGGATGGCGCCGTCCTGCACGGGTGTCGGATTCCCCTGGGCATCCCAGACCACGGCGTAGTCCCTACTGCCGGAGCAGTTGCCCGCGACCTGCATTGCGTCGTTGATCGCGTAGGCATGCGAGTACCGCTCGTCCTGGTCATGACAATCGAGCTGACGCAGCACGCCGTCTTGCCAGACAGCGGCCTGGCTTACCCCGCTGCCCCAATATCCGGCAGCAACGCCGTTCGCGTTGACGGAGTACAGAAAGGCATCGTGCCATTCCCCCTGGACTGCCTCCACGTGGTAGATCGGCGGCCGGGGCGATGCCTGCGCGATACCTGCCAACGCAGCGACGACGAATGCCGCGACCCGCAGGGCGGGCAAGCATCGCTGCACGCGATCGGGATGGCTGTCGCGGCCGCCGG
>Ga0307515_10003786_pt1 | contig 31668 bp, 34 predicted proteins | sample 17_EM_MG_FD_194513 | JGI IMG/M metagenome (GOLD analysis project Ga0307515, IMG submission 194513) | Populus trichocarpa ectomycorrhiza microbial communities from riparian zone in the Pacific Northwest, United States - 17_EM | ecosystem: Host-associated > Plants > Roots > Unclassified | place...
ACATTCCCACAATTACAAGCTAACCAATGAATAGAGACTCAGCTGCCGTCGCGCCTCCCTCCAAATCGACCGCCTCCAAGTACTCCTCCAATCTCGCTCGATCATACCCTGCAAGTGCATCTCCAAACTCACTCAGTCACACCCTCGGAGTGCATCTCTGAGTTCACTTGATCTCGGCCTCCAAGTGCATGTCCAAACTCGCTTGATCATGGCCTCCCAGCGCATCTCCAAACTCGATCGATCACGGCCTCCCAGTGCATCTCTAAACTCGATCGATCACGGCCTCAAAGTGCATCTCTCAGTTCACTCGATCTCGGCCCCCAAGTGCATCTCTAATACTGGCTCGATCACGGCCTCCAAGTATATTGTTAAGGAGCGACGTTGGGTGTACGGAGATACAGGGGTAACGGAGGTGGATTGAGCGACGCGGAGTATATATTCGGGAGACCCCGGGGTAGAAAGACAGCATCTCATTTTCATCTCATCTTGTCATACAACGAAAATACACATTCTATCTTTCCCAACTTTGAGTCTCACTCGCTCTGTCCGAGATTTGGATGCACGCAATTGAGTGGATCCTCACGGCCGGATAGTATCATATCTTCTCACCTTCTTCCTACGCTCCTCAAGATTAATGTAGATGGAACGTGAGGAGAGATTTTCGCAGCGTCACCCATTGCATTGCAATCCCGATGCAAGCGTGTACCCAATGAACCCATTCTGACATATGGTCACAGTTGCCCACAACGCCAGAGTGTTTGTTTAAAATAGGAGACCGACAGAGCGAGAAGAAACTGCGAAACTGCGATCGGAGGGCGATATGCAACGCGACGCGTGGTATTGACGCCGGCCGCGGAGTAATCCGCCCCCGGGGTGTCTCTGACGGCTCTGACGGAGCGCGTCCACTCTGATGGAGCCATTCCGCCCGGATGGAAATGGTTTTTGCTGATGAATTGGAGGTGGGACAACCCACGTACCTTCGGGGAACACGTTGATCGCTGCAATCCGCAGACAAGCAGCTCAGGGAAGGTTCAACGCACTGGCGAGCATTTCTCCTGGTACGGTAGCGATGATCTCAGGGCAAAGATTGAGCTACCATGCTGCCGGCAGTACAAGCTAGGTGATAATTTGGCACTGAGACCACTGAATTGGGATGACATAATCGATGAGAATGATAATGATGAGAACTGGGCGGATCCATCAGCGCCGAGCCGTGGATGGAGGTGTCCTAGCGATGGCAATCACAATGGCGACGGCGAGGGTGAGGAGGACTGGTAAGGTTGTGAAAAAGCGACCGGGAATGCAAAGGGAACGAAGGATGGGAATGGGAAAGTGACCTCGAAAGGGAAGGGGATGGGGAAGGCAATGCAGGATGAGATGGGGAAGGGGATGGGAAATGGTAAAGGGAAAGGTATTGGTAAACAAACCCAAGGGCAAGATGATATCCCTCGTACTGTTGCTCTGCAGTTGCAGCAGGTGATGTATGGGGCAGACTCGGACATGGAGGGTTAACTAGGGTGGGTATATTGAGAACAGGAAGCATCACACACCGTGAAAATTTTCCCTGATGATGTTACCAACTCTACCAAGGAGTCGGCCAGCCAATATCACTCAGAACATGATTCCGATGTGGATATGCACAGGGAGGATACTGTGGATGCAATGGACGGCATTGATTCAGATGGCGATGTGGATATGGAACAGGACAGTGACAATGCAGAGGAGGAATATGAATAAGAGGAAGATGAAGAGAATCAAGATGAGGAGGAGGAGGACGAGGATGAGGAGCAGGATAAAGACGAGGATGATGGCAAAGAACATCGGATGATTGGGCAGGGAGGGATGGTAAATACATCGGCTGACGTTATCAACATCATGGTCGACGATGAGCCAACCGTGCTACCTGAACAAGGACAGAAGATACCTGAGCATACCCTACAGCCACAACCTCTGGTGCCTGCCCAAAGGGCACAAACGCCAGAGACTCGCCCATGACCACGCAATCCACAGACTCATGCCCTTGGCGCGCTGCAGCATTGGGGGCTTGTGACGCCGCAAAAACGTCGCCCAGCGGTGGCAAGTCTGAGTGATGCTGAGTCAGCCAGCAACACTTCGGATGTGGATGTGGATCAGGTGCTGCACGGCGAATTGGCAGGTGGCGACAGTCTCCCCGATATTCATCTCCCCGATGCCCCTCTCCCTGAAGCATGCGCCGATTGCTGGGAAGGCCAGGAGTGAACCAGTCCTCGCGTTGCAGAGGTGGCAATGGTTGTTGCGATCAGATCAGGCTCTGGTTCTGGTCTTGTTGGTTTTCTTTGTTCAAATCTATTTATCTCAGGCATTGATTATTACACGCTTCACGAAGTATTTGGATAGCTCAGTGTTTATTTCATTTACGTGATTTGTATTGGTTTTATTATATTCATAGTATTATGGGACATCACGCATGCAGGGTTTTTGCAACTCCTGGCGTCTAAGGAAGCTCCTTGTGATCGTGTTGAGGCTCAATAAATCTCGCAAGTTAGCTGAAAGTATCAAGAGCTTACACACCAGGCTGTTCATGCCCAGCGCCAACTTTCGTCCCCGTCTACAGTAAATACTCTGCTCCTTGCGTGTCGTTGACAATGCCAGAGAAGGCCCCTCTCCGTTGGCCTGAATTTTCATGCTGAAAGAAGTTCACCTCAGGCAGCTGGCCACTTAAACATATCAAATTACACCATCCTGAACGCCTTCAAGTTCCACACCAGAAGAATCTGACTAATGGCAGCGCGCCCCGACACTTTGAACCCACTCAGCATGGTGAATCCAATGCTAAGAATGAATCAGTGGAAGAATTGGATGCATTTCCCTCCCACGAACAGGTTGAATACATCGCAGACTCTGAGTCTCAACCACCACAGCCTCCTCTGCCGCAGACGGAAATATACCCAGGCGCCGGCACTCCACTGTGTGATTGCATTGGTGAGCCGTGGGAACGCAACACCCCGGGTTGCCTGGAGCCGAACCTACAATACAATCCCAACTACCCGTTAGCGACGTGTGAAGAGTACAAATGTATCCATTGTGGGATCAAGTGGAAGGGCATCAAGACGTACTATGACAATGTGCTGAAGGTAAAAAAACACCACTCTATGTTTCCCATGGTTCAAAAACGGCGACGGTCTCCAGAAGCTCAGGGCTAGCATGCCAAATGATCAGGCTCTCGGGGATGGGGAACTTCACACTCTCAAGGATATGAGATGGAATGACAATCACCAATGCTCTATCAAATACTGGAGTCGAGACATCATCCAAAGCATGAGACGGTTGATGCGGCAGCCAGCCTGTGCGGACCATCTCATGTACGCCCCTCAGCGTTGCTTCAACAGCAATACTTCACCAAAACGCCTCTATACCAAATTGCACACTGCGGAGTGATGGTAGACGACACAGGGAAGGAGAGATACTCGAGGATAATACCGTGCTAATCGATGTTAAGTCAGCGCTTAGAGTGGGGGATGCACCGGTTCCCTTCATCTTCATGTCCAACAAAACACATCTCTCAAATTCTGCGGGCAGCAAGAAAAAGTGGCTTGTACATGTGACAATTGGCAATCTATCTTCGAAGATCCGCCAGATGCCCTCAATGCACAGCATTGTAATGGTTACTCTCCTGCCGATTCCAATCAAGAACTGCAATACTTTTCAGAAGCGGCTGGATGAGCACTGGCAAACAAACCGAGAGGTGCTGAACGAAGTACCTTAGCGGATACTACAGGCTCTCACCTTGAAACACAATGTCAGCGCCTAGAGCAGGTATTACAACGTTCTCTGTGCAGATGGCAACTTCGGGCATTCCAAACCCGTTTTAGCAGCATGGCTTCCAGATTGCGCAGAGTATAGTGACATACATCATCTTGAGCGGCATCTCTGTCTTTGGTCTGAGTCTCGCAAGACGGAACTGGGAGATTATGTCCCTCCTGACAAGCAACACCCCCGTTGGGATCACAACCGTTATAGAACGCTCTACAATGCCAACTCCAAGACAGCCAATGCCAAACTCTCGTTGCGCCATGTTCACCGAGGATTCGACATGTTTCAATATATTCCATCTATCGTGAGCGACCTCCCTAAGCCCAACTTCCTCCATATGTTGCAGATCGGCATGCTTGACCACCTCCAGAAGTGGATTCTCCACTTCATGAAGGTGCACAAATGGCTCGACAAGTACAATGCAATCTGGTTATCCGTGCCTGCTTACCACGACCTCACACCAAAAAATCAGTCATATGAGGATGTTTCCCAATGGAATGGGAAGGAGATGAAGAAAATGAGCTGGTACCTGCTTGGAGTTGTAACCCAGACTCTACGAGGTGGAAGCCCCACTAAGGTTCCCAAATTCAATCTCACCATTGAGTGCACACGGGCATTGTTAGAATTCCATATGTATGCTCGATATAGAAGTCACGATGATGCAGCATTGAGCCACATGCAGGGCGCCTTCTGTCTATTTCTCACCTTCAAAGATGTTGTCTTACTCGGGCGAGCCGGCAAGAAGACAAGGGCCAAAGCTATGTCCTGAGAACGGAACTCGTGAAGAAGCGACAGGTTGACAAGGAAATAAATGCTGAAACTTGGACGCCGTCCAAGAAGCAGCGCGAAATGCATGCCTGGCGGGATTATATCAGCCACGAAATAGCTGTTTCCAAGGAGTGAGATGCCGACTTCAACATTCCGACGATCCACTTGATGTCTCATTGGCTTGAACAGATTCGTCGATATGGAGCCTTGCAACAGTATACTGCCGAGAGACATGACCAAACACATAAAATGAACCTCAAGGCCAGTTGGAATGCCTCCAATCACAATCTCAACTACCTGCCACAAGTAACCACCTTTCAGGGTTGCATCCACTGCTTCGAAATCAGAGAGCTTTATCCCCTAGCCCGAGCTCAGCGTCGGGAGAACAGCACTGCCAACTGGAAATTCCTCCGTTCTGGTGCTGGTCGGGCTGCCCCCCTGAGCTCCCAGTCAAATGCGAAGCCTGAATTGATATGGCCCCAAAACTGCCGTGATGGAAAGCATCCTGACGCTATGATCAAAGAGTTCAGAGCATTACTCGACCATACGCAAGACATGATACACCGCATGGCAATATACAGTGGCAGGCGGGAGTGTATCAAGCATATGAGTCGTAACAAGATGAATATATCGGATATACAACTGCACGCAATGGAGCTCTATATGTCCGATGGTATTAAGGTTCCAATTGAGCGTTGCGAAGGTGAACCCATATCTGAGATGTGTCGACGCACACGAAGCCAGAGCTGGCATGGAGGGGACCAACGAACTGACTGGGTGTGGGTCAAGCAATGCCGGGGGAGGTGGTATGGCGTGCTGAATTGGTGTTTCCCATGGCAACTGCAATGATTATTCAAAATCAAGCTCCTAAATAAGGATGAAGTTTTCGTTGAGTACTGGTTAGCCCTGGCGCTGACCACAGTATCTGAAAACTCGGGTAACTTGAATCCCGTCTCAAAGTTTATCCAAGGGAGAAAATCACTGGCAGCGGTTGCATTGCATGTTTTCAGTGTGGGAAACATTGTCGGCTTTGCCCATGTAATTCCAGCGATTGCTACTAGTTGCAAGACAGGAGACGGACGGAAAGAGCAATAGATTGTCAATAGCCCCATAGATCTGGCGACTTGGAATGATGTGTATGATAAGTACAGAGAGATTTGGATTTTGCGCGCTGATAGAAGAAATGCAAGGAGAGATTTTCACAGCGTCACCCATCGCATTGCAATCCAGAGGCAAGCCCATACCCAATGAACCCATTCCGACATATGGTCACAGTTGGCCACAAGGCCAGAGTGTTTGTTTAAAATAGGAGACCAACAGAGCGAGAAGACACAGTGAAACTGCTATCGGAGGGCGGTATGCAATGCGACGCGCGTTATTGATGCTGGGCGCGGAGTCAAACGCCTCCCGGGTGTCCCTGACGGCTGTGACGGAGCCCGTCCACCCTGACGGAGTCATCCAGCCCGGATGGAATTTCTTCATGCTGATGGCCATTGTGGATTATTTGGATACATTTGAGACATAGTAGCATGTGGAAAATATTTGTAATGCTGAGTGGATTCAGTGACAGTAGATCAAGATATTATTATAGCATGATTCGAGCAAGGTTCACTAGTACAGCAGGAAGGAAATTTGTGGTATAGATTGAGTGGCGCCGGGTTTTGGAGCATGTGTGGGGGCAAAAGGATGAGAAGTAACCTCCCTAAGTTGACAAATACAACTGCATGGTTGTTAACTGCTGGGTGCTGAATGATAACAGTATATCCCGCAAACAACTGAAATTCTTGTACACACATGTGAGGCAATGGAAGTAGATGAATGCATTCATCTACATTTATGGAGGCTTCACAGAACAATACACTCTAAGAAGTATACACATCTGAACCTTGAAGTCGGAAGAATTAGATGAAAAGTATAAAGAAATATAAGGACATGTGAAACTGACCAATGTACCCATATATGGCCAGATTTCATAACACTATTGCCTTTCAAATACTTTCAAGTTTAATCTGGGATACACATTGAATATATTTTTGATACAAATGCAGGCAGTGACAGAGAAGGAGGATTGAGAGAATATAATTCAGTAAGGTTAGGTAATTTGAGTTAACCTTGTTATGGCTAAATATCCCCAACTGCTAATTATTATACCTAGACTATGGAGGGTTCTTAGGAGAAAGAAAGAGTGGAGGGTAGAGAGGCTGGTGGGCAAGAAATGAATAGTATTATTAATATAAGTTCCATTTGAAAGAATAGAATTGATTATATTCACCATGAATTGATTCATTCCAATGGAATTTTGATGAAATAACAAACATTACGATAAATTTCAGAATTGCAAGAGTATTAGCCCATCTGCCTAAGTTTCCTAAAAACATCTACAAGAGATCATTCGGAATGTACATGGAATAGATAAAGGGGCATGGGACATTCAGGAGCGACTAGATGGCTAGGAGATTTTCAATCCAGATAATTGCCATTATGTGTTGGGTACAACAATCAATACAGTCAACAATGACTCTTAATAGGACAGTGTGTATGAGCCATTCAGGCTACTGTATGCCCATCTGATTCTCCAAACGAATGTTGCTGTTGTTTCCAACCACTGGTAATCACTCTGACCCCTGCCAGGAACCACATTTCTGGCACACCAGGTTTGTGCAATATGGCTCATTGTAAGGAGACGTGTTTGGGATTCAGCTATGCCAGGAGTGCTGGTGTCAGATGAAATTGGTCTCAGCCAGACATTTACCTCAGTGGCAATGTATGTAACATGCAAGGTACTGACTGAGAAAGTTGTTGTGGGGTTCCCACAGTCAATTGTGTACAGGAGTTTCCTTGATTAATATCTGAAAATGGCTGAACCTGATAACCCTGGAATTGGTGGTGAAAAATGAAAGTAGAATCTGTTACAGAAACCAAATTCAGTGCCCTGTCACCATTTAGACATCCAGACACCTCCGCCTTAAGGGCATCTAGTTCAATCTTCAGCCTTTGATTCAATCCGGCTGGTCACAATGCCCAGAGTGACAGATACATTCAGGATTGTCATCAACAAGATAACATATTAGACTGACTTGAACCTGGTGAATGTGTTGCACCCAGAAAATGTAAATCTCACCCAGGAGGATTGGAATACCAGGATTGACAATCCAGACAACCAATGATATATCCACCATGTTTTATATAATACCTCGATATCCGGAGTGAAATCTTAATGCAACAGGTAACTTGGAAACTGTTTATGGGGTTTTGGAACTTTTAATGAGTCTCTTCTGTACAAGACAAAAAACTGTGTTGGCTAGCAAATTTCATTTGCAGCTAGAATGGTGTCCAAGCTGTATGTGACAGCGATGCCAGGATTCCACTCACTGTTTAATTTGCGGTTCCAGACGATACAGCAGTGTTCAGGTGCTACTGAAGATCCAAAGACTGATACTGCAATGGAAAACAACTGTCCTGAGGCACTGGATTCGGTACAGAAGCAGTTATTTTAAGCCATTCCAAATGTAGTTGATGCATCTCGCAATGATGCAGCATACTGAACAAAACAAATTGAAAAGCCCTGGCTAATCAGGAGGAGGTAAGAATCTTAACACCAGAATAGGAAACTACATGTACAAATTATGAAGGAGAATACACAACTCATTGATCCTGAATTGATCGAAGAAGAGAAAGCAAACCTGAAGATGACACTGGCAAGCTACACTTTGGGAGGTGCTTCTGGAGCACAGAGGGTATATCGAGGGTACCTAGCCTAATCCTCATTACAATTTGGAGACACTGAGAATCAAAACAACATGGCTAAACAGTTCTTCAAGGAAGGGCTACTTGAAACAAGCATGAATTGTGTGACATTCAGATGGCTGAGAGGAATATTTCTGCCAGTGCTATTCAAGAATCCAGGGGCGTATCACAAACCTGACAATTATGAAGATTCATATAAGGTGCTCCTTCATGAGCCTAAACTAAATCACAATACCTGGCCATGTTCACCATGTTGCAAACACACTGTGCCCTGTCATTGTCTCTCTGGACAGGTGAGTCATCTGAAGTGGTGACTTGTCAACTGTTTTGTTGATTGTGCGGATTTCACTGACATGGATTCGGAAAAGGGCAAAGGTGGATGCACAGATATTTAGCTCTGATTTGAAGACTCACCAAATCCCTCAGTATTCATAACACCAGTGAAAGTGTATGGAATACACCTGAATATTACCACTTCCAATGATGCTGTCATAACTCAGAAATTCTGTATATCAAATGAACATTACCAAATGTTTGCAACTATAGTTTAACTGGAGCAAAATAGGTTTCAATAACAATTCCAATTGAATACAGGTTGCAGTGGCTATGATAAGTGTATTGTAATGGCAACACGTGACCCGAGGCCAGGTAAGTGCCATTGTATGATAGCTTGCTGCTGTGACACTTAGCTCGGTGTCGAATATCTCATGACTGTATTCCACATATATTCTCACTCGGTCATGTGCGCAACCATATTACCATACTACACATCTGCGGTCAAGGGTAGGCGTACCTGCATTTACACAACATTTGATTCTCCAGTAATCTGATACATTTCGCTCACGAGGATACATGAGTTTTACCACTATCGTCAAAGAACGACATGATTGAGAGAAAACAAACAGCTTGCACGTGAATTCTAGGGTGAATCATCTACTATGCATCCGAAGAAAGTGGCCAGAGGTCAATTGCGACTGGCTAGTATCTGTTCGAGCATGGAAAACCTACAATCTCCTCTCCACCGAGTGACACCTATTCTCATCTGACGAACCTCTGTACTTCCGGATGATGAAATCCACACTGAGCGTGACCACAAGAAAGAAGAAAACACAGCCAACATGCAAGATGAACTGAACAACGTTCTGGGCGACAACCTGAGCGTGCCCGAGCCTACAACACAATCCAAGATCCTCTCTATGCGAAAGATAATAGAGGAACAATGAGACATGCGCAACAATGCCATCCAACAGAATACTCAACAATGGGTGCAAAATGCAGAACCGATGGAAGCCAACCGGGAATACTGCAGAGAGTCTAATTGACCAGAGGCAATGAAAACGAAAATCTTCAATATGACCCATCCAGAGCAGCACTGCAGCAGAGCAAAGGAGCTTTATAACTTCCTCGACACATTACGGGCTAACTGCCATTCCCATGAGCACTTATTGCTGCACGGAGATCCTGACACAGTTCAATATGCAGCTACCCTTCTCAGCAAATGGAACAATAACGCGGACCCGGCACAGAGACAGACGCAGATGACCGATCTGGTACAGAGGTATCGAGACACACGGAGAGACTCAGATCCCGGTTTGATATTTGAGGCCTTCTTGGAACAAATGCAGAAGATGTATGGCAACAAGGACCGAAAACTCCACACGGCAATGAAGTATTATGACCGACATTGTCCAAGGAGGGCATGCACCTGTGAAAGTCTATGCCAATCAAATCAAAGCAAATTGGAGAGCAGCGGAATGGCTCCCACATCATAACAGGAACCTTTACACAATTGGTTGGAGCGGACTACGACCAGGACTTGAGTCCAAGATCAAGCTGTTGAACCCAAATAGTGTTATCAACAGGTCCAGGTAACCTGCCAGCGGTCCGGGTCTGGTCATCAAAAATGAGTCGGTTCGCGTCCAGACCCGTCCAGAAACCAGACCCAATGCCTTTAGGCGGGTCAACCCCGGACCCGTACCCGTCAACCTGCACATTTTACCGAGTTTGAATTCACCCGTCGGTTCCAATCTCTGGTTCTGCCTTTCGAGTCTCTCATGTAAGGTCACCTTTACATATGCTACTTGAATTCATACAATATCGATATTGGTACTTCAGAGTTTGTTTTTGACCTACTGGCTGCCTCAATGAACAAAATGAAGAGAGACATGTGCCCTACGATGTCCTGAAAATGAGCGCCAACGGAGTGTCAACGATTGTTGGTCGTGTATCCTGGGTAATCTGGGGGGTGACTGGTTACAAACAGTCATAAACAAAGTATTGGACGCCTTGAGAGGTAAAGGAGATTGCGAAACGCTGGCTACCCCATCGCGAAAATGAGCGTCAACAGAGTGTCAACAATTTTTTGTCTTGCATGATTGGTAATATGACTGGCGCTTGATCACAAGAATCCATGAAGAAGGATCTGGCAGCCATTTTAAGCAGATATGTACGGGGAATTCCCGCCACATCCTCCGGGACAGTACCAACTCATTTCATTTAGACAGCAACCACTGAGTATTCCTGACCCTTGTAGTGTACAAAAACAGTCAAATGATGTATATAGACCATAACGGCCACATCACGGTGTGATTAACCATGTAGGAAGGCCAACAATTGTTGAAGCTCCGTTGATGCTCATTTTCGAGCTGGGGCAGGGAGCATTTCAGTGTCTCTTTTCCGATAAATGTGGTGAATACTTCGTTTATGACTGTCTGAAACCTGTTGCCCCCCAGATTACCCCAGATACATGAACAACAATTGTTGATGCTCTGTTGAAGCTCATTTTCATGATGGGGCAGGTAGGGTATCGTTATCTCTTTTGCTAATAGAGGTGGCCAATGATTACTTTATGACTGTCTGCAACCTGTCGCCACCCAGATTACCCAAGATACACGACCAACAATGGTTGATGCTACAGTTATCGCCATTGTCAAGATGGGGCACGGAGGGTATCGCAATCTGTTCTACCAATCAATGAGGCCAATAATTTCTCTATGACTGTCTGGAACCTATCGGCGATCAGATTACACAGGATGAATGAACAAAAATCGTTGACACTCAGTTGATGCTCATTCTCAAGATCAGGTAGGGAGCATGTCGCTAGAATTTTTGCAAATAAAGGCGGCCAATACTTCGATTACGTATAACCACCACCAACTCAATTTTCAATTACCTAACTTACATGACCTACAACTGTTGACGCTCCATTGGCGCTCATTTTGCCACGGGTGTATCTACAATAAGCAATCATTTGATTTGGTGCAGTGTATCATTCAGATTGTTTTGGCAGCCTTTCTAGCGTTTTCATTTACTTTCTCCTTGATCACTACATTGTTCTTTAATAATACATATGAATATATCCTTTAAAAAATACTTTGCAGTGTCCGCTAATTGTAGATAATAATAATCTCCAACATCGCGCGCTTTTTGATCAAGGCTCGTCATCACTTGGGGGTTCGCTCAATACGCTGCTCTTGACTTCAAAATGGATGTTAGCTGCATTACCACACAGCAGATAGTGAACAAACCAGTGGATATTCCTTCATCAGTCAGCATATCCGGATTGAAATCTGTCTCGTGCTGGCTATCCTGGGCACATGGATCAAGAGTAAATGATTCAGCGCAGGGCGGAGAAGTATGTGAATAAATATATCCTGCCGGTGAATTGTCGATTTGGGAAAGTTGAGGTCAGGTATTGTTACCAGTTGGGGGTGGTGGCGTTCTTGGAAGAGATGGCGTCGGCTCTAGAGTCGGCTGCCTGTGTCAGTCGGGTGGAGGTGTTCCTGTTCCTTAGTGTCTGCAGCATATGTGGGGATTCATTATGGCGCCATTTTGGCAAGGAAGACATCCGGCGGTGTTGTTTTGACGTAGCATAGCCGGGTGTCATTCTATGATAGCCTTCACCTATCTATGCGCAGGAAACTCAACACCCAACGACTTCTCTTCTCGGACCTTGGCGCGAGGTATCATGATCAGATATTGTGTTTCCCGTTTTGCAGTGTGCAAAAACCCTCCTATGGCCATGTTGGCCATTTTCAAAGCCAGGCGCATGACGGACTGTTCCAGCTGGACCCGACCTCCCTGCCTTGCCATAGTAGAAGACATGTTGAAAACCTACAAGAATTGAATTGCTGCTGCTAACAATGAGATTCGGCGATGACCCCAACCATATATGCTTCCATATGCTCCTCTGAGGTGATTAAAGGCTGACGCGTCCACTCACAGGGATGCTTATCAGGAAATTCTTCCATAAAAATCCCAGAGCTGACAACATCATGATGGTTGATTTCCCGGACTGTGTGGACATAGGCCTTGGTCGACCATGGACGTCTCCCATTACGGGTACCGATATATTTGTCATGTAGCACTCTCTGTACACCTGCTGTACATTATACAGTAAATTGACGGCAATTTAACTTGATCTGGATATACTCAAATCCAACAGCATGCTGCTTCGCATTCTTGCTGCTTCTGGTCTTCCGGACGACTTTTAAATGTGCATCGTGGGTCATATTTTTGGTTGCTGCGTTGGCTGGACAAACTGGTGTCTGCATTCATGTCGTGTGCCCATCAGTGACATACGTGATGTAGCGCCCATCAATTGGCTTGATTCAGATACGCTCTAACCCAGCTGATGTGGTTGCGTATGCATGATTTACCAATGTGGAATAGGATCGGATGTTGATCACGAAACGAAGTGGGAAGTCCTGAGGACTATGCAGTTAACTTCATGTCAGAATCGAATAAGTAGCAGCCAACATGTTCGATATACTCAAGATTAATCCTGCTGCGTATCGCTGCATTGTGCAGGGGTTTCCCATTGCCCCGCGATTTGCAATAAGTTTGCCCGATGTTGTTTGCTTGTTTACCCAGATACATTGCAGTGTAGAATAGTCCTCTCTGCGTGATTGACAGACATATATAGGACATCGTTTGAAGGAAACGATGTCTGCGGAGGATTGTCTCAAATAATCCCGGGGATATTACCGGAAACTCACGCTAACCATCATGTCAGGTTGTACGGTTAGCCTAACATTTCCCAAATTAGTGACAGTCAAAAGGCAGATTTTGCTACATTCAAGATGATTAAACATACCAATTTTGACATAAAAGACACAGCTTCCCTCCAGATTATCCATATCTTGCAACATCCAACATCTCACCCAACAACAATGTCAACGCTAACTACAATCGTGAATGCTCCAAAACACCATGTTCTCCCACTTCCAGCGGGCAAATATGGCAAATCGACAAAGCGGTCGACCCAACAATGTCATCAAGCGACTGAAGGCAACAGCGGCTTCGAAGCAGCAGCAGTTGGAGCCCTCAGGGGATTGGGCAGTTTGCGATCCAAAACCAAGCTTGTGGCCGGGGGACAGCGAGAAACGCACTTCTTAAGCAAAGAAGAGAATGACATATGGATCGAGGATTGTATTGACAGAGAAACCGCTGAGGCAACAAAGCGAGTTGAAGATGCAGAAATAGCGGTTCAGCAAAAGCAGGAAGATGTGAGGAAAGCAGAAAACGCGGAATTGACAAACAGGGAGCCCGAAAAGACTGTTCAGGAGATGATTGTTGCCATCAGAGACAGTCTGAGTGATCTTGTAAGTTCCGACGATGTGGAGGATGGTGAAGATGAGGATGATGAAGAGACAGAGCAGGGCAATCTGAGGGAAGATGACGAAGCCGGCTGGGTGACAGGCACAATCTCCAAAATGGTACAGCAGCGCATAGAACGGTTTCGGCAGAAGCAGATAAAGCTTGACGAATTGACAAAACCGGGAGGGCAGTACACAGCCAACTACGTTGGGGAAAGAGATAGGCGGTACGTCACATCTGAATTGATGGTTGCGTCAGTCGTTGAAAGGCAAACAGATAATGATCCAGCCGTACCAGCACTGACACCATTTGGAGGACGTATTGAGCGTCTTGACATTGTCCCCGGAATATTGCAAGTGCTGCAAACGACTTCTCGACCTTGACGTAGTTATACTGGGCTAGGTTGTGGGAATCCGCAGTCGAGTACGAGTATACCCGGTCTTGCTCCCGCTGCCGAGCCCCACTCATTACTCATTGAACATTCAAAGCCTGCTGAACTCCTAAGCTTTTACCCTTGCGTATAGCCTCCCCAGCTGATCACCATTTATAATGGATTCGGACGAAGACATGGTGATGGCTCCTGCATCCTCAGAGGAACAGAGAGGCACATTTGTATTTTTGATGTCCTATCTCAGTGAAAAGCAATTTGGGTACCAATTTTGCTAAGTGTCAGCGTTTTCTTGATTTCAGTGACCAAATTGTGAGACATGATAATTTGTCTGTGCATGTGCAAGAGTCAAATGCACCATGCACGAGTGCTAGAATCCAAATCTGGCTGTAAGATGCCCAACACGTTTGATTTCTGTTTGCCTATCACTGTTAAGTGACATAGCAAAAGCTCTATAAGTGACAAAATATACTAACAAAATTCAAGTGAGTAATGTCATACGAGTCATAGAAAGAGTATCCAGTGCTCAACACAAATCAGTCTGAATGACGACGGTCATGCCGGATTCATCAATTGATACAACGGAATAGCTCTCCCCGCAGACCTGGGGCACACCATTGAGATATTCAAAATTGCTTATGGTACGTCATGGAAATCAAGGAGAAGGAGCTAGATGAGGAAATGTGAGGAATTTGAGCTATATTTACCTAAATCTAGTGAAATAATCGACATGCCGTGAATTGGAGGCCGAAAGCACAGGAATGTGATAGAGCCCAGTCATCTCTGACTCAGATAACATGGATAGAGGTTGATCAGAAATTAAGAGGCCACAAATCTCCTGGATGCAAATGATAATACTGTGAAACACGATACAGGATGTCAATAATCAGTATACGCTTCGTTGGATACAATTATTGAGTGGAAAACTGCTGTTTCAATGTGATCAATGTGAGTGTCAACAGAGCATGAACAATTTTTAGTCTTACACATTTGACAATCAAAGGGCTGCATTGTAAAATCCCTCCAAAGTGAATGTATTGGTCGGCGTTATAGCAACAAAGGTAAATTACACACTTGCTGCACCATTCTAAAAATCAGCGTCAACTGAGCATCAAGGATTTTTGGCCTTCCCTCTTGCAAGATCAATGGGCTGTGAGTGACCTGAACTCACGATCAAACTATCAGCAGCCTTTCAAGGCACAATTGGTTGCGAGGACATCACTACTATGTCATAAGAATGAGTGTCAAAGGAGCATCAACGACTTTTGGCCTTGCATTTTGGAAAATTTGGGAGATGGGCCGTAATATTAACCCATAATTGAACTATTGGCCACCTTTCTAGGCAAAAAATGTTTCCGCCAACATAGCTACTATGTCCCACAGATGAGCGTCACCGGAGGGTCAACGACTTTTGGCCTTGCGTCTTCAACGATCTTAGCACAGGGCGGCGACATTAACCCATAATCGAACTGTCGGCCAGTTTTCTATGTCAAAATGTTTGCGACAACCTCCCTGTTATGTCTTAAAAATGAACGTCAATGGAGCGTCAACGATTTTTGAACTTGCATCTTGGATAATGTGCAGGCTATGGGACGGCGTTAACCCACAAGCAACTTATCAGCAGCCTTTATTGGCCAAAATGCCTGTGATGATCTGGCGTCGACCTCCTACAATTGTGCACCCCCGGAGCTTCAACAATCATTGTGAGGGCTCAGCACACTACCCAGCAATGAAATACATTGCGTTGATTCTGAATTGAGTTTTATGCGGTCAGTCTTTTCAAAATGTCCTTGTATACAACCTCACAAATATGCATGCAATGTCTCACAGATCTGATTTTTTTGCTTGTACCTCTAGAGTCAATATTTCAGAACACGCATTCCGCTTTGCAATAATGTAACTTTCGGCAGTCTCTCGAGTTGGGTTACCAGGCTTTTCAGTGCCTACTGCCATGTCAGATCCAAAATCTTTGAATACCTCATGGCTGGAGGTTATGATCTCTTCCAAAACTGAAGGTGTCTTTATTTGTGATTTGAGCGACTTTACATCACAAATCATCCGCAATTCTTGGTGGGCTTCAATCAATGTAGGCTCAAAACGTCCTATTGCGTAGAATGATTCTATACACGAGTCTTCATGTGGATATTATTTCCACTGCGGAATCGAGGAGACCGGCAGTCCTGGAATCATATGTAAAGTTTCTAATCAAGTTCTTCGCCATCCATCGAAACATGGGAGCAGCTCAATGAGGAAACACTTGCTGGCAAAAGCTCACATCGCAATGTTAAACTAAGTAACACAGTCGGAAGTAACAGAATTGACTAGTTCAACAGTTGATGAAACAGCTTTTGCTATCCTGAATAGGCACGGAAGTCAAGCATTTGCAATAGTAAATTCGGAGAGGAAATTCATATTTGAAATCCAGGGTAATCCATACCGACTGAAATGACAAACAAAACACTCCAAACTGGCAGCTAATGGCTTTGAAATGTGTGAATTTCACCAAAAGACGTGGAATCGTTACCTCATGTTGAGATTTCTTTCGGCTCATATTCCGTGGAATGCTCTATCAAATCTCGCGCTATAGCGGTCGTATACAGCATGATAAAGTGACCTAGTGCTGCCGTCCCCCATGTCACTTGGCGACATACGCAGGAGGGAATATGCACCCACTGTGGATGCAATTGAGAAGCAATTACCATTACGAATTAAACTTAGTTTAGCCTTCAACGGACGGACATCAATGAACAAACTCGCCATATGGTCATTCCGTGCAGACTATATGGATCGAAATTGGGCATTGCGTGATGTACAACCAGGTTTTGATGAGGTTGATAGCCAATTCTTTTACGGTTTCGAAACCTAATTAAGGATGATAGGTCAAGGTCCAACAAACTGGAGCAAGGATAGCCATACATTTGAAGGACATGCTTCATAGTTTTGAGCTTACTGACAGCCGTTTGCTAGTGATTACGACTGATAATGGTCCCTCAAATTACTTGACGACTCGAGAGGTACAATCAACACATGAGGCCTCCGGAATCATGTGGCCTGCATTGAGGAACCACAAACCATGCATGGCGCACGTCCTACAGCTGGCTTCAGGTCCATTCATGAGCAGTCTGGGTGTAAAAGGCCGCACCAAGTCTGGGGAAGCCCATCAGCACAATCAGTAATTTGGAGAGAGTGAAAGAATAGACATTGGGAAGTGTCATTGACATCGAAAAGTGGGCAATGCTCGAATGAATAACGTGTTGGTCATGAGACCAGGTTGAGGAAAGATAATGGAGAAAGTACATGTTTCAAGAAATTTCGAAAGTCCTGAAACTGACCTTCAGATAGAAGAGAATACTTGCTGTATTGATTACGCTGACACCTGATCATCGAAACCAGTTCATTGACTGTCAAAAGGACAATGTTCGCATCGCGGTACTACCTATTATGGAGGTGAAGACACTTTGGAATTCGACACTGGAGTTGCTCGAGCGAGCCTACCAATTTTGTCAATTCACCTGCCAGTCGCTCCAAAATCCACCATACAGTGATCACTTGCAACTCTTCACAACACAGGATCAATGGACTATTGTCAAGTACGTCATGGAAGTTGTGACGCTATTCCGCTATTAGACCCTGTGCATTTTGAAGAGGCATACAGTCACATTGCATCGCATTATCACAGTCCACAATGACATATTCGATAATATGGATGGCGTTATGAAAACTTTAGCCAAAAAAAATACTCAATGGGAAGAAGACTTGTTCTTCGCCGTGAAGCTAGTGTGACAGAAGCGATGCAAATATTATTCTCAAGTGACTCCAACGATGGGTATGTTTCTCATTTCTGCCTGTACTCTCGATTCGTTCTGGAACTTGCAATCATTTACGAAGTGGGACAACAGAATGTATAGTGGTCCTGAGGAGGAGACATCCTAGACTACTGGATGCCATGAGGCCTTTCTCAAGTATGTGGAGAATGCATACTGTGCCAAACATCGGTGTGTGCCAGTCGATAATCCTTAAAGCATACCAATCAACAATCTCGTCCACTCCGCAACGGCTTCAGGATCCAGTCAACAATCCTTTGATCCATATGATTTGTCCAGTGATCATAGTGTATACGGTACGCCAAACCATGTGGCTGAAATGACACCCGGATGAAGTGATCATGAAGCATGCTTATCGACCACCTGAAGCCCCTATTTGAATTCATCACCTGAAGCACCTCAGAACTGGGGGCAAATTATTCAAAAACTCAATGACTACCACTCCGATCCAATGGAGGTTAGCAGTTCATTGTGGATACCAGACATAACTGACTCGTGGCACCAACAGAAGGAAATGCACTCAAAGTTCAGCATTCTCTCCAATGTGGCACCTGACATTGTCTCTATCCTATGACATGGTGTCAGACCAGTGTCTCCCTTCGGTGAGAGATTATCGGCTGGAGGCAGTCAAACACAACAGGAGAGACCCTTTGGGGAAAAGTCATTATAAAGCAGTTTGCTCCAGCCAATACCGTGATCTTGACAGGCGATGACCCAAGATTGGATACCACAAACACATGAAACAACTCGGAAATTTCGAATGAGGCGGAGGAAAGCAGATTGCACAGAATGGCCAAGGTACACGCCTTGTTGGAGATGTGGCAGGGCAGCCACAACCTATGTGATACACAGAAGGAATCTCGCGCTTAAAAAATGCAGATGACAGCCGTAGGATCCAATTTGGACATGGAAGAGATCATGGAAGCATCCTGGTCACTCTTTCAACTTGATTGTGCCGCAGCATTTAAGTTGTCAAAAAGATCACCTTTGCCACCAGCTTTGTCTGCAAAGGACCTCCCTGGAGGACGAACTCAAATATTAAATGTCTGCCAAATCAGATGAATCACCCATCATCCAGTCGAAGATGAAATGGATAGCACACCAGAATGCGGTCTGGACAGAGAACATTGGCTTAACCGGAATGGTGACTCGGATAATCCAAATGACTGCAAAGACAATATGGCGCCAGAGTTTGAATCTGATATAGATCAAGACAATGGCATCGACGATCGGGAATGCCTAGAGCAGCGGGATGTGAGTGCCGGACGAAATGTCCCCAGATTGATTCGGCCCACGCGGAAGTAACAGAGACAGGCTGAAAAGGTGTTGGCGATGGTCAATGCAATGGAAACACAGAAGAATAAGGTAATAAAGACAATGTAGAACAGAATGCGGCAATGTTCCACCAGCTTCGTGATGTCGCTTGACCGAGAGTCTCAGTTAACGATATATTAAGGGCGAATGGTGAGCAGTAGCTTGTGAATATCGGTTGGTAAACAGATGTATAGCAGGTGAAACGAATCTTTTGGCAAGAGATATAAATTTTAATAATATGAGAGGGTACAGTGCAAGAATATTACTGGGCTTGGCTGTGCCAGAGGGCCAAGTCTCAATCCGTCAGAAAGACAACCAGTATGTTCAGATCATGATGAAAACAATTATCGATGGCAGCGGATGTTGAATGGACAATACATTGCAATGAGCGTCAACTGAATGTCAACGATTTGTGGTCGTGTAAGTATGGTAATTGAACAGTGATTTGGTCGCTGTTATACATAACCGATGTATTGGCTGCTGTATAGGCAAATGAGACAGCAAGACAGTGTCCGGCCCATTGTGAAAATGAGTGTCAACGGAGTGGCAACAATTTTTAGCTATTCATCTTGGGTAGTTAATGTTCCAATTGGTTGCAGAGATGCATTCATGAGATATTGGCAGCTTTCAGGTGCAAACCGAACAGCAACACGCTCTCTGCCGCATTCTGAAAATGTCCGTCAACGGAGCATCAACAGTTTCAGGTCTTGCACATTTGGGAATCAAAGCATTGTGCGGATCTTCGCGCACATAACAGAATTATTGACCATCTTGGTAGGCAACATTACGACATATGAAAGAAATAACACGGATTCCAAACTAATCGATATCGCAAACTGCAAAAGATTCAGACACATACTATTGGTTGTTGAACACGGAATTTTGATACAATACTGTCAACACACTGCACAATCAAGAGCCTTATATGAATCTATAGATGGACCCGCTGGGCCACCCGCTGACAACCCGCCCAATTTAGACGGGTTGGGAGTAGACCATTGAACTGTACCCAGGTTGACGGTTTGCATGTATTGATAACCCAGACCACCACCAATTTGCCAACAGTTCGGTTTAGGCCTGGACCCGTACCTGAAGTGACGGTCAGTATTGTTTGCTAACACTAAACATAGAGAATGGAAAATTTGACAGCGCCGAAGAACTTCTCGACCGGTCCTCCAATTCAGAAGTCATGCCGGACAGCCAAAAGCCCCAACAGCAGCAGTCACACCAACAGCCAACGCAGTCCGGAGGATCATCTCAACACGGCGGGAAGAAACGCAACTTGCGACCATCCATATCAAAGCCGGCAGAAAACTCAAGCCCGACAAGACAATGTCGGACAGTGATGATAAATGCACTGCTGGGCTTTGCGTCTCACCACAACTCTATGACACTCTGAAGTCGGAAGGAAAATGCATACGCTGAGGGTCACCCAGACACAAAACATTCTGCAGCCCAAACGATTAAAGCACCAACTTCCCCAATAACCTGGATCTCCCAGGTGACGGCAAACAAATCAAACGCCAGCACTTCTAGGACAGTCAGCCACGACAAAACTAGTTTACCTCTCTCAGTACCTAGTTCGGCAGGAGAGGATGGATGAATTGCTGCTTGGATTGCAGTCAATGGGTACAAGGGCATTGATGGCAACATTAGAGGACATTCATCCGCATTGGATCTCGTTGAGGCCGAGGGTTGTCTTAGTGGGTCCGAAAGCTATCATGTCAAGTCAATACTTGTGTGGGACGGCAAGACCAGATTCATTGCACGTTGTTCACGAAGTCCAGATACGAGATCAACATGGAGAATTGCAATGAATACAAGCACCCATCGACTGCAACACTACATGCATTGTCATGTCTCCACGACTTCTCAAGAGACTCGGACTACCCCACAAAGCAGCGCACATCACAACTCACGGCCATTACAGTCAGGTGATCATGCACACGAGGGAGCGCGGCAAGACGGTTATGATGGTCCATTATTTAGATCATTTAGCCCTAGTCAACGTACCGGAAGTGCTGGTCGTCCCAATGTGGGTAGACAATCTAGTACTGGGAATACCTTCGTTCAAAACCTGCAAGCCAGAGATCAACAGGGCTTCCGGTCGATTAACTTCATCAAAAACCTCACGTTGCCAAGCGGAGGCACCCAGATCAGCTATGATAGTGCAGTGGAACAAAGGTCAGGATGACAAAGGTACCAATGTATGGCAGCCAGACATTGGTGGGAGTACGCCGACAATCAACTCAATGTCAGAGATCCTTGTGGATCCAGATGGCAAACCAAGGCGGAGAAGTGAGGACAGTCCAACACCCGATATTGAAATACTCGGAGCAACCACATTGGACAATCTGTCAGCTAGGGATGAGACCATCAAGACATTCGCCCTACCAATTGGGGAACGCAGTGGACTGCTGGGAGCGACTGTGGAGGTCACCAATTCGGAAGATCCTGGTGAGATTAAGACTTTCAAACAACAGCGCTAGACGAGCGAGCCAGAAGCAGCAGCAGTAGATGCGGCAGAAGAGGAACTTCACTCAGGTGTACTTGAATGACAGCTACCGGCTCGCCGAGTCACGCTGGGAGGTTGTTGTACTAGCGGGGTTTGGCTCGTTCCTGGGTGAACTGCCTGATCCACAGGTTCCAGGTGTTGCTTCTCATCATCTTCCCGAATCCCAAGTCGGAGATAGAAGCTAATGTACTTATGCTGGAACAGGTAATGTACCCACTGATGATGGAGGTCATATCGCTATAAGATACAATGACTATGTGGATGTGTTCAGTGATGATATGGCAGAAATACTCACACAACACTGACGAATTGATGATGCAATCAATCAGCAACCCGGCATCATTCAACCATATGCCAGAATCTACAATCATTCGGATGTTTGGTTGAAAACCATCAAGGCCTATATCGAAACAAACCTAGCCAATGGATTCATTCAGCGTTCATCATTGCCTGCAGCAGCATCAATCTTGTTTGCAATCAACAAGGATGGCAGACTTTGGCTGGGTGTGGACTACCGAGCTCTCAATAAAGCCACTGTGAAGAACCGATAGCCTGTCCCACAGCTGTCAGAGATGCTCGACAGGTTCTGCATAGCACAGATTTTCACAAAACTTGACCTCAGGAATGTGTATCACCTCATCCGATCCAAGGAAAATGATGAGTACAGAACGACATTCCGCTCCCGGTATGGGCAGGTCAAGTACCAAGTCATGATGCTCGGGTGGACGAACTCACCAGCAACTTTCCAATGCAATATCGACGACTGCTTACAGCCTTTCATTGATTACTTTGTTGTTTGCTCCCTTGATGATATACTGATTTAAACGGCCATTGAGGAGGAGCACGAAGAGCAGGTACGAAAAGTGCTGGAATGACTATGAGAATTTGGCCTCTACGGCGTGGCCAAAGAGTGCCATTTTCAAGTTTCGGAGGTCGGCGTTCTGGGATTCGTCATTGGATTGCAATGGAATTGGACCGCATATGAACGATTGACGATGGGCAAACCACAGAGTCTGTTCGGGACATGCAGGTGCTTCATGGATTTACAAACTTTTACTGGGAGTTCACCAAGAAATATGCAAAGGTCACAATGCCGATATCAGACCTACTAAAGAAAGCAGAGAATTCAGGCACAACTGAACAGATCAAATGGGAATGGACTTGGGATGCCGAACTCATGTTCCGGAAGTTCAAATGAGGCTCCACCGATGCACCCAGCATCAAGGATTTTGAACTGGCTGAGCCGAGTATCCTGTGAACTGATGCAAGCACCTTTTCAATCGCTGGAATTCTCAGCAAATCGGAGAGTTTTGGGATTCCCTGACAGGTCAACTTCTACTCCTGAAAGTGCTCAGTTGCCGAACAGAACTACCACAGGTACAATCGGGCGCTCTTGGACATCGTGCAGACTATGAAGTAATGGCGTCACTACCTCGAGGGGGCGACTCATATTGTCCTCATTCAATGCAACGTTAAGAACCTCAGGTATTTTCAAACATCAAAAGTGCTCTCCTGTAGGCGGGCTAGATGAGCAGGGATCCTCTCTTTGTACGACGTCATTATCGAACCCCTGGATTGCAAGCAGAACTCAGCCGCCAGACCATCGAAAAGACCCAACTAGGAGATCAGCTATGAAAATATGAAGGCCAGATTTCTGGCTACCTTAGCAGCGACCACCATTACGGATTCATATTGTGACCTTCTACTCAATATCAAGGCAACGCAGGAGACCGACTTGTCAGCCACACATATCCGGCCAACCTTGTTCGATGTTTCAAATGCAGATGAGATTCACTGGAGATCAATCGACGGAGCAATCGATCGTGTTCGCCTGAACCTGGGCAGCAGTGATTGTATCGATCGTGGCTGGTGATTTGGAAAATGCTTTTGGAATGGGGGGTTCACCGTGCTTCCTACTTGAGCCACTCAAATTGATATTCCCTATCTTGTGGCAATTATCAGATGTCGGTTGACATTTCCTGTCGCGCTTATCCAGATCACTCTCTTCACCTTTCCCGCTGTTCCTGCTTTTGCCTTTTCCTTTGGCATTTCCTTTGGCATTTCCTTTGGAGTTGCCTTTGGCATTTTGTTTCACCAACAGTAGCGCCGCCTGTCCAATGTATTTTTCACACTTCTTTTTAGCCTGCTTCTCAACTGACTCGGTCACGCTCTCATCTGCTATGTGAGTAGCCGTTGGGTATTTTTCCAACTTCAATTCAAGAAAGAACTGGCAATTGACGTTCCCCAGTATTTCTCAGGGGAGATACATGATACACCACATGCTGCTGGTTGGGCTTCTTCCCAGAGGTGATCTCATGCAATGTCAATTGCTTCGAACAGAGATTGTAGTTTTTCACCTTCTGATTGATTCTCTAAATATAAGATTCAACATTATCACATTCCTCACACCTTCATCTTGAAAGCTCCTCCGGGATCTAAATGCGATTGAATGTGCCCTTCATCGTGCACACATTGGTCTGATTCTTCCGATGAGTGCACGTATCCGTAATTGTCATGTTTGATGCCTTCACCAACAGCCTCATGCTGAGCAGGTTATTTGATAACACAGTAACATATTGTTTTATGAAGTGTTGGACTGTCGTCAGCAAAAAACATTTCCGTCCAGGCGGAATGGCTTGATCAGAGTCGACGCGCTCCGTCAGAGCCGTCAGAGACACCCCGGTGGCGGTTTACTCAGCCTCTGGCGTCCATACTATGCGTCACGTTGCATCTCGCCCTCCGATCGCCGTTTCGCCATTTCTTCTCGCTCTGTCGGTCTCCGATGTTAAACAAACACTCTGGCGTTGTTGCCAACTGTGACCATACATCGGAATGGGTTCATTGGGTACACACTTGCATCGGGATTGCAATGCAATGGGTGATGCTGTGAAAATCTCACCTCGCGTTCCTTCTACATTCAGCTCAAGGAGTGTAGGAAGAAGGTGACAAGATATGATACTACCCGGCCGTGAGGATCCACGCAATTGTGTGGATCCACGGAAAGAGCGAGTGAGACCAAAAGTTGGGCAAGATAGAGTGTGTATTTTCATTGTATGACAAGATGAGATGAAAATGAGATGCTGTCTATCTACACCGGGGTCTCCCAAATATATACTCCGCGTCGCTCATTCCACCTCCGTTACCACTGTATCTACTTACACCCATCGTCACTCCTTAGCGATATACCTGGAGGCCGTGATCGATCGAGTTTGGAGATGCACTTGGAGGCCGAGATCGAGTGAACTCAGAGATGCACAGGGAGGCCGTGATCGACCGAGTTTGGAGATGCACTTGAAGACCGAGATTGAGTGAACTCACTGATGCACTTGGAGGCCGTGATCGAGCGAGTTTGGACATGCATATGGAGGCCGAGATCGAGTGAACTCAGAGATGCACTCTGAGGCTGTGACCAAGCCAGTTTGGAGATGCACTTGCAGGCTATGATCGAGCGAGATTGGAGGAGTACATGGAGGCAGTCGATTTGGAGGGAGGCGCGATGGCAGCTGAGACTCTATTCATTGGTTAACTTGTAATTGGATCAGAAACTGGCAGGGAGCGGGAGACTGTCGATCTTGGGATGATGCTGTACTTGGTGTATGCTGTACTCGGTGTTAACTCATGATTATGGCATGGAGAGATAGAGAGGAATGACTTAACTTCATGATCTTAGGTGATGGTAGAGTTGAGCACAAGAAAGAGAGAGATCAGAGGAGATGGGGGAGATCATCATGAGAAACAGGGACTTACGGAATTACGTGTCCGAGTCAATTGACCATCCCTGATACGGCCGGTATGAGTCCCGATCCGGCGGGTTACAACACTGATACGAGGTCTTCTAAACCCAATCACGCAAGTCATTCCCCTGATTTCTCGTAGCCGCTCGTATCCTTCATATCATTCTCATCTTCATCTCCCATCTCTCTCTTTCTCGTCCACAACACTACCATCATCGCAAGAACACAAAGTTAAGTCATCCCTCCCTATCTCTCCATGCCATGATCATGAGTTAACACTGAGTGCAGCATACACCGAGTGCAGCATACACCGAGTAAAGCATACACCGAGTACAGCATACACCGAGTACAGCATACACCTAAGATTGTCTGTCGTCCTTTCATTCTCTCGATTTCGAGTTGACCCCTGAATGTAGCTTCAGCCACCGGCATACCTCCCTACCGATCGACCGCCACCAGCCAGTTCTCCATAAGAGCTTCAAAAGTAGAGTCACCTCGTCCCATTCCCACAGTTTCGAGTTAACTAACTGATGAATAGAGTCTCAGCACCTGGCGCGCCTCCCATTGACCGCCTCCAGATCGACCACCTTCAGATCGACGACCTCCAAGTACTTCTCCAATCTCGCTCGATCATAGCCTGCTACAGGTGGATCTCCAAACTCGCTCGATCACGGCCTTGGAGTGTATCTCTGAGTTCACTCAATCTCGGTCTCCAATTGCATCTCCAAACTCGCTCAATCACGGCCTCCCAGTGCATCTCTGAGTTCACTCGACCTTGGCCTCCAAGTGCATCTCCAAACTCACTCGATCACGGCCTCCCAGTGCATCTCTGAGTTCACTCAATCTCGGTCTCCAATTGCATCTCCAAACTCACTCAATCACGGCCTCCAAGTGCATCTGTGAGTTCACTGAATCTGGCTCTCCAAGTGCATCTCCAAACTCGCTAGATCACGGCCTCCCAGTGCATCTCTGTGTTCACTCCATCTCGGCCTCCAAGTGCATATCCAAACTCGCTCGATCACAGCCTCGAAGTGTATCTCTGAGTTCACTCGATCGTCATCTTCAGGTGCACCTCGAATTGCTGACAATCACCGCGTGCTGCCAGTCCAGATATACCGTGTGTACATAGGTAGCTGTATAAATACATAGATGAGAATACAAACTGAATGCATAAGTTTTGAAAATTGTTGAACGATAAGTAGTAGCTATGATTTAACATCGCCAGGCATTGTCTGAACGGCTTCAGCATAACTGCAGCCCCTGGGAAGAGTGTAACACACGTGTCCTTCTGATGGTGCGTTAACGTCACCACAAAGTAAAGGAGGTACGTATGCAATGTGACCCGTTGCGTTGGCGACGGGTACCATGCAATTCTCTGTCAGAGGGTACGAGGTTCCGTCAGAGCCATCAGAGCCATCCAGAACAACTGGGTGTTTCTGACGGAAACTAGAGTTGTTGCTGATGGTAGCCCAATTTGCCAATCTCTCCATTCTGGCAGCATCCTTCACCAGATCCTAGCACCACTCATCCTTCTTCATGAAAATTCTGTAGTTTTCTGTCAGCTTCATGAGCAGCACCATTTCCCTGAACCATTGCTTCCACTTAGACTGATTGAACGTCACGATTGAGACAGTGGTAGAAGTCCTTGTAACAATGTCAATGTCAAAGTTGTCAAATACGCTTAGCTGCTCATCAAGACCCATCTCCAAATGTCGCTATTTCTCAAAAAACCGCAAGTTGCAATTACCAACATTATCATGCGACAAGGCTTATAATCTGTTGGACCTATCCATGTGTTGAGCGAAGCGTAGGTTGAGCGATGAAGCAGCCGCCAAATTAGTGATGCGTATATTTAACAGAGCTACTCATTTATATGACATGAACACAAGAAGTCGAGTGAATGTGGCTACACTGCTTAACCTCATACCACATTCTGACCATGCTCATAGTCTGCCCTACATGGCCATCCAAAGCTACAGATTGGGTGAGAACCAGACTATTGGAGATTGTAGTATTTGGTATTGAGGAATCATGGGATATTAAATTGAATTCTTGTTCCTGTGTTTGCATTCAGACTGCAGTGAAGGTCACCAAGCTGCATTTTCACATGTATGTTTTCAGCTAATTTCTTTTGGCAAATGTAATGCAGCTGATGTTGGCACAATTGTGGATAGTTGCAATTAGCTCTACAGTCTGATGTTCAAACAAGTTCTCACGTAGTAGGTTCATCTATGATCTCATTGATCCATTTTCAGCTCATGGCATGGCGGATGGTGTCAATTTGGCTTTTGTTCAACTACTAGCAATATTTCTTCAATTATTCATTGTTTAGTTTGATGGTCATTTCGCTCATGTCCCAGCAGTAGTTTTGGACGGTGATAATGACAACTTTGGCTGGTAAGTCAGTGTGGGGTAAGATGGGAGAATTTTGTATGGTTCTATACACTCTGTAACATCTGCTGCTGTGCAGACTTTGGGGTGGAAGGTCCACTGGAGAGGCATTTAGTTTTTGTCCATAATGATGTAATGGGCAAAGGACATGATTATTCACCTTTGACCATGCACATAATCAGACAAGACATTGGCAGAAGGTCTGGTGTTACTAGAAGGCACAGTAAAAGAAGAACCGGAATGAAAACTGGAACCGGTGACAGCGAAAGCTGGTCGACTGTGGGCTGTTGAAAATTTAATCGGTAGTGTAGTATCAGTCTGGATGTTAGATCGTGGTTTCGATTGTGGAGTGGAGCTAATATATAGTTCACAGTCAATTCGTTGTTTGTGAGTATTTTGAAAGGGGAGTTGGAGTTAATTGCTGCACTTTTTGAGATGAGCTCTTTCTTTTGTCTCTTTCTTAGCCCAGCTTTACTACCTTTCACAGACTTCTTCAGTTGCATGCTATTATGTTGCCAATCACTTGTATTCTCTTTCCTACTACTTCCCCCCTTCACACAACTAGTGTATTCTCTTTATCATTCATTATTATCTTGCCAGCATCGCCAATTGCCACATTTGGGATTCCTCTCAATCAGTGTCATCCTAGGATGGGGGTGAAATGCTCGTCACATCATGTATCTCATACTGGTATAAGGTCGATGCCGATTCACCCAATTCATCCCATCTGTAACGTCTGTGCCTGTTGACTCAGTATCTGGTTGATGTCTGTTCTCTATGTTCATCCTGGTATGTGGTTATTGCCTTTCTTCCAATGTTTTGGTCAGCACCTGAATGTCAGTGTTCATCCTGATGGATGGTGAGTGCAGGTTGTTGTAGGGGCCTCAATTTCACTACCTATACCACACCCATCCTTCTATTCCCTCATAGTTAGTACTTCCACAGAGAATGTTGATATTTGCTCAGTTCTTTATTTCGCTTCCATGGTACATCTCTTTCATTAGTTGCATCGCCCTCCTTGTTGATGTGTATTAACATGTGGTGGTCATTCCCATCATTCAGCACTCAGCATTTCTAACCAGAATCTGCATTTAGCATACATTTGTGGTAAAGTGGTGGAGTCAAAAGGCAGGGAGGCAATTGGCAACACACCTGCCACAGCACTTTCAACATCCCAAGGGAATACAAGTGCAACATGTGGTGCTGGGCCATGGAGCATGGAATAAGCATTAGTGGATATGACATAATGTGCAGCCATGGTAAACCACATAAAGTGTGTGGATTTAGAATAACTGGATGTTAGTGGATGGAACAAAAACTGCGGAATAGTATACTGTGTATTCCATTCTATGTTATGATGATGATCTCTCTCAATGTCAGGGTTTCCCAAATATATTTATACTTCCTGCCACACAGTCGACTTTTGTCATTCCTGTAATCTCCATCTGCATGTGTCCCCCCCCCCTCAACCAATTTGTGTGGTGGGACTGAAAAAGGGGATTTCCTACCACAGCAGGATTGAATAAGCTACAAGTTGCACCACATGATGGTAATCTGACATGTTTGTAGTTTTCCATGGATGCAATTGTCAAGTAACATGAGAGAAGCACTGTAGAGACTGTAATCGAGCAACATTGAAGATGTACTTGGAGATGGCCAAGCTAGATGTGGTCAATGCAGAAGGACATGCCATGGGAACTGATAATCTATTGATAGGTTTACTTGCTATTTGGGAAAAGTAGAGAGCAGAGTCCAGTGTAATACACCAGGAGATGATGTATAAGCAAAGAGTGACAGGCTGGAAGTAAGAGAGAGTTGGTCACAGGTATATTCTGTATTGTTTGTGAACTTGTGATCATAGCATAGAGGGTAAGAGTTGGATGACATAACTATGTAATCTCAGGTAATAGTCCAGTTGAAGATGCGAAAGAAAGAGTTATTAAAAGGAGATGTGTGAAGATTGTGGAAGGAATGATGAGAAGCTGGAACTTAAGAGAATTTGTGGGCATGTCAATGGAGCATAACTGATATAGCTTGTACAATAGTGGATTTAGCAGCTATGAACCTCAATAGAATATATTCTATACCCAACCAGGCAGGTCATACCTTTGATTTCTGTCATTACCACTGATATTCCAAACCATTTCTGTGATCATCTCTCCGCTGTCACTTTGTTGTCCACAGTTCCGCCATCATGTGAAGGACACAGCGCACACTCATTCCTCTCAATCTCTCTGTGCAGTAGTTATCAGTACACACCAAATATAACACTTTTGCAACATTGACTGTCTACCAGCCAGTATACATGAATTCTCAAGATTACTAATGAACCCCTCAATGTAGCCCGAGCTTCCAGCCAAGCTTCCTACAGATTCACTGCTACAAGCCAGCTCTCAATTTGTTGAACAGTATAGACAACTTGTCGTATTTCCAAGGTTTCATGTTAACCAATAAATTGTGCATCAACACCATCATGCATCCCGGCCAATTGACCGCCAATAGACTGGCTACTCTCAAGTACTCTGTGAATTGCACTGCCTCAATGCCTCCAAAGGTTTTTTCAAAACTTCCTCAATTATAGTCTCCATACCCATTTTTAATCCCATGTGTTATTGGACTGAAAGTGTTTCTGTAAATGTACACAATCATGGTGTTCAGGTGCATCTCCAGATTCAATCGATGCCAGCTTCCAAGTTCATCTCCAATGATTCATTATGATCCCCTCCTGAGATTACACTAACATTAGCTGCACAATCACCTACAGGTGCTTCTCCAACCTGTCTAGATCATTTCCACAACCTGTAATCTGATATCCACTTGATCACCACAATGACATGCATTTCAATACTCACTTGATCTTTGCCCCACATGAATCTCCAAGTCTGCACAATTATAATGAAAGTGTATCTTTATATTATCACTATTCTGGTCTCCAACAGTATCACTCTGTTTACTGGATTGCCAGCTCCAGACACAGTGCTGATTATACTTGAGGACTGCCTGCAGCCAGTCCAGCAGACAATGTATAGATCAATAGATACATCGATACATTGATCCACGAATGAGAGTTCAAATGTACCAAATCTTTTAAAGTAATTGGACCATGAGAAGTAACTATGATTTCGAAAAGCACCACCGGCATCCCCAAAGAACACGTTCATCAGCAAAAAACATTTCCGTCCGGGCGGAATGGCTCCGTCAGAGTGGACGCGCTCCGTCAGAGCCGTCAGAGCCATCCCGGTGGCAGACTACTCCGCGCCCAGCGCCAAAAAGACGCGTCGCGTTGCATATCGCCCTCCGATCGCAGTTTCGCCATTTCTTCTGGCTCTGTCGGTATCCTATTTAAAACGAACACTGTGGCGTTATGGCCAACTGTGACCATACGTCGGAATGGGTTCATTGGGTACATCAGCAAAATGTAAATCGGTCTGGAAGCCACATGCAGGGTTCTATAAGCACAGGGCATTTCATCTATCATATTCGTCTTTGTTACAGTCACAAGATTCGCTACCTCATAATAGGGCAAGCATTATTTAAGTATCTCTATATATATACATACGGTCAATCTGGCCACAGATGGTAGTCGAGCATAATCGG
>Ga0307515_10003787_pt1 | contig 31668 bp, 27 predicted proteins | sample 17_EM_MG_FD_194513 | JGI IMG/M metagenome (GOLD analysis project Ga0307515, IMG submission 194513) | Populus trichocarpa ectomycorrhiza microbial communities from riparian zone in the Pacific Northwest, United States - 17_EM | ecosystem: Host-associated > Plants > Roots > Unclassified | place...
TGCTCGCCGGGCCCAGCGCCGCGGACCCACGATGGAGGACGTGGCCGACGCCGCCGGCGTGTCGCGCGGCACGGTCTCGCGGGTCCTGAACGGCGCCGCGCACGTCAGCCCCGCCTCCCTGGCGGCGGTGCAGGCGGCCATGCGCGCGACCGGCTACGTGGTCAACCAGAGCGCCCGCAGCCTGGTCACCCGGCGGTCCGGGGCGGTTGCGTTCGTGCTCTCCGAGCCGCAGGACCGCTTGTTCGAGGATCCGGTGCTCAGCGTCCTGCTGCGCTCCTGCACCCAGATCCTCGGCGAGCAGGACCGCAGCCTGATGCTGATGCTGGCCTCCAACCCGGACGAGCGGGCCCGGGTGCTGCGCTTCGTCCGCGGCGGGCACGTCGACGGGGTGCTGCTGGTGTCGACGCACAGTGGCGACCCGCTCGCGCAGCAGCTGCACGCGACCGGCTTGCCGCTGGTGGTCTGCGGCCGGCCGCTGGATGCGGGACTCAGTGCGGCGTACGTGGCGGCCGACGACCGCGGTGGCGCCCGGCTGATGACCCAGTACCTGCTGGACCGGGGCCGGCAGTTGATCGCCACCGTGGCCGGCCCCGAGGACACCGCCGGCGGGCAGGAGCGGCTCGCCGGATTCCGCGACGTGCTGGGCGCGCGGGCGGTCGACCGGGCGATCGTGCAGGCCGCCGACTTCAGCATCGAGGCCGGCCGCGCCGCGATGACCGAGTTGCTGCGCAGCAGCCCCGACCTGGACGCGGTCTTCGTGGCCTCGGACTTGCTCGCGGTGGGCGCGCTGCAGGCCCTGCACGACGCCGGCCGGAAGGTGCCGGAGGACGTGCTGGTCGGCGGCTTCGACGACTCCGCGGTCGCCTCGGCCACCCGCCCGCCGCTGACCACCGTGCGCCAGCCGCTCACCCAGGTCGCGGCCGAGATGGTCGAGGTGCTGCTCCGGCTGGTCGAGGGGCGGCCGGCCTCGTCGCGGGTGCTGACCACGGAACTCGTCCGCCGCGAGTCCGCCTGACCGCCAACCCGGGCGGAAAACTGAAACATCGCATTCATGCCGTTGACATATTCGGCCCGGCCCGTACTGTGAGCGCTCACAGGCATCCATCTCCGTGGACTTCGGGAGCCGTGAATGACCCACAAGGCAGCACTACGCAGAGGCATCGCCGCGTTCCTGACCGGCTGCGCCGCCCTGACGACCTGGATGGTCGTCCCGACCCAGTCCGCGGCCGCCGCCGGCACGCTGACCATGCTCGGGGCGGACGTCTCCTCCCTGCAGCGCAGCAACGATCTCGGGCTCAAGTACTACGACGCCGCCGGCACGCAGAGGGACGCCCTGGACATCCTCAAGGCCGACGGCGTGAACTACGCCCGGCTCCGGGTCTGGAACAACCCGGCGAGCGGCTACAACAACGCCGCCAAGGTGCTCGCGTACGCGAAGACGGTCAAGGCCAAGGGCCTCAAGCTGATGGTCGACTTCCACTACTCCGACACCTGGGCGGATCCGGGCAAGCAGTACAAGCCGGCCGCCTGGGCCAGTCACGGCATCGCCGCACTGCAGACCGACGTCTACAACTACACGTACAGCCTCTGCAACAGCCTGAAGGCGCAGGGCACCACGCCGGACAGCGTGCAGATCGGCAACGAGATCAACGTCGGCATGCTGTGGAACGACGGCAAGGTGATCAACAACAGCTTCACCAACCTCGGGCTGCTGCTGAAGGCCGGCTACAACGCCACCAAGGCCTGCAACAGCTCGACCCAGGTCATCATCCACACCGCCGACGCGGACAGCGACGCCAACGCCCGCTGGTTCTACGACGGCATCAAGGCCCAGGGCGTCACCTGGGACATCACCGGTTTGTCCTACTACTGCTTCTGGCACGGGACGCTGGCGAATCTCTACAACGTGATCACCGACGTGCGCACCCGGTACGGCAAGCCGGTCATCCTGGCCGAGACCGCGTTCCCGTTCACCAGCGCCAACGCGGACAGCCAGGGGAACTCCGTCGGCAACACCTCATGTGAGGGGATCACCCCGTCCTGGTCGGGCCAGGCGACCGAGTTCACCTACGTGCAGAACACCGCCCGCAACGCCGGCGCGATCGGCGTCTTCTACTGGGAACCGACCTGGTACGGCGCGAACGCGGGGAACGGCTGGGACCCGGCGAACATCAACGGCACCGGCAACCAGTGGGACAACATGGCCGCCTTCGACTGGACCGGCCACGTGAACCCGAACATCCGCTGGACCCCCTGACGAAGCGACCCCCTGAGGAAGCGACCCCCTGAGCAAACTGGTCCCAGTAGCCGGAGAAACCCGGCTACTGGGACCCGGGGGCGCCGTAGCGCAGGCCGTCGACCAGCAACTCGATCAGGCGGTTGGCGCGCTCCTCGGTGCCGGGCTGGCTGTTGGCCAGGCTGATCCCACTCAGCGCGTTGGCCACGTCCTCGGCGCGGGCGCCCGCGCGGATCACCCCGGCGCCCTGGCCGGTCTCCACGAACTGCCCCAGCGCCGCGTAGATGCGATCGTGGCTCGCCTGCAGCGCCGCCGCGTCGCTGGTGAAGACGATCGACTTCAGCGCGAGCGCCATGCCGGGCTTGCCGGCGACGTAGCCGATGAAGCGCCGCATCCACGCCACCAGCGCCCGGTCCGGCGGCATGCTGGCGAGCATCTCGTCGACGCCGTCGCACAGCTGGTCGATCTCGCGCAGGTAGGCGCCGGTGATCAGGGCCTCGCGGGTGGGGAAGTGCCGGTAGAGCGTCGCTATCCCGACCTCGGCCCGGCGCGCGACGTCGTCCAGGGCGATGTCGACACCGCGCTCCGCGAAGATCTCGACGGCGGCGGAGAGGATCGCCTCCCGCTTGCGGCGCGCGTCCGCCCGCAACGGCCGCCGCGCGGGCTCCACCGCCTCGGTCGCCCGGTTGCCGGTCATGCTGCCTCCCGCGATGATGGCGATGGTGGCACTGGTTGCCAAATGAGAGAAACCTCCGGATACTCTAACCTCCCCGGATCGGTACCCGCGAGCCTCGCCCGGCGCCGGGCGCAAGGGCCGACCGACCTCGGATTGCGTCGCCGAACGGCCGATCTGCGTCTGATTCCGTTTCATCTTTGAAAAATCCTTCGGATTCCCTTGTTTTCAGCCCTTTGAATATGTCAAGGTCCAGCTCTTGCGGGGGCTGCCAAGGCTTCGGGAGGGCCCATTCCGGTGAGCACTGATCTGCCCGTCCTGCGCAACTTCGTCGGCGGTTCCTATGCCGATCCCGCCGACGGGGTGGTCTCGCAGGTCATCGACCCGTGCACCGGGGAAGCCTATGCATTTGCGCCGGTTTCGTCCGGTGTGGACGTGGCTGCGGCGATGGATGCCGCCAGCGCGGGCTTCGAAACCTGGCGCGACTCCACACCGGCCGAGCGGCAACTCGCCCTGCTGCGCATCGCCGACGCGGTGGAGGCGCGGGCCGACGAGATCGTCGCCGCCGAATGCCGCAACACCGGCAAACCCCTAGAACTCACCCGGAACGAAGAGATGGCCCCGCTGCTGGACGAGCTGCGCTTCTTCGCCGGCGCGGCCCGGGTGCTCGAGGGCCGTTCGGCGGGCGAGTACCTGCGCGACCACACCTCGTACGTGCGGCGCGAACCGATCGGGGTCTGCGCGCAGGTGACGCCGTGGAACTACCCGATGGTCATGGCGGTGTGGAAGTTCGCCCCGGCCATCGCGGCCGGCAACGCCGTGGTGCTCAAGCCGTCCGACACCACCCCGGTCAGCACCCTGCTGCTCGCCGAGATCGCCGCCGAGTTCCTGCCGCCGGGCGTGCTCAACGTCGTGTGCGGGGACCGGGACACCGGCCGGGCGCTGGTCGTGCACCCGACCCCGCAGCTGGTGTCGATCACCGGCTCCACCCGCGCCGGGATCGAGGTCGCCACGACGGCTGCCGCCGACCTCAAGAAGGTCCACCTCGAGCTGGGCGGCAAGGCGCCGGTGATCGTCTTCGACGACGTGGACATCGAGGCGACCGCGGCGGCTGTCGCGGGCGCCGGCTACTTCAACGCCGGCCAGGACTGCACCGCGGCCACCCGGGTGCTGGTGGACGGCCGGATCGCCGGCGAGTTCACCGAAGCGCTCGCGGCCGCCGCCAAGGACACCAAGGTCGGCACCCCGGCCGACCCCGGCGCGTACTTCGGCCCGGTCAACAACGAGAACCAGTTCGCCCGGGTACGCGGCTTTCTGGAGCGCACGCCCGAGCATGCCCGGGTGGTGGCCGGCGGCCGGCGGATCGGCGACCGCGGCTGGTTCCTCGAGCCGACCGTGGTCGCCGGCTTGCAGCAGCGGGACGAGATGATCCAGGACGAGGTCTTCGGCCCGGTCATCACGGTGCAGCAGTTCACCGCTGAGGACGCCGCCGTGCGCTGGGCCAACGACGTGCGCTTCGGGCTGAGCGCGAGCGTGTGGACGCGCGATCACGGCCGGGCCATGCGGGTGTCGCGCAGGCTGGACTTCGGCGCCGTGTGGATCAACACTCATCTGCCGTTCGTCTCCGAGATGCCGCACGGCGGTTTCGGCCACTCGGGCTACGGCAAGGACCTGTCCATGTACGGCTTCGAGGAATACACCCGGATCAAACACGTCATGAGCTACCTGGGCTGAACCGTCCCCCGCGCGCTAAGAGGTTTCGCATGTCCAATACCCCCCAGCCGGTACAAGATCATCCGGCGATCGAGCTTGTCGGCGTATTCAAGGACTATCTTTCGCACGGCGACCGGGTGCCGGCCGTCCGGCCCCTGGACCTGGCGATCGGGCAGGGCGAGTTCTTCTCGCTGCTCGGCCCGTCGGGCTGTGGCAAGACCACGACGATGCGGATGATCGCGGGCTTCGAGGAGCCGACCGGCGGGACGGTCTTCCTGGACGGACGCGACGTCACCGGCGTCTCGCCGAACAAGCGCGACGTCAACATGGTCTTCCAGTCCTACGCGCTGTTCCCGCACCTGAGTGCGTACCAGAATGTGGCCTTTGGGCTGGAGCGCAAGAAGGTCGCCAAGGCCGACATCAAGCAGCGCGTCGGCGAGATGATGGAGATCGTCTCGCTGATCGGCATGGAGAAGCGCAGCCCGCGGGAGATGTCCGGCGGGCAGCAGCAGCGGGTGGCACTGGCCCGCGCGCTGGTCAACCGGCCGCGGGCGCTGCTGCTCGACGAGCCGCTCGGCGCGCTCGACCTCAAGCTGCGGATGCAGATGCAGGTCGAGCTCAAGCGGATCCAGCGCGAGGTGGGCATCACCTTCGTCTACGTCACGCACGACCAGGGCGAGGCGCTGACGATGTCGGACCGGATCGCGGTGATGGACGCCGGCCGGATCGAGCAGCTGGGCTCGCCGCGGGAGGTCTACGAGCGCCCGGCGTCGCGTTTCGTGGCCGGCTTCATCGGCACCTCCAACCTGCTCGGCGGGACCGTCGAGAGCATGGAGGGCGAGCTGGCCGTGCTGACCTTCGGCCCGGGGGAGCGGGTGGTGGCGCCGGTCTCCGGGACCGTGGCGCCCGGCGACGCCATCGAGGTGTCGGTCCGGCCCGAAAAGATCGACCTGCATCGTACGGAGGAATCCGTGACCGGCGACTGCGTCATCTCCGGCGTGGTGACCGAGGTCGTCTACCACGGCACGTCGACCAACTACACCGTCAAGACGGCGGCCTGCCCCGACGTCGTCATCTTCGACCAGAACGCCTCCTCGGCCGAGGACGTGGCCAGCCGTGGCGACACCGTGTTCCTCACCTGGAGTTCGCAGCATTCGTACCCGATCGGAGTCTGACCGTGCAGCCCAATAACGTTGACCCCGCCCTGATCCGGGGCATGACCCAGCGCCGGCTCGGCCGCCGTGACGCCCTGCGGCTGGGCGGTGCGTCGGCTTTCGCCATGGCCCTGGCCGCGTGTGGTGTCAAGGGCACCGGCACGCCGGCCGCCAGCGTCGCGCCGGACGCCGTCGCCAAGTTCTGGGCCGGCAAGACCAGCACCAAGCACGTGGACTTCGCCAACTGGCCGCTCTACATGGACCCCAAGCACCCCGAGCTGAAGAAGTTCACCGCCGAGACCGGCATCAGCGTGAACTACCAGGAGGTCATCCAAGAGATGGCCCCCTGGTTCGCCAAGGTCCAGCCGCAGCTGAAGGCCGGTCAGTCGATCGGGTACGACCTGATGGTGATCACCAACGGCATCCAGTTCGGGCAGTTCAAGGACTCCGGCTTCCTGGCACCGCTGGACCACTCGAAGATGCCGAACTACGCGGCGAACGCGGCCGCCTCCTATAAGAGCGAGGCGTTCGACCCGGGCAACGTGTACAGCGTGCCGTGGACCTCCGGGATCACCGGCATCGCGTACGACCCGGCGAAGGTGAGCCGGCCGATCACCAAGCTGGCCGACCTGTTCGATCCCGCGTTCAAGGGCAAGGTCGGGATGTTCTCCGACACCCAGGAGCTCGGCAACTTCGGCATGCTGGTGCTGGGCATCGACCCGGCCAAGTCGACCGAGGACGACTGGAAGAAGGCCGCCGAAAAGCTCAAGGAGCAGAAGACTTCCGGCGTGCTGCGCAACTACTACGACCAGAGCTACGTCGACGCCCTCGGCAAGGGCGAGGTCTGGATCACCCAGGCCTGGTCCGGCGACATCTTCCAGAAGAACGTTTCCGACGGCTCGAACTTCAAGTTCGTGATCCCGGAGGAAGGCGGCAGCATCTGGACCGACAACTTCGCCATCCCGGTCACCGCGAAGAGCCCGGTGGACGCACTCGCCCTGATCGACTTCTTCTACCAAGTCGACATCGCCGCCTCGCTGGCCGAGTACATCAACTACGTCTGCCCGGTGCCGGCCGCCCAGGCGCAGATCAAGGCGGACGCGGCCAAGCTCTCCGGCGACGACAAGAAGGCGATGGAGGCGATCGCCGACAGCCCGCTGGTCTTCCCGGTCGCCGCGGACTACGCCAATTTGCACTACTACCGGCAATTCGCGACGGTGGCCGAGCAGCAGACGTACCAAAAAGTCTTCGAACCGATCGTGCTGGGCTGACGTCATGCGCCGGGTTCTCGCACCCTATTTCCTGATCCTGCCGGGCGGGCTGTGGCTGCTGCTGTTCTTCGCCGTGCCGATGATCACGATGTTCTCCCTGTCGTTGCAGCAGGGCGACGTCGTGAGCGGGTTCGTTTTCACCGGTCACTGGCAGACCTACGTCGACGCCATCGGCAACTACCGGACGCAGCTGATCCGGTCGCTCATCTACGGTGCGATCGCCACGCTGGTGCTGATCGTGATGGCGTTCCCGGTCGCGTACTGGATCGCCTTCTACGGCGGCAAGCGCAAGTCGACCTACCTGTTCCTGCTCCTGCTGCCGTTCTTCGTGTCGTTCGTGCTGCGGACCATCTCCTGGCGGCAGATCCTCACCGACGACGGGATGCTGCTCGGCCCGCTCAAGGAAATCCATCTACTGCCGGCCAACTTCCACATCCTCGGCACGCCGTTCGCGGTGATCTCCGGGCTGGTCTACAACTTCCTGCCGTTCATGGTGTTGCCGGTCTACGTGGCGCTCGAACGCATCGACCCCCGGGTCGTCGAGGCGGCCCGCGACCTCTACGCCAACCCGGCCACCGCCTTCCGCAAAGTGGTCTTCCCGTTGGCGCTGCCCGGGGTCTTCGCCGGCGTGCTGATGACCTTCGTGCCGGTCAGCTCCGACTATGTCAACTCGGCCGTGCTGGGCAGCTCGTCGACCACCATGATCGGGCAGGTCATCCAGGCGCAGTATCTGGTCAACTCCGACTATCCGACGGCCTCCGCGCTGTCGTTCGTGCTGATGGCGGTGTTGCTGATCGGCGTCTTCGCGTACGCGCGGGCGCTCGGCACCGAGGACGTCATGAAGGTGGCGGCGCGATGACCCAGACTCTGACCGAACCGGTCGCTCCGCCGGTCGTACCCAAGCGGCGCCGGCTCACCGGCGGCGGTGTGCTCTACACGTACACCTGGGTGATCATCGCCTGGTTGGTCCTGCCGGTCTTCATCATGATCGCGTTCGGGTTCAACGACACCAAGGGCCGCTACAACCAGTCCTGGGAGGGCTTCACCTTCAAGTGGTACGCCCGGGTCTTCGCCCTGGACGAGTTGACCAGGGCGCTGGTGATCTCGCTCCTGGTGGCGATCGTGACCATGTTCGTCGCCGGGGCGCTCGGCACTGGCATCGGCTATGCGCTGGGCCGCTACCGGTTCCGCGGCTCGGGCGCGGTCAACCTGATCCTCTTCGCCACCATGAGCGCGCCGGAGCTGGTGATGGGCGCCTCGCTGCTCACCCTGTTCGTCTCGCTGGGCGTCGGGCTCGGCGTGGTGACGATCACGATCGCGCACATCATGTTCTCGATCTCGTTCGTCGCGGTCGTGGTGCGGGCCCGGGTGCTGACCCTGGACCGGTCGATCGAGGAGGCCGCGGCCGATCTGGGGGCGAGCCCGTGGACCACGTTCTGGCGGATCACCTTCCCGATCATCCTGCCGGCGGTGAGCTCGGGCATGCTGCTCGCGTTCGCGCTGTCGATCGACGACTTCGTGGTCACCAACTTCACCGCGGGGACCACCGTGACCTTCCCGCTGTGGATCTGGGGCGCCACCCGGGTCGGGCTGCCGCCGCAGGTGAACGTCATGGGCACGCTGATCTTCGCGACCGGCGTGCTGATCGCGGTGGTGACCAGCGTGCGCGCCCGCTCCGGGCGCCGTGACTGATCCGCTTGCCGGCGCGGCACCGGCGCCGTACTGGCTGGGTCAGGCCGGCGCACCGGAGCCGGCCGACCCGCTCGCCGGCGTGGCGACTGCGGACCTGGCGGTGATCGGCGCCGGCTACAGCGGGCTGTGGACGGCGTTGCTCGCCAAGGAGCGCGACCCCGGCCGGGACGTGGTCGTGGTGGAGGCGGGCACGGCCGGCTGGGCGGCGTCCGGCCGCAACGGCGGCTTCTGCTCGGCGAGCCTCACCCACGGCTTCGACAACGGGCTGAGCCGCTTCCCCGACGAGATGGACACTCTCGAACGGCTGGGCCGGGCCAACCTGGACGAGATCGAGCGCACGGTCGACCGCTACCAAATCAACTGCGACTTCGCGCGTACGGGCGAACTTGTCGTGGCCACCGAACCGTGGCAGTTGCGGGAGGTCACCGCGTATCACGCGTCGGCGTCCGCCCGGGGCCTCGACGTGCGGTTGCTAGACGGCCCGGCGGTGCGCGCGGAGGTCGACTCCCCGACCTACCTCGGCGGGGTGTGGGACCGCTCGGGCTGCGCAATGGTGGACCCGGCCCGGCTGGTCTGGGGCCTGCGCCGGGCCTGCCTCGAGCTCGGGGTGCGCATCTACGAGAATTCGCCCGTCGAACGGATCACCGCCGCGGCCGCCGGGCTGAGCCTGTACACGCCGCGCGGCCGGGTGGACGCGGCCCGAGTCGCGCTCGCCACCGGCGCCCACGCCAGCCTGCTGCGGCGCCTGCGCCACTACGTCGTCCCGGTCTACGACTATGCCCTGATGACCGAGCCGCTGTCGGACGCCCAACTGGCGTCGATCGGCTGGGGAAACCGGCAGGGGATCGGCGACGCGGGAAACCAGTTCCACTACTACCGGCTGAGTGCGGACAACCGGATCTTGTGGGGCGGCTACGACGCGATCTACTACCGGGACGGGCGGATCGCCCCGGAACACGACCAGCGCGCGGGCACGTTCCGGACCCTCGCCGAGCATTTCGCGCAGACGTTCCCGCAGCTGGCCGGGGTCCGCTTCACCCACAAGTGGGGCGGTGCGATCGACACCTGCAGCCGGTTCAGCGGTTTCTTCGGCACCGCACACGGCGGTCGGCTGGCCTACGCGGTCGGCTACACGGGCCTCGGCGTCGGCGCCACCCGGTTCGGCGCGAACGTCATGCTGGACCTGCTGTCCGGCCGGCAGACCGAGCTGACGTCGCTGAAAATGGTGCGCCGCAAGCCGATACCGTTTCCGCCGGAGCCGGTGCGCTCCGGCGTCATCGAGCTGACCCGCTGGTCGATCGCGCAGGCCGACCGGCACGGGGGCCGCCGCAACATCTGGCTCCGCGCCCTCGACCGGGCCGGCATCGGCTTCGACTCCTGAGCGGGGAGGGTCACGCCCTGGCACCATCTCGTTTAGCGTGCACTTTCCGCGTGTCTCGCATTGTTGGCCTGCAGGTCGCGGAACGCCTGCTCCAGCCGCAACGTGGGCTGGCCGCCGCGTTGATGCTCGGCGCCGACGGGGTGTGGATCGGCACCCGGCTGGTCGCCACCGACGAGTCGGCCGCCCACGACGGCTACAAGGCGCGGCTGGTCGCGGCCGACGCCACGGAGACCGTCCGGACGGCGTTGTTCGGGCCGGAGACCCCGCAGTTCAACCCGATGCGGGTGTTGCGTAACCGGGTTGTTCAACAATGGCAGGACCGCCCGACCGATACCGCGGAGCGGCCGGTCATCGGTCACACGAATCTCGGCGGTCAGGATGTGGAGATGCACCGGTTTTCGAACCTGGTTCCGATGCGCGACCTCACCACTGGTGATCTTGAAGAAATGGCGCTCCTCGCCGGTCAGGGCGTCGGCCTGGTCGATTCGATCAAGGGCGCGGCGTCCGTGATCGCCGACCTTACCGCGCAGGCCAGCACCCTGCTGAATCGGTATTCCAACGCTAATCCGGACGCGAGTGCGGACCGGTCGGGTAAACCGCCTTCGGCCTAACGTATTTTTTTCACTAGGTTCGCTCACATCGATCGAATAAACCGCGCCGAAGGGGGAAGATGCCAGGCGTAGATCTTTCGGAGGGAACCCGGCATGGCCCAGATCAACCACTTCGATCACGGGTGGATCACTCCCACGGTCAGCTACTTGTTGTCGGTGCTCGGCTCGCTGCTCGGCCTGATCTGTGCCGTCCGGCTACGCTCGGCGCCGACCACCAGCTGGCGCGTCTGGTGGTTGAGCCTGGCGGCGGTCGCCATCGGCGGCACCGGCATCTGGACCATGCATTTCGTGGCCATGCTCGGCTTCAGCGTGGCCGGTACGCCGATCCGCTATGACGTGGGGTTGACCGCGGCCAGCGCGATCATCGCCGTCGTCGCGGTCGGCCTCGGGCTGCTCGTGGCGCTGTTCGGCGAGAGCGCCCGGCGGCTCCGGATCCTTTGCGGCGGCCTGCTCGCCGGCCTGGGCGTCACGGCCATGCACTACACGGGCATGGCCGCGATGCGGCTCGACGGCGACGTCCACTACGCGAAGGTCCGGGTCGCCGAGTCGGTGGTCATCGCGGTCGTCGCCGCGACGGTCGCGCTCTGGCTGACCCTGACCGTCTCGAAGCCGCTCGTGATCTTCGCATCCGCTCTGGTCATGGGTGTGGCCGTGAACGGCATGCACTTCACCGGCATGTCCGCGATGTCGGTGCAGGAGGACCCGGCGCACACGCTCTCCGGGGCGACCGCCTCGTCGCTGCTGATCCCGATCGGCGTGGCCGTCATCTTCGGCGTCCTCGGCCTGGCCTATGCCCTGCAGGCGGCACCGACCGAGGAAGATCGGGCGGGTGCCGCCTACCTGGAGTCACGTCGACACGCACAATCGGTAGCTCCCGCCGCGCCGCCGGCCCGCCGATCCATCTACCCGGCGGCCCCGCCGATCCCGCCGAATCCGGCCGATGCGCAGCCGCAGCAGCAGCCGGCGCCGCCGATCCCGCCGGTGTCACCGATCCCCCAGCAGCCCACCAGGCAGACCCGCCTCGGCGGAAGCAACTGGACCTATCGGGACCGCACGCCCCGCTAGCCGCCAGCCTGGGCCGGTACCCCGGCTATTCGGCAGTGGGCAGAACGGCGACCTCGCGGTAGAACCTGTCGATCTGTCGCACCGTGGACTCGAAATCGTCCAGGCCGAACGGCTTGGTCACGTACGCGTTCGCCCGGTGCTGGTAGCTCGACACGATGTCGGGGGTCGCGCCGGAGGTCGTCAGGATCACCACCGGGATCGCCTTGAACTGCTCGTCCGTCTTGATCGCCTCGAGCGTCTCGCGGCCGTCCATGCGTGGCATGTTGAGGTCGAGCAGGATCAGGTCGGGGCGGTGCGCGTCCGCGAACCTGCCCTCGCGGCGCAGGTAGTCGAGGGCCTCCCGGCCGTCCGCCACGCGCCGTACCGCGGAGCGCGGCTCGGTGCCCTCGAGCGCTTCCTCGATCATCAAAGCGTCGGCGTCGTCGTCGTCAACGACGAGGATCTCGAGACGGCGCACGGTTCTCCCTCTTGTTTGCTGTTCGGCAAGCTTAGGGGGTCCGCTCACGTCTTACTACTGCCTGTCGGGATGAGCGGCGGCGGCTGGCCGGTTGGTTACCGTTGCCTAAACGAGACATGTGTCATACCCCATGTTTGCAACCTTCTCGAAACACCAGCTCACGCGGTGTGAGCAGAACGGTCATCGTTGATGAACGCAGGGTAGTCTTCCGTTAAATGCCACCAATCGATGGCATCCAAGCGTCGAGATGGCGTGGACGACGAACCGGCGATCCAACCCAGCCCGACGCGGCACCGGAAGCGGAGTAAATGGCGGCGCACGGCGGTACGCGTACTCGTGATTGCGTTGTTCAACTGCGCGGGAGGCGTGGGAGCAGCGGAGGCGTACGTCGACTCGGTGCCCCTGCCCGGCGACCCGCCCGACCCCCAAGCGTCGGTTTTGTACTACCGCGACGGCCATACGATCCTGGCCCGGGTCGGCACTACCGATCACAGTGACGTGCCGCTCTCGGCCGTTCCGTTGCCGGTCCGGCACGCGGTGCTCGCCGCCGAGGACCGCGACTTTTACGGCCATTGGGGCGTCTCGGCCCGGGGTGTGCTGCGCGCGATCGTGGCCGACGCCGGCGGAGCCCGCCAGGGCGCGTCGACGATCACCCAGCAATATGCGCGTAACGCCTATCTGACCCAGGACTTCTCGTTCGACCGCAAGGCCAAGGAGTTCGCGCTCGCGGTGAAGGCGGAGCGCGAGTACAGCAAGGATCAGATCCTCGAGCGCTACCTCAACACCATCTACTTCGGCCGCGGCGCCTACGGGATCGCGGCGGCCGCGCACGCCTACTTCGGGATCACCACCGACCGGCTCAACGCGGCGCAGGGCGCGGTGCTCGCGGCCGTCATCAAAGACCCGTATCGGTTCGACCCGGCGGTCGACGAGACCGCCGCCCAGCAGCGCTGGACCTGGATCGTCAACGCGGAGAAGGAGCAAGGCTGGCTCGCCGGCAACCCCGCGTACCCGCAGATCGCGCCGACCGAGTCCAGCACCGCCGGCCCCAACGGGCTGGTCGTCGACCAGATCGAACGCGAGCTCGCCGATCACGGCGTCACCCCGCAGGCCCTGCACACCCAAGGCCTGTCGGTCGTCACCACGCTGGACGCGGTGGCCCAGAAGTCGGCCGTCCAACTCGTCGCCGACCAGCTCAAGGCCCAACCCAAGGGCCTGCAGGCCGCGCTGGTCGCGCTCGACCCCAAGACCGGCGGCGTACGCGCGTACTACGGCGGCGATCGCGGCCGCGGCTACTACGACTACGCCGTGGCGACCCACCCGGCCGCGTCCACGTTCAAGCCGATCGTGCTGGCCGCCGCGTTGCGGGAAGGGATCGGTTACAAGTCCCGCTGGGACGGCAGCTCGCCGCGGACGTTCCCGGACCGGATGGGCGTACCGCTGAAGAACCACGACAACCTGCAATGCGCGAACTGCACGCTCGAGGCGGCGATGATCGACTCGTTGAACACGCCGTTCTACGCGGTGACCGAGCAGATCGGTGCCGACAAGGTCCGGGACATGGCGGTCGAACTCGGCATTCCGGCGCGCTACGGCGGCAAGGCGTCGCTGGTCGACGCCAAGGGCGATCCGACGCCCGGAAAGACCCGCGCGGAGATCGCGATCGGCCGGTACCCGGTCGCCCCCGGCGACCTGGCCTCGGTGTATGCGACGTTCGCCGCGAACGGGGTGAAATACGACCGGCACTTCGTGGAGACGGCTCGAGGGTCCGACAAACGGCTGCTCTGGACCGCCACGACGAAGGGCTCGACGGTGCTGGACCCCGCGATGGCCGCCGACGTGTCCACCGTGCTCGGCGCCGTGGTCAAGGGCGACAACGTGGTACCCGGCCGCCCGGCGGCGGGCAAGACCGGCACCCAGGCGTGGGGCAACACCAAGGACAACCAGGACGCCTGGATGGCCGGGTATACCCCCGATCTGGCCGCCGCGGTGTGGATCGGCAAGGCCGTGCCGGGGCCGATCCGCGACAGCGACGGCAGACCGATCTCGGGGGAGGACGTACCGGCCCAGCTGTGGCGCGACTTCGTGCAGAAGTCGCTGAACGGCGAGCCGAAGACGTCGCTGCCCGCGCCCGCGCATGTGGGCCGCACCGACGTGGGCGACGCCGGCAAGACGCACGACGACGGCAATAGCCCGGACGAAGTGGCCAACCTGCACGCGGCCGATGCCGGATACGCCCCCGTCGTGCAGACCGCGCACACCGGCAAGCGGCTGGCGCTGACCTTCGACGACGGGCCGTCCGAGTACACGCCCGAGGTGCTCGACCTGCTGAAGAAGTATGGGATCAAGGCGACGTTCTGCGTGGTCGGCGAGAACGTCGGCTGGTACCCGCAGACGGTGCAGCGCATAGTCGACGAGGGGCACGCGCTCTGCAACCACTCGATGCACCACGATGACCTGGGCATCCTCTCGGCGGCCAAGGCCGGTGCCGACATCGAAGCCAACGACGAGGTGATCGCGAAGGCGGTGCCGGGCGCGACCGTGACCTACTACCGCGCACCGTACGGCGACTTCGGCCCGTCGGCGAAGGTGGCCGCCGAGATGGGGCACACGCCGCTCGGCTGGCTGGTCGACCCGGACGACTGGACACTGCCCGGGGCGGCCACGATCGCCTCCCGGATCGAGCAACAGTTGAAGCCGCGCTCGGTGGTGCTCGTACACGACGGCGGCGGCGACCGGAAGCAAACGATCGCGGCGCTGGAGACGCTCATCCCGAAGCTGTTGTCGGACGGCTGGACGTTCGACCTGCCCGAGGTGACGATGCACGCCCAGCCGTTGCCGAGCACGTCGCCGTCGGCATCCGCGACGGCTCCTAGCTCGCCACCAGCGGAGTCGGCGGAGCAGAGCGGGGGCACGTCACAGGAGGACGGGGACCTGCCGACCGACAAGCCGACCAAGGAGCCGGCGGACGTTGACGGGCAGGAGCGCGACGAGAAGGCCGACGGTGTCACTCAGTGAGGTGCTCCGGGCCGGCCAGCTCAGCCTGGCCGGCCCGGGGCTGCGTTTCCGGGCTGCGTTTCCCGGGGCGGCTCGCCTGGGCCGGCTTGGCTCGGGCGGCTCGGTTTGAGTTGCTTGGCTCGGGTTGCTTGGTTCAGGTCGCTTGGCTCGGGTTGCTTGGTTCAGGGCTGCTCTTGGCGAACCAGCTGGCTACCCGGGTGGGCGCCAGGTCGAAGCCGGTGGCGCGGGCCCCGGCCCAGTTCACTCCGACCAGCAGGCCGTCGCGTTCGAGGCCGGGCAGCCAGTCGTCGAGCCAACTGGTCATCGGGATCTCGACAACCTCGAAGTCGCGGTACGCCTCGACCTGGCTGACCACCCGCTTGGCCCGGGTCGGCTTGGACCAGAACGGCATCGAGCGGGTGCCGTCGGCGTCCCTCGGCGCCGGAAAGCCGTGTGCGTCCCGGATCGACCACACCCGGCCCTCCTGCGGTACTTCGCGGCGAAACGCTGCCGTGTGTGCTCCGCTGAGCGACATGGCGACTCCCTTCACGGCGTACGCCGCAATCTTTGCTCTTGATCGGTTTGTCGGTGTTTGGTAGGGGCAAATTATCAGCTAACGGGCGTCTACCCGCTGGCAACGCCGAGCCGTGGCCGGCGTTTCGTGGGCTGGCGTCGAGCGTGTCGTCCGGCCGGTAGCAGTCGGTGTCGCGGGTCTAGGGTCGGCAAGCGTGGAAATCCGAGAAGCAGTAGGCGCGGACTGGCCGCGCATCTATCCGTTCTGGTCGGCCATCGTTGCGGCGGGGGAGACCTACGCGTACCCGGAGGGCCTGTCGTCCGCGGCGGCGGCGGAGCTCTGGATGGAGCGGCCGCCCGGGCTGACCGTGGTCGCGGTCGACGGCGATGAGGTGCTCGGGTCGGCGAAGATGGGGCCGAACCGGCCCGGGCGTGGCGCGCATATCGCCACCGCCAGCTTCATGGTGGACCCGGCGGCGACCGGCCGCGGGGTCGGGCGATCCCTCGGCGGCTACGTCGTGGAGTGGGCGCGGCGAGAGGGCTATCTCGGCATCCAGTTCAACGCGGTAGTCGAGACCAATGCCGCGGCGATGCATCTGTGGCAATCGCTCGGATTCGAGCTGCTCGGGACGGTGCCGCAAGCCTTTGAACATCGTACTTTCGGACGAGTGGGTCTAAACATTTTGTACAAGAAAATATAAAACGCTCCGAAGTCCTCCAAACCGGGGCAATCAGACACAAGATCCCATACTCTCCATTTGTCGACCACTGAGGACGGTGGTCGGGACTCCCCACATAATGGAGGAAACGGGATGAAACAGAGTCGGCGAATCGGGGCATTCCTGGTGGCGTCTGCCGCCGCCGTGAGCATGGCGACGGTCGGCTTGGCGTCCCCGGCGTCTGCGGCGGATTCGGGCCCTCGGCCCGTCTCCAACTGGCTGCGTGCCGTGCAGGCGGACACCGACACCTGGGTGAACATCGGCTGGCGCACCAATCGCCGGATCTGCGACGTTGAGGTGCGAGTCGACGGCGGCCGCCGGGTCGAAGTCGACTATCCAGGATGGCGGGACTACACCTCGTTCAGGCGAGATGACTCGCTGCGGCCGGGGCGTACGGACTACACCGCGATCCTGGTCAACCCGGACTACCTCCGGGCCGGAATCGCCAGGCTGCGGGCGACCATTGAGTACGACAACTGTGGTCGGCACGCCCGGACCCAGCACCGGTCGACCTGGCTGAACCTGCCGGTCCGCGACGACGACAACGGGCACGGCCACGGCTGGCCGGGCGACGATGGCCCGGGCAATGGTGGGCCGGGGCACGGCTGGCCGGGTAGCGGTGGGCCGGGTAACGGTGGGCCGGGGCACGACTGGCCGGGCGACGATGGCCCGGGCAATGGTGGGCCGGGGCACGGCTGGCCGGGTAATGGTGGGCCGGGTAACGGTGGGCCGGGTCACGACTGGCCGGGTAATGGTGGGCCGGGCGATGGCGGCCCCGGCCACGACTGGCCGGGCAACGGTGGGCCGGGCAACGGTGGGCCGGGCAACGGTGGGCCGGGCAACGGCGGGCCGGGCAACGGCGGGCCGGGCAACGGCGGGCCGGGCAACGGCGGGCCGGGTACCGGTGTTCCGGGTACTGGTGGACCGGGTAGTGCTGTGCCCGGTACTGGTGGCCCTCGGTAACGCTTGTACTTGAGCGGTAGTCGCACCCTGGGAAATGCGGCGCGCGGTCGATCTGGCGGGCTCGGCCGCGCGCGCACTCCACAATTTGAAACGTCTGGATAAATATCGAATAGTCGTAGCTGCGCGATGCGAGTCGGCTATTCGCGGCAGCCGTCGCGGCAATCTGGCGAAAAGGCGATAAAGATCAATCGGCGTACGGGAAGTGTCCACTCGCGCAGGCGAGAGGCCACTTCCCGGAAGCTTATGTGCTCAGGCCCGACCGGTCACCCCACGAGGCGCGATCGAAGCGGCAGACAAGGTGCGCGCGGCCGGCGGGGGCGGCCGGCCGCGCGCGGCTCTTGTCCAGACTCAGCGGGTCGCCATGATCAGCGCCGCCGGGTCCGTGCAGACCAACTGAAGGGCCCGGGCGACGAGCGCCGGGTCGTAGGTCGAGGCGTGGAATGTCGCCTCCAAGTGCAGCACCCCGCCCATCTCCGAGGTCGTGAGCGTGATGCCCTCGGGGCCGTTCAGGGTCGGGACGCTCTGGTTCACCCGCCCGGCCGGGTCGGTCGCCCACGGCAGGTCGGCGAGCACGTCATGCCGGCCCTGGTTGCTGAAGGTCAGCTGTGGGCGCGGCTCGACCGGCGCCTCGCCCGGGTACGGGTCGGGCATTCCCGGCGCGCCGGTGATCATGAGCTTGGTCTCGCGCAGCAGCATCATCGTCAGCATGCGCCCGCTGGCTAGTTCCGCCTTCAGGGTCGCGTGGATCGCGGCCGGATCGGTCAGGCTTTCCGGCGACAGCCACGGGCCGAAGCAGAAGTTGCTGTCGATGCTGATGCCCTTGTCGACGTACCGGCGGGCGTCCGCGAGGAACGTGCCGCCGCGCAGGTCCGGCTCGAGACCGAGCTGCCGCAGGGCCGCGGTCCACGCCGCGAACGTGATCGCCGACGTCGTGACGCCGGGCGAGTACTGGTCGCGCCAGGTGCGCATCTTGCCGAGCACCTCGGCGGAGCGGGCCGTCTCGACGGTTAGCGCCGCGTTCCACGGGCGCTGCTGCGCCGGGGCGGCGTGCGGCGCGCGCGGCACCACCAGACTCGCCTTGATCTTGCCCAGGGACAGCCCGAAGGTCTTCCACCACGCCTTCGGCAGCGCCGTCTTGTGCCGCAGCATCGGCGCGATGGTCGCCGCCCGCTCCTCGCCGGCTGCGCGGACCAGCTCGCGCAGCAACGTGTTCACGGGACCGGCGTCGCCGTACGCGTGGGCCACCTTCATCGCGACGTAGCCCCCGCCGACCAGAATCCGCACCGGGTGGTGGGCGCGCGGCTCGGTCAGCAGCCGCCGGGTCATCGCGTCGAAGTCCGCGGGCCCGTCGCCGAGATCGGTGACGGCGTCCTGCACGTACGCGGCGAAGGCCTGGTCGTTGAGGTGCACCCAGCGGGCGCCCGACCGGTCGAGACGGGAGACCGCCCGGTGCGTCGGATCGCTGGCGTGCAGGCCGATCAGCGCGCCCCGCAGGCGTTCCGCCGTGACACCGGTCAGCGGGCCGACCGTGCGGATGTACTCCAGCGGCAACCAGGCGCGCTCGCGCAGGGTGAGGCTGGTGGTGGACATGACGTTCTCCGTTTCGTTCGGCGCGAGCCCGGCGATGGGTGCTTGGGCGAAGACGACGCGGAGCACGGTCGGTGCCACCAGGACCGTCTCCACGGCCATCACGATCGCGACCCAGCTGACCAGTTCGGTGAGGCTGCCCCGGCTGCCGCCGTACCAGGCGGCGAGCAACTCGGCGACCCCGGCGAAGACCGAGAAGACGCCGGCGCCGCGGACCTTGCCCTGCACCCGGGAGATCGCCAGGAAGAAGTGGTGGAACACGAACGGTAGGTAGGTCAGCGCGAGGATCGACAGTGCGGTGCTGGCCGAGCGGGCGTACTCGGCGCCGAAGATCGACATGATCGGGCTGGCGAACACCAGCACGAACAGCGACGCCGGTAGGCCGACACCCAGGCAGATGAGCAGGCCCATCCGTACCTTTGAGCGCAGTGCCGCCTTGTCGCCGCTGGCCACCGCGAAGAGCGTCAGCGCGACGTTGCCGGGCACCATCGCGAGGAACGACAGCACCATGAACGCGGTGTAGAACGACGCGTTCGCCTCGGCCGAGAGCACCGCGGTGACGACCAGCGGCAGCGCCGCCCGCGGCAGGTAGGTCGCCAGGTTGAGCAGGTTGTGGTCGAAGGTCTGCCGGCCCCGGCCGCGCAGCAACGCCAGCCGCGGCTTGAGCGAGTCGATCATGCCGCGGCGGCGCAGCGCCGAACCGAGGACCGCAGTCGACAGCACGATGCCGGCGACCCAGGTGAGCAGCAGCTCACCGCCGGTCAGCGTGATCGGCAGCACCACGATCGCGCCGAGCAGCACCAGCTTGATGACCGAGAACCAGGCGTTGCGCATCAGCTGCAGCGGCCCCTGGAGCAGGCCGACCAGGGCCTCGTCGAGGACCAGCGTGATGGCGTTCAGCGCGATGCCGACGACCAGCAGGACGGTCGCGGGCGTGCTGCCCAGCGCGTCCTTGAGGCCCGGGATGGCCAGGTGGGCGAGCGCGACGTAGATCAGGCCGCCGACCGTCGCGGCGCTGCCCGCCACGAGCAGGCAGGTGGAGATCAGATCCCACTTGCGGCCCTTAATGCCGGGCAGGTCGGAGATCAGCATCGTGCCCATGCCGAACATGCCGATCGTGCCGATCAACGTCATCGCGGACACCGCGGCGGACGCCTGGCCGACGGCCTCGGCGGGCGCGGTGCGAGCCGCCACCCACCAGTAGACGAAGCCGAACAGCGACGTGATCGCAGTGGTCGCCATCAGCGAGCCGGCGTTCAGGAACAGATCGAGATGACCGCGCAACGTCTGCAGCAGGCCGCGGTTCGCGGCGACGACAGCCTCTGTCTCTTCCGGTACGGTCTCGATCGCGGTCACGCGCGACCTCCCGCTTGGGTGTTCCAGATGTCCACCAGATGCCCCCACTGCAGTGATCGAAGGCAAACGGTAGTTACGCCACGTATGCGACCGATAGAGCAGAGCGGGTCACACTCCCCGGACTTTCCGGGTCACCGTCGGGAAATTTGGGGGATGTCCTGACCCGTTCGGAGGAGTCAGGGGAGCCCAGGTGACCACGGCTGTCCCACCGATCGACTGCGGTCACACTCTGGTCGGGTTTTCGACCGAAGTGACGTCAATCTCAGGCCGGTGCCCTGGTGTCGCTGCGGGTAACGCAGAGTGAGCCGCTGTCGCGGCACGGGGACTACAACCAGTGATTACAGCCAGCCCACCCGCTTCAGCCGCCGGTACAGCAGCACCGCCGCGCCGATCATCACGATCCATACCGCGGCGTAGCCGTACTTCCAATCCAGCTCCGGCATGTAGGCGAAGTTCATCCCGTAGATCCCGGCGATCGCCGTCTGCACGGCCGCAATCGCCGCCCAGGACGCGATCTTGCGCATGTCGTTGTTCTGATCCACCGCCACCTGCGCCAGCCGGGCCTGCAGGATCGAGTTCAGCAGGTCGTCGAAGCCGGCCACCCGGTCCACCGCCCGCGCGAGCCGGCCGCGCACGTCGACGAAGTACGGCTGCAGTTCCACCGGTAGCGCGGCGTAGTCGAGCAGCCGGTTCAGCGGCTCCTGCAACGGCAGGACGGCCCGCTTGAACTCCACCATTTCGCGCTTGAGCTGATACATCTGCGGGATGCTCGGGGACTGGTCGGCGGAGAAGGCGGTCTCCTCGAGACGTTCCAGGTCCCGTTCCACGTGGCCGGCCACCTCCAGGTAGAGGTCGATCATCCGGCTGGACACCGCGTGGGCGACCGACCATGGCCCCTCGGCGAGCAGGCTGGAACGTTTCTCGAGGTCCTTGCGCACCTCCCAGAGCGACCCGGCGGCGCCGTGCCGGACGGTGATGACAAACCACGGCCCGATCAGCACGGTCACGTCGCCGGTGTCGACCACCTCCGACGTCTCGGTCAACTCCTCGTGCTCCACGTAGCGTGCCGTACGCAGGACGAGCCGGACGACCTCGCCGATCTGCTCGGCGACCGGCCGATTCCCACCCACGGTGGCCTGCTGGGCGGTCAGCTCGTGCAGCTCGAACGCGGCGGCGACGGATTCCATGGTGGCGGCGCTCGGCTCGTGCAACCCGAGCCAGACGAACGCACCGCGGTGCCGCTTCGCCTGTCGCACGGCCTCCGCATACGACGGGTTGCCGGCTCGGCGAGCCCCTTGCAGGTAGACCGCGCAGTCGACCACGGCGGCGTCCGGGTGCCCCCGGCGCTGCGGGGCGGGTTGCAACTCGGGCCGGTTAAGACCGCCGATGAGCCGGCCCAGCGCGCGCGGCAACAAATCCGTCAGCGCAGGCTGGGCCCGCTTTTGCCGCCACCGGAACATCCGTGGAACCTCCCTCGTCCGCGGATCACGGTAGCGGTCGAGCGCTTCGGTTAGCCGGACCGCGTCATCGCGCCGCGTCCGTGAATTGCTGGTCAACTCCGGCGCTAGGGTTTGCAGCGGTCACTTCCTGGCCTCAATCTGGCGGAGTCTGGACTTATGGCGAACACGAGCGCACGCATGCTCCGGCTGCTCTCCCTCTTGCAGACGCACCGCTACTGGCCCGGCACCGAACTGGCCGAGCGGCTCGAGGTCAGCCCGCGCACGCTGCGCCGGGATGTGGACCGGCTGCGTGAGCTCGGCTACCCGGTCGACGCGGCGCGCGGGGTGGCCGGCGGCTACCAGCTACAGGCCGGCGCCGCCATGCCGCCGCTGCTGCTGGACGACGAGGAGGCGGTCGCCATCGCCGTCGGCCTGCGCACCGCCGCCGCCGGCGCGATCGGCGGGCTCGAGGAGACCTCGGTGCGTGCCCTGGCCAAGGTGATCCAGCTGCTCCCACCCCGGCTGCGTAAGCGCATCGACGCGCTGCAGTCGGTCACCAGCCCGGGCACCTTCGGCGGCGGGCCGACCGTGGACGCGACGGCGCTGACCACGATCGCGTTGGCCTGCCGCGGCGAGGAGCGGCTCCGCTTCGACTACGCGCCGCGTGACCGGGACTCGGCTGCCCGGCATGTCGAACCGCATCGCCTCGTCTCGCTGGGCCGCCGCTGGTATCTGATCGCGTGGGATCTGGACCGCGGCGACTGGCGCAACTTCCGGCTCGACCGGCTGGCCAACCCGGCGCCGACCGGTGCCCGGTTCCGGCCGCGTGAGATACCGGGCGGTGACCCGGTGGAGTGGATGCGCTCGCGCCTCGCCGCGATCCCGACCCGCTACGACGTGTCCATCCGGGTTGCCCTGGCCGCCGAGACGGTCAAGGCGACGGTCGGCCACTGGGCGAACGTCGAGCCGCTCGGCCCGCACGAGAGCCGGCTGCGCATGAGCGTGGACGACCTGAGCTGGCCGATCTGGATGCTGGGCGCGCTGGCCGCCGATTTCACCATCGAATCCCCCGAAGAGCTGCGTACGCGGGCGCGCGCCACGGCCGAGACCCTGCTGCGCGGCGCTTGAGCCCACCCGCGGCGTCTGAGTTGTTGGACGGATCGGCGCCCCCGTGGCGCCGATCCGCAGGAGGAACCTATCGGCCACCTCCGACAACTCCGGCCCCTATTTCGCCCTTGGCTTATATAAGTCTTGGCTGAATCCGGGGCCGCCCGGCGCCGCGCGGAGGGGACGATCCGAACCGGCGCTGATCGGCTTGTGCGGCCGGAGTTAGATGGGGCCGTGACCACCCTCGGCGCCATCCTGCTTCCGTCAAACCCGCCCGGGCGGCTACCGGATTTGGCCCGGGCCGCCGACGAGGCCGGCCTCGAACAACTCTGGCTGTGGGAGGACTGCTTCCTCAGCGGCGGCATCGCGGCCGCGGCGGCCGCGTTGGCCTCGACCACCCGGCTCCAGGTCGCCATCGGCATCCTGCCCGTCCCGTTCCGCAACGTGGCGCTGGGCAAAGAGCACGAGCTGGTGGTCTTCGTGCCCGCCGCCACCGGCCCGGGCGCCGCCGAACGGCTGGCCGAGCAGCAAAACCGCTACGGCATGGAGGATCCCGGGGTGGCCGGCGACGCGAAGGCGGTCGCGTCGGGCCTCGAGCGCTGGATCGAGGCGGGCGCAACCAACGTCGTGCTGCAGCCGACCACCGACGACCCCGACCCCGAGGGCTTCTTCCGCTTCGTCGCCCAGGAAGTGCGCCCGCTGCTGAGCTAGCTGGCCAAGCCCGGCGCATACGGAAGACCCGCACGACCTTAAGCGGGCCGCTCCGCTCCGCGCGGCGGCCCCAACCGGGAGGAAATAGGTCCGCTTCCGGCAAGGTCGCTCCCGCTCCGCGCGGCGGCCCCAAACCGGGAGGAAATTGGTCCGCTTTCGGTCAGGCCGCGTGCGAGGAGCGGACGACCAGCTTGTCGAGCAGCTCGGCGGTGGCCGCGGTCACCGCGGCAACGGCGGCGTCGAACGCCTCCTGGTTGTGCGCGGCCGGCGCCCGGAAACCGGAGATCTTCCGGACGTACTGCAGCGCGGCAGCCTGGATCTCGTCGCCGGTGACGTCGCTGGTGTAGGGCTCACGCAGGGTCTTGATGCTTCGGCACATGCCACCCATGGTCACCCGTAACACGCCGCCCGCGGAAGGGGATCGCCGACGCGTCCTCGCCGCGCCCACCCGGGCGGCGCTAGGGGAGTGGGCGTAGGCGGACGTGGTCGTGGTGCCACTGCTCGCCGACGCGGAACTGTTTCGTGCCGATGATGGCGAAGCCGTGCTTGGTGTAGAACGCCGCCGCCCGCTCGTTTTGCTGGTTGACACCCAGCCAGCACGACGTCGCCCCGGTGCCGGCCGCCGCCGCCAGCGTCGCGCGCATCAGTTCACCGGAGATCCCGCTGCCGTGGCCCTCCTGCAGCACGTAGAACTTGTTCAGCTCGATGCTGCCCGCGGCCGGCGCGACCGCGCGCACATCGGTGTCGGCGATCGGCCCGCCGATCAGCATGGTGTAGCCGACCGGCGTGCCGTCCTCCTCGGCGAGCAGGATGATCCGGTCGCCGTCTTTGAGGTATTCCTCGAATTTCGGCCCGGACAGCTGTGTCGTCACGAAGGCGTCGACGTCGGATTGCGGGGTGCCGGGCGGGCAGGCCAGCCCGAATGTTCGCGCGGCAAGCGTGTGCAGCTCGGCGGCGTCGCCGGGCACTGCATGGCGGATGGCGATCGGCATCGCATCAAGATATCTGTCACACATGTGCACCCAGCCGGGTGGCCAACTTACTGGAAACTTGCCTTAGAGTCAGCGCGTGCCCGAATCAATCAGAGACCTAGCCGGCGTGATTCCGGCGCCGGCCGAGGTGCGGCCCGTTCCGGCCGCAAACTTCACGATCAGTGACAGTACGGCGATCAGCGCGGCGCCCGGAGCCGAGCAACTGGCCCTGCTGCTGCGCGCCGCGACCGGTCGGCCACTGCCCGTTCGGACCGGCCCGGCCGAGATCACCGCGGTGCTCGACGAGAGCGGCGAGTACGGCGACGAGGGCTACGCGCTCACCATCGCGGCCGACGGCGTCACGATTCGGGCCGCCACCCCGGCCGGCGTGTTCTGGGCCGCTCAGACGCTCTGCCAGCTGGCCCCGCCGGCCGGTTCGACGCTGCCCGGTGGCGAGATCGTCGACCGGCCGCGCTTCGCGTACCGGGGCGTGATGCTTGATGTGGCCCGGCATTTCTGGACCGTCGACGAGGTCAAGGCGTATGTCGACGCGATCGTCCAGTTCAAGGTCAACCACCTGCACCTGCACCTGACCGACGACCAGGGCTGGCGGCTGGAGATCGACGGCCGCCCGCGGCTCACCGAGCTCGGCGGCGGTGCCGGGACGGGCGTGGACGGCGTCGGCCCCGGCTTCTACACCCGGGCCGACTACACCGGCCTCGTGGCGTACGCGGCGCAGCGGTTTGTCACGATCGTGCCCGAGATCGACATGCCCGGGCATGTGAACGCCGCGCAGGTTGCCTACGGCGAGTTGACCGAGGACGGGACCGCTGCCACGCCGCGCACGGACCAGGCCGTCGGCTACAGCTCGCTGGTGGCCGGCAAGGAGGAGACGTACGCGTTCGTCGAGGACGTCATCCGCGAGGTGGCCGCCCTGACCCCGGGCCCCTACCTGCACATCGGCGGCGACGAGGCGCAGGCCACCAGCGCCGACGACTACCGCACGTTCATCACCAGGGTGCTGCCGCTGGTCGCCAAGTACGGCAAGCGGGCCGTCGGCTGGCATGAGATGGCCGCGGTCGAGTTGCCCGAAACCGCGGTTCCGCAGTTCTGGCGGGTCGAGGCGGCCGACGAGGGCACCGCCCGTGCGGCCGCGAACGGCAGCAAGGTGATCATGTCGCCAGCCGACCGGACATATCTGGACATGAAGTACACCGCAGAGAGCCCGCTCGGTCTGGACTGGGCCGCCCTGATCAGCGTCGCCCAGTCCTACGACTGGGATCCGGCGACCCGCCTGCCCGGCGTTGGCGAGGAAGCGCTGCTTGGCGTCGAGGCGCCGCTTTGGTCGGAGACGCTGCGCACCCTCGACGACGTGCTGACCATGACGTTCCCGCGGCTGCCGGCGATCGCCGAGATCGGCTGGTCGCCGGTGCGGACGCATGACTGGGAGTCCTTCCGGCGGCGGCTGGCCGACTGGGGACCGCGCTGGGCGGCGCAGGGGATCGCCTACCACCGCTCGCCCGAGATCGACTGGACCGATCGGGCCTGACGCCGCAAAACCCCCGAATCGCTCGAGCCGGTTGCCCGAACGGCCGAAATTTTCCTTAATTTTCGGACCCGTCGTGGCCGCCGGACCGAGCCTGTTTCCGCACCCCAGCCCCGTCGTTTGGGGCGTTGCCGTCGCCCGCACGGGTGAGGGGCCCGCCCGAAGACCGCTCGGCGGTGACCCTACGCTTGCGCGGTGAAGAATCGGGCGCCGGCGTCGGCAGCAATGCTGGCTGGGTTCCTTGTCGTCGCGGCGGCGCAGCTCGCGCTGGTCGTCGTGCCGGTGCTGCTTGTGCTGTCACTGCTGCCCGGCTCGGTGGCGCTGCGGCTCGGCGCGCCCGTGTGCATCGCGACGGTCGGGATCATGGCGTACGCGACCCGGCGCGCCCTGCACGTCCGGCGCACCGAGCCGGTCGGCGTGCCGGTCTCCCGCGCCGACGCCCCGCGGCTCTGGGCCCTGCTCGACGAGGCCGCCGCGGCTGCCGGCACCCGGGCGCCCGACACGGTCGTCGTGGTCGCCGACGCGGCAGCCACCCTCACCGAGCGTGCCCACCTGCTCGGCCTGTTCGGCGGTCGCCGCGAGTTCTACCTGGGCCTACCGCTGCTGCAGGCCTGGGACATCGGGCACCTGCGGGCGGTCGTCGCGCACGAGCTCGCCCACTTCTCGCCCGCCCTGAGCCGGCTCGCGCCGCTGGCCTACCGGGGCCGGATCGCCGTCGGCCGCACGATCCCGCGGATCACCAAACGCAACCCCGCAGGACCACTGCTGCGCGCGTACGCCGATTGGTATCGCCGGGTCGACGCGCCGTTTAGCCGCGCCCAGGAGTTGGCGGCCGACCAGCTCGCGGCGCAGTTCGCGGGCGGCCGCGCGGCCGCCTCGGTGCTGCGCGATCTGCCGGCGCTCGACGCCCTACAACGCGTCTTTCACGCCGAGTACGTGGGCCCGGGCTGGCGAGCCGGGCACGTACCCGACGACATGTTCGGCGGTTTCCTGCGGATGCTCGCGGCCCGCGGTGACGAGGTGAATCGGCTGCGCTCCCGGGACTACCCGGCGCCCGGCCGCTGGAGCACCCACCTGCCGGTCCCGGAGCGGCTGGCCGCCCTGGCCGAGATCCCGGTTGCGGTACCGGTAGCCCCGGGTGCGACGGCGGCCGGCGCAGGGTCGAGCGCGGCTTCCGGTGCCGGGGCGGGTGCCGTGGGGGCGGCGGATGTGGGTTCCGCAGCGACGGCGTCCGCCGGCGCCGGGGCGGGTGCCACCGCGATGGCGGGTACTGGGTCGACAGCCATGCTGACGGCTGACGCGGGTTCTGGCGCCACCCCTGCTGGCCTGCTGGCGGGTGGCGGGGGTTCTGGTGTGACGTCTGCTGGCCTGCTGGCGGGTGGCGGGGGTTCTGGTGCCACGCCTGCTGCCATGTTGGCGGGTGAGGCGGGTTCGGGTGCCGGCAGGCTGGCGGCTGACGCGAGGTCGGGTGCGGCGGCGGCCGGGCCCGAGGTCGACGAGGCCGAGCTTGTTCCCGATCTGCCCGGGCTGGGGCGGGCGCTGCAGGCCGTCGCCTATCCGCCGCAGGGCCGTACTACCGTCGGCTGGGACGAGTTCTTCGGAGCCGCGCGCTCCGTCGAGATGCAGCGTGAGGCCGAGGCCGCGCTCGGCACCATCTCGCGCGCCGCCGGTCGGCCGATCGAAGGCGCCTCCGGAGTGCTCGACCTGGCGGCGGACGGCCAGCTGCAGAAGGTCGCCGAGGCGGTGTTCCCCGACCTGCCGGCCGACGAGACAGCCGGGCGGATCGGCGAGCTAGTCACGCTGCTGCTGGCGCTGGCCGCCCTGAACAGCGGGGTCGGCCGGTGGCGGCACAGCTGGACCGGCACCGCGGCGCTAGTCGCCCAGGACGGCGGCCCGCTCGATCTAGCCGGCCCGGCCGCCCTGGTCGGCGATCCCGCGACGGTCGGCGCGGCCCGGGAACGGCTGGCCGCGCTCGGCATCGACCTCGATGCGGCCGCCGCCTCGTTGCCCGCCGGGGTGCCCGCTGTGGCGGCCGGCGGCGAAGTGGTCGGCGGCGTGGTGAACATGGTTGTCGACGGCGCCCGTACCGACCTGTTGATCGTGGATACCGGGCTGTTCCTGGTTCCGGGCCTGCCCCGGTCCCGCAACGGCTCGGCGAAGCGGCGGCTGGCGCAGTTCGCGGCGGCCGACGTGCCTCACCAGCGGGACGCGGCCGCGCCGGGGAGCCGGTTCGTGCCGTACGCCGAGGTGGCCCGGCTGACCCAGACCCGGCGTACCCCGAAGTCGTGGGATTTGAGCCTGCGCAACGGTGGCACGTTGAGCTTGCGCACGGCGCTTGACTCCGACGAGCTGCCCGGCGGCTGGGCCGCGCTGGATCACGCCGTGGCCTTTCTGGCCAGGACGCGCTAGCGAGGCCCGGTTCGCCCGGAACTCGCAATGACCGCGAAAAGCCCCATTTCGCCGGCCGGCGCCCAGCTGTGGCTGAAACCCCTGCTGTTCGTGGCTTGAACCCGGTTGCCGTCTGGTCCGTGCTTCTAAGCACACGGTCATATCCCTGACGATCGCGTAATCGTCTCATCGCTTCAGGTAACAATGACATCAGCCGTTGTTGGCTTCGCCTCCCCGGAAATTGGGTAGTGCACAGCTGGTCGCGGCAGCCACGATCGTCAGTGGAAAGGGGGCGCTGATGGAGCGGGGACCGCTGGCGCTCTTTGGAGCAATCATCGCGGTGGGTCTCGGCCCGGCGATGTGGCTTGGCGCCCAGTTCGGCCATACGACGACCCTGCAGCCGAGCAAGCCGCCGGCCGCGACTGTGCAGCAGAACAGTGGCGTGGGTGGCGCCGCGCCCAACGATCCGGCCGAAGTGCTCCGGAGCAATCCGAAATCGAATGTCGAGCCGCTAGTCACGGCGACGCCGAAGCCGCGCAAGCCGAGCGCCAGCCCGTCGGCCAGCGCATCGCCGAGCCCAAGCGAGTCGAGCACGCCCGGCTCGCCGCCGCCGAGCGAGGAGCAATCGACGCCGCCGTCCGAGCGGCCCACCGATCCGGGCGATGACCCGCCCTCCGACGGCGGTGGCGGCGGGAGCGAGGGCGGAGCCCCGCCTTCCCCGCCGCCTAGCTCCGCGACCGAGTCGGACAGCATCGTCTCGTCGGCCGTCTGACTAGTCGGCCTTCCGGAGGGCGACCACCGGAATCCGGCGGGCGCCCGAACGCACCTCGTGGTCGGCGAAGAACGGGTACTTCTCCTTGATCTTTGCCCACTCACGGTCGTAGTCGGCGCCGGTCAGCGGCTCCGCCGTCGCCGCGAACTCCTGCCCGGGCAACTCAACGGTGACGTTCGGGTCCGCGATCAGGTTGCGATACCACAGCGGGTCGCTCGGCGCGCCGTTGTTCGACGCGATGACCAGCAGGCGGTCCTCGCTTTGTGCGTACATCATCGGGCTGGTCCGTTTTTGGCCGCTCCGGCGGCCCATCGTGGTGAGCAGGAGTAGATGGCGGTTACCCATCGAGGCGCCGCCGTCGGAACGGAACTGGAGGATCAGCTGCTTGTTATGGGCCAGCAGATCCGGGGGCATCGTCATGGTCTGGATCCTTCCGCAATCTCGGCGAGATAGGTGCCGGTCCCACAGCCTGCGGGACCGGTGTCAGCCCCGGGTCTGCGGGAGCAGCAGGAGCGAGACGAGCCGAGACGCGCGCATGTCAGCAAGCTAGCCCAGATGCCTGACCTTCGGGGTCAGGCATCTGCGCTGTCCGCTACAGGGACACGACCTTGTTCAGAATGTCGCGGTAGCCGCGCAATTCCAGGCGGAGCTTCTCGGTGTCGTCCGTGTCGCTCAGTAGGGTGTCCTTCTGCGCCTTGAGGTTCGCGGTCAGCTGGTCGACGGCCTCGTCGACCAGGGCAGCGGCCTCGGCGGCGGCGTCCTTCGGGCTGTCCACGAAGCGCAACTGAACGTCGCGCCAGCGCTCCTGGAAGCCCTTGGCGGCCTCCTCGCCGAACAGCGATTCGACCCGCTTCTCGGCGACGCTTCCGGGTTTGCCGGCCTCGGCCTCCGCGGGGGTGCTCAGCGCGGCGGCGGCAACCGGCACAGCGGCCACGACGGGGGTGCTGTCGGCCGATTCGACCGGCACGGAGTCGTCGGTGCTGGTTTCCGCGGCCGCGGAGGCGTAGGTCGTGGAGTCGTCGCCGAACTCGACCGGTGTGGCGGCGACGGGTGCGTCGGCCTCCGTCCCGGTCGTCTCGACGTCGCCATCCGTCGGGTCGGCGTCGCTCGTCTCGGCGTCCGTCTGATCGTCGACCGCCAAGTCCGCAGCGGGGGCCCGCTCGTCGAGCTCGGCGGCGGCGGCGTTGTCGTCGGCATCGGCTTCTGGGGTGTCCGCGTCGGGTTCGGCGATCGCCGCGTCTGGCTCAGCGGCTTCGGCTTCGGGTTCGGTGATTGCGGTGTCGGTCTCGGAGGCTTCCGCTACGGGCTCGTCGGTCTCCGTGTCGGTCTCGGAGGCCGCCGCGTCCGGCTCCGAGATTTCCGGGTCTGAGGCGTCTGAGGCGTCTGAGGCGTCTGAGGTTTCCGGGTCCGGGGACGACGCGTCGTCTTCATCGCGCGAATGGTTGGCGGTGTTGTGTTCGTCGAGGGACAGGTCGACCTGGTCGTCTTGCGTGGGCTCGGCCGCACCGAAGTCGTCCTGAGCTCGCTCAGGCTCGTCGATCTGCGTGTCGGCGGGCTCGTTGTCGACCCGGTCGTCGAGGCCGCGCACGTCGTCCGGTTCCTCGGTTTCGGTGGAGTGGTCGCTGGCCACGCTGTCGGAAGGGTTGTCGGCGGGAGCGGCGGACCAGGGCGAGCCGATACGCTGCTGTGGCACCGCGGGCGCATCTGCGTCCGGGTGGCTCGGGACGTCGTCGTTGGTTTCTTTGGCGTCGTTGGAGAAGAAACGCATGTCCTCGCTCCTCAGCTTCTTGTGGTGTCGGGACGGGAGCCCGCGACATCGGTGTCGTGGTCAGGCTTGGCACGCTGAGCGGGTGCCGGCATCGCCGCGGAATCGGCGGGGTCGGCGGTCACGGCGTTGGCGGTGGCGTTGGGTGACGTGGTCAGGGGATCGGTGCCGAGCAGGTCGGCGAAGAGCGCACGGTAATGCACCAGCGCCTGCCGCAGGTCCTCGGTGCTGGCCTCGCCCTTGGCGCTGAGCTGGCTGATCGCGTGTGCGTCGCGATAATGGCCGAGCGTCCGGGCGTGCTCCACGGACAGGTTGGCTAGTTGCTCGTCGTAGTCGGCGGTCGGGTATCCCCGCTCGGTGATCAGCCGGGTGACCAGGTCGTCGGCCGTCGAGACGGCCTGCTCTGGGCTGTCGACGAAGTCAATCTGCACCTCCTCCCAGGCGGCAGCGTAGGTTGCCTGGGACTCCGTCGACAGGGGCTTGAGTTCCAGTTCGGCATGCCGCTTTTCGCGTTCGCGTAGTTCCTTCTCGCCGTCCGAGCGGCTGCCGGTGTCGGCGACGACCCGGTCGTACTCCGGTCC
>Ga0307515_10003790_pt1 | contig 31653 bp, 21 predicted proteins | sample 17_EM_MG_FD_194513 | JGI IMG/M metagenome (GOLD analysis project Ga0307515, IMG submission 194513) | Populus trichocarpa ectomycorrhiza microbial communities from riparian zone in the Pacific Northwest, United States - 17_EM | ecosystem: Host-associated > Plants > Roots > Unclassified | place...
CAAGCCGCCCTTTCCCATAAAGAAGAAGGCATCACCGTTTCCATTATCAACAGCAACCCCGCCACCATCATGACGGATAAGGTTATTGGCGATCATGTTTACCTGCTGCCCTTAACCTGCGCAAGTATCGAGCAGATACTTAACGAGCGGCAAATTGACGCGGTACTGCCTACCATGGGCGGCCAAACCGCGCTTAACCTTTGTATTGAGGCTGCCGAGCAAGGCATTTGGGAAAAACACAATGTAAAAATTGTGGGTGTTGATATTGCCGCTATCGAGAAAACTGAAAACCGCGAAGCTTTTCGCCAACTGATGGTTGATATTGGCGTAGGCGTTGCCAAATCCAAAATTGCCAACTCTTTCCTTGAAGGTAAAGAAGCCGCGCAGGAAATTGGTTTCCCGCTGGTTATCCGCCCAAGCTATACCCTTGGTGGTAAAGGTGCAGGCTTTGTACACAAAAAAGAAGATTTTGATGCCGCATTAAGCAAAGGCTTACAGGCATCCCCTACTCACGAAGTACTGGTTGAGCAAGCCGTTATAGGTTGGAAAGAATACGAATTAGAGCTACTGCGCGATAATAACGACAACGTAATTATCATCTGCTCTATCGAAAACTTCGACCCGATGGGTATCCATACCGGCGACTCGATAACAGTGGCCCCGGCCATGACCCTTAGCGACCGCTGCTACCAGGATATGCGCAACCAGGCCATCCGCATGATGCGCGCCATTGGTAACTTCGCGGGCGGCTGTAACGTGCAGTTCTCGGTTAACCCTGCCGATGAAGCTATCATCGCTATTGAAATTAACCCGCGCGTATCGCGTTCGTCGGCATTGGCATCAAAAGCAACCGGTTACCCGATTGCCAAAATTGCCGCTAAGTTGGCCATAGGTTACAACCTTGATGAAATAGAAAACCAGATCACCAAAACAACTTCGGCTTACTTTGAGCCAACTTTGGATTACGTGATTGTAAAAATACCACGCTGGAACTTTGATAAGTTCAAAGGCGCCAACCGCGAACTTGGCCTGCAAATGAAATCGGTAGGCGAGGTAATGGGCATTGGCCGCAGCTTTATTGAGGCCCTGCAAAAAGCCTGTCAGAGTTTAGAGATAGGCCGCGCGGGCTTAGGTGCCGATGGCCGCCAAAGCCGCAACCTGGAAGAAATTATGCACAGCCTGGAGCACCCAAGCTGGGACAGGTTGTTCCATATTTACGATGCTTTAAGCCTTGGCGTACCAATTGAATCCGTACGTAAAGTTACCAAGATCGACCGCTGGTTCCTTAACCAGATTATGGATGTGGTTAACTTAGAGAATGAGCTGCGTCGCTATTCATTGAATAATATCCCCGAAGACTTCCTCTTCACCCTAAAACAAAAAGGTTTCTCCGATACTCAAATAGCCTACATTTTAGGTAACGTTACCGAAGAAGATGTTTACCAGCGCCGCAAAGCCCTGGGCATTAAGCGTGTTTATAAGATGGTTGATACCTGCGCTGCCGAGTTCCCCGCAAAAACACCTTACTACTACTCAACTTACGAGGGCGAAAACGAATCTGTTTGCTCTGATAAAAAGAAGATCATTGTATTAGGATCGGGCCCTAACCGTATTGGCCAGGGTATCGAGTTTGATTACAGCTGCGTACATGGCTTACTGGCCGCCAAAGAATCGGGCTTTGAAGCTATCATGGTTAACTGTAACCCCGAAACGGTATCAACCGACTTTAACATGGCCGATAAGCTATATTTTGAGCCGGTTTACTGGGAGCATGTTCGCGAGATCATCGAACTGGAGAAACCTTACGGTGTAATTGTTCAGCTTGGCGGGCAAACCGCTTTAAAAATGGCCGAAAAAATGCATGAGCATGGCATCAAAATCATTGGTACCTCATTCAACGATATGGATGTGGCCGAAGACCGTGGCCGTTTTAGCGATCTGTTAAAAGAACTGAATATCCCTTACCCTAAATATGGCGTAGCCGAAAGTGCTGAAGAAGCCCTTGAAGTTGCCCACCACGTTGGTTATCCGGTGCTTGTTCGCCCAAGCTATGTATTAGGCGGCCAGGGTATGAGCATAGTGATAAATGACGAGGATTTGGAGAAAGCTGTTGTTGGCCTGCTTAAAAACCTGCCGGGCAACCGCGTACTTATTGACCATTTCCTTGACCGTGCTGCCGAGGCCGAATCCGACTCGATAAGCGATGGGGACGATGTACATATTGTTGGCTTAATGGAACACATTGAGCCTGCTGGTATCCACTCCGGCGATTCATTCGCGGTATTGCCGCCTTTCGATCTGTCGGACAATGTGATCAGCCTGATGGAAGAATATACGGTTAAAATTGCCAAAGCCCTAAACGTGCGCGGCTTGTTAAACATCCAGTTCGCGGTTAAAAACGACCAGGTGTTTGTGATTGAGGCCAACCCGCGTGCGTCACGTACAGTACCTTTTATAGCCAAAGCTTATGATGTGCCATACATCAATATAGCGGCAAAAGTAATGCTGGGTGTTGCCAAACTGAAAGACTTCACCATCGAACGCAAGCTTTGGGGCTACGCCATCAAGGAGCCTGTGTTCTCATTTGATAAATTCCCTGAAGTGAATAAAGAATTAGGCCCCGAAATGAAATCGACAGGCGAGGCCATCCGCTTTATTCCAAACCTACAGGATCCTTACTTCAGGCACCTGTACAAAGAGAAATCGATGTACCTGAGCCGGTAGTCTGTAGTCGAAAGTCTCAAGTCCTAAGTTAATAGTAACGAATCAGCCTTAGGACTTAAGGCTTGGGACTTAAGACTTAACAGTGTTTAAAAATGCTAATAGACAATTGCCTGTAGCCCCGGTTACAGGCAATTTATGGTTAAATTTAGTTGCTATAGTTTGAAAGTTAATTTGAGTAATAACCGGGAATTCAACCTTAGTAGTGTTGATCCTGACGATTTAGGTGACGTTCTTGTAAAAATTGAAAGATCATTTAATATCAGCTTCGAAGACACATCTGTAAGGGATGTGAAAACCTTCGGTAAGCTTTGCGATATTGTTGTTGAAAAGGTAAAACATGTAAATAACGAAAGTTGCACCACCCAGCAGGCATTTTATAAGATCAGGAATGCCATCAACTCCACCACTGCCGCTCCACGTGAACTGGTAAAACCCCAAACAAAGCTTGAAGACATTTTTCCGCGCGATAACCGTATAGTGGTTATTAACGAAATAGAAAGAGAAATGGGTTTCCAGCTCAATTTATTGGAGCCTAAACCGGGCGTAATAGCTGCGTTCGCATTTATTTTAGCTGCCTCGGTTGCCGGTTTCTTTTTCCAGCCGATAATGGCATGCTTTGGCCTCGCCATAGCGCTTTCGGGCCTGGCGCTTGCCGGTAAATTTGGCAAAGAGTTAAAAGTAAAAACCCTTGGCGACCTGGCCGAAAAAGTGGCAAGGGAGCATTATCTTAAATGCAGACGCGAGGCATCGACAGTAAACCGTGCCGAAGTGGCCCAAAAAGTCAAGGAACTGTTTATCAGCGACCTGTATTTAAAACCATCCGTTTTAACCCGCGACACCAGGTTTAATTAACAAATAGTCAAAAAACAAATAAATCCTTATTGTTAATTTGCATAAAAAACACCTTATGCCTGCTAACAATAGGGATTTTATCTTTTCAATACTATTCCTTTGCGCTGTTTTTTGCGCCGGCAAAGCTAAAGGCCAGGCAAAAAGCAGCATTGGCATTGGGGCGGCCCTCAATACCTCAAAGGAAAACAGCCAGGGCTTTGGCGCGCTTTTTCAAGGCGAAATAAAACTGGCAAAATCTGTAAGTTTAGTACCCTCGGTAGGTGGCGAGGTAGCTTATGGCATTTACGCGGGCCTTGCAGGGCGATACTACTTCAATCCAACATTTTATGTTTCTGCCGGTAGTTTCGCCAATTACAACGGAGATGATGGAAGCGGCTTCGGTGCTACAGGCGGCGTAGGTTTTATACTCATGTCAACCCACCGGCAAACTATCGATTTAAACCTTCACGGCGACTACCTGGAATACAAACATCGGTCTGCGCCCGTTGCAGGTGTACGCCTTATTTATAGCTTCTCTTTTACCCGGCTTAATTAAGCAACCAAAAGATAATCAGGGGTTGAAACCACGGTTTACTTATCAACCATCAGGCCTTTTATCTCGAAGGTAACTTTTCTTTTAGGATCGGTTTTTATCTTATGTTGTTTTTTACCGGCTACGGTATCACCTGCAAGATGTTGCAGGTCATCGGCTATAAACACTTTTTCGGCCACGCCTTCAATAATTACGGTACGGCCGGCCAATTGTGCCGGCAGTATAATATTATAATTTTTAAAATGGGCTGCAATTACTTTGCCTCCACCGGCGTCCATATCAAACCAACCGCCTTTTTCCTTCGTCACCTTAATTATCCTGCCCTCAATAGTGGTACTTATTCTTGTCTTTTTGCCCATAAAGGCTTCCACCTTATTGGCAGTCATCATGGCAATGGTATCTGGTTTTTGGCCGTAAACCATGCCGTGGGGCAGTTGCATGTGTTTTTGGGCAAATACTGCGGCTGGCATCAATAATCCTATCAGTAACATAAATACTTTCATAGCAACGGCGTGTTTTTACATAACAGTATAGCCTGCAAAATGTTGCACGTTTACTTTATTGGTCTTTACTGTTACATTTAATGGCTATTGCCCGTATTTATTAACATTTAAACCCATTTATTTTTAGTCAATTTGCAGCCGGCTTTTATTTAAGTGTTAATGAATGTTAAAATATTCGTTTTAAGTAATAAGCTTTGTCAAGTTGTTTATTTTTACAGCTGATAATACCGTGCCCACTTATTCATATTATTTCAAATGAACAAAAATCTTACTAATTCCATTCTGTTTGCGGCAGTGCTGTTCACTATATCGTTAACCCAAACAGGATGTGTTAAAAGCAATGATGCTACTCCTGGCGTAGTGCCTGTTATATCCACCATTGATGTGGTTAAAGATGCTGCTGATACCAGTGCCCATAGCGGCGGTTTTATCACCGAAGCGCTTACTTATGCCGTATCTACCTATGGTGTATGCTGGAGCGCGACAAACTCAACCCCAACCACTGCCGATTCAAAAACTACCGATTCTGTTAACTATTTAACCTTTACCAGTAAAATGAAAGGGTTAAAGGTAAATACCAAATATTATGTACGCGCCTATGCGATCAACTCTGTTGGTACCGGCTATGGTAAAGTTGTAGAGTTTACTACAGGCGCCGATCTTTCGGCAAAAGTGGGCACTGTGAGTACCCTTGCCGGCAACGCCAATGACGGCTTTATTGATAACACGGGAGCTGCCGCTTCTTTTTACAGTCCGCAGGGCATTACCATCAGCAGTACAGGCAATATTTATATAGCCGACGCCTTTAACAGCGCCATCAGGCAAGTTACCACAGGCGGCCTGGTAACCACATTAACCGGTGACGGAACTATTGGATACGTAGACGGCTCATTGGCCAGCGCCCGTTTTTATGCTCCGCAAAGCCTGGTAACCGATGCTTCAGGTAATATATATGTCGCCGATTTTAGCAACAATGTTATCCGTAAAATAACACCTGCAGGCGTGGTAAGCACATTGGCCGGTAGTGGTACTGCGGGTTATGACGATGGAACCGGCACAGCAGCCTCATTTAACAATCCGCGTGGTATGGTGATTGACGGCTCGGGCAATATTTATTTGGCTGATAGGGGCAATAACCTGATCCGTAAGATTACAGCTGCCGGTGTGGTAACCACATTTGCCGGCAACAGGACAGCTGCCTGGGTTGATAAAACCACAGCAACCGATGCATCGTTCAATAAACCATCGGGGCTTGCAATAGATGCATCGGGTAATATTTATGTGGCCGACGCGCTAAATTATTCTATCCGCAAAATAACTTCAGCTGGTGTGGTAAGCACCTATTTAGGCGATCCAAAACACAAGGTTATAGGCTCGCCATCGGCATTAACATTTGATGCCAAAGGAAACCTTTTTGTGGCCGACCAAACCGGCCGTGTTTTTGAAATTACTACCGATAAAGTTTTATTACCATTAGCCGGCCTTAGCGCCACCACGGGCTTTGCCGAAGGCAGCGGCAAAAACGCACTGTTTGCATCGCCACAAGGCGTAGCTGCCGACGCAAGCGGCAACTTGTACATTGCAGACTCGGGCAATAACCGTATCCGTAACATTGTACTACCATCTTTATAGTAGGTGAAAGGATAAAGGCGAAAGGTAAAAGGTAGCTGCGTTAGCGGCATGTCCCAACCAGGTGAATCAACCGGCGAAGCCAGGTTGATTCACCTTTCACCTTTCACCTTTCACCTTTCACCTTTCACCTTTCACCTTTCACCTTTCACCTTTCACCTTTCACCTTTCACCTTTCACCTTTCACCTTTCACCTTTCACTACTATCCAAACAACTGCCCAAATACCTCTTCGATGCTGCTTACTATTTTGATGTCGATATCGTAGCGGGACAGGTCCATGCGTTTTTTATCCTGCCCGCCGGATGGGAGGTTGTATTTGGAGATAAAGATCTGGTTAAAGCCCAGCTTTTGGGCTTCGGCAATACGTTGTTCAACGCGGTTTACAGCCCTTATCTCACCCGACAAGCCAATCTCACCGGCAAAGCAGGTTTTAAAGGGGATAGGCATGTCTTCGTGAGACGATATGATGGCCGCGGCCAGCCCCAGGTCGATAGCCGGATCTTCCACCCGGATGCCGCCTGTAATGTTCAGGAATACATCTTTAGCCGCCAGCCGGAAACCACAGCGCTTTTCCAGTACGGCCAGCAGCATGCTCATCCGTTTGGTGTCAAAGCCCGTCGCGGTACGCTGAGGCGTGCCATAAGCCGATGCGCTTACCAGCGCCTGGGTTTCTATCAGCATAGGCCTCATGCCCTCTAAGGTGGCCGATATAGTGATGCCGCTCAGCGGTTCATCGCGGTGTGATAACAGGATTTCGGATGGGTTGGATACTTCCCGCAGCCCCTCGCCCATCATCTCGTATATACCCAGTTCCGATGCCGAACCAAAACGGTTTTTAATAGTACGTAATATGCGGTAAACATGGTGCCTGTCGCCCTCAAATTGCAACACGGTGTCAACCATATGCTCCAGGATTTTGGGACCGGCTATAGCTCCGTCTTTGGTAATATGCCCTATCAGGAATACCGGTGTAGAGGTTTCTTTGGCAAAGCGCAGCATTTCGGCCGTACATTCCCGAACCTGCGATACACTACCCGGTGTCGATTCGATATGAGATGAGTGCAGGGTCTGGATAGAATCTATCACCACCAGGTCAGGCTCCAGCGCCTCTATTTGCTTAAATATGTTTTGAGTAGACGTTTCACAAAGCACATAGCACGCCCCCCCGCTCCCTGAAGGGGGAGTTTGTTGTGTATTAATTAACAATGAGCTGTTCCTTTTGGCTCCCCCTTCAAGGGGCGGGGGGGGCGACGTCAATCGTTCCGCTCTCATTTTAATTTGCCTTTCGCTTTCTTCGCCAGATACATACAGCACCTTCAAATTTGGCATATTAAGCGCCAGTTGCAGCATCAGGGTTGATTTGCCAATACCGGGCTCCCCGCCTATCAGCACCAGCGAACCGGCAACTATCCCGCCACCCAAAACACGATTAAATTCTTTATCGGGGGTAAGTACCCTATCCTCTTCGTTAAAAGTAATATCGGCCACCTGCACCGGCTTGTTTGCTCGTTGCTGGGTGTTGGATGCTACTTTCCAGGTAGGTACGGCATTGCCGGTGTTGCCTTTTTCTATAATTTCTTCAACAAAAGTGTTCCATTGCTGGCACGACGGGCATTTACCCAACCATTTGGGCGATTCGAAGCCGCAGCTTTGACAGAAATAGGCGATTTTAGTTTTGGCCATGGAAATTAGATGTGCAGATGGTGAAATTTGCATTGCACACACAAATATGCTGATAAAATCCGTACTTTACTAATTTAGTTAGCAAGTCAAGCGTTCGGTTTTTTATAGGAGTAGATAGCGCAATAACATAAGCATCATTAAACACAAAGCACAACACTATCTGGAGATAGTGGCAACAAATGTAACCAACAGGGTTATTTACCCCGCAAACCCGCCCGTATTTTTTCAACTTCAGATGCGGAAACCAAACTGCTATTGTTGCCAAAATTGCTCCTGATATAGGTAAGTACACTGGCTATATCGGCATCGCTTAAAAAATCATGTTTGGGCATAACGCTGTTATAGGGTCTGCCTTTAACTGTAACCGGCCCTTGCAGGCCACTTAATAATACCCTGATAGCGGGTTCCTTTTCCATGTATTTGCCACCTGTTACCCATTCGGAGCCACTCAGCGGAGGGAAAAGGTTACCATCGCCCCGGCCATTTTTTTGGTGGCAGCCGGCGCAATAAGTTGTGTATATTTTAGCCCCGCCTTTAAGCATCCCGGTTGCGATATTACCTCGTGCCTGGTCGGGTATTTTAAAATTGGGCAGTTTTTTGCGCAACTCCATTTTGGCCAGCATAGCATTTGTGAATTTAGTTTTATCGCCCTGGTAAAAAATGCGCCATACCCTACCCTTTTCGGTATCGCTTACATATAATGAACCATCGGGGCCCATTGATAAACCCATGGGGCGGCAAAGCGCGTCGCTTACGCTTACCACGGTATTGCGGCCGGCAAAGCCATCGGCAAATATTTCCCACCTGCCGGTTGGTACCCCATTTTTAAACGGCACAAAGGCCACAAAAAAGCCGGCCTGCGGGTATGGCGATCGGTTGGTTGAGCCATGAAAAGCCACAAAAGCGCCGTTCTTGTATCGTGCCGGAAACTGGTTGCCGGTATAAAACAACAAATCATTGGGCGCCCAATGCGCCTGGAAGGCAATCAATGGTTGGGCGTATTTTGCGCCATTGCCCGCTTTTATACCGTCGCCGCCATACTCGGGGTTTAATAGCTTTTTGTGTTTAATGGGGTCGTAGTAATAATACGGCCAGCCTGCATCGGTGCCTTGTTTAATCTTTAAAAACTCCTCGGCAGGCATAACAGCGCTTTGCCAGGCGCTGAATTTTTTGGGGAACAACAAACGCAGGTCGTCGCGGCCATGGGCTACAACATACAGGCAATTATCGGCCGTGTTCCAATCCATAGCCACTACGCTGCGCAGGCCGGTAGCATACTTTACCCCGTCTGTTTGTTGCTGGTTGGGTTTAGCCTCATCAAACTGCCAGATGCCGCCATAGTCCTGTAGCAATGGGCAACCTTTAATACCAGGAGAACCGGGTACCCTGTTTTGCTCCTGGCAGGCGTTGGATGGCGCGCCAAAGGCCACGTACATGTGCCCGGCATCATCAAAAGCCAGTGGCTTGGCGTCGTGTTCGTGCTCGCCATGGGCATCGTGCAATATTAATTCCAGCGAGCCATCGGGCACCAATGTATTGGGATTTAATTTGGTGCGGTAAACGTTTATCTCCGAGCTAAAATACAAGTAGCCCTTATGCACCCGCATACTGGTACCATAAGACCCTTTATCATCATAATTGCCAAATTTTTTAATCGTATCTACCTTGCCGTCATGATTGGTATCCCGTGCTGCCACGTTGCCGCCAACAGAATCGGGAAACCGGAGTTTTACATAAATATCGCCATTGGTATTTACGGCCAGGTGGCGTGCCCTGCCGGCCAGGCTATCAATGGCAATTACGGCTTTGAAATTACCGGGCAGGTATAGCCCGCCGTTGTCTTTATCGGCAGTTAGCGTTTTATCGGAATGTTTAACTAAAACAAAAGCGAGTGTTATTGCCGCAATTGCCGTCACCAAAAGCATGGTAACCATTTTTCTTGCTCCTAAAAAATTATTTTTCTTCATCGGGAATTATACGCCGACTATGAATCGGCGGCAGGTATTTGCCGGTAGTAAAAGGAATTTGAACGGGAAATGTTTAAACAAAATTCAGGTTGCTATTTGGTTTGCTACTATAGGTGGCCAAATATTAGTCAAAAACACAGTTATGGCCGCTTATACAAATCGATAACAGGCCAAAACCAGCCTATCCCCCCTCTTATGTAAATTACTACAGCAGTATTTAATAAAAACCCTATCTTATCATCCTCAATTTTATTTACCACAATGCCCAACTCCGAAAAAAAATTAGGCCTATGGACAAGCACCTCCCTGGTGGTGGGCAATATGATAGGCGCAGGTGTTTTTTTAATGCCCGCCGCTATGGCCGGCTTTGGGAGTATTGGGTTGTTGGGTTGGGTATTTTCGGCAGTGGGCTCGTTTTTCCTGGCAAAAGTTTTCAGTAACATGAGTAAGCTACTCCCGCATGCTACGGGTGGCCCTTATGCGTTTACACGTTATGGGCTGGGCGATTTTGCCGGCTTCCTGGTGGCCTGGGGTTATTTTCTATCTACGTCATGCGCCTGCGCTGCCATTGCCAAATCGCTGGTAAGTGCGTTAAGTACGTTTTTTCCGGCGCTGGCAAGCGGCCTGCCCGCGGTGGCAACCGGCCTGTGTGCAATATGGTTGCTTACCTATATTAACACAAGGGGCGTTGTAACCAGCGGCAAATGGCAACTGGCAACAACCATACTTAAGATTTTGCCACTGGTACTCGTAGCATTTGGCAGCTTGTTTTTTATACAGGCCAAAAACTTTACCCCATTTAACAGCAGCGGCACAACTACCTATAACGCCATCAGCGCCACTGCGGCCATGACGTTGTTTTCATTCATCGGCATCGAATGTGCCACCATACCCGCCGGAAGCGTTGATAACCCCGAAAAAACGGTACCCCGTGCTACCTTGCTGGGTTTGTTAATTGCTACCCTGGTATATATTTTAGGTAGCGTAAGTGTAATGGGCCTTATCCCTGCCGCTTTACTGGAAAAATCACAAACTCCTTATGCCGATGCAGCCGCTATAATTTACGGCAATAACATTCGCTATTGGGTAAGCGCGGGGGTTGCTATTGCCGCTTTTGGCGCGCTTAACGGATGGACACTCATGCAAGGGCAAATGCCCTTTGCCGTTGCTAAGGATAAATTATTCCCTGCCATATTTAGCAAACAAAATAAAAAGGGCGTGCCTTATATGGGCATCCTACTTAGCAGCACATTGGTTTCTATTTTTATGAGCATGAATTACGCTAAAGGATTTGTAGAGCAATTCAGGTTTTTACTCTTGTTATCGCTGCTGTCAATGCTTATTCCTTACCTGCTATCGGCAGCATCCTACCTTATTATCAGGGTAAAAAACAAACAGGCAGATGGCTGGCTGGGCGCCGTAGTTTTGGCCATGATAGCATTTGGCTACGCGCTATGGAATATTGTTGGCACCGGCAAAGACGCCGTTTATTACGGCTTTGTTTTGCTTATGATGAGCGTACCGTTTTATGTGTGGGTGACGTATCAAAAAAATAAAGAGCAGTAAGTTGTAGCGTGCAACTTGCCGGTAAGATTAAAAACACTGTCCGTATCATTGGCCTGCACTTCGCCTGTGTTCCATTGGTGCCATCCTCCCTATCATGCTTTACATCTGTCGATATTAAATAAATTGTAATAATATTATTACAGTGTAAGCCAAACCGGCTTACACGTTTGAAAATCAACAATTTGAATATTTTACCAACAGCATCAAATGTTAAATTTTGCGCTTTAAATGTTAAATATATAGGTGCAAATGTTAAATCGTTTTGATTACTAAAAACTTAGTTATACCTTGGTTTCCATAAATAACCTTATGAAAATCACAATTACTGCACTAATAATACTCCTGCTTGGTACAGCTTCCGTTTTTGCACAAAATACCTATTCTATAAAAGGCGCGGTTGCCGATACGGCTTCAAATTCTAAATTAACCAACGCTACTGTTGCTGTTTTAAATGCCAAAGATTCTATCCTCCAAAAATTTACCAGGGTAAATGACGGCCAGTTTGCCATCGATAATTTAAAAAAAGGTAAATTCATTTTGCTGGTAAGCTACTCTGGCTACGCCGATTTTGTGGAGCGTTTCACACTCGATTCGGCACATACCACACACAATTTTGGCCGAATAGGCATGATACTTAAAACGCAGCTGCTTAAAGAGGTTATAATAAAAGCCCAGGTAGCGGCGGTTAAAATTAAAGGCGACACCACCGAATTTAACGCCAAGGCATTTACCGTACAACCCAACGCCAAAGTAGAAGACCTGCTAAAGGAGCTTCCGGGCATCCAGGTGGATAAGGATGGCAAAATTACTGCCCAGGGCCAAACCGTAAGTAAGGTTTTGGTTGATGGCGAAGAATTTTTTGGCGATGACCCTACCCTGGTTACCAAAAACCTGCGTGCAGATATGGTAGATAAAGTACAGCTTTACGATAAAAAAAGCGACCAGGCCGCATTTACCGGTATTGATGACGGGGTAAAGAATAAAACCATCAACATTAAGCTTAAAGAGGATAAAAAGAACGGCTACTTTGGCAAGCTGGATGCCGAAGGCGGTACCGATAAATATTACCAGGAACAACTGATGTTTAACCGCTTTAAGGGAAAGCAAAAATTTTCGGTTTATGGTACTATAGGCAATACAGGTAAGATAGGCCTTGGCTGGAGAGACGAAAATAAATACGGCGGCACCGGCCTGGAGTTTAGCGACGATGGCGGCTTATTCTTTAACGGAGGTGGCGGCGAAAGCGACCTTGATAGTTGGAATGGCAGGTTTGAAGGCGAGGGTATCCCATTGGCGCGCACCGCCGGTGCACATTATGATACCAAATGGAACGCCGATAAACAATCAATCAACGCTAATTATAAAATAGGTTCGCTTGATGTGGATGGGACGAAAAACATCTTAACCCAAAATACACTGCCGGGTAATTTTATCAACAGCAACTCCGACCAGAGTTTTCATAAATATATGTTTCGTCAAAAGCTTGATTTAACGTACCAGGTAAAGCTGGATACATCATCAAATTTAAAGCTGATGGTTGACGGAACTGATAAACACAGCAAGGTTGATAATACTTACGCCTCGACAAGCTTACGCCAAAACGGTACTAAGCTGAACACCAACAACCGCACTGTAAACAATGATGTTACCGACAAAATATTTCATGCAAGTGCTTTTTACACCAAAAAATTTAAAAGAGTAGGCCGCACGCTATCTGTAAACATCAGCGAAGCTTATAATGAAAGCGATGCGAAGGGCTTTTTAAAATCGAACACGACGTTTTTTGATACACTGGAAAATGCAACCAGTACGCAGGCTATAGATCAGCGTAAAACCACCCAAACTAAAAATAATGTATTAAGTTCCACTGTAACCTATACCGAGCCGCTATCTAAAAAGTTTTCGGCAGTTGTCAATTACGGCATCAACGTAAATAACGGAACCTCAGACAGGCGCTCCTATAACCAATCGGCCCCGGGTGTTTACAACGTACAAATTGATTCGCTGAGCAATAATTATAAGCTTAATCAGCTGTCGAACCAGTTTGGTTTAAATTTTAATTATAAAAGTAAAAAAGCCACCTTCAACTTTGGCTCAAAAGTAGCGACAGTTAATTTTAAACAGGTTGATTTGTTTAATGATGCCAACTCACGTACCCGTAATTTTGTAAACTGGTTTCCGCAGGCTACCTACCAGTACCGGTTTTCGCAGCAGCAATCTATACGCATCAGCTACAACGGTAATACTTCACAGCCAAATATCGACCAGGTTCAGCCGGTAAGGGTAAATACCGATCCGCTCAATGTTACATTGGGTAACCCTAACCTGAAGCCATCATTTACCAACCGTTTTTCGTTATGGTACAACTCCTACCAGGTTATCAGTGATCAGTCGTTATATGTAGGCGGCTCATACAGCAGCACCATGAACCCTATTGTAAGCAATGTGGTTACCGATACCCAAACAGGTAAAAGTGTTTTTCAATCGTCAAACCTGGATAAGCAAACTGTTAATATGTACGTTAATGTTTACTATGGCCGCAAGATTCCGATTGGCGATATCAACGCCGGTTTTAGCGCCGACGCTAATGGAAATACCTATTACAACCTGTCAAACAACAAGCTCAATAAAACTACCTCGTACACCTACTCTGCCAATTTTAACTTATCAAAGTACAAGCAAAAAAAATATAATGTGTGGGCATCTGCAGGCCCGGCTTATACGCTTAACTCATCATCGCTTTTACCAAACGTAAACAATAACGGCAGCGGGTTTAATGCCAACGGCGGGTTTAATATTTATTTACCGGCAAAATTCGGTATTGGCTCCGATTGTAATTACCAATACAACGCCAAAACGCAATCCTTTCCTGAAGATTTTAAGCGTACTACGCTAAATGCCAACATAAGCAAGGCGTTTATGAAGGACGAAAGTATTAAAATAACTTTAAGCGGCAACGACTTGCTTAACCAAAATAAAGGGTACAACCGGTCGGGATCTGCCGGCATACTTACCCAGGAAAGATACACCGCGATTAAAAGATATTTTATGCTATCACTTACCTGGGATTTTAACCATGTTGGCGGCGGGGCAGCACCTAAAAAATAAGCGCTATGAAAAACCTTATAATACTTACCACCTGTATAATTGCCTTTGGCAGCAGTACCGTTTTTGCTCAAAACAAGCACTTTACCATGAACGGCACCATCGAGTTTGAAAAGACTGTGAACATGTTTGCTTTTTTTGAAAAACAGATCAATAAAAACAATGAAGACTTTCTTCGATCTGCTTTTGACTCTTATAAAAAAACACAGCCGCAGTTTAAAAAGCTTAAAAGCACGTTAACGTTTGCCAATAACAAAACATTGTTTACGCCTATCGAATCTGATGCGCCCGATAATGGTTTTTTTGGCGAAAGCCCCGTAGTAAACCAGGTAAATACCATTGCCGACGATTTAACCACGGGCTTAAGCATCAACCAGAAAAAGGTTTTTGAGCAAAACTTCCTGGTAAAAGATACCTTGCGCAAAATAAACTGGAAGATAACCAGTGAAACCCGCGAAATAGCCGGCTTTACCTGCCGCCGTGCCAACGCCTTGGTTATGGACTCTATTTATGTGGTAGCGTTTTATGCCGACGACATTGCCGTACCTGGCGGACCAGAAAGTTTCACTGGTCTTCCCGGGATGATATTGGGCCTTGCCCTGCCGCATGAAAACGTAACATGGTTTGCCACCAAAGTAAACGAAGTGCCGGTGGACGACAAAGCGCTTACGCCGCCCAAAAAAGGAAAAGTGGTAAACAACCAGCAACTGACCGCTACGCTAAAAAATGTAATGAAAGATTGGGGCACTTACGCAAACGCCTATTTAAAAGCTTTTATCCTGTAACCTATAATAAACTGAAGCAGCACCCTGTTATGCATGGCATAGCGGGGTGTTTGTGTTTTACGACTATACATGCAAACCCACCATTGGCCACACAACCTGCTTAATAAACTGCGGATGAAATAGTAACGGCAGTGGCACTATCACCCAAAACAAAGTCCATAAACGAGCTGTAACCGGATGTTTTAAAAAGGCTGCTTTACCATCGGTCAAAACCTTTTCCAACAATACCAGTAAGCCCTGGATAATAAAATAAAGCGAGGGCAAACCATAACCGCTGTTTACCGGCACACTGAGCGCCAATTCATGCAATAAGCCCGAGAAAGCAAAAGCAATCATTAAGGCAGTGCCGGGGCCAACTTCATACCTTAAAGGACGAAAAATGGTAATGGACGTCATTTCGCTAAAGGCCATATTCCATCGTTTGCCCCAAAATTCAGTAAGGCTCATGGCCCTGGCGGGTTGCTTAAACAGGTAATAGGTATTTACGCCTTTTAGCCGCCAGGTACCTGCACTAATACTCAACAGCCCGAAGTGGAGAATAAGGCTTAGCCCGACCAGCAAAAAAGCGGTAGTTAACAGGTAAACAGGCTGCGGCCCCAAAGGCAGCAATACAATTTGCCGCGCCAGCAAAATGAGCACCCCGCCGGCTATTACCCGGCTTACACCAAACCAAATCATAGGCCAGGCATTGGGTAGGGGAGCCTGCCCAAGGTTTTCAAAAGGGTCGGCACGCATGCCTGCCCAGCCGCCTGCAAAAACCAGCCATTGATTAAATTGAAGGGTGAGTTTTTTGCTTTTATAACTTTGAGCCACGGCAATAACCTTCATAGCCGTAAAGGTTGTGGCAATAATGGCCAGCATCCGCAAAATGGGGTTAGCCTGTAAAAATATAAAGTGAACAATAAGGATACTTACAATCAGCAAAACCCAGCTTTGCCACACCATTTTGTATTTTATAAATACATAGCCCAACAGTACAACAACGGCGTTTGTAAGGCCGAAATAAAAAAGGGATAATAGTATCGCCTCGGTGATCATAACTGCATATAGTTAAAGTAACAGGCCCGGCTATAAACAATACTCAGGAAAACAAAAATAATAACCAATACCGCCTCGGCCAGTTTATGCAATTTACCAGTGGGGAAATTTGTCCTGTCGAAATAAAGAAATTGCATCAATACCCTTGAGATCCAATATGCGGCAATAAATCCGGTAAGGAACGTGGCAAGTCGCGATCCGTTGGTCAGGTCGTCAAATGCCAAAGCTGAAAGCAGGCCAAAACAAAGATTGATAACCAGGATATATGCTGCATAAGTCCAAAACATTTGTTTAATCAGGGGCTGCACTTTTAACAGCTCGGTACGCCAGTTTAAAACCCTGGGAATAGCCAGGCTGCCAACTGCCAGCCCTCCCTGGGCCAGCCCGGCAAACCAGATTAATTGCTGAATACTAAAGCTTAGGATTTTCATGTTTCGGGCGATTTGTTTTTATTCATTTCGACAACACAAATCTAAACAAAATACCAAACTTTCAAAATTTATTGAAAATAAAATATATCACTTCCGCAAAACAGTTAATTGATGTGTCAAACCCGCCGGCCCCTGATCCCAACCTGAATTTAGTTCGTGAAATAGCTGTAAAATTAACTCCGGGGTAAATCATCCGATAATATAGAAGCTATTTGTTTTATTATTAAATAAAATTTTGAAAGCTTGTTTTAAAGTCACAACTTTAAACAACTCTTTGTCCTTAAGCCAGATTGAAAAAAATTATTGCCTTGATGTTACTCAACATTCACCTGCTAAATATTGGCGGGCAGCTGGCATTTCACCAATATTTGGTTTACAAAACAGATAAATTTTATACCGAGCAAACCCGTAAAGGTCTTTACAATATCAAAGATCTGACAGAGATAATTATCCCCGTTAACCTGCCTAATATTCACGATTGGAAAAACTTTGAGAACATTGCAGGGCAGATACAGTTTGGGAACACTAATTACAACTACGTAAAAATGAAGATGACACGCACCGGTTTACACCTCATGTGCATCCCCAATTACGAAACTACCCAACATATTGATAAAAATATAGTTAACGCTAAAGGCGCTAAAGATATCCCGGTACCACAAAAAGATCATGTGCCATACGGCAAAACCATTGTGCAGGAAAACATCAGTTTCTCCTTTACACAAATTGAGTTTAATTGCCCAATAAAAACTTTACAGAAAAAGGCTGTACAACCCGTACAGCCCTTGGTTTATTACCACCAGGATATTCCTGAGCAACCGCCAAAAGCCACCTGCTAATACCCCTCTCTTTAATTCATTTTTCCGGACGGTACTGTTAGTACCATTGATTTGTCTTTATTGAATCTGGCCGCCAGTTTTAACACTTTCTGCGCCCCTCGTATTTTAGCCAGGGACACAAACGCGACAGTGGCGTTGCACGAGCACCAATAGGCTAATTCGCCCTTCCGGTCAATTTTCAAATTCTCAAATTCTCAAATTAAACTCATGCCTTACATACCTCTTGAATCTCACTTACCAGGCATTACCGGCCTGTTGGAATACAGCAAAGAAAGTGCTGCACCTATTCGCGACCTGACCCAAATTTTGCTTCGTGGCCCGTCGACCCTATCCGAGGGTGACCGCGAGCTGATAGCTACCATCGTATCGCACGGCAACCAGTGCAAGTTTTGTACCACCGCCCACACTGCCGCTGCTGACCTGTATTTAGGCGAAAATGATACCGCCCAAAAGATCAAAGAAAACATCGAGACCGCACCGGTGAGCGAGAAAATGAAAGCGCTGCTCACCATTGCCAAGTTAACCGGCCAAAGTGGTAAAAATGTAACCTCCGCCGAAATAGACCGGGCTAAGGCCGCGGGCGCGACGGACATCGAAATTCACGATACCGTATTAATAGCCGCTCTTTTTTGCCTGTATAACCGCTATGTTGATGGCCTGGCCACCGCATTGCCCGCCGATGCAGGGTACTATAACATCCTGGCCGATCGCCTGGTTAACCATGGTTACACCCGCCTGCCGCAAGGCTATGAGCACTTAAAAAAATAAACCATTACCCTGACTAATTTAAAACCAAATCACGATGAAAAAACTTTTATTTATCATATTGCTGCTCTCATCCGTAAACCTGTTTGCACAGGAAAGCAAAATAACGGGTACCCTAACCGATGCCGCAACCGGCCAGGCTGTTGTGGGTGCCAGTATTACCGTTAAAGGCAAATTAACCGGTACCATTACCGACTCGAAGGGTAATTACTCCCTTAACCTCAATAAAATTAAGCCACCCTTTACACTTATTATATCGGCCGTAGGGTATGAGCAAATAGAAAGCAATGTTACATCCACCGGCGAAGTAAGCCTCAAATTGCAGCAAAAATCCATTGTACTAAACGAGGTTGTATCATCTGCTACCCGTATTAACCAAAGCATATTACAATCGCCGGTTAGTATCGAAAAAATGAGCCTGAAAGCCATTAAAGAAAATCCTTCGTTCACTTTTTATGATGGACTTCAAAGTTTAAAAGGAGTAGCAGCGGTAACCAGCAGCTTAACCTACAAACAGGTAAACACACGTGGCTTTAACAGCACCGGTAATGGCCGTTTTTTACAATTGGTTGATGGTGTTGATAACCAAACACCCGGCCTCAACTTCTCGGTAGGGAACCTTTTTGGCGCATCGGATATTGATATCGAGAGTGCCGAAGTTATACCAGGTGCAGCATCAGCTTTATATGGTCCGGTGGCTTTTAATGGTTTATTATCGTTAAAAACAAAAGATCCATTCAAATACCAGGGCTTAACTGTACAGGTAAAAACGGGAATGAACCACTTTGGCGAGTCATCTGTAAAACCACAAGGGTTGTATGATTTTGCTGCGCGATATGCCAAAGCCTTCAACGACAGATTTGCCTTGAAAATTAACGCTTCGTATTTAACCGGCAGGGATTGGTATGCCGAAAACTACACAGATGTAAGCGCATCAACCCCGGTTGCCCAACGGGGGCCCAATAACCCTGGGCGCGACGCACTGAATATTTACGGTGATGAAGTATCGCGCACGCTGCCCGGCATCGGCCTGGTATCAAGAACCGGTTACGAGGAAAAAGACCTGATGAACTATAATGTATATAGCCTTAAACTAAACGGCGCATTACATTACCGCATCAACAATAACCTGGAGGCTATTTACCAGTACAACTTTGGCAAGGGTACCGCCAGCTATACCGGCAGCAGCCGTTTTGATTTGAATAACTTTGTACTGCAAACGCACCGGGTGGAATTGAAAGGCAGCAACTTTTTTATCCGCGGATATTCCGTAGCCGAAAACTCGCACGATTCATATAACACCCGCTCGCTGGCCCAGTTCATCAACCGCGATTGGGTACAGGATTTAAGCGGGAACACTGTAACGCCGGATAAAGCCGACGATACCTGGTTTACCCGTTATTCAACAGCATACAACGGCAATGCAAGCGGCGTAACCGCCCACGATAATGCAGCAGCAAGGGCTTTTGCAGATCAGGGCCGTTTTTTACCGGGTACGGCTGCCTTCAATGCGGCCAAGGATGTATCTATCCATAACTACGGCCTAAGCGGCGCGGGGGTATTTAGTGCAAGTAAATTTTACCATGCCGATGGTCAGTATGATTTTACAAGCGCTATCAAAGTGTTTGAATTGCTGGCCGGCGGCAGCTACCGCGATTACCGCATGTTTACCAACGGCAGTTTGTTTGATGATAAAACCAACCGCGTAACCATTGCCGAATACGGCGCGTTTATGCAGGCCGCCAAAAAACTATTTGACGATAACCTGAAGCTAACGGCCTCTATCCGTTATGATAAAAATGAAAACTTTAAGGGTAGCTTTACCCCACGCTTCTCGGCAGTTTATACTGTTGATAAAACCCATAATTTCAGGGCATCATACCAAACCGGTTTCCGGAACCCTACCCCGGTTGATCAGTTTATCCACCTTAACGTAGGCCCTATCACCATTTTAGGCGGTGCGCCAAAAAATAGCGCAGGGTTAAACGTGTATGAAAACTCGTTCACCGCATCATCGGTAAGCGCCTTTGGCGCGGCATTTGGCGCCGCCGTAGCCGGCGGAACTCCTTTTCCGCAGGCGGTTGAGCAAAACAAAGGTTTATTGCAAAAATCAAATGTGGCCTACATTAAACCCGAGCAGCAAAAGGCCTTTGAGCTGGGCTATAAAGGTTTAATTATGGATAAATTACTGGTTGATGTAAATTATTACTACAGCAGCTATACCAATTTTATCCTCAACACGGTGGTAATACAGCCGCAAAACCAAATATTAGGTGCCGATGGCAAAGTTACCACAGCATCGGCGAGTGATATTCCCGGCGGCAAGGTGCATGCCTTCCAGCTATACACCAACGCGCCCGATAAAGTATCGGCACAGGGGGCAAGCGCGGGTTTAACTTATTTGTTTGATAAAGGATATGCCCTGGGCGCCAATGCTACGCTATCAACCTTTAACCTGCGCAACGCAAATCCAAACAACATCGCAGCCTTTAACACGCCTAAATGGGCTACCAATACCACTTTTGGCAACAGCAATTTTGCCAACAACTTTGGCTTTAACCTGGCCTGGCACTGGCAAAGCGCGTTTGATTGGTACGGTACTTTCAACGGTACCCGTCCGGGCCGTATAGACGCTTACTCGGTGGTTGATGCGCAGATCAGCAAAAAGCTCCCAAAATTCAAATCGACTGTTAAACTGGGTGGCAGTAATATTTTCAACCAGCACATCTACCAATCGTACGGATCGCCCGCCATTGGCGCTATTTATTATGTATCCATAGTATTTGATGACCTTTTAAAATAAACAACATGAGCACACTTGTAATTGATAAGCCGGGTTCAAAACCGCAAACAGATATCAGCGTACCCTACCGGGTAATACTATTTGCTATTTGTTTTTTGAGCAGCGCCCTTGGGGGTACGGTATCTACTTTAATGTCGGTTTATCTGCCGGTGGTTGTTAAGGATTTGCAGGGCAATTTGCCTCAAAATGAAATTAACTCCATTAGTGGCTATATTAACGCCATCTTCATTTTTGGCTGGGCCTTAGGCGGCTTTACCTGGGGCGTTATCAGCGACAAAATGGGCCGTAAAACAGCCTTGTTGATGGCCATTAGCTGTTACGGCATCTTCACCATTTTAACAGGCCAAATGCCCACCTGGTGGGGCGTTGTACTATGCCGCTTTATGAGCGGCTTTGGCGTAGGCGGCGTATTGGTAACAACCATTACCCTGATAAGCGAAGTTTGGCCGGCAAAAAGCAAGGCGGTAATCATTGGCATATTATCTATCGCCTTCCCGGTAGGCATCTTTTCGGCAGGGCTTATCAATTACGTGGTGTCGTCATGGCGGTCAGGTTTTCTTATCGGCGTTATCCCGCTGGCCCTCGCGCTGATCGGCAGCTGGGTTTTATCCGAATCGCCAGGCTGGCTAAGCTATCGTAACGATATTGCCAACCGCAACAACCCGCTGAATAAATTACTATCGCCCGCCCACCGCCGGGAGTTGGTAGTAGGCTCACTGACCTTTGGCACCATGTTAATAGGCCTATGGGCTATATTTTCCTGGCTGCCAACCTGGGTGCAAAGCCTTATTACCGACCATGATGCCGCCAAAGAGCGCGGCCTAAGCATGATGTTTTTGGGTATGGGCGGCTTAACAGGTGGTTTCCTATCGGGATGGCTGGTAAACCTGCTTACCTTGCGCCGGTCGATGCTGATTTGTTTTGCAGTTTGCGCCGGCTTATCGTTCGTGCTTTTTAAAACAAACAGTACGTTCAGCCCTGTTATTTATGCCGAGATCTGCGTACTGGCTTTATTTTTCGGCGCCAGCCAGGGCGTATTATCAGCCTACATACCACAGCTGTTCTCAACCGGCATCCGTGCCACTGCAACAGGATTTTGCTTCAACATCGGCAGAATATTTACCGCAACAGCCGTACTGTTTGTAGGCATACTGGTATCAGCCCTGGGCGGCTATGGCAACGCGATATTCATTTTTTCACTGGTATTTGTAGTAGGCCTGCTGGTAGTATTATTTGGCCACAAAAGGGAAGCTAAAAGCTGAAAGCCGAAGGCTTAAAGCAAAAAAAATAAAAGAATCAATTCAATAAATCAATAATTCAGTCATTCACTAATTCAATAATTAAATATGGCACACATCAATGTACCCGAGGGCGTTCCGGGCATCCGTTCGCTGGTAATGTTCAGGCCCGAAACGGGTAAACCTTTATATGAGCTGGCGCAGATATTACTGCGGGGCGAATCTACCTTATCGCCCGCTGAACGTGAACTGATTGCCGCATATGTATCGTACCGCAACAATTGCACCTTTTGTTACAGCAGCCACGCCGCAGCTGCGAGGTGTTTATATGAGGATGACGCCCTTATTGTGGACGAAGTATTGAGAGATATGCAAGAGGCCCCGGTAAGTGATAAGCTGAAAGCGCTGTTAAACATAGCCGGCAAAGTGCAAATTCTGGGTACCGAAGTTAAACAGGCCGATATTGACGCGGCCAAAAATCTTGGCGCTACCGACCGCGAATTGCACGATACGGTACTGATAGCCGCGTCGTTCAGCATGTTTAACCGTTATGTAGATGGCCTGGCCAGCCTTACGCCAACAGATCCCGAAGCTTATGCAGAAATGGGGGTACGTATGGCAAAAGGGTATACCTTGCCTCCCAATGCCCCTAAGTAATGAACGAAGATTGATTTAAATATCGAACACCGAATATCCAATGTCGAATAAAGAAGAAAAACTTCGGTGTTGGATATTCGAAATTCGTTATTCGATATTATTTGCACTTCTGTTTTTAGTTTAATGAATTTCCTATCACCAAAGCAATAATTATTCACCATAAAAAACATACCATGGCACATATTGAATTAAATAACGACTTGCCGGGCATAAGAGGCCTGATGTTTTACCGGCCCGAAACCGAGGCCCCGTTGAATGCCCTTGCCGAATTTTTGCTGCGCTCGGATAACTCGCTAACCCGCGGCGAGCGGGAGTTGATAGGCACCTACGTATCGTACCTGAACGACTGCTTTTTTTGCCAGAACGTGCATGGCGCGGTAGCCGGCCACTATCTTAACTGTAGTATAGACGATATAGATGCTATTAAAGCTGATTTTACATCCGCCGATATATCGCCTAAAATGAAAGCATTATTAACCATTGCCGGTAGTGTTCAAAAAGGGGGTAAAAATGTAACCATCGAACAGGTAGATGCCGCCCGAAGCGAAGGCGCTACAGATAAAGAGATACACGACACGGTACTGATAGCCGCATCGTTTTGCATGTTTAACCGCTATGTAGATGGCCTGGGCACATGGGCGCCGCAAGACAGATCGTTTTATGTTAACCGCGCGCCCCAACGGGCAGTTGAAGGTTATGTGGGCAGTATTTTAAAATAATTTTTAGCCGATCTGATTTATAATACAAAGGCCCCGTGTAATGCGGGGCCTTATGTACTTCTTCTTCAAAATTCACTTTGGATGGTTACCGGGCCGAGCAGTCCGGATTTTAACAAAGGCGAATCTTTACTATAAAACTTATAGCTCGAAAAAGTAAACCTTCCGCTTGTGCGTGGCAGACCTTTAACCAGCCATTGGGGCCAGGCATCATTTTGAATGCCGTCATCAGGTTTTGTTTCGTCGCCAATAAGCCTGTTTGGCCATAGGTTTATTACTTGTATCTCCAGTTTGTTGTGCTTTTTCAGTGCCGATTTATCAATCTCTACGCGCCAGGGGGCAGTCCAAACCACGCCTAAATCTTTACCGTTTAATTTTATGCGGGCCATGTTATTAACGGCACCCAGGTCGATATAAAGTTTTTTTACTTTTTGGGTTTGGGCCGGCAAATCAAATTCCTTATGATAAACAGCAGTTCCCGAATAGTATTTAATACCCTCCTCCGGTCGTAATGTCCAGTCGGTTAATTCGCTAAACTCAATATTTTTAGGGCCGCCCCATTTTGGATCAAACCACACCTGCCACGCGCCGCTTAAGTTTTTAACAATGACATTTTCTCCAAAGTTTTTATGCCTTACTGATGAGCTGATATTACTTTTTGCAAATACCACAAAATAACTTTGGTAAGGTGCAAATTTTAAGGGTACAGAAGTTAGCTGGCCGTTTACGTTGTATTCGGGCAGGCTTGTAATTTTGCCGGTGATGGCATCCCACATTTGCGGGGTACCGGTTACCGTCCTGAATGATGCGGTTGTCTCGACCACCTGGTCTGTGCGGTTGGATACAAAATAGATATCCGTATCACCGGTGCTGCGGTGAGTGTATCTTAGCTGCCCATTGGCTGTAAAATCCTGCTCTACACCCATGGACAGGAGCAGTTTGGCGGTTAGCTCATATTCTGGGTAAAGGTCATTGATCTGCTTATCAATCTCGCCGCCCCAAATTATTTTGCCCTTGCCGTAGCTGTGGCTTGTTTGTGCCGATGGTTCCTGCAAAGTTCCCCAAATATCTTTGGCCATATTGCTCACGTTGGTATCACAGGCCGGGTAGCCTGATAATCCCGGTGATTTTACAGGCGGCATGCCCACTACCACCGCGCCATCATTTACCAGCGATTTTATTTTTTGCAGCAACGCCTGTGTCATGGTTTTAATGGCCGGCAATACCAGTAGCCTATAACTCGCTCCACCCGGGAATACCACTATCCCGTTTTTAACGCTTGCCTTGTACAACTGTCCCGGCGAGCATCCATCAAAATTATAACCTTTTCTATCGGGCAAAACCACATCGCCGCCCATGGCCGATGATGGCGGGCGGAAAACGTGCGGCGATCCTTCGGGCGTTAAATACAGCACATCGGCCACTGTACGCCCTTGCTGTAAAATATAGGAGCAGCGTGATATATAATCGTGATAGCCGCCTACCATTGGCCACCAGGTTTGGTTCCTGTCCCAGTGTACACCATACGGCCCCATGGTTGCACCCGGGCGCAACGAATCGGGCAAGAACTGGTTTTGAAATGTATGATAAGTAAACCTATTGATACCGGCGGCGAAAGCCCAGTCGCCCTGGTTTTTCATGGCGCCGGGGTATTGTTTCCAACCCTCGTTATCCTGCGATGTAAATGATTCGGCAGGGATCAATGATTTACCATTCACATGCCCGATAGAAGTCGCTTCAACCACGCTGAACGACGAATTAAATCCCAGTCCCTTGCTCCAAAATTCGGCCATAGGCACATCCGCCAACGCACCCAGTTCCAAATCGGCAGTTGGGTTCATATCATATGGCTCGATAGATAGCTGCATGCCATTACGGTGCGCATAGGTTTTAACCTGCCCGGCATGATTTTCCAATACCAGTTCCTGCGCGGTTTGGCGCAGGTTCCATAAAAAGCGTTCGCTTATTTCCTGGCTTTGCACAATGTTGCCGGCATAAACCGGGTAATATGGCAAGGGATCATATCCTCGCCGTTTTATAAATTCTTCGCGGAAATGGCCCGTCCAGTTTTGCGAACCCATTTCCCAGCTATCCATGTGCAGCCTTTTTAAGCCGCCTGCATCAGTTGGTTTCGGCATGCCGGTTTTGCGCAGCAGCTTGCCTACATAATTATCCAGGTGGGCATTTAAAGCCACTGTATCCATTTTATCGGCCTCAAACCCTAAACCAGGTACCGGCGCGGGGCGGGTAATAGCACCATTATTACGGCGGCCAAGGCGCATAATTGTCCAGTTACCCTCGGGGGCAACCCAATTCAGTGTACCATCTGGCTTAAGTTTACCTGTTAAATCAATAATCTTGCTTTTATCAATAGCAGCTCCAGTCGGTTGGGCGGCATATTCGGTTACCGACGGCAAAAACTGTTTAACACCGGGGGCCGAGGAGTATGGCGCACGGTAATACAATGCCTTCTCATCTATATCTTTTATTTTAGGTAATGCAATTGCCGGTGTTGGATAGGCCAGCACGGCAACATCTTCATAAAAATCAGTCCACGTTTTTTTTAATTCGGGGCTAAACGCGCCTTCGCCAAAATAGGGCGGTTTAGGTGGCGGCACCGGCAAAACAATTGGTTGTTTGCTGCCGCCGGTTACGCTGATGGTACTGCTTACCAAATGCTGCATTGATTGCCCGATGGGCACCCAGGGCCCGCCGCTACCGGTCCAGCCCGGGCCAATACCCAAAGTAATTTCAATGCCCAGGCGTTTGGATTCGCTTACCGCATGGGCAAACATATTTTGCCATTCTTCGCTCAAAAAATCAACCGGGCCACGCGGGATACCTACATTCACCTCTAAAAACACAAGGTTACCAATACCTGCCTTTTTCATCGCTTCCAGGTCTTCGTTTATGGACTTTGCCGACATATTACCATCCATAAAGTACCAATAAACGCCTGGTTTGGCCGAGTCTGGTGGGTGAACAAAACCAGCCTTCAAATTTTCAACCTGGGCATAGGATATATTTAAGCCCATAAAAAAGGCTACAAAACAGCTCATAACAACTTTACACATAGACGATGTTTTCAGGTTAACATACAGTGGGTAACGAAGATAGTAAACCGCTAATTAACGGCGTCCCTCTCCATCCTTAAAACCGCTTTAATTAACATATAATATTTATTTTTAGCGCAGCACTTAGCATGCCCGAAAAATGAAAACCAAAAACAGCTATCCTTTATATTTAAAAGGCATTGCCCCATTGCTGATGTTGGCGCTTAATCTTATGGGGCAATCTGCGCTATCACAAAGCAAACAAAAGGCAACCATACCTTTAAACACCGTTACCAATTTTGATAAGGACGGTAAACAAGTAACCCGTTTTAGTACCGTTGGCGACGCTATTGACGCGCACGACGGTGAGATAGCCTTGTTTAACGGTGTTTATTACCTGTATGGCACCAGCTATGATTGCGGTTTTGAGTGGGGCAATAAAAGAGCCCCTTTTTGCGGTTTTAAAAGTTACTCATCAACAGATATGGTTAACTGGACAGATCAGGGGTTTCTGTTTGATGCGCAAACTCCGCTATGGCAAACCCGTTGTAATGGCAATACCTATGGCTGTTTTCGCCCGCATGTCATATATAACCAAAAAACAGAATTATACGTGTTGTGGATAAATGTTTACGATAATGTATCCGGGTATCGCGTGTTTACTGCTAAAAGTCCAACTGGCCCATTTAAAGAAGTTGCCGAACCCAAATTGGCTGTAAACGCGGATGCCCCGGCCGCAGGTTTAAACAATGGCGATCATGATACATTTGTAGATGATGACGGCACGGCCTACCTGGCGTACACCGACTGGCGCACCAAAGGCACCATAGTTGTTGAAAAACTGAGTGCTGATTACCTGACCGGAACAGGCGAAGTTGTCAAAGGTATTACCAGGGGTGATACTGAAGCGCCTGGCATGTTTAAGCGCAATGGCATTTACTACATCGTATATTCCGACCCGAATTGCGGTTATTGCTCAGGCACCGGAGCATCATATAGCACGGCCACATCGCCTTTAGGGCCTTGGTCTGCAGGGAAAAAGATAAGTGATAACTCTTGCGGCGGACAACCGTCCTTTGTATCAACCATAAAATTAGGCCCGGGGACCGTGTTTTTATTTGGCAGCGACCTGTGGAACAATGCCGCCAAAAACGAGGCGCTTGCCAATTACTATTGGGCGCCCTTAAACTTTAATAACGATGGCTCCATCATCCAGATGACCTGCGAACAGGCCTTCAAAATTCCAACCCTTTATAATCAAAACGGGAATGATACAACAGGCGCAAATTATAAGACAACTTGCGATATCAGTAAAAGCATACAACGCAGGCAAACATTTAAGGTGCAGGAAGCTGGTTATCTGACTTTTAAAATTGTTACATTTAAAACCGGCTACCCAAATGCCCATTTACAGCTAACTATTTATAAAACAAATGGTTTAGGACAGCCAAGCGGCAAAGCTTTAGGCACACAAACCATCGCGGCCAACGGCGTAGGATGGTCGCCCAAAAAGCTGAAAACGAATTCAGAAATGAAACGAATAAAACCGGGGAACTACTGTGTAGTCATAAGTTCGGCAACAACAACGGGATGCTACGGGCTTGCTTATCGCGATAGCGGGAAAACAAATGAAACAGAAAGCTACAGCAGCGATGGTGGCAAAACCTTTACCACAGATCCAAAAAGAGCGTTAAAATTTGAATGGGTCATCACCAACAGCTTTAATTAAAATCACAGTTCGAAAATTGATTTAATCCTGCAAGAATCTGTTGCGGCAGGGGCTATTTTCTTCACATCTATCTTAAATCACACTTGTAAAAACCCTGTATTACAAGCTTCGGCGCGCCTAAAACGCTGTATCGAATACTTATATTGTTTAAACATCTAAGTAAAATTCGCAACACTAAGCCTATAATTTCTTTGTCGAGTTTTTTAGTCTGTTCATCGGCACATTATGCCTCCTTGGGTGCACACCTCCCATATTTGAGTCATTGTTTCACCACTTAAAAAAACGCTATGATCTCACATCGACTATTTATTTTCATTTAAAACCCCGATAAGTCAATTATGAGATCGTCAATTCAAATTACAGGCTTGCTGCTAATAGTGCTCAGCTCCTGCCAGTCAAAGTTATACAATACTCCCGCCACCCGCGCTGTTTCTGTAAAACGGCTCATCCCGCCCGCAGGCATGGTGTATATCCCGTCAGGTACTTTCCAATACAAACTGCTGGATGATGATAAATCCGAAAAACGCAATGTAAGCGTAAGCGCTTTTTTTATTGATAAAACCGAAGTTACCAACAAGCAATACCAGGCTTTTGTAAACTGGGTTGCCGATTCGGTAGCCGTTACCGATTACCTGCACGATGATTCCTTTTACCTGCCATCTACCGGGGCAACCGTTGGGAAAAACCGGAAGGAGATCAGGCTGATAGACTGGGATAAAGTGCACAAGATTTCGCCACTATGGAAACGCGCACCGGCAGATGTAAAAGAAAAGCTGGCCGGTATGATGACCATGCTCAATGGCCAGCGTATGCCCGACCCGGCTTTAATGAACTACCGCTTTTACTATGTACGCATGGATGGCGAAAAAAACAACCAGTATGTAATGGATACGGTTGGTGTTTATCCTAACGAGCATGTATGGTCGACGGATTTTCCGAACGCGCAAATGACAGTTATGGATGCCAACTACTTCAGCAATAAAATTTATGAGTATAACCCTGTTGTTGGTGTAACCTGGAAACAAGCCCGTGCTTATGCCGACTGGCGCAGTACACAGCTAAAGGTGCTCATCAGGAACAATCCCAACCTTAAAAATTTCAAACTAAGTTTTGGTTTGCCTACCGAAGCACAGTGGCAGTACGCCGCCGAAGCCAAGCTCGATCCATCTGATACCGTGGAACGTACAGTGAAAACCACTATTGATAAAGCTACCGGCAAAGAAAAGCTATCGCTCAATTTTAAACAGGGCGAAGGCGCTTACTCCAGCGATGGTTCAACATTTACGCTGCCGGTTACCTCCTATACGCCCAACGCCTTTGGCATTTACAACATGGCCGGTAACGTTTCCGAGTGGACTATGGACGCTTTTAGTCCTTCGGCATCGCAACTGGTAAATGATTTAAACCCGGCATTGCTGTACGATGCTACCGATAAAGATTCGCCCCTGCTAAAACGAAAGGTAGTGCGCGGCGGATCATGGAAAGATAACGGCGAGATGCTGAACAGTGATACCCGCAGTTTTGAAGACCAGGGCAACGCCCACTCCTACATAGGTTTCCGCTGCGTAATGGCCGCCTTTGAACTCCCCGGCGAGCAGGTGAAAACAAGAAAATACGCTAAACGATAATTTTATGAAAAAGATAATAATAGTTATTGAAACCCTTCTGCTGATCGGTTTCGGCAGGGGTATGTCCTTTGCGCAGGCAACAGTGGCCGATAGTACGTTAACAGATACCCTGCCCGCATATGATAATTTAATCAAATCGGCCGACTTAGGAAAAGCAAAGCCTTTCCCCTATCCAAAGGCTAATGCTGCCAACATCAGGCTATATGCACAGGTTTGGCGGGATATCGACCTTTCCGATTCGGGCAACAGCATCCTTACCATCCCTGGTAAATCCCTTATGGAAGATATCATGAAAGGGATAAAAGCAGGCAAGCTTACTCCTTATGAAAAAGAGGATCTGAAAAAGAAGCTCAGCGCCAAACAAGGCGAGCTGCGCTTTGCCGACTCGGTGCTGATACCAATTTTTGATAAAGACGGTAACCAAACCGGCTCAAGGATGGCACTTAACGAGTTTAACCCAGATAAAGTACGCCGGTTCCGGATTAAGGAAGATGTGTTTTTTGACAGGCAGCGCGGCCGGGTTGATACCCGCATTGTAGCGCTGGCGCCCATGATGCACATCAGCACATCGGCCGACCTGGCAGATAACCTGGCATTTACGCCTGCCTTCTGGCTATATTTTCCGCAGTTGCGGTATACGCTGGTACAGGAGGATGTGAGCAACCCCGATAAGGACATTTTTGATTTTACGCTGGATGATGTGTTTATGCAGCACAAGTTTTCGGCCTACCTGGTAAAACAAGCGTCGCCGGGCGGGGTGCAAAGCGGGCAACTGGAGCCGGGCAGCACCGAGGCTGTACTGCTTGAGCAAAAAATTGCCGACCTAAAAAAACACATCTGGCAAAACCCAAGGGGCGTAAACGCAAAAAATTTAGCACAAACAGATAGCAAAAAGGAGGACAAGCTATGACAACGCAAGCAAAATTATTGAAAGAGTTTTTATTGATGATGGTAATATCGGGGCTGTTGTTTTGCTGCGGCAAGGCCAGCGCCCAGGTACTGCCCGAGTACAGTGCATTCCCAACATCATCATTTGGCGTGCAGGTTGGTACGCAGGGATTAGGCATCCAGGGATCATACAGCTTTTTGAAATCATTTAACGCCAGGATAGGTTTCAACGCCTTCCCGGGGATGACGGTGCAATACAACGGCCGCGATGCGCAATTTAACCGCACATCGGTATTTGCCATTGCCGATTGGCAGCCCCTGTACGGCCAAAGCGACTGGCTGGCCCGTAAGTGGTATATCTCTACCGGGATAGCTTACTATTTTTCAAATAACGTGTATAGGGAAGGAGTAGGCACTACGCCCAATTACACTATCTACATGTCGAAGGTAAGACCCTATATCGGCACCGGGCTGGGTAATATCCACCTGTTCAAAAACATAGGTATGCGTACGGACCTGG
>Ga0307515_10003791_pt1 | contig 31651 bp, 40 predicted proteins | sample 17_EM_MG_FD_194513 | JGI IMG/M metagenome (GOLD analysis project Ga0307515, IMG submission 194513) | Populus trichocarpa ectomycorrhiza microbial communities from riparian zone in the Pacific Northwest, United States - 17_EM | ecosystem: Host-associated > Plants > Roots > Unclassified | place...
AGGTGGGGTGCAGGGGTACACTCCGCGAATAAACCAGTCCAGTCACTGAGGGTGGGACTCCGTGAATGGACTGGTCTCTCCGCGGAGGGACATCCTCCGTGACTGGACTAGAACATAATGCACCTGTAACTATCCAGGGAATAGCCAGCCAAGATCGCGATCGCCATTATTGTGCAGGGGTAGTGATGGATAGGAAACACGACCTTTCAAATTGTTTTGAGTTACGACAGGTACCCATCTCCGTCAGCCGGGTTTGGGCGGAATAGGCATGGAGCTTAGTTCCGTTTCCGTGGTAAATGTTTCCCGACACAGTGCTGCCCAAAGCAAGGGCATGGCATCCTTGCTCTTGTCTCCTGTCTCCCGGATGCGCATGCCAATGACCAGCTTCGCACACAGCGGAATCACGCTGCAAATCGTTGCGGCAGACGGATAGTGCCACCACCAATGAGAATATAGCAACATTGATGACGAGCACGAACGAAACGTTGCTGCTCTACGTGACGTGGGTCATCCCTGTCACCTTTCGCCACGTGCTGCTCCACCTGCTAAAACCGGGAATTGAGGCGACATAAGCAACCGCCGTTGGAAACTACCGACCTGCTTCAGACCAGCGTTGTCTGGCCGTTCGATCACGCTCGTCCCTCATACGCATCAAGGCGCTCACACATGTTGCTACACATCTGCCACAACCAGTCGCTCACGACCAGGGCCGAAGTTTTCGATTTTCTTCGCAGGCCACTAGGCGTTTTATCCGACGCTCTCAGTTGGTTTTCACAAAGTTCCCTGTTCTGCATTTATTCGTCCCACATTTTCCGCTCTAATGCATTGCTAACTATCTGCGCATCAACCGTCTCTCCGCGTTCCGAATGTAGGCTTGACATGCTGCCTTCCCTGCTGGGCCTATACAGACTTTCGATGCTAATACCGGCAGAAACAACTGCTTTCCTACCCAGGTCACCAAGCCACAGCTGGCCGTTCTAGGGCCGAGAGCGGACCTGACCTTGCGCAACGGATAGGCTCCACACAGCGGGTAAGTGTCTCGATGTCCCTGTTGGGTTGACTTGAAAATGAACGAGTATTTCCGGCAGAGCTTTCGTTTGAGCACAGACAATCGCATGTTGCTCATAAGATCTAGAGTGCAGCTAATATTCATGGTACCCACAGTATAACGCTGGATCTCGCCGCGTTCGTTTTTTTGCGATAATTTGACCACGGCCAACGAGTGCTAGGGAGTCACTTTAACCGAGACGAAGCTTATGACATGAACATGAGGTGATGCTAGATCTCGTAGCCATCAGGTATTACCACTACGACTGGGCCTGTTCACTCGCCCGCAGACCCTTGCTTTTCTACTCCGGTATTTAGTTAGTGTTAGAGCAGGGCCTATTCCATTGTTCCGTACGTGAGCTCAATTGATCTAACTTAACTATCCAAGTCTACGATGACACGAAGTCATGCAGAGTTTACACGATACCGGCTGAACTGGGGTGGCGACTGGAGGCGAAGTGAACCAGGTCGTAAAGAAACTGGAAGCTTGCGCAAGAGCATGCATCGACTGGGTCGATAGGCGAGGACTAGCCTTCGACACTGCAAAAACCGACGCGGCACTATTCAAGCGCAGATGAGGCCACCGGAGACACCTCCGGCCGAAGCTTACAGCAAAGATAAGAGTGGGAGATGGCTTCGTCAAATTCGACAAAGATGTGACTAGGTGGCTGGGTGTTTTGATGGACGCCTACCTGACATTTAAGGAGCATCACAATCGCTGCATGAAGAAAGCTAGAGCTGCAAAAGGATGTCTCCGGTCTCTCACAACAACTTATGCAGTCAACCCTGCGTGCGTGTGAGCCGTCAAGGTGGCCTGCGTCCAGGCGGTGGCCCGGTACGGGAGCGAACTCAGGTGGGATCCAAAAACAGTGGGACGGAGAGACGACCTCCAGCTCCTCCTAAACCGTCAAACCAGATCCATCATTGGCGCACTACCGACTACTCCAAACTGTGCGCTGATGAGAGATTCAGGGCTCATACCTGGACCAGTAGCCCTCGACACTCGACAACAACGTTTCGTAGCGTGGCTAGCAGATGCATATGAGGGATCCAAATGGAAGGAACTGCATGACTACTCACCACTGGCACACTGATATGCAGAGTAGTCAAGAAGGAGTACGAAGGCGGTCGGACAGCAGAGACCATGTGCTGGCCGGACGCTGGGGAGGAGCCGGTGGTCAAGACAATAATACTGGACGACAACGTTGCAGCTAAGAGAGCCACCAAGCGATGGGGGAGAGACAAGGTAGCATAAGTGGGATCAGGTGCCTGCATGGCTTGGGCAGATGGCTCTCAGATGGTCGACGGGAAAGTGGGCGCCGAAGCGGGGTTTTACATGGAGACGATTGGACAGTCATCCCCAGCTACCTTCGCACAAATTGACCCAGGATACACAGTACGTGAGTTAATATACACCTCGGCTGCAGATAGAGCCGGATGGGATAATGTGAACCACGGGGTGGTAACGGGACTGTTTTCATACTGGGTCGTCCCATCCTGCACGTTATTGGGTGGGATGCCGCGTCATTTCGTGTCAAATCGGCAAAAACGACCACGGCGTAAGAATGACAGAACTACATCGAGCTCGGACACTCGAGGCTAATAGAACTCAGTAAGGAGGACATTGGACGTCGGGCAACCATCGTTATCAGGCAATTATTGTCGAGTTGGCATGGGTGAATGCTGCGGATGTAGTAAGGGGAGAATTGCATTAAGTTCCACCATCCACCCATTCCAACTTATTCAATATTTGTCCGATAAGAACCCTCGGTCGACGTCAAATGATCTGCTAAATGAGCTCTATTTATCAGTATGAAGCAGCGAAAGGTACTGAGATATGCTACTATCTAACGAATAGAATTCGAAGTATCAAAAGCAATAAGAAGATAAGATTGAAAGTGTATCGATATATTGTCATATAGGTTCGAGAGGATATACTGATTGTATTTGTAACGATGTCAGAGCTGATGTCTAAAGAACCCTAGTCTAACTGGAGAATGAGTCTCATGGTATACACATATATACAAGCGATTGTCCGTGACCACAGTCGCGGATCAATAACCCAACAAGGTAGAGAAAAACTCTTCCATGGTATGTAGCGACAACATCGCAATAGAACCAAGACCAAATCAAGTATTGGAAAACTCCGCTATGGTACATTATGAAAAATACGAACCTTGTAGAACAAAAGTGAAACGTCCTGATGCGTTCTAAGGATAAGCGTTTAGAAATCCATAACGAAAAACCAGAATATAAGGAATCTTCTGGACAAGTTCTAACCGGAACTTCTAGACAGATTAAAATATAAAGATAAACGAGATTAACACACTACCTTTATACCATAAACAATAAACACCAATAGTAAGCAGAAATTACAATGATACTTTGTAAACAATTAAGAAGGTGTAGATACCTCCGTATATCCAACACTATTAGCCTCACCTCTTCGATCTCGAATTGGAGCAGCTGTTCTTACGTGGCGGCCGATTTTGTGATTTTTGAGCGGTAGCGAGCCGGGGAGAAAATACCTTCCGGGTGCAGTGATTTCGCTGGACGGCGAGAAATCTCGTCTTGGCACTTGCACGGGACAGTTTTAGAACGGTAATCCCGTTTTCATCCCATGGTTCACACTAAGCGGGTAGTAGTTGAAGTGTGCAACCCTAATCCACCATCTTTCTCAGTTGCCAAGCCACTAGTGCCATCATCGACAACGTGGGAGCAGCGCGTCTCAATCTCAACTCACTATCTCTGCCCAAAGAGTTCCTCATCGCCCCTGGGGCTATCAACCCGGCCAATGCCATGTACTGCGATTTGCGCCGCACTCTGAAGGCATCTTCCTCTCTGCCCGTGCTGCCGCGCATCCTATCCTAATCAGCTCCTCACGACGCATGTGTAATCAATCGGTAGATCCCTCCTACAACGACGACACTTCACAAGGTACTCGCTCCTCCCTTACACCAGGCATCACCCCGAAATCACTACCTATAAATATGTCTTCCGTCGTTCAAGCATTCGTCATCCTGCCGCTTGTCGCGTCTGGACGCCACCACCCTGCGTACCGTTCTACTAGAAGGAAGTCTTGCAGAGATTCGAAGAAGTTTAACGTACCCATCGAGATATACGAAGAGCTTCAGGATAAGTCGGTACCCTCCGAGATGTATAAAGAGCTCCAGCATAAGTCGGTACCTATTGCACTCTATCAAGATCTTCAGGATAAACTATACGCTCTAAGCACTGAATGGCGGAAGGATACTGCAGCAAAGATCACCGAGATCGAGAAACTGAAGGTATGACACTTGCCAGCATATCAAGACAGGATCTGACAGATGGTTGGAAGGACGGCGCTATTCGCCTCCTCATAGAGAAGCTCCGTTTGGAGCACAACTTTAATGTCAGAGGTGGCCTGGGTACTCCTCTCGGATCCAATTGGCAGCATTTAAGTTGCATTGCTGACTACTATAGAACGGATTACGTACAAAGCTTCGCTTGAAAACATTATTTCGCCCCAGGGTGGCGTGCAGAAGAAAATCGATGCCCTGTCCTGTCTTCCCGATTTCAACAAGATTGTGTCAGCGGAAACTACTTCAAGACTATTATGAGCAGAAGAGAATGAATGAAGATGCTCAATTGTCTATCGATCTAAAGACAGAGAAAATTGCAGCTTTATATATAGAGAAAAGACCATACTCGGCGGAGCCGAGTATCACAACCGGAGCCCGAAGCCGAGTTCCAGTGCCGAGGCTAGGCCTCCTCGGCATGGGGGCAGGCGAGGCCCATGGGGCTACATGCCACTGGGCCAAATCCGATGCCAACAAAGACGACAGGTGCAGAAAGATGTGCTTAGTTGTGTTGGAACGCTCTATCATGAAGTTTCCAAGCACGCGCACGGAAACTTGGGCGTGATCACCTTGCGGGGCAGTGACTTCACACCTTGTGAATTCACCGCTTTGGTTAGTTTGTTTCAGCTCCAAGACACTTGGTCTGATCCGTTGACCTAGGTCGAGGAGGTATAAGTATGAAACCACGGAGAGTGGATGAAATCATTGCTAAGGGATGGATGCGTAGATCCGCGCTGCCGCACTTGGACGACAACTATCATTCTACACCTCATCTAGCCGTCTGCTATTTTTCTTCTACTGCTGATAGGAGAGCTCGTGTAGACCACATTATGTTCATAATGAGACATAGCATGCGTTCTGGAATTGTTTGTATCCTCCTCTTTCTGCATAGCGCTTCCCCGTTCTTTTTCTCGATGGATAGGTACTTGTTACAAGATCAAGAATAATACAGTTTCTTTGTCTATGCAGAATGCCCCCTAGACAGAGTGATCACTCAATGTGATGAAACTGTAAACCAGTGGCTCTGCGAGATCTGGACCCCATGCTCACCCTAGATCTGAAAATTTGGAATCTAGACCCGCGTCGTACAAAAAGAAGTTCAACGCCTAGAAAATAAGAAAAAACATGCCACAACGGAAAATAATACCGATGATAAGGAAGCAAGACCTTCGGCCGATAGAAGGGAACCGTATGCTTTTCATGCACCATGGCGAGGCAGTCAGTGACAAAAAACTTGGATATCTCAAGAACAAGGTTTGAGGTGGAAGTGGTCGACCAAACTCATTCTCCTGCACTGGGTGGGTAATCTATTGAATTGGTTCTTCAGATAATTAGTTCTGATCGTTGAACATAGCCACACCATCGGATATTGAATACAGGACTCCACAATCTCCAGCTTTAGAATGCGATATCTCATCACCTCATCCTATCCATCAATCCGTAGAATCGGTTATAAGGCCTAATAACCAAGCCAGTTGCAACGCAGTAACCTTGTTCACGTGGAATTGAATTTTCAGGTCATAGGACCTGAGGCTTCTTCCCTGAAGGCAATGATAAATCTGGTTAACTTGATGGAACTTGAGCAATTCCTGGGACAGATTCTAGGTTCGCCTAATCTAGAGTATGATTAGATAGATGTCAAATCTCCGCCGGTATCCGTATTGGAAGAAGTACCGCCAACTGAGGGGATGTCACCTACATCAGAACCAATAGAGATTATCTCCAATCGGTCTCGAATGAATATGTCTCAACCAGAGACACCTGATTTCATGGACAACAACCCTCTAGATATGACTGTTATCACACCAACAACCCGTCCAATCAGATCCGTTCAAGGCCAACCACAAACAATCAGTCCACATTTTTCGTTCAAGACCGCCGATCGAAATGGAGGTAAGCTGGTACTTCGCGGAAACCCACTGCGTTCAAGCATCCTTCCACTTGGAAACACAGGACAACTTGCTAAAGTACTTGGTGTGGGAGAATCGGTGGCAACCAATGTTCTTTTTAATAGTAACAAAACACTTGGAGATATGGATGATGATGTTAAACGCAACTGAGGCAAAAATGTCGCAGCAATTTTCATGTCCTAACGCTTATATCAGTTTTCACTACTAGACAACGTCGGTCAAGGCTATTGATTATAACATACTTGCCATTAGATTGGCTGGAGCGTGTATTCGAATCTCGGTGATGCCTACGAAATCTTACATGGCCCCACGAGAAGTTTTGTAACTTGAACATTTCGGTAAACGTTTAAAATGGGGCAAATGCATGGCCAATGTTTTACAACTTATGAAATAACCTTCGAGAGATTGCAGTCCATGGACGAACAAACAATAGATCTTCTTGTTACGTGTGCCATGTTCGAGAAAGACACCTCGTGTGAGTTTATACATTGAAGCTTAGGCTTCAACTATCTGTGGGGGCGGATTTGAGTGCGGTCATCACGTGGGTTGGTTTGGGGTTGAGCGTGGCAGAGCCTCATGCACTTTGGTTTTTGATTTTGTATTAATCATACTGTATTCACTCTGTTTAGTGTATGACAGACCCCTTATCACCTCCACCTGCGGGCAGGCCGGCTAGATGGTGAAGCTCTACTTCTGCTACCCGTCATCCCTTCTGACAATAGAAAGCAAAAGATTGATGAAAACAAACACGCCCAAAAGAGAGACTACCGGACCTCAGTCTTCCATCGCCTGGGCGGGAACTTCGCAACATCAGTAGTCTCCAGGAAGTCCAACACTGCTTTGTCGCACTTCTGCACGGAAAACAGCTCAGAGACCTGCACATGTCGGCATCTGCCCACTTTCCAGCCCCACCGCTGTCCAGAGCATTCTCTGCTGGTTTTTCCATCGGCTGCAGTGGCGGAAGAGGTGTTCCCGTGTCTGGACCGTTTTACCTCAACCGCCATACCACCGGCACTTATCATCGTCCAGGTATCCGAACCGTTTCAAGTACGTGCATACTGGCGTGTGCTCGGACTTCAGTCGATGGAACCTGGCCGCCAGTGACTTCAAACTAGTCATTGGGATAAGTCTCTTGCCCCCGGCCTTGCCCTTCAGTCTGTAGCCGCAGGGCTTGGTGCACTTGTCGGCCTCCCACCGTGCCATCGCCGCCGATCTTGCTTCGGAGGTCCGTCTGGTTCTATTCGCCGCCGAGGTGTATATTCGCTCCAGTACCGTGCCCGCTCTGCGGCCTGCTCGGGCTAGGTTCGCTTGGTGATCTGCTTCTTCATTCTTCGGGATGCCGGTGTGTCCCGATACCCAGTAAAACAATGGTTTCATTCCGACTTCGCGAAGTGCCCTCGTATTATGGTTTATCAGCCTAGCTAGTGGCTGCACTGGCCCCGGCTCCAGGTGCTCCGTCCGTCGGATGGCCGCCTGCAAGTCGCTGAAGACAGCCACCGTCGTCACTCCGTTTGCCTGCTGTATATCTCTCTTCATGACTGACTCCCGGAGTGCGAGTCCGATTGCCCACAGCTCCGCATCGTAGACTTTACTTCATCCAGTGCCAATGTGGCTGCGGAAGGACTTCCAGCATGCACTTTAGTTCATATGTAAGTGTCAATTACTCTAACAGAGTCAGTGAGTTTAGGTCAATAGAGAGATTCAGCACAGCGGACACGGTACAACACTATCATCGTAAGGAATCAATGAAATATGTTCTCCATATTAAATGACTAAAGTTGTGTGTAATAGATCGGATAGTCAACCGTAGAATCGACAGAATATGGGCCTACTCATTCTTCGAAGAAATAGTCTGCGATGATAATTTGATCACACCAGTGGTCCTAACACGCCGGTAAGAAAAACATCAGAATGTTGTGCGGTATGTTGTCGGAGGGAGAGGGAAATATATGAACATCTCACGTATAACAATAAATGTTATTATATGGCCTCGAAGAATGTCGCCGATACATTGAGGTCGCCGATGTTTCGACAAAGAAAGGGAGAACAGTGTGTATTGGCTATGGTGTGATGACTGTCTAGGAGCAGGTCCAAAGGCCCAAGATGCGTAGGGAAGGGAAGAGTAGTGTGAAGTCTAAACGAGCAGTCATGAACCTTAAGGCAATTTCAACAGCCGAATTGACTCACAAGTTTTCGTAGACTCAGAGAGGGATTTTCACTCACCACTGGCTCCGCCCTAGTATTTCAAATTATGGACTTCGATAGACTTCCACAGAGCTGCATGCTCTCTTGTATATAATGACAGTGTTTCCCCCAAAGATAGTTCAATAGACTTCTTCTGTTCACATTGTAGGGCAGACTTTGAGTGCGGTCATCACGTGGTGTTAGGTTAGGGTTGAGCGGCGGAGCCGCATTCACTTTACTTCTTGTGTACGTGTCAGATAGATGAATAGACAAGTCAATATACGCATCACCAATTTGGCTGCTGCACCATAAGTCGACGTACGCTTCCCTCTGCGCCAGGATTGGTCCAACACACATTCCCAACAATATATAGGAAGATTGTATTAGCAGTGATGGCAATGAGCCCAGCCCGGACCGAGTGGACTGAGCCGGTCCATGAGCTTGGTTCAGTCCAGTCCATACCCGGAGATGGCATGGTCCAGTCAAGTCCGACCGGGCTTGGACCGACTCAGTCCGGACCAGATAATTCCACATTAGATTTTGATGCAGGTATAAGATGCTCAATGACCATACCTTACTATACCAAAGTGTTCGAGTGGAGATTAGTTTATGAATGAGTTGAAATACGCTACGGAAGGTCCAGGAAGGCGGCAGAGATGATACTCCGAGGTCACTTGGCATCACTCAACATCATTCAACAATCACTCGATATTACCGAATCGGGAGGTTACTTCTCAAAATCTCACTCGACTTTTAGACCAACCCCAAACAGGACTAAGCCCAGACCACCAGTCCATAGTCCAGTTCATTCATTTAGACTACTTGGTCCAGTCCAAGTCTCATGACCGGCTCAGTCCGGATCGTTACGATCACTGTACTAGAGTGACTGTATGAAGTGGGAGGTAAACAATAAGCGCGTGATAGTTCTTGACGCCGAGGTGGAGCGTGAAGCACAGGCTGCACAGCAATGTTGGAGGGTGAAGACCTACTCCTCTAGCCGGGGCCACTCGGAGGGGGAGTTGGACATTGTGGTACTCTGAGTACAGTGAATACAATATGATTAGAAGCAACCGACACAAAACAAAGAGCCAGACAAGATTCTGACGTTCCATCGGCAGAGGCAGCAATGAGACTCTAAAATAATCAGAACTAGATGCATATCCAAATTAACCACCGTACACCTCATTCTGACATCAGTTATGCCGACCAAAGTGGTAACTGCAAGAGTTTAAAGGAAGAAGTACGATACTGCGGTCGGAGTCTTCTTCGGACCATAGGTCGTCTCCTCCTGTTGCTGCGATCATGTGAACGATTTCTGTATGAATGTAGCTATTTGTTCTTTCACGATGTGCCTGCAATATATTGGCTCACTCTGCCCTTCGAATTGTTTGATCTGAGTTAATTCTTGTTAGCTAAATCCTGGGATACGATGCATCTTGTGCATGTTCGTACGGTAAAGGTTGCACTATTTGCTAATAACAAGCCGAAAGCTACATGTGCGGTACTGTGCGAGCTGACGATCCATTCGTTATAGACTGGTATCATACGCTTTTCGTGCGCAAAACAAAGACACTGCTGTATCTGCTCTAGTAGCGTTTCAGGCTGATGTATCCTCTTACAAATGACTTTGACTGGAAAATCTCTACATATACTAGTCCCCTTCATCCTTATACCGTAACTGCCAGTTTCCCAGTCTATACTAACACATTGGTTTGGATCAAGGCTGGACAGGACAATCCATCCCGTATCGTCTCTCGGAGCGCAAATTACTAGTCATTTAGTAAAGTTACTGGCAGGGTTATTGTACATGTTGGGCAAGCACGCAGACTGGTATTAAAAATGTGTTAGGATTCAGTAGTCGCCGGGATGCGTGGGCGATGATAGACTCAGATCAGATGTATTACATGTATGGTGACCGATGAATTCAGACCGAAACTGGGACATCATTGGGCAGCATAACCTCGCGCGAGCTTTGCGTTTTTGTTCCGCCAACCGGACATCCTTACATTGCTGCTGCGGGGTCTCCATATTGCTTTTCATAGCTGCGACGCTGGCTGTCTGGTGTTGAATCCCTGCCAGTGGTGCTGAAAACGAGTGGTCGTGAATCTGAGATAAGAAAAATTATGCCCTGCTTTACTCAGTTTGACAGCGCTGGGCATAAAATAATCCATGCTATCAAGACACTAAGCTGGCAAGATCCAATGATACTTCGTTGCTTGGCAAAGTGAAGTCACTTCTTCGTTTCGGGTTCCTTTATAGGCTCTGGACCCCGCCGTTTGGCCTGCAGCTGGAAGTACCCAGGTTCATACAGCCAAAAATGCGCCGTCTGCATTATGGAGGTAGGGCACATCAATTTATCAGGTAATCCCGAGTGAAGTTTTGTGACAATCTTGCCCGGAAATTAAGGGTTAGGGGTCTATGTACTGTTTGAACGTGGGAACAATTTGCTACCTGCCAATCATTGCTAAGGTGCTAATCTATACGTCAGTATTGAATCACCCCAGCGAATTATGTCAATGTCCATTTTTCATTGCTTTTTACAATTCCGATGACTCATTCCTCTCCACGTTGGTGGTGCCTACACCTACTTTTGTATTTACTGGTGGGATTCTGCGTGCATTTTTGATTGCCGAGCTGATTATTTGAAGAAGAATGAGGGTCGCTGTGTCCATCCTCTGGTCTGATGACACAGTTATATTACCATCATTTCTTTCTTAATAACATACCGTTGTTTTAATTAAGTACGGTAGTTCATAGTCCCACGGGCTTATCAGGTCATTCGGTATCTCGGATCTTGAATGCTCACCGTACTCGCCACTAGGTTTTGCTGCTTTACCATTATCTGTCCGAACTGACTCGTCGCTGATCGCAGGTGGATCACTAGCCAAGAGCGATAGTTCACGGTGTCATGTTTCATTGATGTCGATGAATTTCAAACTTCCTTTGATCTTAACCAGTCGATAACGGTGGTGACTCTTTGACACAATATCTCCAAAAGCAGAAAGTGCGTGGTATATTTTATGATCGCCAGATACCTTGCCCTGAAATCCGACTACATCCCCAGGAATGGACAATTCATTTCCACAACATATTTTCGCCACTGTGGTGCGTGATGGGTGCCTAATGTTCTCCGCGGAATTGCTGGGCGATAGTTCATATCTAATAAAATCCACAGGGTTCTTGCGCATGCATTAATCAATGACCGTGCTTGTTTGTTTTATCATATGTGATTGAAGGAGCGGAGAAACTTGATATAGGGATCGGGAGTGTTTCCAACCAATAGTTATTGGGATATCGAAATCTCAGTCTCCTGGGCTGTCGCCTCAATCACCGTTACCAAATCACATCATATCTGGTAGTGACATCGATGTTACCCCTACAGTCTCAATGCATGTGCGCACTGAAGCCCAGTTCCAAGTACCCTCTGCACTGTCAAAATTTACCCAAACATGCTGCACGTCTTGTACTGTTTGGTCGCCAAAAAGATAGTTTTGTCATAGATATGTATCCCTACTATATAACACAAGGACACGAAATTCAATATCACGTAAATTTACCCAGCCCGGAGAGATACAGCAAATGCGAGCAACACACGCCCGAAGAAGCCGGAGGCGAGTTCGGCCCAACTTTCCGAGAGAACTAGCAGAAGTATGAAAACATATTTTTCAGGGTACCGTGTGGTTTCCACACGCGTGTTTCGTTTTGTAGTAATGACATTCATTCAAGTTCATGTCCGACCAGACTTGGGAACTAATATCAGTTACAAAAATTTGATAAAATCCAAAAAACCCGAAAACCACTTCAACACAGCTACCACAGATGCTAGAACTTTGCTTTACCGTCCCAAAATCCCACTCAAATCTGATGAACTGACTATTAAAAGTACTCCCAACAAAAGCAATACCAAATCCTCCCTCCTAATTCCCGCAAGGATCAACGCCTCCACTAGTTACACAACTGTTTCGCTTCCCATAAGCACAGCACCGACCAGTGGGGTTGCACTCGAACACCCATGTTTTGTAATCGTCTGGCCACACGGACTTATCCCCAGGGTCCTGAACGTTATAGCTGGGAGGTCCGCAGTTCCAACAGTATTGACCTTGGATGCTAGGGTTGCAGCGACAACCGTTGTATTTGCAATCGCGTTTCTGGAGAGTTTTCCGTTCGAGGAGATTGCGGCGAGCGGGTGAAACTTCCGAAGGCGCCGCAGAGACGTGAACGATGGCGAGCAGCAGTCCCAGGACAGTTACAAAGAGGATTTTGATAGGAGCGCGCATGATTATGATTTGCTGCAGCTGAAGGAAAACGTCTGATTGAGAACGGGAGGTAGATGGGGTCACGGTTTCTAGAGAACAGATAACTATGAGGAGATGTTGCTGCGGCTGGAGAAAGAGTTGATGTGCCAATGCTCAGGTTTCCCCCAGTGGTATTTATGCAGTTCATTCCGGGTACACTAAGGCGAATGAACTCTTGCTGAGCCTTGAATTGTTCTATGAACAAGAAGAATACACCCTTTGATTTGAGAAGATACGCGCATGCGCAGACCCATGCTAGGAAAACGCGTAGTTTTCTGACAAGGCTCCCGGAAATCCATTCCCGACAAATAAGAGAATTTTATATCCTACTGCTATCAGGTATATGGCGGTATCTTCCGTTGATCGAGATTGACCCAACCGCCTGCCCAATTGCTTGGGTAGAGTCACTCAGCCCCGAGATACGGTGACGTGTTTTAAGGAATGGGCGCAATAGTCCATTCCTGGTGCAAGACCAGCGAACCATCCCTGCGGAACGGAAAATGTGTGGCCAGAAAATGCCCACATCATTATATGAGATATTTTGGTTCACTGTAAGAGGGAAGTTTTGTTTGTTTGTTTTAATCATACTCTATTCACTCTATCTAGAGTGCCCAAATTTCCCTCACACTTCGGACGATCCGGCTAGGTGGGGAGATCCCTATCCTTTAGCCTTCTTCCGCTTTTGGATTCCAACGGAAGAAATAGAACAATCGACCCAGGCAAAGAAAACACAAGGCAGAGCATGATACATAAACTCAACCCCCGCTCAGACGGGCGGAAATTCCCCATCTCCTTGGCCGTCGAGAAGTCCATCACTACTTGATCGCATATCTCCATAGAATACAGCTCCGATATCTGCTCATGGTGACATCTTCCCGCATTTCAGCCCGTCATCCGCCCAACCGCCTTGCAGAGTTCCTGCTGCTCGGCCATCCATCGTTTGCAATGAAGAAAGAGGTGTTCCCACGTCTGAGAGACCTTTCCGCATCACCAGCACTGATCGTCGTCCCGCTGCCCGAAGCGTTGGCGATATTTTGCCGTGGGGGCGTGCCTGTACTTCAATCGATAGTATTTGGCAGCCAGTGACTTTTGCTCTTCATCGGGATACGTTTCTAGCCCTGGCTTTCTCGGCTCCACTTCGGTAGCCAAAGTGCTTGCTACACCGCTCCTCCTCCCACTGTGCATTGCCACCGTCTTCTTTTCAGAGATCCTTTCACTAGGTGCCCTCCCCACGACACCCAGAGGTTCTCTATTGCGTGAGTCTGAACTCACTCCCGCGGAAGTTCTCCTGGACTCCAAACAGCAGCGATTCACAACTCGATTAGCTAACTTATGTGGAGGGACTAAATTGAGAGAGTAGTTAAGTCATTAGTATCGTATAAGAACTAATCTCTCTTAGGGCAGCAGTGGAGAAGCAAAAAGTAGCAGGAGTGTATGCCAACCCTGCTCACTATCGTATGCGTCTATAATTCTCCATTAGAAATATTAGTAGCAATAATATATCATTTACCAGAGAGATATCTCTGGGTTTTCGAGAAATAAAATGGGGATCAATATGGAAAGACTCTCTACAACTAGAGACCACTTGCTCAAAGTTTGATGACCCTTGGATGGAAAAGCTTGTCGCACCTAATCCGTTGTACCGTACCTGGCATTGCCTCTATTGTCGAACTTCAGTATCTAAACTACGATGACACGTAGTCATATACCGCATTTACATGCATGCCAAGTGTGCATGCGTACGCACTCATCTGCCCATATTCAGGTAACTTCTATCATCACCACCATCAGCCCAACGAAACGCCACTCGTACGTCCTCACAGATGTCGTAGGTATTCTAAGTATACATGCAACAATCGTGTGAGTTGTCCTAGTCGAGTGATCGACAATGAGCAATCTGCAGTGGTCGTTCCATGTCAACTAAATCCCTGGGTTTTACGACATTGGAAGGCGTGGAAGGGTTGGCGGTGTGGTTGCAGATGGAGGAGTGTGAATAGATAAAAGTCTTGATATATTCGGGAAAGCCTCTGAGCGAAAGTAAGTTCTAGTTGTCGAAAGCAATCGTGCCTCAAACGCGGCCACTGAGACGTGTTTCGCCGACTTGGAATCCTCGGGCTCAGCGCATATTTGGCAGACCAACTGGCACACTGGGGGCGACACTAGTAGTGCGGATGAGGTGACACTGAATGAAGCCTAGTATCATCTCGTCCCTAGCGCACACGTGCTCGGGAAGTCGTGCAAGATTCTTTAACGGTTCTGTCATCCAACGAACCATATCCTAAGGAATGGCTGGCTAAAGTTCTGTCAATGGGATCTGGTATCACCGGTAACAGGGCATAGTTCCCGCTTGTGGGATATACATGATCCTGAAGCAATTCACAGTGGGAGCGGCTGTAGATCTAAAAGGTGGTGGCTGTGCAGTAGAGCAAAGCGTGGGAATTCTCCCCAGTCCACTATTCTAGAGTCTCCGGGCACGAGATGGAATCACCGGGGTTGATGCATAACATTAACTAGATTTTCTTGTACCTACACCCCAGGGTGTAAAGCGCCAACCATAGGCCGTGCACCCGGCAATGTCGGTAACCCTGGAATGAGTTGCCCTTGGGTTAGGGTTAGCATGTAAAGTGCAAATAAAACTACGCGTCATCTTCGATTTAAAATCAATCAATCACTGGTTCATATACGTTCGATACAACATTATTGAAGGGTAGATCGGTTATGCACGTATGTAGGTATGCCGAATCGGTTGATCTCACCTTCCCCTCAAGAAGCCACACTTTTCGCTCCATCACCACCACACCAGCCTTCATTCCGACTCGGGGCCAGACGACCTCAATCGAACGTCCTCTAGGATCACTACTGCCGTGTCCGCCATCATCACCGCCACCATTCTGCTACCACCACCACCCCCACCCCCCCAACCTATCAGAGATCCAATCCCGGATATTCCTCAATATTCCGCCAACCCGGTTCCTCCATCCTGCAGGCGCCTGCCACATCATCGGTACACTTTTACTGCATCTACTGCTCTCGCTATACTTTCTGATGATACTTTCGATACCAGCGTTTCTCAAACCAGGAAGGATCTTATTCGCCGCAAATCACCGAACGAAGGCATCATGAGAAACACCCGAGATCCTTACCCTCCACTTCTCTTTATCACCACATCCTCTTCCCGCCTTAACAACCCTCTCATCGCTGCCACTCCTCTGTAGCTGTCCTCTAGGTTTTCTGTAATGCACGGGCTGGGAAAGAGATAGGAGGCATACTACAAGGTGTGTATGATTCGTGGCACGTATGTCAGTACCCCGGTGCCATGAAACCATATCTCGATAATTCCCAATCCGCATATTTCAAAAGTTGACCTCACCGCTTTATATCTCGCCGTCATTTCAACACATGTTCTACGATACCACACCAGGTCGTAGTGAGGCCACGTGGTACGACGTCCTCACCCGCCAATTCCGCGCGGGAACAGCTTGGGCTATTTTCCCCCCGGTCTTGAGAAAACCCGGACTCTTTGAGTGGAATGTCACGATTTGGTTGGAGTATGTGTAGCCCGAGACGAAAGCATCACCGAACGAGATTCGCTAGTGTTGGTAGAAGCACAGGATAGAGGGATTCAAACACTTTCGATAGGATATAATGTTACATCTGCCGTGTCTTCGGCGTGTCTTCGGCGTGTGTTCCATTCTAGGTTTTTACTACCCCGCTGTCCCGGAAACATTGGTGCATATTGCCTGGAAAGCATACGGACACGCAACCCAGTATTCGGCACTGCATCAGTCACTCCTGTGCATGAGCTGTTGTGCTCAAGCATAAAGTACATCCAGATGTGCTATGTTTGAGATCTACCACCTTCAGGAACCATCTAGTTTTACTTTTCCTCCTCTCCACCGCGTCGCCGAGATTATACGTCATTGTAGATACAGCGGGTAATCTTGTGTGGGATGTACTACCCGAGTATGTTGATCTCCTGTCACAACTCTTCCGCGAGTACAACATTTCCCAACATCAAGGATGTCTGTATATAGCCTGGGGCAGGATCTGTCTGTTGTTTAATCATACTATATTCACTCCCGGAATCTCCGCGTAGGGTGGAAAATATCGACTCATTGTGATTTGCGTAGGGGGATGCGTATTGCAGTCTCCGGCCATCACCACAGATATCCATAGATGATAGAGCTGATGCGGAGTAAAGACAGCTAGATATCATCTGTCGTTGAGTTCGCCAGGGTGCCACCACTATTTACTCTAAAATCTATCCATTACTTCCAGCTTAGTCAACATCAACCGTAGATAGCCTAAGCAGCGTGAGGTCTAGTGGAGACGATTAATATCAGCCGCGGATGGTCTATTGCGGTGGTCATGCCTCCCAAGCCTACAGCCTCCAGTGGCCCAAAGGCTGTGGCAGCCCCAAGCTTCGGCTGTTTAACGCCCAGCGGCACCAACCTTTCTACTAGTTTGGAGAGTTAAACGTGGCTAATTGGTAAGCTCAAGCACACGCTTCACACAGATATGCTCTTAGTGCATCTCTAGTGCCCGCACGTTTGGAGCATATATAGTATCTGTAGTAGCTGAGTACCGATGGGATTTCGCAACCCTTGGTGGGACGTATAGCTGTATAGACTTCCGTAGGGCCCTGCGCAGATTACGATAGACTTTGCGTCGCGCGCGGGTCCGCAGGCAGCTTTTTCATGAGCAGCTTGTAGCCCAGCGATACCGGATTTGCCATTTTCTTATGACCCTAACCCTAATCAAACCTGGTGACAATTCATGATCCACCTCCGAACTAACCATGAAATACATCACAAGTACAACAACCATCATCAATTTTCTCGACCAAGCGTCATCAAAGATATGCACCATGTCCCAATGCCCATCCTCTTCATCTGGAACCCTCCGCAAAATCCTCAAGTCAGCACCCGACGTTCAAGAGCATAATTCTTTTTCTCTCGCTTCAATTCGCTGTTCTTCCGAACGAGATTATATACTTCTTCCGGTGATAGCCTGGCATTGTCGTGGGTGATGTGTGGGAGACTAGCAGAAGGCTGGGTTCCGGAAGAGCGTTCGGAGTCCATGTAGTGCCGGCAATTGAGGGTCTGGAGGAGTTACTTGTTAGCATGTCGTCTGATTCCTTCCTGCAAGAGTAAAACTTACATCCAGTTTGACCGCGAGTAGTTCCTCAGCAAGTTCTTTTCGATTTCCCGCATGTCCCTCTTCCACTGCGTCTGGCAAGACACGAAATATACGATCTGTGGCATGGGTCTGTAGGCCTTGATCGTCATATCAACGCCGTGCTCGTCATCACCAACGTGCGCACCTATACGGGGGCGTATTAGCACATGATCTTTGTAGGGGTCTGGGAAAGTGAAGACCCTCATCGTCAGTGGAGTACTCGAGATAACTGCCGACACTTTCCTGACGTTCTCCCGTGTGATATCCATCGCCGCTGTCATTCTCCTCCCCGAGGTATCATTTCTTCCGACCGTGCTCCCTCGAGCAGCGTTTGTTGCCGTCATGCTTCTGCAGGTGATGTTCATATTCGTCAATCGATTTCATTCCCGTAGACACTGTGATTCCAGGTACCTGTCGAGCATCATCAACACTCAAATCTCCATCCTATCACCATTAACACCAACCATGATCATTGAAGCCATCCTAAAAGTAGCGCTAAACCCATTGTCCATCTCAGTACACCTTCAGAAACTCTCTCATCCAAAACTGGGTGGGAATCCCAACCACCACCATCAACCTCCCCCGGCTCGCTGTCATGATTGGTAGCAATCTCGCACTCGGCCCTGTCATCGTTGGGGTCAATACCGCTTCGTTCAAGATCATCACTGTCCCTACCAATCGAATCAGCACCCCCATCCAACCCTGTAAGCAGCGTGAAAGATCCTCGCCCTCACCCTCGGCCGTCTCGTTTCCGGTATCGTACTCCTCATACTCCTCGTATTCATCGAAGCCTAGATCGTTTCGCTTCGTTCATTCTTACTACCATTGGCATGCTAATTAGCACCCCCCACCAAGTAACTAACAGGAAACACCCCACCTTCATTCCCAACCTCGTAGCCATCTCCATCGATACCGGTATCATCATCGTGACTAAAGCTGCGTTCCTTTCCGCTCGTTGCACCATCGTCTCCACCTGATTAATCCCCACTACGGCGGGTGGGAGGGATGACCATACCCTCGTCATCGGTGGTGTCGTATCTGTCGTATAGGACATTGTTGATGTAGTGTTTGAAGATGAAGGTGGCGGTGGGGTTGAACGGGTGAGAACAAGAAGCGACAGAGCAACAGAGAACGGCCGTAGCAACATTTGTCAGGAAGAAACAGCATTGCTTGGCACCAATAAACCGCGTCCCGTGTGCTGTGCCATTCCCGCAATGTCAACCACCATTCTGCCAACGTACCAGCGAAAGAACCCCTACCCAACAACGTTAGTCGTACCCAACCTTCCACTCAGCGGGATGCAACCGTGAGTTCCGACAAGACAGCTCAACTATCCCGACACCGAAGCGGGTGGCCCCGGAACGTTTCCGCTAAACGTGGCACAGCGCGCATCCATACATCCCATGACCCGCCACGCCGGTGAGCTTAAGAACTTTTTATAATTTGGGAGTCGCAGATCTCGTAGCGCTCAGGGTGCGAGTTGCAGAGCACCCTCCAGCGGCACAAATGACCACTGATCCTGCGAGCAGGTTTCTAAGCCGCACCACTGCCCAATGCACCTGCTACTACTTCGCTAACCCATCAGCCGTCATGAGGTCTTACCCGTGCGTGGAAAACCCCGCCACAGAGCATTGCAGTGGGGGGGAGAGTATACCTGGTTGTGCCATTGTACTTGGGTTTAAATAGAGTTACGAATGGTTCCGGACATATCACAAAGTGCATTTGCACTACCGATGGTTGATTCTCGCAACTTCAGATCCGTTGCCGTGGCTTCAACGCCGCGTATAGGTCTCGTTGGTGATGACAGGTGGTGATTGAAATGGCTTGCAGGTTTTGGCGTAATGGTGAGCTTTCTGTTTTTCGCTCTTGTGCTTGTTGTGGCACTCAGGTGGTGGCTGGCGGTAGTGGATGTTGCGTGTGTGTAGGGTGAATAGGATTGTAATGTTTGGTTTCTCTTGTTGTGTTTGTTACTGCTACCGTTGTTGCTGGATAATTGTTGGTTTTGAGTATCTCGCTTGTTATCTCGAGGATATAATAGCTTTTTCCGGAGGTGTGATATTCCTGCCCGCTGTGTGATATCGTGGGTGGAATCGTCTGGATGATGTGCAGGCCGGTTATTTCGGTGTATTACTTGTGCTATTGGCGGCTCGTCGTTCGACTATTAATACAGTGGTCGCTATTCGATATTGTAGGGTTTGTAACAAAAGGTGCCGGTAGAGGTGGCAGCATATGTGAGTCGATAGTAGAAATATGTTCCATCAATAAGACGTTTCCCACTCCATTGCTTGGGTCGCCTTGAAGCCTTAATACTGGGATCCCGCCACCAGTGAGCCTCGTAACCGTTTCAGAACTGCTGACTACTGTATAAGTTAAAGGATACGAAGTGAGCCACGTACCTGGCCGGCGTCATCGCTTCGGCAGGGAGTTCGAGGCTGGAACAGTCTTTATTCCAGAACTTGGTAATGAGACTTGCGTGCCAGTCCCTATCTATGATGTAACGTCGCTATGGCTCCTGATTCCGCACAGTTGGCTTTGCAACAAGTGCTGTCCGAGTCTTTATACTCCGCCTCACTACGAATCCGCTAACTCTGGTTGTGCTGCCCACGACCCCACGGGGGGCATTGATGAGAGAAGTAGCGTTTACTCCCTCGCCTGTAAGCTTAGACTACAGACAATAGCGATTCACAGTAAGACTGGCAAACGCATGCACCCGCAAACTAAAGGAGCTGCACGAAGACCCCTCTCCCGGGGCACCGATATGCAGAGCAGTCGAGAAAGGGCATGAGCATGGCCGGACAGCCGAAGGCATGAGCTGGCCGGCCCCAGGCGAAGAACCAGTGGTTCAGACCATTATACTGTATGACGATGTCACAGCCTAGAGATACGCGCAGTGCTAGAAAGAGAGCAAGAAGCCAAAGTTGGAGTGGGGGTCTGGATATGGTGGACAGATGGATCGCGCTCTGACGACAGCCGAGTGGGAGCCGCAGCGGTGTGCAATCACCGAAAGGAATGGAAGACCCGCTGCAGTTATCTAGGTACTAGATGTATGGAGGTCTTTGATGCTGAATTGTTGGCGATCGGACTCAGGCTCGATGAGATGATTGAGAAGAAAGAACCACTGCAAGGCAATGGAGTGAAGACGGTGGCGATCTTTAGCGACTCACAACTCGCCATTCGATGGATTGCACATCTGGAGCCGGACCCTGGAAAGCGATTGGCAAGACAGATCAATCGAAGGGCGTGGGCCCTCGTTGCCCACGGTATCACAATAGAGATTCATTGGGTCCCTGGGCACTCCGGTATTTCTGGTAATGAAGAAGCAGACTACCACACAAACTTAAGCCAAGATGCCAACGGAAGCACAGCAATTGAGCGGCAATACACCTTGGCTTCGAATAGAGCTCCATGGATCTCCAAGGGAAGATTAGCAGCCATGGCACAGTGGGAGGCCGACAAATGCAGTAAGCACTTCCACAACAGACTGAAGGGCAAGGCAGGCAGTAACAGAACCATCCCAATGGCAAGTGCAAAGTGATTGGCAACAATATTCTACTGACTAAAATGTGGGCATGCGTCAAATGGAGCCTACCGAAAACTGTTCAGACACCGGAAGGACGACAAGTGCTGATAGTTCTGATGGGCGGTGGCCCTGACATGGGAGTATCTTCTCCAGGACTGAAGTCGGTGGCCATGCCAGTAGCGGGAGCGCTGAAAAGAGGTGGGGAACGCAACGGGCTGGAAAGCGGGCAGGTGTCGGAAGGTGCTACAGACAGCAGGAACTGCATGCAGACACTTCACTAAACTGGTAGGGCAATGTAGCCTCTTCTCGCAATCAATCAAGAATGCACCAGGCCAGGATAAACTATCCTTCAGAGCCATACGCCTACCCTGGGAGTGGGATAAAGAAAAATAATGCGGGTAACGAAACACGCTAGCCACACGGGGATACATTCAGTCGCATGGAAGCGAGTCAGTAGGGTCGTATTCCGGAATCCTGGCAGAGATGACTCCACGAAACTAATGGCATCTCGTACCATATCCCTAGGGTTATCTTGATAAGATGTGACAGAAAGGGTTATGCTGCATAATATGGCTCTCCTCCGTGGTCACTTTGCATAAAAACTCAAAACTCTAAATACACCCTGGGCACCTCAGACAGATCATGTATCACTAACGCCCCAACGCCTGAACAAACCTGGGTATCATTGCTCACACTAAATTCTCCGTCACTACGCTTCTAGCTCGTCAAGCTTGATACGCTTTCGGCTTCCCTTCACATCCTCATCTTCCGTTACGTCCCCATCATCATAATCATCGTCATCATCGTCATCATCGTCATCACCATCATTATCTTGGTCTTTGTTAACGGGAACCATGTCACCATCTCCAACTCCGTGTTGAAACAATGTGCAAACACATCGGCCACATCGAGGAACGATTTGCGGGGCCGCGCATAGTCAAGCGCTAACACGAGAAGTAAAGGCTCCCACTGCCCTCTCATCAATTCTACTCGGTTGTCGATCCACAAAGCGCCAAAACTTTAAGCACGCGGTCAACGGACTGACCCGTCGTCAGCAACGATATCTCTCTCCAGTAACTTATATAAACCCTCCTTGCTCTCTGTTTCATCGCCCTCAGTCGGCATGTCCTTACCCATCCCAACGTCTTTAAGATGAATCTCTTGCAACATCTTGCGAACTGTATAGGTACCATGGGTCCACAACAACTCGTTGACATCCTTTTGATATCCCTCCCTTTGTACCTTCCTATCCTCGTCAATCTTGACGAGTACCACCAATTGCCCAGAGTGCGGTCACTTCGTGAGTCACTTTTTCACATCCTCAACAGGCTCTTCTTAGCCTTCCGAGCTTCTACCACTAATGAGTGCTTGACGGAGCCTCTAACATTGTAGTTGATAGACGCATCCGGGATGTTGTCCCAGGCTGCAGGCTTGTTGTGTGAAACAGGACGAAAGCTCGTACGCGGCATCTTCAACGCTTGTGCCCCAGCGTCAACAAGATCCTGCGCGTTGGAAACAAACCACCGCCCTTCTAGCATGTCGCTATACCTGTGTGCAATGAAACTCTTGACTGAGATGCGGACGGGACGGACCATGCCATGGATCCGAAGGAGGCGGAGGGCTGACTGACTGGAAGGTGTAACTGCGACGCGCCTCGCGGATAAGTTCGAGGAGTTTGGAGGAATTTGGAGGGAGTTGGGGAATGTAGTCCTCATTGGAGAGGCGCGGGGTGCTGAGAAAGACGGCGACTCGGTCGACTTGGTAAGGAGAGCTGGCGGACGGCGGCACGGTGGTTTGCGGGAGAGCGAGAAGATAAACGTGGTGTCGCCGCCGGCACGGTCACGAAGGAGAGGGTATGATGGCAAGGGAGTTTGATGATCTTGGCAGGGTGGAAAGAAGCGTGGTGGCGTAATTGTCATTGTAAGGCGGTAGTGATGTACGCACGTACGAGAGAGGGGAAGATGATGTATTCTCAGGTTTTCGAATACTAAATCTACCCATCGCGCTAATCCTCATCCGGCTATCTAATCCATCATTCTCATGGTTCCATTATCAAAATGACAACCCCACTGGCAATTTCACGTTAACTTACAAGTGAATTCTGATTCATGAATATATAAGATGGAAAGTGACTGAGTGGGTGCACTCTATTTGGATGCCTGGTGTTGGCCCGAGTATCTCTATTATTCATTGACCGAGTCAGACCGACTGACCATCCCAACTCCCTCCGTCTGCTCTATGCCGTACAGTCCGTACAATTTGGGCCTATCTAAAGTTTGCAGCTTCAGTGGAATCCATGGACGAAAAGGGTCGTTTCAATGAAATCTATTTGTTGGTGAGGTATCTTTGGAGCTACACCCAGTTGCAGCTGTGGAACAGAACTGGGAACGCGATGAAAGGTACTACACACTTCTAAGAGCGTGGAACACCGCTACATGTCTTCAACATAGTTAAATGTTAGGAACGCCGCAAATTTAAGGGTCTATAGTGTTGGAAATGGTAGCGGGCGCTGTGAGAAAGTCTAAAAGCGATATCGTTCTCTCTACTCTAGCGGTCTCTCTATATACAGAATGACAAGGCCACATTGGTCGCTCCGCCATCGGGCGGACTCGAGCGCGGGGTTGAGCGGATTTCCAATATATAGAAATCAGCGGAAGGCGGTTGGAAGCACAAATCAGAGCTCAGATAAATACAACATAACATATTTACCTAGAAGTGGACAAGCCCTAAATCTCCTCAAACCTAGTCGCGATCTTGGGCTAGTTTTCCCTCGCAGATTTTCAGATACTGTGTTCGTTCACAGGTGCTGTACCGGTCACTGGGTCGGACAGTAGTTCTGCTGAAACGGTTTTTGAATCCATGAACGGTCGAAACAGGCTCACATCTGCAATAGAATCATTTCGAGACGCGGCTTCCGGACGGCTGACGTCCCAAACTCTGTAATACGGCTAGTACTCACACCATTTCACTAAAACGAAAACATCTCCCACTGCGGCTGCTCCCCCCTTTCCCTCGCCGGAATAACATCCTCCAGCAGGGTATGTAACGTCCCCATCGCCTCCATCCAAAAGCACCTCTCATCGATCTTCCAATACCCCCTTGTAACTGCAGAATCAAAGTCCACCCATCGCACGCGGCCTTCACCATCAATCACAATATTCCTCGGCCAATGATCTACATGCAGTACTCCTGCCTTGTGAATCTCCCATAACGCCTGCACTGCGCGAAAGGCAAGTTGGGGCGTAAGACGACTGGGATCCTCAGCGATGGAGGCCGCATTGGGGATGTACTCTAGTACAAGGCCGCACAGGGGACGGTCGGTGTGGAAGATGTGGAGGTTCTTGAAGAGCTGGTACTCAGCACTGCTGCAGTTGCGGAAGAGCTGGTCGGGGGTGCGGATCTTGAGGATTCCGTAACAGTAGGGTACTGCCGGCCGGGGTGCCACTGAGGAAGGCGGCACAGAGATACGATGATGGACGAGGGCGGCGTAGGCACGGTATTCATGTGTCAATGCGTCGCGGTGTCCGGGGGTAGTAGGCGCGTACTGACAAGTTAGCCATCGCGACTACGGAGGATGGGGGGTCGACATACTATCTTGATAACGCGCTGCTCACCCGCAACAGATGCGAGCACCACCACGCTCAAAGGACCCTCATGCAGCACGCGCTGAAAGCAGCAGCAACGTAAGCGAGTCAGGACGGGCAATCGCGGTGGAGGTATGGGGTGCTTGAGAACGGATCGGGCAGGTACGGACGGCGGCGATGAGTGTGAAGGGTTACTGCGGGCAGGTGAGTTGGAAAGGGCGCGCTTTCTGGCGCGTGGTAGCTGGTCGGTGGTTGTAAGTGCAGGACTTGTGGTGGACAGTGCTCGGTCGCGTTGAGAGAGTGCCGTGTGTGGGTAAGTTGTACTTGGCCGCGTACTCATGGCGACGGTGTTTGGATGGTGTAGCTCAGGTTGCAATGTGCGGACTTAGGGGTGGCTGACTCTGTCTGCGGAATGGCACAGATGAAAGGGATATCATCCATCAAATCTCTCGATCTAATCTCTGGTCAACGTGGCGGTGCTCATTGTGGCTGAAACATTACTGTGGCTATTCACAGTGGCTAGTGGCGTTTTCTTGGCACAGCTACCTGCAGCTATCAACAACTACCCCTCCCCAACCCTTCATCATGCATCATCGTAATGTGACATACCTCCTTCTCTCACTTTTCCATCTATATATCCTTCTGACCGCCACCTCAACTTCTCCGCAACCGGTCACATGGCAACCCCGCTCGCGGCATCAGTTACTCTCTTCGATTACCTCTCGAACTACCGTCCCGATGCTTCCGATATCAGCCCGTTATGCACACCATCCCCAAACACACGCAACGACTCTAAATACGCTGCCGACGACATCCCTTCTCCTGTCGCCCAAGGAATCCCAGAATTTACCTATGAGGAACTCATTCATCGGTACGGACATATGCTTCACAACACCGTTGTTGACAAAGTCATTCGTCTCCCCACAGAAGGGTGTAGAACACAAGAAGCTGTATAGCGAGATGGGTGTATCCCATTTTGCTGCTCGCTCCGTGATCCTGCAGGCGAACAGGGCATTAGAAGTGATGAGTACTGCTCTTCAGGGTCGGTCGTTGATGGTGGACAATGAAGGCCGTGCTGTTGGTGCGGATGCAGACCGTGTGGGGCTACTTGGACCCGCACGGGAGCTCAGACTGGTCGGGGATATCAAGCCATCATGGAAATGGCAGTCGGCCTGGCGGCATGCACCACTGCACAGTGCATATGACACCAGTATTGGCAGGTTCTTTCACAGTTAAGTTGCCCAAAACCAACTTCCTCCTCCTTCCCTCCCGGTTTATATTGGATGCTGAAGTGCCGCCCAGGTGCATTACTACATGAACATGTCAGGCGTACGCTACGGCTACATCCTGACAGATCGCGAATTCTTGGTGGTGATGAGGCAAGGAAGAACATTTGCAGACATCGTCGTGTCTGAAGTTGTCAATTGGGAAGGTGCATGCGGATTGAATATTGCGCTGGCGATATGGTATCTCTATATGCTTGCTACTGATAGTCCATGGGAAGCACCAACCCTTGAGCGGCCAGTTCCTGAGGAGGAGGATTTTGCCGATACCGAGATGTATGAGGGAGATTGTGACGATGATGGAGATAACAGCGAGGATGGAAACTTTCACCTGATGGCGGCAATCGATAACTACACAAGCTCAAATATTAGAATTCACTTTCCCGGTCATAAACACCACACTAAAAAAATGGAAGCCGAGGTCCTTCTAGCCTTTGCAATCACTTCGGTAGCAAGTTTGTATTGAACTGATGACATCACATGGTTCATACCAGCGTGTGAAGATTGTGTGCCGTGCAGCTTTGACTCGGTGATAGTGAGATGCATGGAGTTTATGGAACTGAGATAGATGAGCTCCCGATTTAGAAGCTTATAGTCATATGCTGCGGGCACTATCGCTAAGATGATAATAAATTATGGTCCGGTTTCGTGAAGGCGCTGGTTATTAGACGGGCTCCCAGTTGCCTCCCAAATGTTCCGCCTAGGGCCTGATTCGATAACCTGTATCACCCTATGAGTATGGGTAGTCGGCATTAAGTGGTGGGAGGTGGCTTAAAAACTCAACGTGATGTAGTTCGGGCTAAAATTGCAGAGCAATAGGGTGGTTTCAACGTTAAAAGTAGAGATAGAGAAGCTAGATCGTGTCTATCCAAAGGGCTATAAAAGCTGTATATATACGGTAGTCCATGTACGAATGAGTGCGTACGGATCTATTGATAGAAACAGCTGAATACTATCAGCCCAAATACGAGGCATCATCTCTAGCCATACGAAAGCAGAGACTCATGTGTGCTACATTCTGTTGCTATAGTACTTAGAGGAGAACCGTGTGTATATTCTATGACATGGTGAAGAGAAGCCGAGAAGGAGAAAGACTCGATTTATATTCAGAGAATTATGAGAGAAAACTTTGATGTTTCGCCACTCACCACAGGATATGTAACACATTCAGATTGGGTTGAAACGAGTGATGGTTCATGTCTGCTTATCAATCGCATACACGCCCTATTTCTCTAACAGTGGTCAGAATAAGACGACACTACATATTTCATCCCCGCTATTCGAATTACAATTATCTCCCCAGCAATTGACTCAATGCAATCGGTTGCAACCATATCCCTAGCTTTTGACTTAATATAGTATTTCCAATCATAAACGGTGGCAATCTCTACATCTATTGTGGGAGTTAGCTGCCCCATACAGTACAAACGATTATGGGCCTACTTCATTCCTTAAAACTCAAAAAAAATCCATCTTACCATGCTTGCATCTCTGAGATGAAACTTGTGAAATTACATAGGATTTCTGCACAGATGATCACGGCGGCCCCCATCTCCCAACACCACCTCTATTTCGCTTCACCATATTTTCTCGTACTCACATCCTCTCCACATATATATACCATATCAGTTGTGGTTGTCCTCAGAGGGGAATCTAAAATCGACGTTGAAACCCCCCCCATCCAGTGACACGTTTCCACCACCTGCCTTCCGCCCACAGGTGCTAGCACCCCCTCCGACAATTCGAGTCTGAAGCCGACGCTCCCCTACCTTCCCCTAACCTGATTACACTAGGCATCCTAATAGTCCGTCCCGTCCGTTCCGGGACAGGACGACTACTTTCAGAGCTCCACAATTGAGTACTGGACGGATCAGGGCACTCCACGACATGACTGCTGGACTGCGGGGACCTGCTGTCTACTAACTGGCGCCCACAGATACTGGGGCTGAATATTTGTTCCGGGATTTGACTGCTTTACCCATGCGAGGTAGATTTTTTTGTCCCGGAACTCTCACTCACCAGCCAGATATACAATATCCGACCCATGTGAAGAGTATGGTCATCTATACCGGGCCCTGTTCCTGGAGTTTTTTCCCCGGGACGGACTTGTCCACCGAAACTAATGATCCGGACAGGACGACGATGTCGGCCCCAAATGACAGTAGTCTCCCCGGACCTTTGGGAATCGTGGAGTACACTCCACAGTAGCACTTCAAGAGTACTTCATGTGAGTACCCTCACCCATGCGGTGGGCAGCTCGGACGCAGCGTCCTCCCTCTCGAACTTCCAGATGCAGCTCAGCGTACTCTCCACCGATGTGTATCTCGACAACATCCTACCTTCGCCATACAAGAGTGAAAAAAAAAGATATATATATATATATTTTACAGTTTAAGACGGTTAGGGAGAACCACGGGATTGTAACTGGAAAGTTTTCAATGTCGGCCATCCCAACCCGCGATGGTATTTGAGATGCGAAAATCTCAAAATCCCGGATCGTTTTGGACGGGATGCCGTGTCATTTCGTGTCCAATCAACAACAACGTCCACTGCGGGGAAGGTTGCCGAGAAAATCATCGCAGAACTGCTATCTGAAGAGGCTGATTAAAGGGGCTACTGAGCGACAGCCAGTTCGGGAGCAGGAAGAGGAGGTCATCTATCGACACAGTGGCGGTCATGGTCGACAGGGCGCTTGCAGCGTGGGGGGAAGGCAACATCACAGGCATACTCCTGATGGACATTGAAGCGGCCTTTCCAAGTGTTGCGAGGGGGAGGCTGATACATGAAATGGAGAGCAAGGGGATTGATAGCGATCTCATACAGTAGAGGGCGAGCTGTCTCTGAGATAGAACGGTAGAACTGATGATCGAGTGCAATGTCATGCAGAGACACTCGCTGCAAGGAGGAGTCTCACAGCGCTCCCCCATGTATCCAATCCTATTGCAATCTACACATCAGAGCTGATAAAGTGGGTCAAAGAGAGGGTTTTGGGAGTTGAAGGCCTCTCCTTTGTGCATGATGTCGGATGGGTAACGACTGGTGGCGATGTGAGCCAGTTCGTAAATACAGTGCAAGCCAGCGTAAGAGCAAGTATCGACAAGGCGGACAAGTATAGGCTAGCTTTTGACTACAATAACCGACGAGGCACTATTTATGCACAGACAAGGCCACCAAAGCATCTCTGGCTGAAGCTAACTGCAAAGACTACAGTGGGTGATGACTTTGTCAAGTTTAACAAAGAAGGAACTAGGTGGCTGCGAGTTAGGATAGACGCCCACCTGACATTTAAAGAGCATCATAATCGCTGCATGAAGGCTAGAGCTGCAAAACCATGCTTTGGGGCTCTCACAAAACTTATGGAGTCGTACAAGCGTGTGTGAGAGCCATCCAGAGAGCCTGAGTCCAGGCAGTAGCATTGTACAGGAGTGACCTCTTGTGGAATCCGACAAAGTGGGACAGCGAGACTACCTCCAGCTCCTCTTAAACCATCAAGCTTGGTCCATGGTGGGTGCGCTACCGACTACTCCAAAGGTTACACTGATGAGAGATTCAGAAGACCATACACGGCAAAGCGGAGTATCACAACCAGAGCCTACTGCCAAGCACCACTGCCGCGGCTAGGCTGCTTGCTCTGTATTCTGTATGGGGTTGGTGGCGGCGATGGGAGCATTAACCCGCCCGCTGCATACCCGGAAACCTTCAGTCAATGGGACCTGCAAGCCTCTAACCTAACGGCCGAGAGTGTTACTTTTAGGTGATTGAGATCTTTGACTTGTTGACTTGTTTATCTCTATCCTGCAGAAGGCCCGTATATATACAGTAGTCTCGTGTATAGTGCCGAGCCTCGTTCCGCCGAGGCCTCGACCGAGTCCCATCAGCCCGTATTCTACCATCAGCTCGTACTCTACCATCAGCTCGTATTGATCTCATGGAGGCTGAGGCTGATGCTCTAAGAATGAATTCAACAAAGAGCCTTCGGCTTTAGTCCACCAGCTCTGGAGGCCAAGGAATCAGCCGGGAAAAATTCCTAGTCAACAGTACGTTATCCTAGCGACGCACATCATGCATCTCTCCTTCTCTTTTCTCTACCTATCTTAGCCTATTGACACGGTTCTCCTCTTCCATATCGTAAGACAATATGCACCTAGAAAAATACAGAATGACTAGAAGAGTTAACAGTGGTAACTACACACGCATCCAACTCGAATTTGATAGTGCATGGTACATTTTTCCGTGACATAGGCGGTTTTTGCAATGCAGCTAGTGATGACTACGAAATTGTTATTACATCACCGAGATATTCTTTGTGAGAAGTACTAGATTTACTGTTTCATCTGTCTTGTTCAAAAATACTCTAGTTAACTGCTTCCTCTATTTGGGCCTTACCAAGGCAATCAGTTCACTGTTGGGGAGATAATTCCGTGTTTCACTTCCGACATAGCTTAGGGTTGGGGACATGTAATATATCCGGTAAAAAAGTCCCTCGAACTGTCGGGATAGGCTTCCCATTCACCGAGTGTTCCTAAGCGACCGTGCTTGGCCGCCACCGAAGTAAGTCCCAAGATTGAGATTGGGCCTGTGGGGACGGATTTGAGTGCGGTCATCACGTGGGCTGGTTTAGGGTTGAGCGTGGCGGAGCCGCATGCACTTTAGTTCTTGTGTACGTGTCAATTAGACTTAGCGAGAGTCAGTGAGTTTAGGTCAATAGAGAGATTCAGGACACCGGACACCGTACAACAGGTTATGAGCCCGGGCACTTCGCTGATTTGACGAACTCGACTCGAATTGCGGCATCATCGACACGGTCTCGGAGGAGTACAGACAGACTCGACGCGTGTACGGACGACAAGATGGCCGAATCGACAGCGATCACGATTAAGAAGTTTGATGGTACGGACTACAAGAGCTGGAGTTTGGAAATTGAAATACTCTTGGAGCAGAAGCAGGTTCTCGGCATTGTCGACGGTACAGAGGAAGCACCGGATGCGAAGGACGGGACAGAGTTTAAAGCAGGGAAGAGGAAGCACGGAATCGCGCGGTCGACCATTCTCCTCGCGATGGAGAGGTCATTGCAGCAGCAGTATGGCGTTCAGAAAGACGCGAAGGCGCTGTGGGATCAGCTGAAGGAGGACTACAAGTCAAAGGTGAAGCTCAATGTGTGGGCTTTGCGTGACGAGATGTCAGTGGTGAAGTTGAGCAATTGCGAGAATGTACAGGAGTACGCATCGAAGATCCAGGGGTATGTGAATGACTTCAACCTCTGTGCGGAGAGTTCGACCGGTACGATGCCAAAGAGCGAGCACAGCTACTAC
>Ga0307515_10003792_pt1 | contig 31649 bp, 28 predicted proteins | sample 17_EM_MG_FD_194513 | JGI IMG/M metagenome (GOLD analysis project Ga0307515, IMG submission 194513) | Populus trichocarpa ectomycorrhiza microbial communities from riparian zone in the Pacific Northwest, United States - 17_EM | ecosystem: Host-associated > Plants > Roots > Unclassified | place...
ATGAATGGACAAGGAAGTGGTCAGGTCCAAGTTGTGTTGTTGTGGACTTAGTGTTTTTCTGGCTCACTCATCAGCCCGACCTCACACAGTGGCTGGAGGCAATGCACAGGGCAGAAAGAAACATGTACCATGGGCACTCAAAATTCAGTCTGCAGCCTCAGTGGGTAGATCCCAATTTACTATATATATTTAAAATTACTCACCAGTTCAGGGCACTGGTGATCGAACAGGTCCCTGACCTGGTGATACTCACCGGGCATCTGACATGATACCCACCAGGGAAATTCTGTTTTTCATTATGTTCTCATACAGAAAATACTTTATTATCAATTCACTACAACTTGTATGACATCAAGGAATACTATTATATATTTTCAATTGTTCACCGGTGCCCTGAACCGGTGATACTCACGGGTCCCTGACTCGGTGATACTCACCAGGTGTCTGACCCGATACCCACCAGGTCCCATACCTGGCGCACCCGGTGCCCGGGTCTGGGACCTGGCATTTGTAACCATAGAGATACCCACTCAAGGCACACCGCCAGCACCATGCACTGCAAATACGACTGCGACTATGACCTGTGAGCGACCGACCGCTGTCATATCATGGCATCCTTACGTTCTTCATCATACAGTCACAACAATTCTATATTACCACGAATACATCCACTCGCTGTTCTTAGTGGACAGAAGTATAGGGATGAAATAAAAGCCGACGCTACGCGATGTGATACATACAGGACGTGCGGATGATGCCAATGATGTTTGCCCTGAGGAGGAAAACTTGACGATTTTCGAGGTCAACATCGCAGCGAGGACTGTGGAAGCTCAGGTCCCGACTGATTTTAATTTCGGTAGACCATTGTGCGGTTCACGAGAGTGTGCGCAGCGAGTATGCTCCAAGAATTCTGTCTTACTGTAGATATCATAATAGAATTTTTTATGATGGTTTCAGGTTATTTTGAGCAATCTGTGATTTTACGACCCATCGCGGCGAGCTTTGCAAACGTCGCTGCAGGTGGATCGGAGACAAAGCACTGAAGTGTCAACGACCGATTCCTGCGATGCGATACCTGTGATGGCGCCTTGATCATCTAATACGACCATCTGAATCTCGTTTTGTATCTGCCGCTGAGCCAGTAATGGGCCCACCACATTCTCACTGACAGCGCGCGACGACGACAAGGCCATGCTCGCAGTCGTTTGCCCAAGTGCCTTATATGTTTGGGTCATAAATCAACGTTATATACTTCGCAAGTCGCGTTGGTTCTGCCAAGGTACTGGCTATTCTCTCCGGCTCGTTCTGCAGACACAATTACAGGGTGAAAGCTAAAATAGTCGCGCTTCATCTCTAGTGCATTGTGCATTATCGGAAACCCACAAAAAGTAATCTAGTCTTCAGAACATCGAGACCACCTCCAGCAGCACCCGGAGAGACGAAGCTGGACCCTGTGAAGCCGCTATCTCCGTTCAATATCTCACGCCTCTACAACATCTACTGATACCCTCTGTACCCTCCTCTTCTCTTACCCACTGTAGTAGTCGCCTTTCCAGCAAGTTCCCCTCTTCTCCGTCCTCAAGCGGTCCTCCCTCGCCTAGGCGCTGAGCAGATAAACTCTCTAGATTGGGTGCGTGTTATCCTTTCCCTCTTTCCACCGTCAGACTAGCTTGTATTCGCAGTTCGCTCTCGATCCTGTTCCGACCTCATGATACACCATACATTCGCCTCTTCTCATTTCATCTCTCAACCATACACAGGTTCTAGACCAGCGTACTCCGACACGGCATTTTGCAGTTTCTTCAATATCCCCTCGTTCCCCGCTTCCGTGTAGTTGGCTGTTTTACCCCCCAGTTGGGGGCGACCTGCTCGGACTTCTTCCAGGGCTTGGATGCCTCTGGATCGTCGTCAGCGTCAGGGGCAGAGGCAGCAACCTCAGAACCGTCCTCGAGGATTTCGTGCTGATAACGTGAATGGGATCGTTCGGTGCGAGGTAGGCCTTAACCTTAAGAGCCCAGGCGGGATAGTTGTCCAGGATCGGGACATGGGTGTACGCAGAGCACGGTTGGTCGGACATGATGATCAAGACGAGAAAGTGTTAAAAGTCGTTTCTTATTGTATCATGTACTGGTACATGTGTCTGCTTGATGCTAGTCATCATTGCCTGGTGTTTAATAAAGACTGCCGTTTGTCGCCGTCCACTTCGCAGTCTTCGTCGTGGTTCCTGCTGCTCGCATACATCGCACCTGTCGTTGGAATACATCGCACCCGTCGCCTCGCCTACTTGTCGCTCGCATACATCGCACTCGCCGTTCGGATACATCGCACGATTCTACTTTTAATAGAAAGTAAGGAGGGGAGGCAGGCGGTACGACGGGTACGATGGGCTCGACGAGAGGGAATCAGATATCAATCAGTACGGCAGCTCCTTAGCAGCCAAGGCCAGGCTCATGACCTGTAGGAGCTAGACCGACGAGGTGTGGGAAAGAACCGCGCATATAGGTAGAGATACCTAGAGTGACGAGGGTGAGAGGAAAGAGGCGTGAGGGATCTCCTGGCCTGAAGTCGCTCTGTGTATACAAAAGATGAAACTACCAAACAAATAGACGTCACAGGAAACAAGAAAGGGGAAACGCGCCATAGGAAACAGGAAAGGGGAAACCACCCTCAACAGTAGTACATAATATAACCTCCGAACAGTTGCACACACTGCTTCGACGCGCTCGTCGCTCGTCACCACAAATCTCGTCCATGCACCGAGCGCTCACCGCTCTTCGCCAACACGCCAATCACCGCTAGATAACTAGCCCACTACGCCACTGCGCAAAAAAAGACCATTCTCCTACTCACTAGCCGACGATAATCCCCTCGATAACGGCCCTACTGTACTTGCTCACTCTTACTCTCATGCACGATGATCCTGTCCCCGACCCCGTCCTTCCCGACATTTCTGGACCTTGTGCCCTCATCTCAAAGTAAATTATGGTATGGGACCGGAAAATAATATATTCTCCGTCGTCGGATTCGGAACATATCTCATCAGGAGAATCCAATAAGTCCATGGCAGAACAGAAAGAAAACCCATTCACCTCATCAGCCCTCATCTCTTCCGCACCCACACAGCCCCATGCACCCTCATTGTTGAGTATTGTGTTTCCTGTTTGTGTTTACCTGTATGACTTCCCCCCGTCCGCCTGTTCTGTCACGTCGCGACCCTCCATGGACGGGACGGATATATAGAAGAGCGCCGAAAGGTTCTGCAAGCGCTAGCACCTTCTCCGGTGGGTACGGCAACCATCCAAATTTCCCAGGCACGGAAGAAGGCGGGCAGAGACGGCGAAATGATCCCCCAATCACACAAGGGAAGACCTGGTGAACATTATAGCGCGGATAAATAGTTCATACAGTTTGTATCATAAATATGTGATCAGGACTGTTCGTTGGGCTCTTCTGCAGGTCTCGTCCCCTCTGCTTCGTTCCCTGAAGGGAGCTGCACTCGAGGTCCTCGTATCGTTCACTCGCTTCCTTGCGCAGACACGACTACTCCTCTGTAAGCCTCTCAAATGTTTATAGGAAAGGACCCAGAGTTCGACTATGACAATTAATGCTGGGTGTTTTTCCTTGCTGCAGTCGAGGTGATCATGTCGATGTCACCCACACTCATTTCTACTCTTGCACTCCTTTTTGTCTCGTTCGCACACAATGCCAATGCCGGCTGGCATATGGAGATGAGTCTTCTGCTCACTGCTCGAATGGATCCCCTCGTCTCCCCTAATGGCACCGCATCAGTGAGTTCCATCCAAATCTTTCGTTACGCCACCACTGACCGTGACGGTTTCTTGCTATTACTAGCATGTTCATAATGTGGTGGGCGGCAGTGAATTTACTTCTACCTACAATTACGATGCGCTCCGCCAAAGCAATTGTACGACCGTCAATATCCCGGAAGACAAGTCCAACTACTGGGCCCCAGCTGTCTACTACAAGCACAAGGAAAACGGCACATTGGAGCTCGTACCTTCAGACTACGGCGTCTACTACTTGCATCGCGGCACCGAAACAAAAAAACATCAATTCCCCGCAGGCCTCAGGATGATCGCCGGCTCAGCCACCAGAGGCTCGATGGGCGATACTGCCGCGGACAAGGCCATCAGGTTCCAATGCCGAAACATCAACGACCCGCCCAAGGAAGAGTCGTACGCTTTCCCAAAGCGGAGTTGCCCCGGTGGTATTTTCCAGGTTATCTTCTTCCCCTCGTGCTGGAATGGTAAGGACGTCACGAGCGCCAACCACCAGGACCATGTCTCGTACCCTATCGGTACGCCTGACGGAGGCACCTGCCCGACTACCCATCCCATTCGGTTTATAACGATCAAGTTGGAGCAGGTTGTTCGTACCCAGCTCTTTGAATATTACGACGGCGCCTTTGTCCTATCCACTGGTGACTACGAAGGGTACTCGAGCCATGCTGACTTCGCGAATGGCTGGGATGCTTCCGAGAACTCGCTTCTCCAACGAGCAATCGACAACTGCACGGACCCCCGGGATGATATAAAAAAGTGCCCACTCCTCCTTTCGACCATAAATACCGACCACGGTCTTTGCCGCCCTGAGAGTAAGATGCCTATTGAGGACGTCGGTATTTACGGCGGTCTCAAGATGCTGCCCGGCGACAACGCACTTTGGGGCGGTAATGTCACGAAAGTGCGCACCGGGGTTTCTAACAATCCTCCATATGGGTCGCCTTACACTACTCTTCCCTCGAACTGGGCGTACCACGGGTGCATGAACGGAGGTGCGTCGTCTGCGATCTTGACTCTTATAATTTATGTTCAGTTCATGGGTTTGTAGGGCCTCTTGGTGACGTGAAGTTGGTTGGCGATAAACTGGTTGATCCTTACATGTATCCGGGACTTTGTGTCGAATATTGCGATAAGAAAGGTGTGTGGGCGCGTCAAGGATTACAAAGATAAAACTGACCGTGTCTCCTAGGTTTCAGTTTAGCCGGTGTGGAAGCTGGCGAGTGTTCCGGGTTCTTCTAATAAGATTCAGCCTGACCAATCTCTAGGCACGGATTGCTACTGCTCCAATCAGTTCACCAAAGGTGATATCAACAAAAACCTTATCCATGAAAAGGCGTGTAGTACGACTTGCCCAGGGAGCCGTAGGTTATTATATTTGTCAATTTGCACGCCCCCCTGACATGTGATCGAAGGGTACGAATTCTGCGGGTTCAAGTACAATATCAGCCTCTACAAGAAGACGGGTAATTCCACGAGCCCAGCGACCAATGGCCCAATCTACCCACCTGCTGGTTCCAAGTTCACCAAGGTGTTCACTGCTGATCCAGTGCAGTCATGATGACGTACGCGGCACGAGAATTCTATCCATCTTTTCTTTTTTTCACATGTTTGTTATGTGGCTCAGGGTCCGTTCGCGATTTCTTTCTTTTGTCACATAGAATTTCCTTGGATATATCATATATTTAAGGTCTTGATTCCATTTATTTATATAATTGTGTGTGAGTGTGCCACGGGCCCCAACAAGTTAGTTGTCTGTCTGGTCGCACCGCATCTCAAAGGTAAAAAGGATGCACAAGAATGAGTAAGTGAATATTTAAGTTTAAATGGTCGGTGTTATATAGTATTCACCTGATGTCATTGGGCTCTGATCACCGCAAGCTGCAGCGTGCAGGCACTCGACTGTCGAGGATCGATGAGAAGTGTGCCACCACCTTGATCAGCTCAGTTAAATGGGTATGAGTACATCTATGTATTAGACCTACTGACGGATCTACCGCCCACGTCGTCCCAAACCAATATTGGCTCCTGCTTCGGGGTTTGGCAGTCACAAAACACCGAAGGGAGGATTGGAATCGTCATTACAGCAATTTGAGATTGCATCGTCGGACGCTGAGCGCACCTGCGCGCGCTATGCGCCAGGCAACCGTGTAAGCATGGCCCACGTGCAATGCATAACACCCTCACCGTCCCATAAAATAAAGAATCGGGGTTTGCCAGGTTCAATCTGTACTGGGCGCAGTGTGAACCCCAACCAACCCGATTCCAATTGCATATATTTTATGATTCAGCACAATGCAGTCAGGCCGAGTGACAGGCCAATATCGTGGTGTCTAGCGGATATGAACATATTCAGGAAAGCAACCCCGTGATGTGCACCTCGGTATTTGTGAAGAACGTGTACCAATGGGTTACAGGTTTTGATTTATACATACGATGGTGATCGTATATATGGTAGGTAGATGTGTAAGATGCATAAGTCTTGGATCGCGTATTTTCATAGGGCCTCGGGGCGAACAAACCAGGGAAGAGATTGTTAGCGAGTGCGCGGGGGCGCGACAGAACCATGAGGATCTTTCGCCCCTCGCTCGCAACGTCTATGTACATGACGAAACAGTAAACTGGCAAATGGTCAACACATAGTAGCGACAGCCACAAAAGTCATACGAACATTGGGACCAGGCCTAATCGGGAAGCGATGGGCCGGACAAAGGTGAGGCTGGACCGATACGTCATAGCAATCTAATAGAGGTAAGGAAATTGATGGGGCACAAAAGGGACATGATTCATGATGTGTGACTGCATTGTGAAAGGGATAGGAGGCGTAGAGAGTTAGGGACAGGAAACGCTGGGCGGGGGACAGCTAGGACGGGCCATGGGCGGTAATCCTCGTGTACTTGAAACCTTTCGACAACAGGCGAGGTCTGGGTGTGATCGGTTCAGACGGGGTGGGTTTAATCCAAACCCGTTTACACCTTACTTAAACAGGCAACTTCGAGTTGGGAACGGCTTCTGGACTTCCTCCACCACGCTAGGAGGTCTCGATGTATTCTATGGTAGCAGGACCTATAATTGGCCACTGTGAGAGGCTTGCTGCGCTATCATAGATTCGGTATGGGGAGACACTGTCTTGCAGCCTGCGATATCCTGTTCTATGTCGGCAATCCGCGAGCGAAGGATAGATATAGTAGATTCACGCGCATCCAAAGACACTCGAATTGCATAAATTTCGTTGTTGTCATGCTTAACCAACATTTGGAATGCCTGGCCTCTCGTGTATACGAGCCTCGTGGGGCTGTGATTGGGCCCCAAAGCACTAGCCGTTAAGATCTGAGATTCTGTCAGTGGGTGACTTTTCGCAGTGCCGCCAATTCTCATAGAGTTGGAGGTGAGGAGGCCCTCAGTTTGGACACCCCGGATTGTTTGTGAGGTGCAGAAAGTGTGGATAGAGGTGGTAAAGACGGGTGGACAACGTGGGGTGACGTTGAGGTGTGGCAGGAAAGATACAGTGAAAGAAAAGAACCATGTACGCGAGAGAAACTAAACCAATCAAAATCAAAATAAATGAACAAAAATAGGATGGGGCTCCGAGTATTGACAGGGTATGCCCATGGCGCGTGCCGTCCGTTTTGCTGAGGGCGTCTTCCAAAAAATAGGACAGCAAGCGCAAGCGTCGAGTCGGTCGCCTGCTTTCCAGACATGCGGTAACTGTTGGCATAAGTGAACTGCTCCGGGGGCTATGAGGTATCGGCCACCCATGACCGCGACATGCGGAGAGGAGAATGGGGATGAACTCGCGCTTTTTTCACAATGGGAACATCCTGCACCATCTTGTGCCAGCTTATGTACACGTAGAATGGCCTACGGCCTATAAGACGACTGCTGCGGTGCGATGGATGAGCCAGATACGGCGAACGACGGGGGAGTGAAAGTAGAGAGTAGAATAACTGAGGGTTGCGCCAGCCATGTAGCCTTAGGAGATGAGGCTGATATGCTGTCAGAATATTCCGCGCTGCCGTGTACAACGAGAACAATCACGTTTGTTTGGGCCCGCTACAAACACAAGACCAATGCCTCACCGTCCATCTGGTATCCAGGCACGGAGCTCGAAACCTGAAACATCCAGGAGTACCAACTTCCTGCACATGGGAAGTACCACGAGTTCCCAAAGCCAGACTTGGAAGCTGCGTCGCATGACAGCGGGGGGATCTTCTGATCTTCCGTGACACTGCCAGACGAAATCGGAGACAGCTGTCTCGTATGACAGTGAGGCTGAGCCCTGGGTGTGTGATAGTGTGACTGGCGTGTCGGTGAACAGTGGCAATATAATGACTTTTGGACCAGTGGTCCATCAAATGTATGTGTCTTCGGACGGGGATACGCGATAGTGCCCGGAGAATATATTCTACAAAATACAGTATGTACGCCTAATAAGTAATAAGTCTGTCTCCCCACTTGACGGCCCGTAACAGAAGGCGAAATGAATCGGGTCATTGAGGGTCATGTAGCAGTGGGTTATCCTCTGCTGTTACGGGTGGTGTGTCCACCGTCGTCATGCTCTGTCCAGCTAGATCGGAGGGCCGACGCCATCGTATCACGGCAGGTGGAGACAAAGCACACGAGATTTAACGAGCAACATCAACCCAATATTTATTTATTACCTGAGATGGCGCCTTAATCACCTACTACGACCACCTGAATCGCACTTCGTTGCTGCCACTCAGCCAGCAACGGTCCCACAACATTCATGCTGGCAGTGACGACAACAAGGTCATTCCGCGCCTAAGGACTTCATCTCCTTAGGATATTAATTGATGTGTTATACTCCGAAAGCCGTGCTGGTTCGACCAAAATGCCAACCTTTCCATTGCCCAACGGTATGCCCACCTTTGCGACTTCGAGAGCTAGGATCGGTGGCGGCTCGCTCGTTCTGGACAAATACAGCATTCATGCTAAAATACCCCCTCCTCATCTCTAGTGCGCCGTGTTTCATCGGAAATTCACACAGGTAATCGAGTCTTCGACATCATCGAATATGCCTCCAACAGTAGCTCCCTTCTACGTATCAGAACCACTCCTCGACCTTGCTAGTTTTGCACGCGGTTCTTCGATGCTACTTGCAAGACCCATTCCCTCGCACTTGAAGCGAATCACTCGCAAACAACCCGCGAAACCGAAATCTCCGTCCACTATCTCGGCCTTTACAATATCTACTGATATCCTCTGTACACATCCCTTTCTGGACTCTGCAATTGTTGCCTCATCAACCTGCTGGGCTGTCTTGTACGAGACCATGGAAGTTCACTCGCGATGATACTCTCGAGTCTTATATCATGACGCACCCAAACACGCGTCATACCATGAGAGACTAGTGACGTTGAGTTGCATGTTCCCGCCGTCCCGGAACGCCGTAAGTAGGCCTCTGTCGTTTCCATTCATCGTAAGGTTGCATCCCATTGGCTTCCACTCTGAGCTGACATTTGATTTAGCCAGTGGATACCGTTATAATCTGCCGTCCCTCACCAATTGCAGCCACATTTCTGACAAATCCGTACAACCCTCGTCGTACATGGCCACACCTCGCGATATCCTGCGCAGCGAACTATCTTTCCTATCGATCCAGAGCCATTTCTCTCAACACGTGCCAAATCCACCACTTTGGGGACCACAAACACGTACGGCTGTTGATCATTCAGCAGTTCTTTGGGGGTTGATAAGATGAGCTAGGGACGGTGATTTTCATCGTGTACGGTATGTGATCTCTCTTGCACCTCATCGCTTCTGTCGCACGGCTGCCCGGTACGTTGCTCACACAAACCGGAAAATGTACAGCTGACTATTTGAACAAGGTTTTTTTCTCCCTCCCTTTCCCTGTACCTACCGTGGAGAGGTGATCGGTCATATACTGGTTCAAGACCCCCTCTCTTCCCCGCTTGGCGACACCATCTGAGTCTTAATAATTCTCAAAATCCTAAGTTATACACCACCGTAACGGCTATGGTACTCAATGCATTTACCGCTTCGTAGGCGGGGGGGGCACGGGTGCGAATCAGAATGCATTTGATGGATACACGCTCTGGACTACATCTGTCCGCTCGCGATTCGAATGGCGCTTAACGCAAGGGCAATCGGAAGTGGGGAAGGCAGCCAGCCCGTGTTCAACTCGACGCACAAGTGCTGTTATGCTTCAATTTCCAGTGGTGCTTATAGTTGCACGTTGGTCGAATGAGCTGAGGGTATTGGCCCTTTATGGTGCACATAGTATGGTTCTCTTTTCCCTTACCGGGGGAACTATGTCCTAATGAGGCTGGATTGCTAGGGCGCAGTAGGCGAAGGGGCTCAATCGCGCGCTTTACTGCCACAATTCCGTTCACCTGCGATGACGCCTTGATCACCTACTACGACCATCTGAACCATACTTCGTTGCTGTGACTGAGCCAGCAAGGGTCCCACCACATCCACGCCAGCCGGGACGACGACAAGGTTTTCTCGCAGATGCTCGACAAAGACCTTCATCTCCTTGGGACTTAAATTAACTTCAGATTCTTCGCAATCCGTGGCTCGGCCAAGACGCTAGCATTTCCATTGTTTGGTGGCTTGCCCACCCTTACGACGTCGAGAGATAGGATGTGTTGTGGGTCGCCCGTTCTGGACAATTCCATCGTTCCTGCTAAAATAGTCGTTTCTCGTCTCTAGTACGCCGTATATCATCGGAATCCACATAGGTGATCGAGTCCCAAGAACGTCGAGAGCACCTCCAGCAGTAGAGTCCAAGCGCGACCTCCCTTCCACATATTAAACTAATTTCTCAACGCTTACGACTTCTACACGAGGTTCTCTCGCATGAACGGAACGATTCGTGGACAACCCGCCAACCCGATATTCCGGCCCATTACCCCCGCCTCTACAACATTTGCTGATATCCTCTTTACCCCTCTGTTTTCTGGTATCTACACTTGTTCCCTTAACAATTTGCAGGGCTGTCTTCCGTTGTAACCCCCGACCAGTTGCACACTCTGCCCCCTCTCTTCACCGCAAACCTAGTCCATTGCGCACTCACCCTCGCCGCTAGCACTCCACTCATCTGGACAACCACCCCGCTACGCCACTGCGCTCGACGACAGGACCATTCTCCCACTCATCAGCCGGCAGGAGTATCCTCGACAACGGCCCTACTCGCCCACTCTTACTCTCACCCACGGTGATCAGGTCGAGCCTGTTCCCACCCCAGCCGATAGAAATATCCTCGACAGCGGTCCTACTCGCTCACTCTTACTCTCAGCCACGGTGATCAGGTCGGACATCCCCCCACCCCCAACGTTCTCGCCGATTCACCAGGACCTCGTACCCTTCCTCTGCGCTGGCGGTCTCGCCCTCATCTTCCCTGCACTCCTCCCTTTACTTGTCAGAGGCGATTAGAACGATAGCAATGTCTGAAAAATGTCGAAACCCATGTAACCCTAGTTATAACCCAAATATAACCCAGTAAACCTTTACTAGGTTTATAGTAAAGGGTATTTTATTATAATACGTTTATAACGGGTTTACACCCAGTTTACAACAGGTTTACAACAGGTTTACAACAGGTTTACAACAGGTTTACAACAGGTTTACATTGGGTTTACAACAGGGTTATAACAGGGTTATAACCTGATACTTAAACTTATATAACCCTGGTTATTTTGAGTGCTACATTGCGAAAATTACTGGTCAGGGATGCTCAGATATATGGTGCAGGCATTGTATTCAACACGAAATATAGTTGATACTAGTTCTGATACAGTACATTGTACTCTAACATGTGGAATGTCCAACAGGCAGTACTACACAGTCACTCTGTTCTGAGATGGGAAGTGTGAAGAGAGCAAGTCCAAACCTGTGGAAGGAAGTGAGAAGTAGCTGCTGGGGACACTGTACACCACACACCTATCAGATGTTCGGAATGCACATAGAACTATCATTTGCCAACATGGAAAGGTTTGTGCTTACATTCTGGGACCTAATGAGTGGCATTGTCAGCCAATGGTCTGGAATGCGAAGCCAGACTGAGAAACATACATTACACACCTGGGATGAAGCTACAATGGCATGCCCCCTTGTGGGTTTCTTTGGGCGAAAAAACTGTGTGGGGGATGAGGAAGGGGGGAAGGAGAGCAGGAGGAAGGATGGAACATGGGCTGTGGGTTGGGTTATGAGCACTATTGAAGCATGTGTGGCATCTAGGCAATGCACATACATGGGAGAGGCACTCCCAAGGTTGTTACGCAGTTTGGTCAAACCTGGTAAGATTGTGTTGTAGGCCATTAGCTACACAATGACACCTTGTACTATATCATACTCACCTCTGGGTGTGCCAAAGACCTTGACAATGTGCCCATGGAGGAAGGCAGTGAGGGGTGTGGCTGAGTCCAAGTGAGTTGAAAAAAAAAACCCCAAGTCCGAAAATTTCTGGTGTGCACGCATGATTTTCACTTCAATTCTATGCATTTGAGCTCTAGAATGATGTGAGTTAAATATAGGTGCTAAGAAAAATGTAATGGACCTTTTAGAAAGGCGGCAAAGGTGCATTCAAGCCTGTTGTTTCATTTCTTCGTTTTGGCCTTGTGCCAGCAGGTTCTTGAAGGCACCATTGGTGTTCTTGATTTCCTTTTACATATCCCACATCACATAACATCGATGTTGATGGTCATTCAAAGACATGTGGTTGCAGCAAAAGGCAAGTCACAGAGACACAACCTGACAGCCCACTAACTTCGATCAACAGTCTCTGTCTCACACCTCAGTACTTATGATGGGTTACAACAAGTTTATATCAAGTGTTGCCCACCATAAACCCATTATAAACCTGATATAAACCTGATATAAACCTGATATAAACCCAGGATAAACTTTTTGGGTTTATAACCCACCAGGAAGTTTTGTGACAAAGGTGCTCAGTTAGCAGTAGTCGTTGCTTACTAGCTACCAACACCGGTTCATCGGCCTGAGTGCAAAGGAATGTGAATGGTCCATGCATTTTCAATTGAGCTAGTATGGCTATTAACCTGTCCAGAGGAATGTCACGGGTTCCTTAGCTTCGGTCATTGTTCCTAACCAGACCAGCCACCACTAGCGCCCAGTGTTCCAAAATGTTATTTGGTGTGTTTCTATCACCCTTTCGCCCTTTCTCAACTTATCTTTATGCTTCTTGACCGTCCGTCTCACTGATATTTGGCCTCATAGCTCTACCACCCTCGCATACAAGTCCATCACCCTCACAACCTTCATCGGCAGCACTCATGCTACCTTTAGCAAAGCTGGTCATACACCAACATGTGCGTATCGCCTTCTTTCGTTTCCTGTTTGTCCACTTGGCTCACAGAACACCGCAATCTCTCATTGCTTTTTGGCTTGTCCCAATGGTGCTCTGCATTGTCACCTCCACTACGCACTCACGTTGACACGCATTCGTCACTGGTGTCGCTGTGTTGACCTCCACCATCATTTCTCCTCCCTCGCCAAACACTGCTTGGCTGTCCAGTTTTATTTGTCTACAACCCAAGCTAATCGCCGAGTGAGCACGTCAAGCATTTGCACAACCCCAACAACTCGTGGCACAACAACCCCACTCCAAGTCACATGCCGCTGCGACTATGAACCCCATGAGGTGTCTGTCATAGCCTCATTGGCATACGTCATCATTATGTTCCAAAGGTTGCAGATCTCTTCGGCCGGCTACAACAACTGAAGCGGAGAATCCCGCGCTTTGGCTGTTCGATCTGTGGGTCATGAATCCCTGCCCTGCTGGTGGGAAAGGAGATACAGGGATGAACTGTTTGAAGAAATGATTTATTCTGTCCTTATAACAGGGAATCTAAAGCTTCCGTTTTTTACAGTCCTTGGCTAGGCGTTCTGACTCAGGCTTAGGACGATGTGAATGGAAAACGTCAGTAAGGAGTTTGCCAGGCTCGCAGAGGCGCACCTCCACCAGGAACCAATTTAATTGGCCGTTTTGCGTTGTTTGAAATTGGGGAACCAGTCCACTTAATCGACATGGTATAGCAGTTGGCACTTGGGATGAACACGGTTGAGTCTATAATCCGTTCGATTAAGTACTCAGTCTCCACCAACGATTACCTAGGAACAATGAGACCATGCAATGGGTATTTAATGTTTCTTCAAAACCTTTGTGAGACTTTGTGTGATAAGCGAATCAGCTCTAAGAAGGATCTGCCACCCGTTCAGCAGGTGTTGAACTCACATCTCAACTGGGAGGTCTGAATTTCCTGATGTTGCCTTTATTTTATTTTATTTTATTTTATTTATTTTGTGGGGGAAGGAAGGGAAATGCATCATGCACCATAACGCTCGTGCGTCGTGTGTGGGACTCCAGTATGGCTTGCCATTGGGCTTTTGCGCCCGTTTGACAGTGTGCCGCCTGACCTACCCACTAAAACCCTTCCCTGCCAGTTGGCTCGGCTACATCCCATTTAAGACAAATTTACGATCAGGTATGGTCCTGAATCAAAATTGATGATTGGTCATTCTGTTGGGGTCTCACTTGTCGCTAGGGTTTGGTGCTAGTGTTGGCATATTAAGGGCTGTTGGGACCTAGTGGTGTCAGAGGTCATAGTGGTTACCTTTGTGCTGTGTGTACTCAGTTATCATTTCGGTTCTGTGCCTGTGTTGGATGTGGGGGTTTGCAACATGTTGTATTCAGTGCTTGGGTCAGGGGCTGTAACAGTGTGGTCAAGCTATGTGGGCAGCAATCTGCGTGCATTTTGCGTTCGGGCTGCTCAGCTGTCTCTGCAGCTTGGGTTGCTTGGTTGTTTCTGTGGTTTAGAACTAATATCAGCTAGATCGGTAATATTCAGGGGTATACTGGTTTTCAATGGCGGCGTAGGCTGGTGAGGGGGTGTTCCCCATGTTTCGGCAGGGTTTCATCGAACGTTATGGTGCTCAAAAGCGGGTAGGGCAGTGTGGCGGGTAGGGTTCATCCCCTATGATGGACCCCGAAGGGAACGTATATCGCACCTGTTGCGGGATTTACTGAGACATATAACTGTTGGGATGTATCTCGTCTACCTCCCATATGGTGTGGTAGTTACCCGCCCCAGGTCGAGGAGGGGGACTTAGGCCTGACGAGGTCAGGTCCAAGCCCCCCCCTGATGTTGCCGTTACTGCCACAGGGTCTACCCGACTTCTTCAAGCTCAAAATAACCTTCTAATTGTCGAGTTGATGGCAACCATTACTGGGAACCAATTATTTTACCCACACAAAGATGACTAATATAGCATATTACCTCCATTACGACTGGCTCCTTCATCTCCATTGTTGATGAGCCCACGAGTCTATAACTTCCAGGTCGATTATATCTGGGTGCTCCATATTTCCATCATTCAGAATGGTTCCACTGGTGTAAACTGTCTTTTCCATTTCCACGTGGATGAAGTGGTTTGTCGAAAGCCGACCTGATTGGTCGCAGAGGGGGCGTGTGCCGAGAGGGGAAGTGTCAAAGGATGGAATGTGGCTTTCAAAATTTGACGTTCGCTGGTGAAAAGCAATACTGTAACATTGGTAATTACAGCAACGCATCACGTCATGCGCACAGGTTTCGTTTCTTCCGGACATGAAACGTCACGTCACATTGTACCTCAGTGGTTTCTTGTGTCGAGTTTTGTGATGTATGGCTTCGCTCCCCAGAAATAGGCCAATAAAGTGTTTATATTGCAATTTCAGATGGAAATTTCAGAATCAGAGATTGCATCAACATCGATCATATCAATATCCTCAATATTTGAGCTGCAATCATAACTTTCATCACTCACATTGGTTGCAGCCTGGGTTTAGAAATGGTAGAAGCAACAGAAATAGTAGAAGCAGCAAATAAAGGCATACCTGCTTCATTGTTGGCTTCCCTGCTGCCTTGAGTTGTACATGATATTCACAAGAACGACATGCATTGTCGCTGTGTTGTTTTTCAATAGTATGGATGGCCTTTTGTTCCGTTGTGACATTCTGAAGTGCTAACATTGCTTGGTTATGGTTATGCAGCTTCGCCCATGCCAATTGGTTCTGTTGAGCAATTTGCTTGGGCGTTGCAACAGTAAAAAGTCGTTTATAGATGATTGGGGCATACTATGTTGTACAAGTCGTGTCCCTATATTTTTTGCACTATTTTATAGACAAGGTTCAGTTGTGCCATAGGCCAAGGTTCGCATCAAGGCATCAATTCCTAAACCCTCAGGAACATCCCAAAGCCAGAAACTGGCACAAACTACTATAAAAGAGTGTTGATGCTTTGCTGTAAACTGTCCCATTTTTGGTTTCTTCCCCCCTCCGTTTCCTCCGTCACACATCACAACCCCTCCTGTTTCCGTTTCTTACCGGTTCGACCATCACGTCACGCCACCCTCCCGTTGCTGTAATTACTGGTGTTACAGTAGCCCGCAAGTTGATAAAGAAATGGCATGTGAACCTGTGGAGACATTCATTTGGGATTTGCGGCTTCACCAATGACAGCACGCTTACAACGAATCTATACCCCATTCGGCATATACCAATATACCTGACCATATCGGCGGAAGGGCAAGCCAGATAACATAGTTGGCGATGCGAAGCGTCGTCTATGGGCAATGTTTGGAATTGCAAAATTTAATGACTGTTAGAAGTCGTTTCTTATTTCTTCATGTACTGGTACATGTGTCGGCTCAATGCTAGTCGTCGCTGCCTGGTGGTTAATAAAGGCTGCCGTTTGTCACCGTCCACTTCGCTGTCTTGGTCGTGGTTCCTGTTGCTCGCATACATCACACCTGTCGTTGGCATAAATCGCACCCGTCGTCTTCCTACTTGTCGCTCGCATACATTGCACTTGCCGTTCGCATACATTGCATGCATTCTACTTTTATTAATGACTTTGTAATCCACTTACAATAACAGAGAAGAACCTGTGACGCGGTTAAGTAGGATACGACGCATGGCGCTTGGTAATCCACATACAGGAGCTGATCCCGAATCAATGTGCGTAGCTATGAGGGCTCATCTCAGGGTTCTTCGTGAACTCAACTGGGGTTTTATACATACAATAGAGTTTGCTCTCAGCGAAGCAGGAACCCTCATCGCTTTGAACACAGTGAGGACGAGAAGGAGAATATCGAGCAGTGCGGGTAGTGCAAGGATAGCGGTGGGCGTGTAGCTCGCATTGACACCATATTGGCACGTTTTGCTTAGTGGAGAGTAGACCATGCTCTCTGCATATATTACGTCAGTCTGTTGGTACAGCTGGCTAAGTGTCGACTCACTAGAGACCAAAGCGGTAGAATAGAGAGCATATAAAAGACGAAACCTCTGTAAAAGCGCGAATGCAACCCATAGAAGCCGTACAACCCATCGAGAGTCCTTATAAAGCACACCTAGGCGTAAAATGAGCAAGACTGTAAACCGTTAAATTTTTGACTGAAAGGGCCAATTGAAAGGTATCACCTGTCGATGATGCTGTGGCTGCTACGACGGATACTGCCGTAACGGCACCGACTGCTTGACAACTGAGTTCTGGTGAGCATATATGCGGACCTATATCATCGAAACAAACGGACAACTGAAACAAGTTAGTCTCTATGCGTTGCAAGAGTCCGAATGAGAGATGCTCACGTGATTGGACAGTGCAGGCCGAAACCCTGCGAGATCTAGTCATAATATTTCAATGTTCCGACCTCCCAACAAAAGCGTACTACCCACAGTAGGTGCAAAATAGTAAAGAAGATATAGTGAGGTATCGATTCAAGTAGTACAAGCATTTGGGGAAATTCAGGCCTCCTGGCCACACAAGGCGTTTCTACAAAAGGTGTGCAAACTGAGACTGCCCTGAGGCGCAAAAGGATCAAACATACCTCGTCCTGTATAGTGAGGAGATAATCGTAGACTACGAGCACAGTACCCATCGCAGAGACGTATTGGGAAAGCATAGTGGACCACATCTCCATCACAGCATATTCTTGATTGGTAGTTGGAGTGCCCATTACTACCTTTGACGCAAGAGGCAACACGTTGAAGGTGAAAATGAGCGCAAACCTCGTCTATCACGATAATGCCGGGAGCAGATGGGCAGTATGAACGTATGTGGGTGGTGATAGAATATGTATGCTTTGAAGTTTGCCTCGAACAACGAAATCACAAAGGGTCGAATTGTCCGCGCGCTTGCCAGGCTTAACAAATTTAACACGCTTGACAACCCTTGGCAGAGGACCCCCACGGCACCTTGATCACGATCTTCGCAGCCCTTGATCGTTGATGCATTCTCCTTGACCTACTCACGGTGCACTACATGAGTCTCGCATATCGATCCCCGTCCTCGCTAAACGGCGCGTCGACCCCTTAGCCGGAGACGCCGTCCCTGTTGACTGCGATGATTATTGCCGCATGGCGGCGATACTGGCATGCTGCTGGTCAGGCGATCGGCCCGCCATTTCAGGCGATCGGCCCGCCCCTTCATATGTTTTTCTTTTGATCTGACTGTTCTGTTTATTTGTACGACACGTGTGGCCTTTGCCACTCTTACTATGTACATAGGGCGCAGCTTGCGAGGGGGCGAAAGATCCTTACGGTTCTTCCGCCCGCTCACTCGCTGCGCCAGGTATGATACTCTCTATGTATAGATCCTCACGGTTCTTCCGCCCGCTCACTCGCTGCGCCAGTTCAACAGTCCCGCCAGTCAGAAAGTTTTCGCGAAGCCACGTACAACGAGAGCAATCGTGTTTGTGTGCTTGTTGTAAATACAAGACAAATCCAGAGGCCATTATATCGTCCATCCGGTATCCAGTCAACGGAGCTTGAAACCCGGATACAACCGGAATTCCCGGTTCCTGATACCCGACGATTGATGGAAGCTGCACGCGTCTGTGGAGGAAGTTGCAAAGGGGGGGGGACTCGGTTGGGAGATCTGTATATGATATTCACCGTTACTTTACTGTTTACTGGAGCTCTCATGAGGTGGAAACTATAAGACTATGATTATTGGATTATTTCCCCCGGGTTGGGTGTCCCGCTCTCAGATATTGGAACAGAGTTAAGCTTGCGGCGGAAAAAAAGGGGCATACCATAGGCTCTCATGGCCGGTCGTTGTTAGAATACTATTGTGTTCTCGTATCGATTGTTAGTGCGATTATTACCATGAGATTCTTACCGCTCTGAATGTTGGTTTCTGCCTTTCAACAATCTGGGTTTTCGTTTCTATCTACATAAGCCTCCCATTCTTGTCTAGAAATTATTATTTTTGTCAAGTATCGTCAATTATGACTGCAGCATATCCGAGGTATCGGTCCCGGTCGGCGGGGATTGGTCAGGGGAAAGAATGGGAGATCAGTTTGTATGAAACGCTGTGTCCTAGTATACGCAATGTCCAACGTCGGCTCGATGAATTTAAGTCGAATTATTCGGAGGTAGTTGCTTAGTGAAATCCAGCCTCCACCAAAGATGGAGCCGTTCCAGCCCAGCGAGATATGGCTCTCTGAAGACACTCGAACGATATGGTCCACGGCTCTCATCTAGCTGTTACAATGAATCGCCTTCAAGTATCTGAATGTGATGTCAACAAATTGAGCCGCCCAGTCTAGCCTCCCTACAAAGAAGACAAACTATCGAGGTCTCAATCCTCAACGCCCGCATGCTCTTGCCTTGCCTCTGATGCGACGGGTCTACTGCGACCACCTGAACCGTATTCCGTTGCGACCACTCAGCCAACAAGCGCTCCACTTTCATCGCCAGCAACCGCGGCCCACGACGACATGGCCATTCTTGCAGTCGTTCACGGATGAGCTCCATCTCCTGGGATACAAATTGATATCATATACTCCGTAAGCCGTGCTGGTTTCCATAAGGCTAACGGCATGCCCAGCCTTGAGACTTGGAGAGATAGAATCGTCACGCCTTCTGGACAATTGTAAGTTGGCTTCTGTCTCTCTATTCATCGCAAGGCTGTGTCCACTCTGAGCTGGCCTTTTACCTAGACGGTGGGTGTTGTTCCCTATGCTCAATGCTCTGCCGTTCTTCGCCAATTTGCGCCGCATTTCTTCCATTCTCCACCCCAGAGTCTCAATAATTCTCGAAAATTTGTTTTATACACCACCGTGACGGCTGTAATATTCACCTTATTGTGCCTCTGCGGCGAGGGACATGGATGCGGATTCACCCATCATCAAGGCGCTAAATGGAGACAAGCTAGGTGGTGGATACACATTCGGGGACCACAACTGTCTGCTGGCCGTTCGAGTGGCACTTAACACGAGGTCGATCGGATGGAGGAAGGCAACCAGGCAGGACACGTTCGACTTAACGGACAAGCACCATTATCCTTCAAATTTCCAGTGGCGCCTACTGTTGTATGTTGACCGAATGCGCGTAGGGTACTGATTCTAACGATACACATAGTACGATTCCGTTTCCTTGACAGGAGGGACCATGTCCTATTGGGCCTGAATTTCTAGGGCGGACTTTCACTACCAGTGAAGGGACTCTATCGTGTACTTTATTACGCCTCTCAGCGACTCGTCGCGTTCCGCACTAGTTATTCGAACAAAGGCCCCCCTCGCCATTCTCCAGCTGGAAAGATCGTGAGAAACGCCCTCAGAAGCTCGTCTCTTGTGCACATAGATGATCTTTAGCCGAAGCGAAGGATTTGTAGAAGCAGGTGGGTCAAGCTATATATGTGGTCTAGTACTGGCATGGGCGCTCTTACTGTTCTAAGATCGACGCGACGTTGGTGCAGGCCCAAGGGGCGCCAAAATCAAAGCGACCTTCCAGGTTTGTTGTGGGATAGTACGCACGAAGCCGTGGCAGCGTCTACTAGAGGATGTGGTACAGCAGCGAGCTTGTCGCGACGTAGAGAATTCGGATGTCCACCTCCGACAGTTACGCCTGGTGATCCCTTAAGGACAGAGGCCTCCCTACAATCACACCATCAGTAGATCCTCACGAACAAGGAAAAAGTCTTCTTCAACAAATTTAGTGTCGTGGTCTGAAAGAACATTAGCAACCTTCACCTGACTTTACACGTAGAATTTGTCAACGTGGTTTTAGATACCCTATGCCGTCGGATGCTTCTGCTGTCCTTTCGGATTTCCGAAAATGAATGGGAGCCACGCGTCTAGGAGCCGAACACCCGTCCATCATACCGGCAGTCTTCTCATTCACCACTCGCGCCCCACAAACAAGCATGGGCGCCCATCACCAGCGCCGCATATGCAAAGTACTCCTAGGGTCGCCATCGTGGTGATGCTCTCTTCTCGGACTTCCGCACTGCTGAATAAGCCTTCACAACGCGAGGATAAACCTATAGCGCGGTCCAGGGATCAGGTGAATTTGAGGCTGGGGTCACTACAGCCACCTCCCAGCTATATAAGGTCAAGTTTGATCTACCTCATTTCCCAGCTATACTCCCCAAAGCCATATAAATAACCACTTGTGGCATCTCAATCACCATGTCTCACTACAAAGTACGTGTCACTCGCGTCTCTTCACAGTATCTGACTGTCACCGGCAGTTTGAAGGCTGGGCTGCCCTAGACAAGTACCTCCTCACTGTTCTCGCCCAAGCATCTGGTTTTTGATTAGCCATCTAGGAACGCGGTCAAGGGTCAGCTCAAATGGCAAGAGTACGATGCTAAGAAGTGGGATGAAGAGGATGTCGATATCAAGATTCTGTACTGTGGTATCTGTGCAAGTGATCTGGTCTGCACCCACTCTACCAGCTACCATCTTTTGGGAGCTGATTCCCCTCGTAGCATACCATGCGCTCCGGCTGGGGCGAAGTCGACTATCCGCAGGTGGTTGGTCATGAGATCGTCGGGACGGCCGTCAAAGTTGGAAAGAACGTGAAAAATATCAGGGTAAATGCACCTTTTCATTCCTTTTCTGCCATAGTGAATCTCATCTTGCTCCTTTCTTAGGTTGGGGACTTGGTCGGCGTCGGCGCCCAGAGTGACTCTTGCCGTGTCTGCGACCCATGCAAACAGCACAAAGAGCCATATTGTGTTGAAGGTGTGGTCGGTACCTACGCCAGCGTCTACAAGCGTGGTGCAGGCAAAGGGGACAAGACGTACGGAGGAGTGAGTCAATTATTGACTCCTTTACCAGGTGTATTCATTTGTGTTCTAGTACGCCAACTACGCTCGTGTTCCCGCCCACTTCGTCATCAAGGCGAGCTCCGAAGCTACAACTTATATTTGATATTCCCTGACGTACCGCGCCCTGCTGTAGATCCCCAAAGAGATCCCACCCGCTATGGTTGCGCCTATGTTGTGTGGCGGTATTACCGTCTTCGGTCCACTCAAGCACTACGGAGCAGGAACCACCGCCAAGGACGTCGGAATCATAGGAGTCGGTGGTTTGGTGCGTGTGCACACGCTCTTTAATCAAGGTCATTAATCTAATGCTTGGGTCTTCAGGGGCACTTTGGCGTGCTCTTCGCTAAGGCTTTAGGCGCGAACGTTACTGCAATCTCCCACTCTGATAGCAAACGTGCGGATGCGGAGAAAATGGGTGCCACGAGGTGTATGTCTTCGTTTACATCCTTCTCTTTCTTTGGCTCATTGCCTTTCGCAGTTATCGCAACTCGAGACGGTTCTAGCGAGAATTTTGAACCGTATACCCGTACCCTGGATCTCATCATCTGCACTGTTAGTAAGTAGCCCTGATTCATCTACTCGCGATCCCCGATCCTCAATATCATGACTGCTAGGCAATGCAGACATGCCCTTACAAGGATATCTTAGCCTCCTTCGTCTCGGAGGTACCATCGTATGTGAGTATAATCCGATCTGTATAACATCGATCGTGTATTTGACTTCTCGTTCCTCTTATCCTTTCAGTCGTGGGCGCTCCTGAGGAACCAATTCCACAATTCTCAGTCTTTCCACTGATCATGTCCAATATCCATATGACTGGCTGGGCTATTGGGTCGCCTCAGGACATCGACGAGATGCTTGAGGTCGCTGTAAAGCACAATATCAGACCCTGGATTCAGAAGGTGAGTTATCACTGAGCCAAAATTCCAAATATTGATATTCCTTCTTTCCCAAGATTCCCCTCAGAGAGGCGAACGATGCAGTAGTCAAGATGGAGGAAGGCAAGGCTCGCTATCGGTTCGTGCTCGTGAACGAATCCAATGGCGGCAAGGTTATGGACCAGGAGTAGACTTCGGGTATGTGGAGTGAGCGTTTGGGCGGAAGGAATCGTAGACGAAGTGGGAATAGATTGTTCATAATAAGTGATAGAGCACTTATTGATAATTGATAATGTTACAAGTGTCTTCACGGTGAATGTGCGAACGCCAAGGAGATACTTGATCGACTACTTCAAAAGAGTAACATTGAATTTGCTGTGCTTTTGTGAGTATTTGTGAGACTATCTACCCACCATTCCTGGGAACTAGCTAATATCAGCAGAGAGACAAAGAGGCGAAAATAACGATCTAACCTGCAGATGGAAGCCTATATATACTCTATTGCCTACGAACGAGCTATATATCCTCTCGTGTTTCCAAGCTCTGCTCATCTTTGACGAGCGCTCAGCCTGTCGATCCTCCTGAAGCCTGATATGCGGCTAAGCTCGACTTAGATTCATTTCATGTGTGAATACTAATGCGTCATTGCATGGCTCCTCTCCTTGTCGCCCATGGACCCCCTGGACCCCTGTGTGATTGGTCCTGAGTGCGCCGTAATGCGCCATTTGCTGTTCATATCATGTTCACTTGCCTGGTGATCTAGATGGGTCGGTCTGCTCAAGATTTCGTTGTGGATGGTTGGGAGCTTATTGCTGATAATAGGGTGTGCTGAGGGACCTCTTAAAGGTCCTTTCCAATGCCGAATTGTTACATTTCGTAGAAATATACAAAACACAAAATCTAATAGCCTGGGTTTAAACCTGGGGACTATTCCTTCAGTCCCGTGTATATACTATACCTAGCGCTAACTAGTTATGTATGCGCACCTTTGATAGTATTGAGTAAGCCTGACACTGGCTGGCAGTGTGGGAGTAGCGGTGCGTGTAGAGCAGATGTAATAAGAAACTAAACAAATGCGAAAGTGTCCTTCAGGTTTCCAGACGTCAGATATATATCAGGGCACATTTAACGAGATGAGTAAATGAAAATGAAGGTGAACTCTGGACTGGTTGCAGAATACAGCACCCAAGATTGATCATCAAGGGAGGCCAAGGGTCCATGAGCAACAGGAAGAGAAGTGATAGAATGGCGCCTTAGCATTGGGACGTGAGAATGTTGCCCAATCATTCTAGAATACTCTCAGGACTTTGATGGTCCTCCCAAGCATCCAGGATGATGTTGAAAGATGCACCAATACTCTCTCGTCCGCCGGTTCGGTTGTAGAAATACTTCCTCCCTACGAACGAACCATACCTCTAACCGTGTTTCATGGCCCTGAAACTCGTCGATGGAGGTTGGAGTAAAGAGCTTGAAGGATAGACCGTTTCAACAGTTAGTTGTACATAGTCGGACTAGGCTTGTGACTAGGGTGTGGTGAATAGGAAATCAAATGAAAATAGACACCAATACAAATATAAAAGAAATAGTATTGAACTGAACGGCATAGAGTGCTCCTAAGTTGCTTAGACGCCGTAGAGATAGGCAAGTTTCGCTCACAGGGTAAGAAGCGAAAATTATACTGGGAGTGACCAAGACATCCTCAATAGCAAGATGTTGAAGCACCATGCCCCATTCGTGAATGTGCTGGAAGCTTGGTTGCCCACTTTTATTGACGAACGAGCACAGTCGACAGAAACGGTTCTGTCAACTGGCTTATAGTGCTTTCAATTGAAGTCGGGGATCCCCTCAAGGTGATGGCGGAGTTGGATTCATTTGAATGGCGTCGAAAAAGGTAGATAATGGAGAAGTTGGGCATTTGGAGTGGTGTTATGAGAAAATGCTGTGATTGAAGAGGGTCAATATGTTCTAGAGCCAAGGCAATACACACATATTTTCCCAGGTTGAACAAGGCGAGTACGAGAGAACGCCATCGGCCCCATAGCCCGCCCTCATATGAATTTGCAGTGTTCGGAAGCAGAGAGTGATCCCCAGTTTGCGTATGCGGGTCCAAATGTTAAATGGGCAACCTTTGGACTGCCCGAGATAGCAGCGAGCCACTTTGGGGTCAAGGAACAGATAAGGCCCAAAGGCCCCACCACAGCCACCAACTCTGACAGGTGGGCTAATACCTCCCCGAGCCCACGCCATGTAGTTAGAAAAACGGATGTAAAGTATGTAGATAATTAAAATACATAGTTTACTTCCGTCCAAATCGTGCCCGCCGCCCTCATTTGGGCCCCATTACAGAAAATCTTGTTTCCCGGCCGAAGGGTTTTTTAGGCGAGAACGGCCCTTTGGGGGTTTACAATTCTCCGGAGCACAGGATTTGATTTCACCTTGCTTTGTGTTGCTTGCTTTGTATCGACCTTGCTTTGTTTTAAATTAGCTAGATCGACGACGGAGGCCAGAACGCGCCGTTGAAATAGAATTATAATTGGTGATTTTATTGATGATTTATTGAAAGACGAAACTAGCTACAGATACAAAAAAAAAATTCGGACCCCAGAATTTGAAGGCTTGAGGCTGGGTTTTTTGACAGGTTGACAGGTGTGGCTGTGGTGGGGCCTTTGGGCTGTCGCCAACCATAGTTGGGGGATGACAGCCATACCCTGACCCTGGGACAGAGGGTGAGAGTTTTGGTGGGCAGTGACGCTGTGACAACGAAGAGTATAGCTGTGCATCGACCACGTCAACCTGCCACGCGTAAGGAGCACCTCGGCAACAAGCAGCTCCAATCTATGTCACTGCCTCTAGCAGCGACGACGCGACGCTACGACTATGACCCCGTCAAGTGTCGCTCGACCGTTCTCTTTCTTCTTCTTCTTTTCTTTGGTGGGAAAGGGAGGGAATGCATCATGCACCTAACGCCTAAGCTAGCGCCGTTAGTGTCCCGTTGTCATCTTTCGTCGAGTGCGGCGACGACAACCCTACACTCACCACGAATGGACTCCCTACGCTCCTTCAGGGTTGCCAGTCACCAGAAGGATAAAGATGAACTGAAGGCCGACTTTATATATGCTACACGGTGAGTTCTCCGGCCTTTATTGCCCTTGTGAAGGGAGTTCATCCACTTTCGCTGCTGTTGGAGAAGGTTACGAACGGGCATCATACGTGAACCCAACATTTCCTTCCTGCGGTGTAGCTTTCACCATCTACTACGACTACTTTAACCGCATTCCGTTAAGTTGCTGCACACTAAACCAGCAAGGGTCCCACTGACGGAAAATATACACTCTCTTATCTACCTCTACGATGGGATTACTTATACACGGTACGTACATGAGGGAAATATACGGAGGTGGGGTCTGCAACGTGCGCTGCATGTATGTGACCGACGCTCGGTCGCCATAGGAAAAGCTAAACCGTATCTATTATGTACTATTCCGACACCCACCATATCCTCACTGACAGAGACGACGAAACTTTGAACGACAAATATTTCAACCATTAGCTAGTGCTACGGATCCGCGTATGGACGATTCCCTGACGCTGTGGTGCTGACCGGGCGTCTGATAGGGTAAATACTAGTCTGTGCCCTGTGCCCGGCCCTGGGATACGGTATTTCTCCCCACAGAGATATTTCCGCCGTTGTTCTCGTTTTGGATGGAGATGTACTTATGTTCTCGCCATTGTGAATCTGGAAAGACCACTATCTTTTCCGCTTTCTTGGCAAAACCAGGAGCAATCAGTCAAAATCGTCGAAGTGGGCACTGCCTCGGACGAGATCGGGGAGAAACACTCACAGCTCCCGTTCCGTTCCTACCCTCAAGGTGTTGGAGTTGATGATTCCGGCTGGGCGCCGCGCCCTTCTAGATTGGGAGTCCCAGGTTCGATCCCCGGTCCGGCCTTCCCACACAAGGTGGAGTACGGGACTGACTACCCATATTGGGAAGCGGGTGAATTCGTATCATTAGTACCACTTCCTTTAAAGAGGTTGCCAGTCCCTTGAAGGCGGTAAACGAGGCACCGATTCCTCATCAGCGATACTCCTTTGACCCATTAGCTCAGGTTAGTTATTCTCATGTCCGTACTAGCTATTGGTCAAGCTAACTCGAGCGGAAGGTTTACCACATCAACATGAAAGTATTCCCTGTAGCCAACTGCTTGCTTATTGCAGCCAGCCTCACCCAGACGGCCGTCGGGTTGAATTGCAACTCCTTGTGTGCCGCTTGCTGGAAGGACGACAGCCCCGGTGTAGACATTAAAATTGGTTGTAAAGCCTCCAACGGTTATTGTGGAGACAAATGTCCCCAAGGGTACCGTGACTTGCACTGTGCAAAAACTGTCCGATGCGAGTAAGTGAATCATTCGAAAGGTGGTAGCTATCTTTTGAACTAGTATAAATTCACAAATAGCTGTACCTGGAGTTCTTGCAGTAAACTTGGCCCATGTGCATGTCCAGGTGGCCGGTATAATTGCGGAGACTATGAGTGCATTACGTGACACTGGTGTCCCGTTTTTGCGATATATTCAGATAGAAATAACAAAGTTTGACGTTTAGCCCTTTCGCTGCCGCTGCAGGCTCCATGGCTTAATGAGATATTAACCAAATTACCAAATGTCGCTGTGAAAGGTTCGGGTCTAATAGCTTCCACAGTCGTCTTGATTCAGTCCAAGTGTCAACCCCTCCGCCATCACAGGTACTGCTAGGTGATCACATTTCCCAAATTATCAAATGAGTATTGCAGTTTTTACTAGTGAAGGCATCAGTTAATGTGAAGTTTTGTTCTCTCGACGATGAAGGACGATATCCAAAGCTGAGGGATATCCTTACTGTTGCGATAACTAGACGTGATAGAGGTCGTGAATTGGTTGGACACTGGAACAATACTCGACCCAGAATTTCGGATCAACCCGGCTAAATGGTTACGGTCGCACGTGGTGGGTTAGCTTGACCCTAGAGACCTCATTGATCGACACAGGGTCTCTAACCAACATTTACGATAACAATCCGCGCTCCCCCAAGATCGTTGAAATCTTTGTTATGTGTCTAGCCTGTCAACCACGCACCGCGGCCGCACTGTCCCGATGGGTCCCGGTCTCTCTTATACTGCGAAACGAGTTGTCGATAGAAAAGAACATGGAAAGCTCCTGCAGTAAGTGCCACTTGGCACTGGATTCACTTTCTACTTCTCTCCTCCTATGGATCCGACCGTAGTTCTGAAGCACGTGGTACACCATTTGCATCATCTCTCCCTTACCAATGGGAACCTGGTTGTGACCCTTTCCATATGTGATCCAGACTACCTTGGTCCTCCATGACTCTTCAATATAGACCCGCTCTATATATTATATATGTTGGTAGCAAGTTCCCCATTCTGGACCTCGAATTGTACATTGTCGGAATATTAGTGCTCTCATCATAATTGTTACAGTTTGGTTTTTAGTATTGCGACCAAGCCCCAGTCAAATGCAGGGTTGGAGACCCGATATTTTATTTTATTTGTTTTGTGGGAAAGGGAGCGAATGCGTCATGCACCATCGCGCCTGGGCGCGGATGTGCAGGACTCCATCAGGGCTCGCCAAGTTGGCATAAGGCCTTTGGACGGGAGTGCCCTGTGTCCTACCCCCTAAAACCCCCCTTCGCCGGTGTTCCGGCTGCATCCCGTTATGTGAAGTTGATTTGTGGACCCGCTAACGAGTCAAACTTGGTCAATTTTCCTCCACCCATCGTCGGAGGCTTCATTGTCTAGTCGCTTTCTTGAGTTCCTCCATGAAACGCGTCGCATTCCCGCATTTCTAGATCAGTTATGAGTTCTGTTAGTATTAGCTGTGTCGTCTCATTAGGGGCGGTCTTGGGTCCATATTTGTTATCACTCTTAGGTCTGCGTTCGTTCATTCTCATAGGCGGTTCCGGGTCAGTGGGTTTTACTAGCAGGGTGTTTGTTGGTGTTTGTTGGTTTCATTGGCTCTCCTTGTCCTTAAGGTGCTTACTGTTGTCAGGGATAATCTGATGTTCCTGGTATTGATATTGATATGCGGTGCGGGTTCCAATGGGCGCTTAGCACCATCAGGTTTTTTGGGGAAACTCCCCAGCTCGCTCTTACATGTACACTGTAATTTTCAGTAATGTGTAGTGTGTTTACTACTTCCTCTCGCTGGCCTGGAGCTTCGATACGTGGTCTCTCTTGTTGTACTGGTACGTGTAGCAGGGGATTGGTTCTGTAAGCTCGTCTATGTGTGAATTAAGTCTCGTTATCTTTCTGGTGTGTCTAGTACAGGGTTCACACCGGGGAAGGAGCCCCGGCTCTCGTGGTCACACCAGAGAATGAGCTCCGGCTCTCGTGGTCTTTCTCTACCCCTCCAGATCCGGGTTCCTCTAAAGAGCGATCACCTTGCGGTCTCACGCTCACCCACGCGTCCATCCTAGGATGTCGGAAGTGGTGACCATTTCGGAGGGGGGGGAAGGTTGGGCCCGACGTGGTCGGGTCCAAGCCCCTTGGAGACCCAATATAATCACCATACATTTGGCACTAACTTCATATGTGGCTCGGTTGCTGCTACTACATAAGTAATCCCATCGTAGAAATAGATGACATGAACAACTTGAGGAAGAAAGCCTCAATAGTAAGCGTTCAGATGTTGCAAAAATTAGGGAGGTGGATTCGTGCAAGCAGTCATGGGTGGGGTGAGGTAAATCGGGACAATTCGAGAAGAATCCTGATACATTTTTGCTGGCCCTCTCGAAGGCAACGCCACTATGGGTATGTTATAAGGCTATCAGATCAGGAGGAACTGAGGTCGCGCTTTGGAATATCGAAGTTGGAGTGCGCGCGCATGCAGTGAAATCGATAGGCCGAGATAAACCCTTCGTAATAATGGGCTGGAGAGGGCGGCCAACCGTCGAAATGGGCCCATATTACATTGCCCCTAATACCCGGGACGACAGAAACTGAAATGAGGTGGTGAGTTCAGGAGCTGGTCCCATGGTAAGGCGAATAAGGCAGCTCTTTGCGCCCTTGAGGCCTTGGGTTCATTCTGAGCTAATCAAGAACTCGCCCGTGCTACGCCCCTGCTGCCCGTTGGCTCATCTGCCGATAGACTCGGGCTCGGCCTTCAGTATGGCCCGCCTCAGCATCACCCCCGAGAAATCAACTCTCATTCAGCTATATTGCTCATATTGGCATTGATACTGAGGTGCCAAAGTTGGGCGAGGCAATAAAGTCAGGGCGTTGGAGTATCCGCGTGGGCGATAGGATGAGCAAAGTATCGTGTTTGCTGTGGCCAGGTACAAACACGTAAGATACAAAATATATGGAAATATGATATACGAGGTGACGACCGTGACACGTACATGGAAGATATGATAATGGAATCGCGGACTGAATGGCTGAGGAGATCCTGAGCGCAGGGATACGCATTATCGCCTCAGATATATATCCTACAAATTGAAGTGCGTATGGCTACCATCGATTGGGTGCTATGTGAGGGGCCGGGTGATGTAATGGGCTCCTTTGTTGTTCTTGAGATAAATACTGCTCCAAACCATATCATGCCCAAAACCTGACATCACAATGTCTTTCATTGTGGAAGCTAGTAGAGAAGGGTGGATCTGTTCAAGAATTGGCCAGTCGGAGGAAAATGACAAATAATAGCTAGGACAGTGCTCTCAAATTTCAAATGACAATACACAACAATGCTAAATAACATAGTGCTCCTGACCCACTTTATACAAGGCGTTCCACATGGATGCATTAACATTGACATGCTCGTACCCGACGAATCTCCTCTTAGCCGTGAACACTTTCCACCATTTCCCGTAACGCTGCTGTTGTCCAGCTATCTGGTCGATGAAGTGGGATGCCTCTGAGGAGGAATTAAACTGGATCTCCACTCCTACATTCCTGATATCTCGCCATACTCGTTGCTCCCATGCACCACAAAAGACAAAATGCATCAAGGAATCTAGCCCCAAATCCTGAGGAACGACAATATCAAGATTTTGCAAACAGGCAAAATCAAACGTTAAACCATGTGATGAAACGAGAGCTGCGAAATCAAAGGTGGTCCAAGCTGACGTTTGCCACCAACGAAGGATTTGGACATTTGAACAGGAAAAGAAGCGGAGATAGTCCATTGGACAGTCCTTCAACTCCAATCTTGTACAGGCAGGAAGGTCAGTCTGCAGCCCCTCATACCCAGACAGGTTCTCAGGTGCGAGTGGTGACCGAACCATCTGGAATTCTCTCAGGGCCTCGAAGGTCCTCCCAAGCATCCAAGAAGATGTTGAAAAATGCAGTTTAAGCCAATGGAGAGTACGAGTCAATGGTAAGTCAAGGTCCAAAGAATGCACAGGAATAATTCCAAACCAAATTTCCAGCCCCTTGATTTGTTCCAGGCATGGCAGAATAAGGAATTCATAAACTCCATCGCCGGTGAGCTCAAGATGCTGGAGCCGCCTAAAGAGGGCAGTGGAATCGAGTTGGAGTAATGGAATAGCATAACCGTGAATGACCAGACATCGTGTGACCACTCCCATGACGATCATTGCGTCATATTCTTTACTCGATATCCCATGGTGCTTATCCAGATAGTCCGTGGAAATGTAATCGACCACAATGTCATCTGTGGTCCTCCCCTCCCATACTTTCAGATGCTCCAAAGGCGGAGTCATGTGTGATCTAGTCCATCCAGCAAGTCTAAGTATCGGACGATTGTCAAAGCACTCAGAGAGAGAAAAGCCTTTGGGACACTGTATGCCCAGGTACTTCAGGTGCGGGAGGACATTGGCACGCCAGATTTGAGAGGAGCACCATTGCTCCAACTGCTGGTGA
>Ga0307515_10003793_pt1 | contig 31648 bp, 7 predicted proteins | sample 17_EM_MG_FD_194513 | JGI IMG/M metagenome (GOLD analysis project Ga0307515, IMG submission 194513) | Populus trichocarpa ectomycorrhiza microbial communities from riparian zone in the Pacific Northwest, United States - 17_EM | ecosystem: Host-associated > Plants > Roots > Unclassified | place...
TAGTATTAATATAACGTAATATAAGGGCGCGGAGAGACTTTAGGGAAGATTTAAAGGAATAATATAAATTCTATCTAAATCTAAGGGTATATAGCTCTTGCTAAAAACAAGACATTGTATAAAGAAGAGAAAGGAATAATAAGAGAATTATATAATTAAATAGTTAGGGGCTTAGTAGTCAATGCGTGCGTACGTACGCACGCGGTCTTCAACGGACTTCGGTAATTCGATTAATCTGGCAGATTTTGGTCAAAGCGTCGGAATTTATCTGTTGAGTATTTCACTAAGACATTCCTACTATAACTGGGCTAGTCCCGTTACAATCTCTAGCTTTTAGTACTGGTAAGTATAGCTAAAAGGAACCCCTAAACCTATTTAAGTAGTTTTAGATTATAAGGCCTTAAAATATTTTATAATAACGAAAGCCCTTATGGCCTGGTAGGCGGACGTTCTATCTTAGTTTAACTTCCTAATTATATATAGGCTAGGCGCCACTAACTATGCGGATATACTTATAAGACGCGAATAGGACTTAGGCGGATAGGTAGCCGTAAAGATCTTATTATAGAGCTAGATACTACTATAACTAAAGCACCTTAACCTTTAGATACGGGTAGAATTAAGTATAGAATCTATAGAAGCTAAGATATGCCCTATTAACTCTATAGAACTTAACCTTATTAATAAACTACTATAGGTAAACTATACGGCCCCTTCTTTATAGGAGTACCATAAAAAGGCAAAGGATACTACTAGCCTATAGTCCCTTAAAAATAGACTGCTTAAGTATTAAGCACGGCTAGTAGTAGTAAAGAAAGAATTTACGGACTTAACTTATTGCTAAAGCATATAACTAGGTCTCTACGGCCTATCCTAGAAAAAACAAGATCTATAAAATTATTAGTGACCGTTATTACTAGCCTAGAATAGTTATAAATATTAACCGTTACGTACGGAACTGCAATAATTGCTATAGGTTTATAATTCTATAAGATAAAACCCTAGGACTATTAAAACCCCTTCTAATACTAGAACGCCCTTAGTAGTATATCTTTATAGATTTTTATAAACTGCCTCTAGACCGTAACGGATACGATATTATTATAATTTTAGTTAACCGCTTTAGCAAGCGCCTGTTTTTAATTCCCTATTATAAAAATATCGATATTAAAGAGGCGGCCTAACTGTATATCTACTACGTCTACCAAATTTATAGACTACTAGATACTATCGTCTCTAATTATAGGCCACAGTTTATATTAGCCTTTTAGAATAAGTTTACCCGGATCCTAGGTATTAAGCTAAAGCTTTCTATAGTATATTACCTCTAAATAGATAGTTAAACGGAGATTATAAACTAATACCTAGATTAGAGGCTCTGGCCCTTTATTAACTACTTTTAAAATAACTAGGCTAAACTGCTACCTCTTATAAACTATACCCAGGCGACTCTACCCTATAACTCTACTAGATTTGCCCCTATTTAACTAGAAATAGGCTACTTACCCTATACTAGCTTTAACTAGAAAAGACTAAAAGGACCCTAGACTATACGCGAAAAACTATCTTATAAGGAAGCCTAGTAGTACACTAAGCGCTTAAAAGAAGCCTAGGTAGTAGCTTACGTAAATCTAAAAAAGGCCTAAAAATTAATAAAATAGTAGATAAATAAGCATAGGCGCGAGCCTAACTTTACCGTAAGTAATATAGTCTAGGTTATAATAAAGAACTAAAAGATAGAATAACCTAGCTATAAGCTAGACTATTAAATAGTAGGACCATATAAGGTTCTTAAGAAGAGGGGTAACTTATATAAGGTAAAGCTCCCAGATTTAATAAAGGTTTACCCTATTTTTTTGCTAAATAAGCTACGTAAAGCTACGGACAACCTATTACCCAGATAAAAGAATAAAAACCCCCTACTAATTTAAGTTAATAGCGACAATAAATAGGAAATTAAAGAAATACTAGCCTATAAACTAGTAAGGAAAACGCTAAAATACCGCGTTAATTAGAAAGGCTATAACCTAAATCCTACTTAGTACCCTATATAGAACTTTATTAGCAGTCCCTATAAGCTTTAAAAATTCTATAGCTATTACTCTAATAAACTAGGACCCCTAAAGTACCTAAATAAGTAGAAAGAGTGCTAATATAATAAAGATAATAGGCTACCGGAAGAATATAAAGATAAGAACGCCCTATAGGAGTAATATAGATATATAAAGCCTAAGGGCAGGCTTTACTAAGGGGGGGGTAATGTTATAGCACTAGCAGAACTTAGCAGAACTTAGCAGAACTTGGTTAGTAGAACTTAGTAGAACTTAGTAGAACTTTATATAGGCAAGTTGCTATAGATTGCCGTATATTGCGGTCATATAACGCGAAGATCTTATAAAACATTAAGCGGCGCTACTCTTCTTCTTCTTTCCTTTCCCTAGCTTTAGATTCTTGTTTATAAACTACCATTCGTATAGGCTTACGCGTCCCTTTTGTCGTGCTTATGCCTCAATTAACTGAGTCGCTAACACAGAGTAGGCAATACGCAATATTTGGCTCTACCCCCTATAGTCCTACTAATATGGCTCTAAATTATATAAATAGAGGCTAGTTTTATAGCTCTAATAAAGAACTATAAAATAAGGCCCTATTAATAAAATATAAAGCCGTATTAGTAAGGTTATAGGGGGTATATCGTTTTAATAGGGTAGGTAATACGCACGACATTCGGCTCTAAGCGAGTTCCCAATATTTTACAACTAATAGTAAGATATAGTACCGCAGATAAAGACTTAAATTTTAAACTAACTACCTATATTTAACTTTTAATATAATATAGCTACAATATAGCTATTATATAGAGTAGATAGGGAAATAGAGAGCTTATACCTTATATTATTTTTATAGTAATTAAATATAGGGAAAGTGGTAAGGTTTAACAGTGATTTAGTAGTATAATAAATTTAGTAGTTAATTTTACGACGATAATACTTACAGACCCTTAACAGAAAATTTTTAGGGGGTATAGGGAGCAGCACGCACGTGCCTCCCCCCCTTTTCTACAAGGGTCTGATTTATAAGATAATTTACAAGCATGCACAGGCACTTAGACTCTACTCCCCCCCTTTCCCCCCCTCCCCCTGCCCCTCTCCCTACCTCTTTCCCTACCTTTCTTCCCTTCCCTATACGGCCTCTACCTATTTCCTACCTATTACGTATTGAAATGTAATACATTAATTGCTTATTACTCTAAGTTTAGAGGGCTAGTAGCTATATAATATAACATTAAGGAGGCTAGTACCCAGCCTCCCTACGCTATTAGGTTAAATCTTAACACTCCTACCTAAACTAATTAATATAGGTCGGTAGCTCCCGCTTAAACTAGTGGCCTTAATATAGCTCCCACTTAATCCTTATACGGATTAGATAAATAAAACACTAATAAGACCTCCTTTAGGCCTTATTAAACCTTAAAACTCTTAGAGAAAAATAGGGAAAGAGTGCCTTTATAAAGTCTTTTACAAAGTAGATCCAATCCTTCCCATCCTTAACTAGTAATATTCATACATTTTTAACCCTAACGCGTTCCTAAAAGCAACGAATTTATCTTTTAGTAGGGCTTTAGTAAGCCCATCTACCACCTATTTTTTTTAGTAGGAACATATTATAGGTCCACATCTCCTTCAGCCTATCTTTCCCGTACGTAGTAGTATTAAATTGCGATATACTTTGTTCTAGAGTAGAACTAGGGGTTTTTAGCTAGAGCTATAGCGCCTTAGTTATCTCCGTAGATAATAGTCGCTGTTAGCTCTTCCTCTAACTTAAGTAGCTCCGCTAGAAGGTTTCTAAGCTAGACGGCTCCCTTTATGGCTTATATTTCTCCTATATATTCTACCTCACAAAAGAATAATATAATAACTGGCTGCCTTTTTAATAACTAGCTAATTGCTCCACTTCCAATATTAAAGACGTAGCCTACAGTGGAGCGTTTTATTACGATATCTCCTACCTAGTCTAAGTCGGTATATCTAACTAGTTCTTCTAAAGAACTAAAGAAGTTTAGTTCTAGATTAATAGTGCCTTAAAGGTATCAGAAAAATTCGTTTTACGGCTTTAACGTAGGGTTTTCCTAGATTAGCTATATAACGGCTATAGACTAATACCGCGTATATAATATCTAGTCTAGTCCCTAGTATAGCGTATATTAGTAACCTAATTGCCCTAGAGTACTAGTTCTGGTCTATTTCTATAGCTATAAAGCCTTCCTTAGGGGGTTCTAGTTTATTAGTATCTATAGGAGTTATAACTAGTTTACACTCCCATATATTAAATTCCCATAGTACCCTTTTAATATACCCTTTTTAGTAAAGTTAAAGGGAGCGAGTTAGTTGGTTTCTGCGTACTAACATTCCTAGGTAATAGGTATAAGGGCCTAGGTCGGTCATCTAGAATTATTCACTAAGGGCGTCTTTAATTTTTTATATTTCGCCCTTTTTAGGGCCTACTATTAGTAGGTTATCTACGTAGACTATAAGGTAGATATAACCTTTTATAAACACACCAAGATTAAATAAAAGGGGTAAGAAGCCTAAACCTTTTAGGAAGAGAGCAAGAGTACAATACCAAATTTGTAGTAATTATTTAAGTCCGTAGAGTGCCTTATTTAGTTAGTAAACTCTTTTTATCCTATCTTCTAGCCCCATTAGTTGTTTAACGTATATTTCTTCATTAATTACTCTATATAGGAAGGCTATCTTAACGTCTATTTGTTTAATTTTAAGGTTAAGGGCTATAGCAATAGCGAAGATTATCTTATAGCTTATTAGTTTAACTACTAATATAAATATCTCGTTATAGTCTACGCCTTCTTATTATTTAAATCCGCGTATAACCTAGCGGGCTTTATACCGTAGTATTTTACTATTTAGTCCTCTTTTAAGTTTATAAACCCATTTCCCTTATAAGACGCGTCTATTTAAAGGGGGGTCTACTAGGATCTATATAACATTATTAAATAGGGACTTATATTCGTCCTTTATAGCTATAAGCCATTATTTCTACGAGATATCGGCCCTAGCTTATAGCAGTGTTTTTAGTTCAAAAGGTTCTGTTACAGTTTTTACCACTCCTAGGAGTATTATAACGAATATATACCTCCTTATTAAATCTTTAGAGTATTAACCTTTAGTTACTCTTATTAATATTTATAGCTTAGGGTAGCTTTAAAGTATCTCGCTAGGTACTAAGTGTACGTTCTTTATTTCGGATGGTGGTTCCCTACTATTAGGGTTAGTATTAGTTTGGTTTAATAATTTACCCATTTATAGGTCTAATTCGTTGTTTCTTTCTAGCGTTCTACTACTAGTAGTAGTTAAGGGGCTTACACCGCCCTCCCTTTCGGGTAATATCTCGCTAGTATTTTCCCCTTTAAAGGTTTTGGAAGGTTTAAAGTTCTATAGCTAAGCTAATAACTTATTATCTACTAGATTTCTATCTTCCCTATTAATAGGGTATAAATCTTCTATATAAGGCACTCTTAGTCGTTTAGGAGCCCTACTAGTACCTATAGGGTCCTTAGCTAGTCGCTTATTTAACTATTTTTATATCTCCCCTTTAGTACTTGGGGCGCCTAAATAGGGTCTTTTTTTTATAAATATAACATTTATAAAGCAAGTAATTGTGCCATTTTCTATTAGGACACGATAGTTTTAACTTCCTTTAAAGCTAAGGAGTTTGCACAGCATTATTTTTATATTAGCAAGTTTTTGCCGTTTCTTTTTAGATTTTAATACTAGGTAGTTATATCCTAGTACTTAGATAAAGGATAAGTCTGGCTTCTTACCATACTAGGCTTTATAAGATATTTTGCCAATATAAGCGCTAGGGCTGCGGTTACAGATTTTTATAATAAAGATAAGTATCTTTAGCCACCATTTTTTATATAGATTTGCGTTTAGCAGTATAGGGTAAAGTTTATCCATTAGAATTCTATTTAAGCGTTTAGCGGCTCTATTCTATTAGTATTGCTCTATAGCTATAACTTTAACATTAATTCCTCTATCTATATAGAAGATATAGAATTTATCTAAACGGTTTTTTCCTCCCTAGTTAAGTCTAACGCGTTAATAGCAGCGTTTAGGTCAGGAGTATTTTTCTATAAAACGTTAGAAATAGTAGAAGAACTCACTTCTCTTAGTAATAGGGTAGGCTTTAGCTATTTACGTATAGTCGTTAAAAAATGTAACCTAGTATCGGCTTTAGTTATAGCCTATAACAGGGAAAGGGCTAGTAATATTAGTATAGATAAATTCGAGTAGGTAAGTTTCTGGTTTAAACTTCCTTTTATATAGTTTTTCTTTTATTTATCCTTAGACGCATAGGACGTATACGCAGTTATCTAAAGGCGGGTCCATTCCGGTTAACATTATTTTAAGTTTTTATAGATTTTACTCCCCTAGGTGGCCCATTCTTTCGTGCTAGATTTTATACTATATAGTAGTAACTATATAGGCGGTTAATCCTAGGGGTAGTTCTAACTATTAAATATTAAAAGCGTATAGTCTATAAAGCAAGGATACTTTAAATTTTATTCCTTTTATAGGAATAGTTATATCATCGTCATCGTTATTAAAACCTATTTTTACTTCCTTTGCCTATAGTTTTAATATAAAAATTAGATTAACACCCCTATTTAGGACATAAAGAGTATTATATAGGTATAGGTCCACGTTTTTATTATTAATAATATAGGATAGTTTTATAGTCCTAATTGCTTTTAGTATTACCCGCGCTCCTATAAAGCCCCTAAGTAGTTTACTGGCGTAGCTTCGTAGTTCTGTAAAGTCTTCTTTCTAATAGCTAGAATAGTAAAAGCAGCCAGAGTTAAGAAAGAAGGTTGCTATAAGGTTTATATCTATATTAGCTGCTATAAGATAAATAGCTTCTGTGCTGTCTAATATAGAATAGCTTAGTCCTACTATTAGTTTAATTTTATTTTCTTCTATAGATTTATTATTCTTACCCTTAGGTTTCTTATTTTCCTTATTATAGGAGTTACTTCGTCTCCTTTTTTTTTTCCCGTACTTTTCCTTACGGTACTTCCGTCTAAGGCCTAGGTATAGGTACTAGCATTTGTCTTTTATATAGTAAGGCTTATAGCAGTATTTACAACCCTTTATTGTCTTTTGGGTATTTCGGGAGATTACTAGTAGGGTAGTCTTATTATCTTCCCGTCCCTTTATATTCTGTTCTTCCCTTTCTACCACTTATAGCGCTTTATTAAATATTACGGCTACTTTTATAATTTTATTCTTTTCGTTTTATTCTAGTAGAAGGGAGTGTTTTTAGTAAAAGGAAGTTAGGAATATATTATAGTCCAGGCCGAGTCCCGTTAGGAATTTGCTAACTAGGGAAATTTTACTAATTATACAGTTAGGGTTGAGCTCTATAATTTCCATTTATGCTTCTTGTAGCTTTTCTATATAGTTTATTACCCCCTTATAGGTATCTAGGGTAACTTCCTAGTAACGTTTTTTAAGGTATTAGTAAACTGCGCTTCCTATTAGACGAAAACGTTTTTATAGCTTAGTAAGGATCTCGTCTATATTTTTAATTTCTTTAACTTCCCTTGTGGCGTTATAACTAAGTCTGCTTCGGATAATGCTATATACTTATTCCTGTTTATTAAGCTAGGTGTCTAGCTTGGTTTTATATACTATCTCTAATAGGGCCCCTTATTCTAGTCTTTTTACGTTCTATTTAAGTAGGTCCTTATATCCGTTCATTAACAAGTAAAAGCGTATCTATTTAATAAACTCTATTTATCCTATAGTAGATTTTAGTTTCTTTATCTTATCTAGCCCCTTAGTCCCTTTTTCAGTTATAAAGCTTATCTTCGCCTTAACTATAGGTGTCTTTAGTAAGACTAGTAGAGAGTTCTTAGGCTTATTAGGGATAAGTTTAATTATTAAGGCTTAGGACGTTTAAGGGAGGCAGGTAAAGGTAAGACGTTTATAGTATTAGGTTTAGAGTCTTTAGTAGTAATAGAGCTTTAAGGTTCTAGTATCTCTACTCCTTTAAGTTTAATAGATTTGTATATAGTTTTGGAGGCTTAAGAGAGTTCTTTATTTATTTTGGTTTTAGAGGTCTTTAGAGTATCTAATAAAATAGGTATAACTAAGGTTTTACGGGGTAGTTAAAGAGGGGTTCGGACTTTAAGGCCGAAGAGTTCAGTTAAGCTGGCTATAGAGAGAGTACTATTAGAGGCTAAGGAGCTATCTAAATCACTAGGGTAGTTAGGTATAGTACTAGGGTCGAAGTTATTATCTTTAAGGTCCTCTATAAAGATATTCTTAGTATTTTTCTTAAAGTCTTTAAACGTATAAGGGTAGAGGAAGATATTAAGGAAGCAGTAAAACCATGCTGGTTATAGAAGTTAAGGCCTTAGTTAGTATAGAATTGGTTTTCCGGGCCTTCGGTATAACCGTTAAGGTATTAATTTCTTTATTGCTATAGTAGATTTAATAAAGTATATAACTATTTTAAGTTTTAGATGCACGGTCGCCTTATAAAGTAAAAAAGGCTAGTATAGGGGTTGTGTTTCAGAAAAAATCTAGAAGGTTAGTTTTTAGCGTTTTGGCGCTTAGCTACCTTATAAAGTCTTCTTAGGCCCCTTTTTCTATGCCTTTTTATAGGTATATATTTCAGAGATATGTAGCGGAAACAGCTATAAGGCTGTAGAGTTTCTCTAAAATATATCTTTTAGTAGGTTATATAGTTAATTATTAAGTGTAGTAAGACTTAGCTAATTTAATTTACATAACCCAGGCTCATAACCTGTTGAAATGTAATACATTAATTGCTAATTACTCTAAGTTTGGAGGGCTAGTAGCTATATAATACAACATTAAGGAGGCTGGTACCCAGCCTCCCTACGCTATCAGGTCGAATCTCAACATTACGTATACTACTATCTATAGTATACCCCATGTAACCATATTTAATATTCAATATACTAAATATTGACACTTTTTGTATTGATATTTGAATATTGGACGTCAATATTGAATATGGATAAAAACACTGGATTCAATTTCCAAAAAGCCGTACTTTCGCTAACGCAAGTTAATATCTTGATCGATTCCACTGTGCAGACATATACTGCTAAGAGGAGCCTACGAGTAAAATGCAAATGCTCTTAGCTCAATACTGACTCTTGGTGCTGCGTTCTTATCCGCTTTTGGATTGTGGAAGCTCACATGCGCGACACCTGCGGAGATTGTGTCAGAACGGAGCTCAGTCATGGATTAATGATTCAGTAGTTGAAGCTGGTGCATCACTTACCTCCGCCATCCTGAATACTGGAGTCTGTTTGTTGGAAGATAATAACCTCGTCTTCTCCCAGATCCTTGAAGTAATACCAATCATGCCTTGGACTGTAGTATACGCCTTCATTCTCGGTGAATCGGTTATGATATACTATATCCACCGGAATGCCTTCGGTGCTGCGATCGATAGTCCGCCAGTCGCACAGTGCCAGTGGCCAGTCGTTACCCGACCCTTGAAGGGACTTCCAAACGCTGCATGAGTGGTTAGATTGGTCGCGGAGAGATGACTTGAATTAAAGGTAGGCGCAAAACTCACTTGATTGCTATAATGCGCCCATACTGATCTGGTGAGATCTTGAATGCGGCCCGAGCGGTCCGAGCAGCCGAGTCAGTCGTAAATCTATCTCCACGTTGGTCTTCGATATAGTTAGCTAAAGTGCATGCTTACCCATATGAGCGATTCTCGACGGCTGAAGGTTTGGGAAAACGTCCCTGTGCGGAAATTCTGCGTGCCTTTTGCGGAGCTAGTGGCGGTTAGTAGCAAGTGAAGAGCAGATGAACGGGTGCACAAACGCCGTGTTCCAGAATTTTGATATTAGAGGCGTCAGGAAACATTACCCAAAGCAGTTTCTCGATTGCCGGGTAGTACACTGCCCTCACTTTCTCGTCGTCGCCGAATTCAGCTGGAGTCAAAACACAGTTAATCTCTAGGCTTTGAAGTGGTCGAAAATTGTGGACTACCACCGGCGTGGTAACATCCACCATGTTTCTCTCGGGTATTAGCTCTCCAGTGTCGTACCTGATCTCGTACGGCTTCTCATACTCATGCTTTGGATCCTTGACGAGATAATCAATTTCTGTGTGAATGCTGTCCTCACCATCTTCAGCCTTAGGGCTTGATAGCATGCGTTCTGGCTGTGACGTCATTGTTGTCGGAATGGGCTTTGCAGTCGCTATGATTATTCAACGCGACAGCAGCGGCCATCGCCAAATGCTGCAATGTGTTGGATGACATGGTGTTGCACCTGACATCATTCCTGTCAGGGTCGACTGACGAGGCAAGCGGGCTGCAATTCTTGTTTTTGCTTATCACCTTGCTTGCATCTGTATGCATCCGGGCAGGGAACCCTGGATGCAATTGGCTATATACATGGTTCAACATTTGATCGTCGATCATTTCCACAGCCGGACAATTCCCTCGGTGGTGCCGAGTTCTTTACGCTCCAACCACATCTTGAAGTTCCGTCTTCGGTACGATATACGGCTGCGCCTTGTTCCTTGTCTGGGTCCTTTGCTCGAACGCATATGCCATGCCAATGAGTTTCGCCTCACTGAATTTTGGCCCCAAGAAGCTGAGGCCAAATCTAGATGAAGAGAATTAGCTCTAAGAGAACAAATGCGAGACGTTGAATGATCACAACATACGGGGTACCTGGAGCGGCTGTAACCAAGCCCCATGAATCTCTCACCACAGGGGCGCTGGCAGGATAAAACCCCAATGGAACAGTCACGATTGGAGCGCCAACTGTAGCAGCCGAAGATGCAGCAAACCTGGTCGATAGAATGACCGCATCGAGCTGGTGGCGCTTGATTGTACCTAGCAAACCGCCTTCATCGCCATAATAAAGATTTTGTTGGTATGCAGGCCAAAAGCAAGGGTCGGTGTTGTTCCAGTTCTCCAAGGCTTGATCCCATAGACCGGTATCTCGAAGGGGGTAAGCTTCGAGGGGAAATGATTGAGTGAATTCGCGCAAAGTAGCGAGGGACGTAATGTTGTTCGGGTTATATGAGAGTGAACTTAAATAAGTGTGTAGATTGACGATAAAGTCGGCATTGAGGATTTTCGTCGGCAATTTCGAGCTGTGAAACTCGGTAGCGGCAGGAAAATCGGTATTATCGACGATAACAGCACCTGCGTCCTCCAGGACACGCAATGATTGGTTAAATGCATCAAACATTGGACCTGTAAAGTTCTCGGAACGCACAGCAATAACGTTCCGAGGAATGCCGAGACGAATGCCTGAAAGTCCATCCATCTTGCAAGCAGAGACATAGTCAGGTAGAGTCGTGTTAGCGATTAGCGATGTGTAATTGTCGTGGGGATCTGGTCCAGCAATCGCTTGCAAGATACGAGCACTATCTTTTACTGTTCTCGCCATAGGACCGACAGTATCTTGATGCTCGCTCACCGGAATTACGAAGTACCTGGAGGTGAGCCCGACAGCTACGATTGTCAGTCACGGCATGTCCGCAAAGTTGAACCCAGTCACCCTTACTTGGTTTGATGCCCACGATGTTGTTGTCGGCGGAAGGATCAACGATAGAACCATCGGTCTCTGTTCCCAGGCAAGCTAAAGCCAGCCCAAGTCTACAAATTAGCTAGCCTGTTATAGTAAAACCGGATCACTGGCTTACGAAGATGAAATGCCGCTGCCGCTCGAACTTCCCGACGGATCCTCATGGGGAAAATATGGACCGTAAGCCTGCCCACCAAGTGCTGACCAACCATTGGTGGAGTTGATAGATCTCCAGTTTGCCCATTGGCTAAGATTTGTCTTTCCGATAATAACTGCACCCGCAGCTCGAAGCTTTTTAGTGACTGTAGCATCGGTGGGTACTTTGGCTCCCAGCAATGCCCAGGAACCGGCTAGGAATGCGTGAGTTGATGGTCTCGGAATGAACGGACCCAACGTTACCGGTTGTGTTCATTTTGTCATTAGTGGCAATGTTGTTCTTTATGAGAATTGGGATCCCATGAAGTGGGCTAGAGATCCGTTGGCGGTTTATCAATTCTTCGTGATGATGCTGCTTACCCGCGTATTGATCCCGCTGACATCTCGGAATCTAGCTGAGCTGCGATTGACAGAGCATCTGGGTTGACCTCAGTCACAGCATTGAGTGTGCCATTGACCTCTGCGATTCTGGCAATGTACGCCTACATACACCTGAGGGTCAGTACGGAACGGGTCATTGCTAGGTGGGAATTGGTGATCGGAGCTGCCGAGATAGTACAATAACATCAACTATGGATATGCGACAAGAACACGGAATTGCACAGTTAAGAAGAAGAAAAGTTTCGTTCCTAGCCACGCAAAATGAACGCTTACCTTTACAAGGTCAACGCTGGTGAACTTTTTGCCGGCGAGCCCCTCGGCGAGGGTATCAATTGTGGCGTCAATCAACGGTGGATATCCTGGAGGAGAGTGTCAGGCAGAGTTGCAACTTTTGAGTCGCTTGAAATACCGGCAGAATTTGAGGACTTGATTATTACGCCGGCGCTGGCGCCGCCGACAAACAGCAAGAAGGCGACAATGAGTAGGACAATCTTTCGGGATATCGATATTCTCTCCATCTTGTCTTGTCGTTCGGCCGGAACTTGTTGCTCGGTCGGGAGAGGTTGATAGGAAGTTGTGTCAGGGCGAAATAGATATAAAATGTCCCCATATATTCTTTCAGCGGTGACGAAGCGGCATCAACGCTGGCGAGAGCATGGATCAGGCAACGCATATATCATTAGAGGACAGGAAGTTGTTGGTACGCGGTAATGGTAGGAATGGGTGCTAGGATAGGTATGAGGCCAATGGTAACGAGGATTGGAGTAGACGCGCATGGAATACGGTTGTCGGTACCCAAAGTTTTTGCACCTTCCCGATTAGGAAGTTTGGGCTTACCGCCGCGGCAGAATACTTTTTACTGTCTTCTTACTCTCAGATTCGGGCAGCGGGACGCTTAATAGTGCATTAAGTTCAGTAGAGCCTCTGCAACACTGAAGTACTATACGAAAGACTTCGAAAGCTGTAGGAAGACGTTAGCGAATTAAGCATATAGAGAACTCTACTCAACCAGTTGAGGACGTTCTTGAGCCTCCGCAAAGCCTCCAGCTGCGCCCACGCAGAGCTCAACACCTTCCAAATAGCTAGCTTATTGATCCGACAATCAAATATATATATACCCTTTTTTGGAAGCTTTGCGCATGATTTCGACGATTTTAGTGTCTAACTTCCTAATCGGGAAGGTGCAAAAACTTTGGGCAACGACCACCGTAGATTTCCGGTTAATCCACGAACTATTGTCTGCACAGGGCGCGGTGTAAACAGTGAGGATGCAACCATACTAAAAGTTTGGCTGACCTACCCAAAATGGATAGCCCCCTGTCGCATAGTCGGTTAGCTACGACATTATATTTTTATGGCCAGCCTACTCCCCTCCTTTATTTCCTATTAATTTTTTATATTAAAATGTGAGGTGATAAGCTCCGCACCACTCAGCCACACAAACCAAAAGGTAAGCGAGTGACTGGCTTGATGCTAGGCACGGCTGTGCGGAACAATATATATAGGTGAGGTGGCTGGTTACCTGACATAAAACACCAAATGTAAAATAAATAAATAATTTATAATATATTTATGAATATTAATTTAAAAATAATAGTTTTAGTAAATATAATAATAATAATAATTCTATTTATTGCCCGATTTAGTCCCTTTTTAGTTCTATATAGGCTTCTACCTTTCTATAACGTAGTCTGCGGGCAAGTGGCCCACGCGGGCATGTGGCCCACCCCATTAAAATCGTCAAAATCGCGACGCGTTACTTAAACTATTACCTCAATGGCTACACCACAACAATAAAACCCCGTTTTTCAAGAGGGCAGACTTGTTCTAGCTATTAATGCCTATAAGCAAGGCCAATTTCAAAGCTTCCGAGCTGCCACTAGCACGTACAATGTGCCCCGAACTACAGCCCGGCGACGCAATAAAGGCGTTTAAGCAAAACGCGGTTCTATTGCTTTAAATTGCCGTCTTATACTAGCACAAGAAGAGAGCCTTAAGCAGTGGATCCTATTAATGGATTAACGCGGTATGCTACCTAGAGCTACTACCGTGCGGCAAATGGCTAGCCTTTTAGCTACTTACGCTGGATCGCGACTAGTTAGCGAGCGATAGGTATATAAATTTATTAAGCGCTATAATAACCTACAATTTAAATGGAATCGCAAGTATAACTACCAGTGTACTAAATGTGAGGATCCTATACTTATTCGGGGCTAGTTTAAACGCGTTTAAGATATAAAAATATAATATAGAATTCTTAATAAAGATATCTGGAATTTTAATAAGACTAGCTTCTAAATGGGTGTTATTATAACTATAAAAGTTGTTACTAGAACTAATAGGGCTGGCCGGCCTAGATTAGTATAGCTAGGTAATTAAGAATAGGTTACAATTATTAAGGCTATTAATGCCTTTAGGGTTATAATTCTACCACTTACTATTTTTAAAGTAGTAATACACTAGGCTACCTAGTATAAGGATAATATTATACCATATAACTGGTTAATTGGTGTTAGTAATAATGGCTAGATAATAAACGAGATTAGCCTAACCTAGCTAAATCTATTTTATAAGTATATAAAGGATTACACTATTAGCACGCATCGGCTGCTAGTGCTAGATGGCCATAATAGTTACATATCGCCTAAATTTAACCGGTTCTGCCTAGATTATTAGATAGTCGTCCTCTATATACTAGCGCATTTATTATATCTACTGCAGCCACTAGATATAGGCTGCTTCTTAGTCCTTAAGCAATTATATAGACGCCTTATTAAACAGATTATAGCCCGCGGTATTAACTATATTAATAAACACAAATTCCTGCCACTATATAGGTAGGCTAGGTAGGCAGCACTGCATTAGAATAATATATAGGCAGGATTCGCAGCTACTAGCTTAGTTCCGTACGATCTAGATCGTATACTATTACTACTGCATACCAAATATTGGACGCTGTTACCCTAATATCCGCCATTAAATGCCTTTTAGGCAGCCGAAATACCCTATAATATTACCGGCCTATAACAGCAGACAGCTCTAATTAGGCGTTATCTTAAATGGCGTACGCATAGCCTACTAAGTCTAATAGAATAAGCCATTGGCCAGCTTGTTAAGGGGTATAAAATGGTAATATTAAGTACTATACTGCTTGCAAGCGAAAATAAGAAGCTACGTATGGAAAATTAGCGCTAGAAAAGGAAGAGGGTAAAGAAGTGTACGTATATAGCTAGGGGGGGTGTTTTATTAGGAGTAGAAGGGGCCTCTCGTGCATAAGCTGCCTAAGAAGGTATAGCAAAGGGGGTAGTAAAGGCAGCAACCGAGCGACCGCAACAAGCACCACGCAAGTGCAGTATATGTAAATCATTAGAATATACGGCACGTATATATCCTAGACGTTAGATAACTAGCTAGTAGATAGCTACACTAAATATAATTATTCGTGGTTGAGTAATTCGCTATATTTGCCCTCAGTAGCTTGGTGGGGTAGGCTATATGCCCGCGTAGGCCACTTGCCCGCAGACTACGTTATAGGAAAAAGCCCTATAAGGGAAAAAACCTAAATATTTCCTTTTAGCTAGTCCTATGCGTTCCGCCTTTGCCTAGCTAGTATAACTTTATATCTTTTAAGTCTGCCTTATATACTATACTTTTTAGGTATATTAGAAGATCTAGGAAGGGGGGAAGTAGTAGGAGGGTCTAATAATATGCTAATAAGCCGCCTATAGCTAGGCGGGGCATTTAGTCCTTAAGGAGCTAAAATAGGGCATATCCTTTAATGTCCTCCTATCAGATCTTATATAATATTTAAAACTACTAAAGGATTTCTTTGCTACTACCTATAGGCCTTTACTTATAAAGAGTATCTAGGTAATATTATTTATACTTACGCTAGTAAGTAGCTAGTCCCTTACTAAGCAGTAGCTATAGAATAGTAGTATATAGTGTACTAACTAAATAGGCTATCCGTATATATATTAAGGTATAGTATTTAAAATATAGATACTTACTAGCTATACATTTAGGCCTAAAACCTTTATCTATAGTAAGAAGGCGGCTATAGATTTTACTTTTATTAGTCCTTTATATAAGGGGGGAGTTAGTATTAACTATAGGGTATTCTATATGGCTATATTTTATATTTTCGCTACCTTCTTCTATTATTACTTTTATTTAAGATCTGCTTATATTATAATTAGTATAGTAAATATCTATCTAGACTAGTAACCCCCTATCCTTTATTGCCATTATAGCGCTTTACTAGTATAGCGCTAGGTCTCCGCCTAGTAAGCTAATAGTTCCCGTATTTCCTTTTCTTTCTCTACTACTTATAGGTAAAGGGCTTCTTAGCTAGTATACTTAGGCGTATTGCCCCTTTAAGGGGCCCTTGCTTTTTATATATATTTTATTCCTCGTATATATTTTAGTATTTAGTGTATATTTTCTTTACTAGGTAGCTTTATATTATAGTAGGTAGCTATATAATAGAGTTTAGCATGCCTATTTATCTAGGCCTTTACTCTAGTTTTTTTAGTAATAGTTCTAGGCCTCTAAGCCTAAGGGCCTAAGGGGCTTTCTATAAGCAGTTAGCTGCCACCACTAATAACATAGGGGTTTTTACTAGTTCTTTTGGATATCTTATAATAAGATTAGCCTAAGTGCTAGTCCGCCTCCTAGCGGTTTATATAAGAGTTTCCTTCTAAAGTTAGTATACTTTTATATAGCTTAGGAGCCTTTTATAGCCTTTAGTTTTATATTTCTTTTTATTATTACCGCTAGTATAAATATAAGCTACTATTTATAGGGGTTATAACTCCCATTTTATATATCTATTAGCGTAATTCTATAAGGGCGTCGTGGCTGCATCCTGCAATATAGTTAAAGCCTTAGGTATACCTTTTACGGTTAAGGCCTAGCTAAAACCTCTCCCGCCTAAGTAACTTATATTTACTCCTTAAGTATATCTTATTAGTATACTGCCCTAAAGATAAATAGTTCCGTTTATTAATATACTAATATATATATCCATTCTTTTAAGCTATATAGTAGTCTCTCTAGCTAGGACGTAATCCTATCTATCTACGGAGGTAGCTGTTATAAGTTCTTACACCTTCCTAATTAGGAAATTAAGTGACTGCGCACGCGCAATCACGGGTGTATATTACGGAAGTGGGCATAAGCTGGAATACAATATACTAAACGGGGTAGTAATTGAAGAAGGCTACGTACGCGTAACTATGCGTGGTTAATACAAAGACATTTAGATAAAGAAGAAGAGTCTTCGCGTGCTAGGTATAGGTATAAATAGGGGTTGCAGGGGAACGTGCGTAGGTGTCTCGGGACGAACCAGTATGGCCAAAAATTACAATAAGCGAATTAAAATAAATCGATATCCGATAATCCGATATCCAATATCAATTTATTTTAATTCACTTATCGTAATATATATTAAATCGCACACTTTAAAATCTCTACTATACACTAAATTCTTCTAGTAACTATAGCTTTAGAGACTAATCTTAAGTCTTCTCTTCCTAAGGTTATATCTAAAACTATATTATCTATTTAATCAACTTTAAAATCTTAAAAGAATTGGTTTAATATTTACGATTTCTGTTATATAGCACTAAAAGGAGAAGAGCGTAACTCTTATGGAAGATTACTCTATTTCTATAATTAATGCGATTATAAAGTAGGCTCAATAACAAACTTCTAGGGTCACTACTTATCCCAGTATAGGATTTAGATTAAACTATATAGAAAGGATTATTATACGGGAGAAGTAGCTAAAGCATTACGATCAGTCTTTAATAAGCTACGGCTTAAAAACCATAATCTTAACAATAAAATCCTTAGAGAAATAATTAATAAAAAGGTTATTAAGACAACTCTTCTTAATCTTATTATTATACAAAATCTCTTTTTCTAAATTATTTAAAGTCAAGAGTTTTAGACATTTTGTTATGCTCTTAATTAATAAGCCATTAGAATACTTCCTGCTTCTTATATAACCCTTATTTAAAAGGCAAGAGACAAGTTTATCCTTAATAAGAATATCGTACAACGGGTTATTTAATCCGCAGTTACGCAAATCTATCTTAACGTAGATATCTAAACATCTCCAAGCAACAACCTTTATCTTGCAGTCTACGGCCATTTTATTAATGTAGAAGAATGTATTTGCAATATCCTACTTACTCTACCTTAAGTAGTAGGCCATAGCGGAGAGCATTAATAGCGTACTCTTCTTCCAATTCTATAAGATTTTGGTATTATACAATAGATTGGAGCAATTATTAGAGACAATTCTAGTATAAACGATACGCTCTATTATATAATCAGTACCTACCTTTTAGAGCATAAGAAGATTTCTTAAAGTGCAACTTATTAGCATATCCGCTGCTAGGGACACGTCATTAATCTTATTATTTAGGCATTTATTTTTACAGATAGTAAAGAGCTTAGCTTTATCCTATTATATAATAAAAAAGAGGAGGAAAGCTTTAAAGGGCTAACTAAAAAGAAGATAAAGGATAGAGACGCGAAGTTTTAAGCCTTTGGAGTTCTTAGAAAGCTCTATAATATCGTTATTTATATTTAAAGTAGTCTAGGTTATATAAAGCAGTTTTAAGATTAAGCTAGGAGAAGAATTCCTCTTAATAATTATATAAGATAGAATAGCTAGTAGACTATACTAGATGTCGCTTTTACTCTTTAAGAGCGGGTTAGCTAGTATATCTCTAATAATCTTAATATAATTAATAAAGGGGACTAGCTTTTAGTATAAGACTAGGCATATCTTTATACAATATATAAGTTTCTGGCTGCTTTTAAATCAGCAACTTTAAAGCTTAAAGGAGAAAATACAATACTTAAGAAGGTTCTTATTACTATAGACATTCTTAATCTCTACTTTAAAAAGACATTAGTATATTATACGATACTAAATTTATTATATATACTAAGAAATTTTTAGAAAATATTTCTAAATATAAAAGTAGTCTAAAACTTTTAAACTTAAGTCTTACAAAGTAAGGTAAAGTTTAAAAATTACTATACCAAGCTCTTTACTACTCCTCTCTATACTACTATAGTTATTCTTCACCTAAGCCGTCGTATAGTATACGGTAAAAAGATCTAGCTAAGTAATATCTACAATAGAGCACTCTAGCACGTTAGGTAGCTTTAAAAGAAACACTAATATAAAGTATATCCGCTTCTATTATATAACAAAAGTCTTTTAAACTAGACAACTTAAAAAAAGCCTTTAAAAGAACTTAATACTTTTAATCTTTTAGAGGCTTATATAAAAGAATAATACCTTTAGCTATAGAGCCAAGATAAATTTAATAACTACCTTTTAGAGGTCTTGTACGGTTTAAAAATTTAGGATCTTATTAAGTAGTGGTTATATAAGGATTAAGTAAGGCGCTAGCCACAGCTTTTACATTTTACAGTTAATATCCTTTATATTCCTATAATAAGTAATAAAGCAGAGGTAGTTTTCTTAGGTAGCCGTTATATAGTAGGCTAAGAGAGAGTTTAGCTTAGGGTAGATATATTTAAGATTACAAAGAGTATAAAGGATTAGATTAGAAGTAGTATTCTTAAAAGTTCTTTCTAAAAGGGGCTAGAAATAGTTAAATATAATAGGTTATACCCTAGGGATACTACTTAGTAGCTAGCCTACCTATTCCAACTAGCGTACAATATATAATCAAAGGGCCTTAGTAGGAGAAGAAAACTCGTTAGAGAACTCTAAAACTCTTTTTTTATTAACAAATCCTTCTTATATAATAGTAATATTACTACTAAAACGGATACTAAGTTATATAAGGCCTAGGATATTATAATAATAAATTTTTATTAAAGAATTTTTTTTTTTTAGAAGCTATATAGCCTAGGTATTATATAGTATAGAACCGTAAGCTTTAACAAAACTTAGAAGGAGCATTTACCGTTAAATTATCGGGTATATTACTTAACCCATTATTTGACTTATTTTCTTTCTCCTTAGCTAATAAATTACCCTCTAACTTATCTAGACAAGTGCTGCTATATACAAAATCACAACTATTTCCCTATTTCTACCATTTGCAGTTTAAATAACAGTTATTCTAATATCTATTAAGCGTATAATAGGTAAAGAAGGGTTAAGGTCCTAACCAACTTTAATTATCCTTTACTATATAGGCATTGCAAGGCTAAATCTATAAGTTAGCTACCGTATAACTAAGGGAAGAAGGTACTTATATTAGCTATATTATCTCTATAATTATAAATAATTATTATATTAACGTACGAAGGCCGCTTTATATCGATTTGTTATTTAATAATAAAAGCTAGCGCAGTAACGTCCTTAGCAGCATAGTAGTAAAGAGCCGTATATTAGACGTCCTAGAAGAAGTTAATTAGGGATTATATAAATAAGAAAAGACTTACCGTATAACATAGGCTCTTAAGCCAAGCATCTACCTCTACTTAAGAGAAATTCCATAACTTCTCGCCAGTACTAAGAGCCGTAGTAATTATAGTAGCGGTAATAGCGGAAGTTAAACTTAAAGCCATAGTTAATAAGATAAATTTAGGCAATTAACTAAGTAAGCTATAATTGTTATAGTTAATTAAATATTTAAAGAAAATGTTTAAATGTTTAAATTTAAAGCTTAAATTGGAAGCATAGAAAAATATTTTTCTGTTACCCACCATATAAGGCACCCGTTACTCCGGTATATAATTCCTACGCATCTCCTATTATACGACACACAAAGAAAAGAGAGAGAAGGGGAGTTATGTAATGGGTTATACCTAGATATACTACTTAGCAGCTAGCCTACCTACTTATATTAAATACCTATATACTAAAAAAATTCGATATCGGATTTTATTCGGATATTTTATCAGATTTTACAATATCGTAATCGTTTTAAATCGCATAATTTTTAGCCACACTGGGACGAACGTAAGCACGGGTCAAGAACGTCAAAATGCGCAGGAACGTGAGAACGTGTGGGTCCCGTGACAGTGCGCGATCCCGCTACAAATGCGTAATTTTGAGCACTGCCATATAGGCTGCAATACCGGCTGCGTAAATTACAGCACTAATAAATTTTAATAAATTTTAATAAATTTTAAGTTATAATAACTACTTTAATACTATTAATTATATGATAACTTTAATATAAAATTTATATAAAGCTTATAAAGTTTTATATAAAAATATAAAAATACTTATTTAATAATATAATAAGAGAGTTAGTAACTTAACTTCCTAATTAGGAAGGTGTAAGAACCTATTACAGCGACCTCTATACTAAATGTATTAATAGTTAGAGCCTGCCACGAGAGTTACCCGCGTATATTTGTCCCGTAACACCTATATACGTCCTATAACCACCCCTATTTCTTTAACTACGTTAACTTAACCTATTCTGTTTCTGTATCTAAATGTCTTTATATTAACTACGTATAGTTACGCGTATATAGCCTTCTTTAATTACTACCCGTTTAGTATATTATATTCTAGCTCGCGCCTACTTCCTTAATAGAGCCTAGCTAAGGGATAAGGTCCTTAGAGCTAGCAGTAGCTATTACGTACTACGCCCTATAAAAGATTTCCGTTTTGCATTACCTATAAGGGTCTCCCTATAATAGGTCGACTATATTTTATAAAATGGGTTATAGATATAATAAAGCCTTATAGGAAATACTATAGTAGATTTATTAATAGGCTAATAGATATATAAGTAATAATAAAAAATGTAAATATAACTAGTAGAGTAGGTCGCCTAATAAATTAACTCTAATTATATTCTAAGATTTACTATTAAAAAGAGAACTATCTACATAAGGACTATAGTCCTTTAAGTATATAATACTGCGCCTAAGAAATATACTAAGTACGTTAGTACGTTAGTATATTAGTATATCCCTTATATTTCTACATTCCTATATTTTTATATTTTAAGTTTATAATATAACTAGTTATGTAATTTAGCTACCCCTTATTTTATAGCTTAACTAGTTCTAGCGCCTCCTATACTATCTTAACTAACCTATTTATATCTCTTCTTAGTAGTCATACTACTACTAATATAAGATCTATAATACTATCCCCCTCCTCTTTATCTTTGTCCTTAAAGATATTTCCTATTTTTAAACTATTTATTAAAGGTATAGTATTCCCATCTTAAATTTAGTAATCTTTATTATTCTTAATACCTCCTATTAGATCCATATTTTCTAATTATTCTTTTATTTAATAAAATTATACTATTATATTCTTATTATATAGAGAAGAAGTTAGTATATATTATAATTATAGCTCTATCTAGTTGCTAACCTTCCTCCTACGCTAAGTATATATAAGTAAATATACAATTATCCTATAATGTTTAATCTATCTCTAACGCTAAGTATATACGTCTATTACGGAGTAAGTATAAGCGATAATAATATGTAACGAGGTAGATATTATTAAGCTATATATACAAACTATATAATAAGGTTAAGACGTTATATAAGGAAAGAAGGAAAGAAGGTAAGAAAACAGAAAGAAAGGGTATATATTATTAGCTTAGTTGCTTAGTTAATATATATATAGAGCAGAATAGGATATAGATAGTAGTTTTAGCAGAACTTAGTAGGATTTAGTAAAACTTAGCGGAATATAGTAGAATATAGTAAATTGCCATTAGATTGCCGCAAATTACCATTAAATTACCGTCTTGTAGTTAGTCTTTAGTTACTAAGTTAGAAGAAATAGGTAGACGCGTATAAGGTATTACAAGGATGTCCTATAATAGTACCCCCTTTAAACTTAAGCTTCTGCGAGATAGGGTTATAGTAGTTCTAGGTAGAGTTTATAAAAGTCTTTTATGGCTTATATAAGTCCTATAGAGTTAACGGGTTCCTATAAGGGCTTAGTAAAGCCTCTCTATTTTATAAGGTATATATATTAGCGTTTCCGCTTATTATACTTATTATTATTATTTCTTTTAATAAAGTACTTGTTCTCGCTATCTACTTTAACTAGTAGGGGAGGGTCCTATATTTATTTAGGTAGGGCGTCTAATACGGAGGTAGTAGGGTAAAGAACTAATATATAGAATACTAGGTGGATTTTAACCGTATTAAGGAGCTTTAGTAGACGTAAAAGAAAACGACCTTCTTAACCTTATAAGGGCCAACGATCTTTTAGTTAAGTTTTCTAGTAGGTTATTTTATATTTAAGTTTCTTATATTTAGCTAAACAAAGTTACTAATTTAGTAGGCCAGTGTTAAGGTTCGGTTTTTATTTACTACGGCTTTATAGATAGATTGGGCCTATATTATCTTATTAGTAAGAAGCTATTATAGTTTCTCTTTTTTTTTTAAAAATAAAATTATTTACTTTTATAACTTATAAGGCGTAATAAGCGGGGTAAGGAATATTACTAAAGGGTTTAAAACCCATTTATAGGTACTAGCCATAGTTAGCTAGGAATAGAGAGACCTTTATAGTTTCTAAGACGGAATTATTTATAGTAAACTTAGTAAATATAAGCTAGTTAATCTAGTTATCCTATAAATATAACATGTATATCCGGATATACTATTTTATTATAGCATTTATATATTCTATTTAGCTATCTATTTCTAAGTAATATATAGTAGATAATATTGCTTTAATACGGAGTTAGGTAATTAGTTCTTTCCAAAATATAGAAATTAATTAGCTATCTTTATTAGAGCTAATTTATTTTAAGGAGCTTATAGAGTTTTTATACATAGTTTAGAAATAGTTAGGTAATAATAGGTGTTAATATATTAGGGCAGGCAATTAAGTGTCTTATCTTAGATAGTTGGTCTATAACTACTATAATATTTATATAGCCTTTACTTACGGGGAGATTAATAATAAAGTTAATTAAGATATCCTTCTACCTTTAGTCTAGAACAAGCAGTAGCTTTAAAAGGCTGTTAGACGTCTTATATAAAGCTTTAATTCGTTAGTAAATATAGTAGCTAGAGACGTACCTTTATATTATATTATATATATTTAGCTAGTAGTTATAACGAAATCCCCTAAAAGGTACATATTAGATAAGACAGTAGGAGGTTTTATCTATATTCTATTTATGTCCTAAAAGACGTAGTTAGACAGATAAGGGATAAAGGGTTTTACTAGCGCCTTAGAAGGATTATATAGGGAGCTAGTTCTCCTCTAAAGAAGAATTAGCGATTAGTCTCTAAATAGAAGAGGTTAAAAAGCATTTGTCCTTTATTATATAAAGCTCGTTTTACCTTAACTTATCTTCTACTTACCTATAACTCTTATTCTATACTATTAATTAGATAATTATACGTTTCGGTTAAACTAGCCTCTTATAATTTTAATTACTTATAATCCGTTACGGAAGGAACGTACGGCTATTAATTAACGATGACGGGCTATACCCTCTTATCCTCTAAAACAACGCCCTTACCATAAGAGGCTTAGAGAGTCTCCTTAGAGGAGCATATTCCCTCTACTTACGACTAAGAAGCTATAGCTAGTCTATCTAACCTTGCGAGACCCTTAGGCATAATTGCCGCTAAGAAGTTATTAGAGCAATTACTACGCAAGACCCTATAAAAAAATAAAGGAGTTAGAGATATAATCAAGATAAGTATATTAAGACTACTAAGAATAATTATAAGGATAATTAAGAGAAATATAGATACTCTAAATACGAAGCGGACTTAAAGGGGCAACGCCATATTACGCTATAATATTAGAAAAACCTAAATTCCGTATAAAGGAACCTAATAAGTATAATAGTAATAGTCTCCGGAACTATAATTATTTTATCCATTAATATAAAACCAAGTTTTAGCTAGATCTGAAATATTACTCTAATAAGTATAATTAAACACTAATTACTTTTACCTTCCTGCGTAGCACCGTTAAGAGTTTATAGATACGCTATAAGAAGAAACTTACTATACTCCTTAAATTCAGCGAACTTAAGTCCTAGTTAGTTAATTAGGTCCAAAACCCTACTAATTAAGGGATAGATTATAACTAGCGATACCATAACGCTAAATAATAAGAAGGTTAGAGTATAGTCTAGTTTATAAACTACTTAAAAGAGCTAGAAGATAATATACCCTACTCAGACCTATAGAATAATACTATATAACTTTGCTAGCTACTTACTAAGTTATAACCTAAGATTTAATAGGCTATATAGGAGAAGGGCAAAATTTCTACCTTTTAAGAAAAGCTTATCTCCAAAGCTACTTAGATTAAAAATGCTAAAAGAGACTATTTAGGTAAGTAAAAGGAACGGGATACTAATAATAAAGAGCGTAGGACTAGACCTAGCTTTAAGAATAGGGGTAAATTCCAACCTAACCGCTATATAGAAGAATAATATAAGTAGGCTTTATAGCCTTAAAGCAATACTAGTTAACCCCAGAATAATAATAGGCAGAAACCCAATCTAAATAAATTACGCGTCTATTATAACCGAGGCAAAAAGGGCTATATAAAGTTCTTCTACTAGTAAAAAAAGTAAGAGTTAGCTTAATTAGGAAAAGAAAGAGCCTAGTAGATCTTTACTTTCTTATACTAGGCTAGTAAGAGAAGGAAGGAGTAAGCTGCCGTATAGTTATTTCTGTCTCCCTTTAAGTTAATAATAAATAGGTAACATAAGACTGCCTTATAGATAGCGGCGCAACTATAGGGTTTATCTCTTAATTACTAGTAAAAGAATTAAATTTAGACCTCATGTAATGGAATCCCCCAAGAGGTACATATCCGATAAGACGGTAGGAGGTTTTATTTATATCCCATCTATATTCCAAAAAACACAGTCAAACAGGTTAGGGGTAAAAGGTTTTACTAGCGTCTTAGAAGAAATATATAGGAAGCTGGTTCCCCTCTAGAGAAGAACTAGTAATTAGTCTCTAAATAAAAGTAGTTAGAAGCATTTGTCCTTTAATATATAAAACTTATTCTACCTTTAACTTACCTTTAACTTACCTTCTACTTACCGGTAACACTATTAATTAGATAATTATACATTCCGGTTAAGCTAGCCTCTTATAATTCTAATCGCTTACAATCCGTTAGGAACGTACGGCTATTAATTAACAATAACGGACTATACTCCTATACCCTATAAAGCAACGCCCTTACCGCAAGAGGCTTAAAGAGTCCCCCCAGAGGAGCGCATTCCCTCTTCCTATAAAGAAGCCACGGCTAGTCCATCTAACCTTGCAAGACCTTTAGGAACAATTACCACTAGGGAGTTATCAGAGCGGTCGCTATACAAAACCCTATAAAAAATAAAGGAGTTAGAGATATAATTAAGATAAGCATATTAAGACTACTAAGAATAATTATAAGGACAATTAGGGGAAGTATAGACACCCTAGACACGAAGTAGACTTAAAGGGGTAACGCTATACTATACTATAACGTTAGAAAAACCTAAATTCCGTATAAAGGAACCTAATAAGTACTATGGTAATAGTCTTTAGAACTATAATTATTTTATCCAATAATACAAAACTAAGTTTTAGCTAGATTTAAAATGTTACTCTAACGAGTATAATTAGACACTAATTACTTCTACCTTCCTGCGTAGCACCATTAAGAGTTTATAGACATACTACGAGAAGAAACTTACCACACCCCTTAAATTTAGCGAACTTAGGACCTAGTTAGTTAATTAGGTCCAAAACCCTACTAATTAAGGAATAAACTATAACTAGCAATACCACAACGCTAAATAGCGGGATAGTTAGACTATAGTCCAGTTTATAAACTACTTAGAAGAACTAGAAGACAATATACCCTACTTAAATCTATAGGATAATACTATACGACTTTACCAGCTACGACCTAAGCTACGACCTAAGATTTAACAGGCCATACAAAAGAAGGGCGAAATTCCTACCTCTTAAGAAAAGCTTATCTCTAAAGCTACTCGGATTAAGAGTGCTAAAAGAGACTATTTAGGCAAGCGAAAGGAACAAGACGCTAATAATAAAGAGCGTAGGACTAGACCTAGCTTTAATAATAGGGGTAGATTCCGACCTAACCGCTCTACGGAAGGATAACGTAAGTAGGCCTTATAGCCCTAGAGCAACGCTAGTTAACCCTAAAATAATAATAGGTAGAGACCTAATCTGTAGGAGGGAAACTGGGAGACACGTACCTATTATAACTGCGGTAAGAAGGGCTATATAAGCCGCTTCTACCGGTAAAAGAAGTAAGAGTCGGCCTAATTAGGAAAAGAGACAGCCTAGTAGATCTTTACTCCCTTACACTAGGCTAGTAAAAGAAGGAGGGAGTAAACTACCGCATAGTTATTCCTGTCTCCATTTAAGTTAATAATAAATAGGTAACGCGAGACTACCTTATAGACAGTAACGCAAGTATAGGATTTATTTCTTAATTACTGGTAAAAGAATTAGATTTGGACCTTAGCGGCTTATAGGTGCGCACCATTTAAAGCATTAGAGGCTACTAGATTCCATACTATAGGGAATAGGCTTTTTCTATAGCTAGCTAGGACCGCGATAGTCTATAGAACACACAAGAGATGCGCTTCTATGCCGCAGAAATTAAGGGGTATAACCTTATTTTGGGATACCCATAGCTTCACCAAGTCAATCCGGACATTAATTGGCCTTCGGCCTTATATTAACATCAAAAGTCTTAACCACGCATTATAGTTAAAGATTAAGAGACTTTCTTAAACTATATATAAGAAGAAGGGTGGGCATATACTATATATACCACTCTTAACACTAAGAACAGGGACACAGGATATTTATTTTTAGATGTCCAGCTATACGCAATTAAGGAACTAGAGATTCTATAGGAATATACAGACTTAGAGGATGTTTCTAATAAAGAGGCTATACAAACCTTACCTAACCCCATATTAGTTAAGTATAAGATAAATATAGGGGATAAATAACCTCCTTTTAGACCACTATATAACCTATTAGAAAATAAGCTAGCGGTACTACGTTAATATATAGTGGACAATCTTTAGAGAAGATGGATTTAGCCCTCCATAAGCCCAGCAGGGGCACCAATTATATTTATACCTAAAAAGGATAGGACCCTTTACCTTTATATTAACTATCGGGCACTAAATAAGATTACTATAAAGAATTGCTACCTATTACCCTTAATAGGGGAGCTTATTAATAGGCTATTGGGCGTAAAGATATTTATAAAATTAGATCTAAAAGATGCATACCATTGAATCCGGATTAAAGCCGGCAATAAGTGGAAAACGGCGTTCCGAACACAGTACGGCTACTTTAAGTACCTAGTAATACCATTTAGGCTCACTAACGCACCAGCGATATTTTAGGCCTATATTAATAAGGCATTATTAGGCCTATTAGACATAATATATATAGTCTACCTTAATGACATTATAGTCTACTTTAATAACTACGAAGTATATACGTACTACGTACAAATAGTACTAGAAAGACTGCGGGAATATAAGCTCTATATAAACCTAAAAAAGTGCACGTTCTATACTACTAGCATTAATTTTTTAGGCTTTATTATTAGCGTTAACGGAGTGTTAATGGAGAAAAGTTAGGTGGACGCTATTAGGGAATAGCCCTACCCTATAATATTTAGAGAAGTATAGGTTTTCTTAGGCACGGCGAACTTCTACTAAACGTTTATTATTTACTATTTATAAGTAATACTCCTAATTACCAATCTACTAAAAGGATCTAAGAATGGTAAGAAGTTAGGACCCTTTATATTTAGGGAAGCTACTAAGCAGGCTATAGACCGGTTAAAGGATTTATTTATATTAGCGCCTATCCTAATATACTTCTGCTAGGAGCTACGTATATACCTTAAAACAGATACATCCGGCTTTGCCCTAGGGGCAATTATATCTTAATTAAAAGACGGAAAATAGCATTCTATGGCGTTTTAGTTAAGGAAAATAACCCCTATAAAGCAGCATTATATAATACACGATTAGGAGCTACTTACGATAATTACAGTAATAAAGCACTGGCGACATTATTATATAGGAAGTAATTATCCTATTAAAGTCCTTATAGACCATAATAACCTAGAATACTTTATAACTATAAAGGTATTAAGTAGTTAATAAGCAAGATAGGTAGAGGCACTATTATAGTATAACTTTAAAATTATATACCGCCTAGGGAAGATAAATCCTGCTAATAGGTTATTAAGACGTCTGGATTATAAGATAGGGAGAATCTAGGACAGTATAGGGGAAATAATCCCCACATTACAAAATTTGCTTAGGAAGAAAGAAGACTCTTTCCCTAGAATTATAGAATTTTATAATAGGGTAGAGGTCCTAGCAATATAGCTACAAAGCAATATAATTATAGAGCTGTAAGATATAGTTATAGACTAGGTTATAGACTAAGCAGATATTACAAAGTTAGCGTACCCTAGAATTAGCGAGAATTCTATGGGAGGTGCTAGAGGTGTCACGGTACCTTTAACTCGACGGCGTATTAGCTACAAGTTTTCGGATTTAAGGGGAATAGGCAAGATACCTATCCGCAGCGTAGCACACTACATAATAGTAGAAGAATCTGCTAGCACTAATGGTTTAAAATATCTTATGCCACACCTTAAGTCTGTAATAGCAGTAGGCGAAATAGAAGTAAGTGATCTATATAAAACCTTTCTAAATCTTCTTCTTTAAGCTTAATAAAGGGACGCCTTCGCCTCTAGGGAGAGGTAAAAAAATATAGTAGAGACCAACTTAGCCGGAGTTACTAAGAAGCTGTAGTAGCAAGACTAAAAGGGTCTATTACGCTTTAAGGGTACTATATATATCCCAAAGGACCAAACAATTTAAGACGAAATTCTAAAGATCTTCCATAATAACCCTCTTAGGGGTCACTACGGTGCTAACAGAACCCTTAAGGCTGTTTAAAGGAAATACTTTTAGGACGGAATGTCTAAAGAGGTTAAGGACTATATATTAAGGTGTAATACGTGCTAAAGGATATAGATATTTAGGCATCGCCTATACGGCGAGTTATTAGTGCTTCCTATTCCGCAGGGACCTATATTAAAATTAACAATAGATTTTATTATAGGCTTACCCCCTACTAAGATAAGAACTAGAGAGGTTGCTAACGCTATTTTAGTAATTATTAACAGGTATACAAAGTTTTTAGGATACTTTGCTGTTATAATAACGATTACGGCAGCAGAACTAGCAAACCTGTTTTTAGGGCAGTAGCTCTTATTTAGTACGCTAAGGGGAATCGTATCTAACAGAGGTACCGTATTTAATAGTGCATTTTAGTCTTTATTCTATCTCTTATTAAAAATATAGTAAAGAATAAGTACTACCTTTTACCCGCAAATAGATGGGCAAATAGAGCGTTTAAATGCGTTATTAGAACGCTACCTTCGCTACTATATTAATTATTAACAGGATAATTAGATATTGTAGTTGGCTCTAGCACAGCACATATATAACATAAGCATTTATAGTAGTATAAAAATAACCCCTTATAAAGCATTGTTTAGGGTAAAAGTAAATAACCCCTAGAACGTTAAGGACATTATTTCTAAAAGAAAGGCACTAGCGGCGTCCGAAAGAATTAAGCAAATAATAATTTGTAGAGAGGAACTTAAAAAGCACTTACTAAACGCCTAGGCTGTGTAAAAAAGGTACTATAATAAAAAACATATGCTAAAAGAATTTAAGATAGGAGACGAAGTCTTACTATTTATAAAAAAATATCCAAATAAAACGCATTAAGAAGAAGCTGGATTACTAGTAGCTCGGACCCTTTAAAATAGTTAAGAAAACTAAAGGAAACTAAGCCTACGAATTAGAATTACCGAAATCTTATCTAATATATCCTATATTTTATATTTCCTTACTAAAGCTATACCGGAGAAGAGATAGTACGGAACCGCCCCTACCTAGCGAAATTAATAGGGAATTAGAATGGAATATAGAAGACATTCTAGACTAAAGATAGCGCCAGAAAAAGCGCAAATTTTTAGTTTATTAGAAAGGATACTCCTAGGCGTATAATAGTTAGGAACCTAAGGAGTACCTTTAGCTAGGATATAATACTATAATTAAAACCTTCCTAAGAACTAAAGGTAAAGACTTAGAAATAGTTCCGGATATACTATAGGTAAAGCAATAGGGAAAACCCTATAAATTAAAACCATAGGATTAAGTATAGGTATTAAGAACGGAAACATTTCGCTATTATAATAGGGATCCTAGAATCCTGTAAAAGGAAGCCTATAAGGATCTATAGGAGAACCACTAGGGATACTATTTAAAGAAGACGCTATCTAAGAAGGAGCAGTAGCACTATAAAAAGTGGCCTTAGGGATTTAAAAAGATCTCCTAGGGATAAAAGGAGAGTATCTAGCCTAGCACTAGAGATATATAGTAAAGTTAATAGTATAAAGAGGAGCAAAAGAACAGCCTATAAAGAATTAGA
>Ga0307515_10003794_pt1 | contig 31647 bp, 18 predicted proteins | sample 17_EM_MG_FD_194513 | JGI IMG/M metagenome (GOLD analysis project Ga0307515, IMG submission 194513) | Populus trichocarpa ectomycorrhiza microbial communities from riparian zone in the Pacific Northwest, United States - 17_EM | ecosystem: Host-associated > Plants > Roots > Unclassified | place...
AATGCTGATGAGACCAGCTTCTTCTGGAAGTCCATCCAGAACAATGGTTTGTCGACCAAAGGGTTACCTGGGAAGAAATTGGACAAAACGAGAATGTCAGTATTGGTTATGATGAATGCTACAGGTATGAAAAAGATCTGCTTGCTGTTTGTGGTTATGACAAATGCCACAGGTACCGAAAAGATCCGCTTGCTGTTCATAGCAACTGCAAAAAAACCACAGTGCTTTGGGAAGAGGGAGGGGCGAGATTTGGGCCTTTGGTACTTTGGTACTTTTACAACAAGAAGGCATGGATGACAGGAGAGGTTTTTGCCAATGCATTAGAAGAGCTCGATGCGAGAATGAAGCAGATGAACCGGAAGATCCTCCTACTCCTTGACAACTTCAGCGGACACAAATGGCATGAAGAGAAGGTTACAAACATCGAAGTTTTGTTCTTCAGTCCCAATCTCACGCCCTTCGTCCAACCAGCAGATGCTGGGATCATCCGTTGCTTGAAGGCAATCTTCCGAAGGCTTATGCTCTGTCGTTCATTGGGCCGTGAAGATGCAGAAGAAGAAGATATCTTTGCCATCAATCAGCTCGAGGCCATGCGGTTGTTGGAGGAGGCGTGGAAAGGTGTCAAGCAGTCAACAATTGTCAACTGCTGGCAACACACCGGAATTCTTCCATCAAATGATGGGGAGGCATCCAGTAGTCAAGAAAAGACGGCCGAGCCTGAGGTTGAGGTTGAGGTTCAAGAGACAACCAATGCTTTGCAACGATTGAACCTCTCTGTGAGCAACCGGGAAGGCAGTCGTCGGTTCCTACCAAAGCCTCGTCTTGTGGACAACATTGAGGAGCTTCTCGCAGAACCAGATGCTCCCGAATGGGCTGAGGAGGATGCATCAGAACTTGAATTGCTCAAACTGGTGCGTGAAAACATAATATCATTTGATGTTACACACTGATACTTCATTCAGCTGCACGAAAACGATGAAATTGAAGAGGAACCCGCAAGTTTGGGTCCGCAAGAGCCATCACTGAGAGAGTCTCTTGGCGCGATTGAAACTCTATACAACTTAGCTCTGTTCCATGCTCACGAGCAAGAGTTTTCTGACTTGTTCCATACTCTTTTGAACATTCGGTCGCTCCTCAAAGCCAAGCAACACAGCGCACTCAAGAGCTCGAAGATCACAACCTACTTTCGAAGCACGGAAACCAAAGAAAAGGAGGCTGCAAATACCAATACTGACGAAAGAGAGGTGATTTTGGTTGACTGAGCAACGCTTTTTTGCACATCCATTGATCTTGATTGTAACTCACACTTATTCGCGCTTCATAATAAACGTTTTGTCTTATAGTATGTCTAAAGTAATTTTTTTACATTTTTACAAGCCCCTAAGACGTGATAAGGCCATTGCTTGGCTAGAGGTATACCTGCCTAAATGTATACGGTTTGGGTGACTCCCGACCACATACATTTAGGCAAGTTCCACTGTACCCCCAAATTGCCGCCATACCAGTTGTAAGTTTTTATATTTTATTACAAGTCTAGACTATTAAGGTACTCTAAGCCGCTTCATTTGAGCCCTCTAGCATTCATATTGCTATTGCTAGATATTTTTCTTTTCGCAATTGCTTTGTTTTTCGGAGGTGGTTTCCACGGTGCTTGATCAACGATCCGGTGTCTTGCCGAATGAATGGCCGAATGAATGGGTGTGCGCAGCCTGGCCGAGGTCTGCCACCTTGGCATGTGCCAGCCTCGGACATTGTAGCCTTGTGCGTTGTGGGCCGCCCACACGAGTTGCATCTTGGACCTTGCCATTCCCGCCATGGCCACCTGCCCCCTTGACCCGGCACGTAATCAACGTTTTCGGCATACTTAAAGGTGAGTACGATACGATTCAAGGCGCCGTTCAGTGGCCGATGGCTTACAACTCGAAAAACCTTATGCAGGCTCTGCCGAACAGTGTAACGACCGTGGGAGTGACTCTCCCATGTACGTGCACCACACAGATACCGCGTGCGCTTTTGCTGATATTGTAGCCCAACCCACAGCCCACGCGCGGCGCTTGTAGGGCCTTGGACCGTCCCCTCACCGCCTTCCTCGCCGCCCTCCATGGGCGCATTGTCAAGGTCTTTGGCACACCCAGAGGTGAGTATGATATAGCCCAAGGCGTCATTGCGTAGCTAATGGCCTACGATTCGAACATCTTACCCGGGCTCGACCGAACCGCGTAACGACCCTGGGAGCGATTCTCCCATGCATGTGCGTTGCCTAGATGCCGCATATGCTTCGGTGGTGCTTGTAACCCAACCCGCAGCCCACGCGCGACGGCTGTCAGCGTTGCAGGATCCTGGAACCCCCTTCCCCCCTCGCCGCCTTCCCCGCCGCCCCCACACATCCATGGATGCTTTATCAAGGTCCTCGGAACATCCAGAGGTGAGTACAATGTAATTAAAGGCATCGTTAAGTAGCTGATGGCCCACACTTCGAACCTTGCCCAGGCTCGGCTGGACTGCGTAGCGACCCTGGGAGCGGCTTCTCCATGTACATAGGTTACACGTATATCTAATCCGCTTTGATGAAGCTTGTAACCCAGCCCACAGCCCACGTGCGGAGCCTTCCCCTGCTCTCCTCGCTCGCGTCCTCGCACCTTCCTCGCCACCCCCATACTTCTATAGGAGCATTATCAAGGTTCTAGGCATACCCAGCGGTGAGTACGTCATGTTTCAAGGCATCACTGAGTAGCTAATGGCCCGCACCTCGAAACCTTTCCCGGGCTCGGCTGGACCACGCAACGACCCTGGGAATGACTTCTCCATGTACGTATATTGCACCTATATCTCACTTACTTCGCTGGTGCTTATAACCCGACCCACAGCCCACACGCGGCACCTTTCCCCTGCTTTCCTCACCAGTGTCCTCACTAATTTCGTCGCCACCCCCATACTTCCATAGGTGCATTATCAAGGTTTTAGTCATACCCAGAGGTGAGTACATCATAATTCAAGGCATCGTTGAGTAGCTAATGGCTTCCAGCTCGATCCCTTACCTGCGATGGAATCAGTAATTCCGCTAATCTCTGACAGAGATTAATGCGACGGAAGCCGAGAGAATGGTAGGGGGAAGGGTCTTGAGGCTTATCCGTTCGCCGACGGAATTAGGTTCTCCTCTCGTCCGCGCGCGCCAGCGGGAATACAATCTCCGAAAGGAAGGGGGGAAGTGGGGACGACGACTTAGGGGCTTGTCGGACCTAATCCCCAAGCAACTGCCCAAAAGCACGATGGGCGCCCAATCTGTCTCGGCGTAAACACTCTGACTAGGTGCGACACCGAAGGGGCTGACTGAAGCAGGGTTTCGGTCCGGCTGGCTAGCCCTGCGGTGCTATGGGTGGGAGTTAGCACATGAGGGCAGGGGAATGGACCACGCGGTCTTGAAGTCCGAAGTCCGACGGTGAAGGGCGAGCGAGCGGGCGAGTGAGGGGCATCGGGATTTCTAATCAAGCGGAGCGGGGTGCACAATAACAAACGTCTATAATCAAGACGTCGAGTGAGGGACGTTCCCCATTGAGTCTGAGCTTAAATACAACGTGTAATTTACAGACATGCGGCTACTGGACTGCAGGAGGCGGTGGAGTGGAAGGCGGTGAGGTGGGCGGCATCACATAGTGTAGGTGGGACAAAGTGGAGGCGGGGGTGATGTGTAAGTGGAATCTACACAGAGGCGGTGAGGTGGAGGCTATACGAACGCAGTGGTACGGGAGTGGAAGCGAATAGGAATTAGTGGAGCGCGCGAGGCAGAGGCAGGTCTACACTATCGGGATAAGTCCAGCAGCATGCGGGAATGATACAAGCAATCGGAAACATAGTATACGAGTGGTCATCACAGGGAAAGAGTCCATAATACAAAGCACGAGTCAAGGGGAGTGGGGAAAGGAGTCGGAGGGATCGGAGGGCGGTCGGAAGAGGGATCGGAGCGATTGGGGAGAGCGGAGATCATCAGAATAAAGGGGAAAATGGAGGAAAAAGGCGATATTATCGCAGTACCCCCCACCAAGGGTCAGCGTCCTCACTGACTATCGACGGACTCTCCTTCGTCTGGCAGGTCGTGCTCGAGCAGCAGGAGGGTCAGTTCGCTTGGGAGCGTCCGGATGTCTGCGGTAGAAATCCTCTTCGAGGTCAAAATCGTCGTCTCCATCCTGTAGGAGGCGAGGTCCAGCGTCGGAGTCGATGTCTTCGGCGTTTTCCCAAGTGTCGTGTTCCTCAGTGAAGCCCTCCCATCAGATCTTGAACTGGAATTGGTTTCGGAACCATCAGGAATCCAGGTACTTCTCAATAACCCAGAAATCCTCATCGTTGACCTTAATCGGAGGCGGAGCGGGATTCGTGCGGTTCAGGATCGTATCGGGAGTAGCCTTGGATAGGACATTGACATGGAAAACGTTGTGAATCTTCCATTGAGCAGGAAGTTCCAATCGGTAGGTCAAATCCGAGAGTTTATCCTTAATCCGGAATGGGCCGTGACGTTTGCTAGCGAGTTTCGGAGATGGCTCGTCGGTTGCGAGGTTGGTAGCTTCGAGCCAGACCGAATCTCCGACTTGGAAACCGGGATTGTCGCGTTTCCATTTATCGTAGGCCCGTTTCGAGATCTCCTGTGACCATTCGATGGCGCGTTTACATTCCTCTTGGGCTTCGTGGATCCGCCGGATCCGCACGTCAGGCTCATCGGATTGGGCCGCAGTCGGGACGTTCGAGAGAGTCGGGTGGTAACCAAAGTTCGTGAAGAATGGCGTTGTATCGATCGACGGATGGTGATGGTTGTTATACACAAATTCCGCCATCGGGAGGAGGTCGGCCCAATCATCCTGACAGTGAGAACAGAACATGCGGAGATAGGTTTCCATCCACTTGTTATTGTTCTCGACTTGTCCCTGTGTCTGCGGATGATAGGCGGTCGAGAAGCGGGGTTCGATTCCAAGTCCCTTATAGAGGCTCTTCGTAAACGCGGTGGTGAAGGTTGATCCCCGGTCTGTTCCATGTACCAGCGGGATTCCATGCAGTTTCCAGATGTGGCGGATGTGCAACTTCATCAAGTCGGGTGCGGAAATATTGGTTGTCGTAGGAATAAAGTGGGCCATCTTAGTCAATCTGTCAGAGACGACGTAGATGGCATTGAAACCACTCGATTTGGGGAGTTCACCTATGAAATCTGACTGAATCCATTGCCAAGGTCCGTCAGGAGCGGGAATCGGTTGGAGCTTGCCGAATTCCCGCTGGTTCCAATGCTTCGCACATCTGCAGGTATGGCACCCTTGGACATATTGTTTCACCCAAGCTGCTAAGTCGCGTCGCCAGTAGCTGCGACCGACGAGCTCAAGGGTGCCCGAAGTTCCTAAGTGGCCAGTGACCGGAGAATCGTGGTAGAGTCCCATAACCTTCTTCCAGAGGTCGTCTGACTCAGGGATCCAAATCCGTCCTTCCTTCCTTCCTAATCCGTCATCCCAAACCAGTCCTTTGGGTTTATCCTCCCATTCCGCAGCGATCCTGCAGGTTTCTGCCAGAATATCTGAGTCCGAAACGGCGAGGGCAGCCACGAAGACCTCTCCAAGGCCTTCCCAGTCCGAAGGAGTCATCTCAGCTTCACAAGCGGCCAGCTCTGTGAAGTTCTCAGCGGGAATTAGAGCCTGTGGGACCTCATCTTCGCCGTCCGCGCGTCGGAGTTCCGCGCGTCGGGAAAGTGCATCGGCGGCAGAGTTCTTGTCACCAGGTCGGTAGTGGATTTCGTAGTTGTAATGCGTGAGTAATTCCAACCAACGCATTTGCCGGCGATTCAAGATTCGAGGTTTCGCAAAGTACTCCAGATTCTTGTGGTCGGTGAGAATGTGGACCGGGAGGCGAGTTCGTTCGAGCCAGTGACGCCAATTCTGAAGACCTTTTACGATTGCGAGGGCCTCCTTGTCAGGAATCCCATAATTCCACTCTGCCGGATTCATGGATTTTGACATAAAGCCAATCGGATGGTGGCGGCCATCAGTCTGCTTCTGTGAGAGGACAGCACTGTAGGCGTAATTCGAGGTGTCGGTTTCCAGGCGGAACTGTGCGTCGGGATCGGCGTGAACAAGGACGGGGGCTTGAGAGATGCGCCACTTCAGGAGTTCGAAGGCCATCTGCTCGTTTTCGGTCCATTGCCAAGTCTGGTTCTTCTGGAATAGATCGTGGAGCGGTCATGCGACGTCGGAGAAACCAGGGATCCATCGCCGATAGAAGTTCACAAATCCGATGAATTCCCGAACGCCTCATACCGACGTCGGGTTTTGCCATTCCGCGATTACAGAGGTCTTCTTTTCGTCCATTTCGAACCCATGTTGGCTAATGTCGACACCAAGAAACTCGATTTTCGGCTTATGGAATTCGCATTTCTTCGGGTTGCAGAACAGATTAGCTTCCCGAAGACATTGGAGTGTTTGGCGGACTCCTGCGATGTGTTCCTCCAAAGTCCGATGATGATTGAGCGCATCATCGAGGTAGTTTTCGAGGTTCTTGTAAAGTAGCGGGGCGAAGACCTTGTCCATCAGGCGTTGGAAGCACGGCGGTGCGTTCGTAAATCCGAAAGTCATTATGCGGAGTCGGAAAGGACCGAATGGAGTCATGAACGTGGTCTTCCATTCGTCACCGGGTCGGATGTGGACCTGGTTGTAACCGGATTTCAAGTCGAACTTCGTGAAGATTTCCGATCCGCGGATGCGGTCCATCATCTCGTCAATGTGCGGAAGCGGGTAGCTGTCCTTGATCGTGATATCGTTGAGCTTACGGTAATCGATAACTGGTCGGCGGGTTCCATCCTTTTTCCAAACAAAGAACATTGGAGCGGCGATCAGACAGTTGGAGTCAGCGGGTTCAGCCCAACCGGCATTAAGCATCTTGTCGAGGACTTTTCGGCATTCGGCGCATTCTTCCTGATTCATATGGTACGGTCGACTTGGTTTCAGGAGCGGCTTCGAAGGGTCGAGGTCAATGGTGAAGTCGGAATCCGGTCGGAAATCGGGGAGAGTAGTGGCGGCTTTCTCTCCATCGAACCTGTCCATGTAATCATGGTAGTACTCAGGAATATCCATAGCTATTGACTGAAGACGTTCCGGAATGTCAATTGCGTAAAGTTCGATTTCCTCAGCAGTGAGCGGATCTAGCTCTGCGTCGGGAATATTTTTGACGGTTTCCGATGTTCGAATTAGTGGGCGCTGACTGAAGAATGTGCTTGCGGGTTGTGCAAGACAGTGCTTTTCGCAATAATCCGATGCGAAGGTAACCTTACCGCTCGACCAATGTATCTGCGGATCGTGCTGCTGTAGCCACGGTAATCCGAGTACGATGTTATGTCCTCCCAGCGGTGCGATGTCAAAGGTGAGGGTCTTGGAATGGTTGCCAACAGCCATCCGGATCTCAACCTGTCGGTCTACGCGCAAAAGGAGGCAGCCATTTACATCATTTACGGTGAGTGGGTTTCGGCTTTTAGTGACCAGTTCGTGTAATTCAACAAATCTTGGGTGGATAAAATTCCCCATGGCGCCCGAGTCCACCATGGCTGTCGTCTTGATCATATCTGCAAGTGTGATCGGTGCAGTTAAGTGTCTTACAAGTTGGTACGGAGTGACAGCCGAAACCAATACTGTATTTTCAGAAGACAATTCCAAACTACATTCAGAGGCAGAGTCCGATACATTAAAGTCCGCGGGCGCGACAGGCTCCGTTGGACTATCTAGTTTTTTGACTCATCACGAGTCGGGGTAGCGTCTGAAGGGCAATCGTCAACAGCTGGCTCCACCGCTGCGATCTGTGCCTTCGGCTTTTTGGGACAATTCGGGCAGATATGGCCCTTTTCTCCGCATCCAAAACACCTGCCTTCGGTCCAGTATTGGAGTCTGTCGGACTCCGAAAGACGAGTCCTGATGCGGGCGGACTTGGCTTTGATTTCGGGCGTGGACTGTCGGGAGGCAGTATCGGATCGCAGTGTCGGAGATGCTGAGTCGAAGGTGCAGGTGGCGGACCTGGGTTTTGGGTCGCGCCGGTCAGGATCCTGAGTGGCCATACGTTCCTCGTCAAGCGTAATGGCGAGAGTCTTGAGGTCATCGAGCAATTCCGGTTTTCGTCTGACCAAATCGCGTTTTACCTCGTACTTGAGGCCATTATAGAACGCGGAAGTTAGGATCTCGTCATCCTGGAATTCCGTTTCGAGGACGAGCTCCTCGAATGCTTCGACGTATCGGCGGACAGAGCCGGTCTGCTTCAGACCTGTGTGGAAGTGGTTGCGGGCCTTCTGCTTGGAGTTCAAATCCGCCCACTTGTTAATGAAATTCCGCTGGAATAGCTTCCAGCTAACAAGATAGGCAGGCGGGTTGTATTCGTCCTGGGCGAGTTCTAACTGGACACGCTTCCAGTTGGCGGCTTTGTTGGTGCACAGCTGGAGGGCCCACTGGATGCGGATCTCGTCAGAGGCGAATCGGGACGAGTTGAGTGCCATGAAATTGTTGCACTCGGCGAGAAAGACGCGGGCCTTGGAAGAAGACCCGTCGAAGTGCGAGGGGAGCGCCACCTTCAGGGCTCCGCCATGCTCCGTCGGAGCGGGCCCTGAAGAAGTCGACCTAGTCGACAGCGTGGCCTCCGAACGCATTCTCTGGGCTTCTTCGTAGAGCACTCGGACGTTGGAAAGAAAAACGACAAGCTCTGTGACGTGGGCAAGATTTTGAGGCTTGTCGTTAAAGGAGTCAGGTAAGGCGGGGGTTTCTTCGAGTTTATCTGCGAGGTCGGGGAAGTCCGCCAGGGCTCCTTCGACGCGATCTCGGAATCAGGTGACCTGTGTGTGGAACACGGAAATTTCATCTTTCAAGGGTACGGCCTTGTCCTTCGGGGTCCACCTCGGGGCAACAAACGGGGCCATCGGTGGGTTCAGTTTTTCGGGTTCGGTGTCGGGGTCGTGGTCGGGTTCTGGTTCTGCGATTTACGTTCGCGAACATTCGTGCAAGTGCGCGGCGCCTCGTAGGGTACTCGACGTACTGCAATGGAATCGGTAATTCCGCTAATCTCCGACAGAGATTAATGCGACGGAAGCCGAGAGAATGGTAGGGGGAAGGGTCTTGAGGCTTATCCGTTCGCCGACGGAATTAGGTTCTCCTCTCGTCCGTGCGCGCCGGCGGGAATACAATCTCCGAAAGGAAGGGGGGAAGTGGGGATGACGACTTAGGGGCTTGTCGGACCTAATCCCCAAGCAACTGCCCAAAAGCACGACGGGCGCCCAATCTGTCTCGGCGTAAACGCTCTGACTAGGTGCGACACTGAAGGGGCTGACTGAAGCAGGGTTTCGGTCTGGCTGGCTAGCCCTGTGGTGCTACGGGTGGGAGTTAGCACACGAGGGCAGGGGAATGGACCACGCAGTCTTGAAGTCCGAAGTCCGACAGTGAAGGGCGAGTGAGCGGGCGAGCGAGGGGCGTCGGGATTTCTAATCAAGTGGAGTGGGGCGCACAATAACAAATGTCTATAATCGAGACGTCGAGTGAGGGACGTTCCCCATCGAGTCTGAGCTTAAATACAACGTGTAATTTACAGACATGCGGCTACTGGACTGCAGGAGGTGGTGGAGTGGAAGGTGGTGAGGTGGGCAGCATCGCATAGTGTAGGTGGGACGAAGTGGAGGCGGGGGTGATGTGTAAGTGGAATCTACACAGAGGCGGTGAGGTGGAGGCTATACGAACGCGGTGGTACGGGAGTGGAAGCAAATAGGAATTAGTGGAGCGCGCGAGGCGGAGGCGGGTCTACACTATCGGGATAAGTCCAGCAGCATGCGGGAATGATACAAGCAATCGGAAACATAGTATACGAGTGGTCATCACAGGGAAAGAGTCCATAATACAAAGCACGAGTCAAGGGGAGTGGGGAAAGGAGTCGGAGGGATCGGAGGGCAGTCGGAAGAGGGATCGGAGCGATTGGGGAGAGCGGAGATCATCGGAATAAAGGGGAAAATGGAGGAAAAAGGCGATATTATCGCATTACCCAGGCTCGGCTGGACCGCGTAGCGACCCTGGGAGTGACCTCTCCATGTACGTACATTACACTTATATGTCATTCACTTAGATGAAGCTCATAACCCGACCCACAGCCTACGTACGGCACCTTCCCCCCGTTCTCCTCACTAATGTCCTCGACAGCTTCCTCGCCACCCCCATACTTCCATAGGCGCACCCTCAAGGTTCTAGGCATATTCAGAGGTGAGCACATCATGATCCAAGGCGGCGTTGCGTGGCTAATAGCTTACAGCCCGATCCCTTACCCAGGCCCATCTGGACTGTGTAACGACCCCGGGAATGGCTTCTCTAGGTACATACATTGCATATATATTTCATTCGCTTCATTTCAGCTTGTGACGCAACCCGCAGCCCACCTTCCCCCCGGTCTCCTCACCAGCATCCTTGCCCGCTTCCTTGCCCGCTTCCTTGCTACCCCCATCCTCCCATAGGCGCATCCTCAAGATTCAGGCATACCAAGAGGTGAGTACGACGTGATTCGAGGTGTCGTTGAGTAGCTAATGGTCTACACCCTCGATCCCTTGCCTAGGGTCCGCTGGACCACATAACGACCCCGGGGCGACTCTCCATGTACGTACATTGTATGTATATCTCATTCGCTTCGCTGATACATGCATTGTACACATGTGGCATAGGCTTTGCTGGTGCTTGTTCCGCAACCTACAGCCCGTGCGTGGCATTTATCAGCTCTGCAGGATGTTCCCCCCTCCTTATTTCGTAGTTTCGTAGTTGTCATGCATGTATTTCTTGCTACGTACTGCTATATAAAACGACTGTATCTTAGAAAAAAAGAAAAGAAAAAAAGAAAAAAGAAAAAAGGCCAGGACCCAATCCGCCCTGCATCATTCCATTCATTCGCTGTCACCCAAGGTGTGAAGGCCGAGGCCGTGCCATTCATTCAGCCAGACACCCGGTGCGGCAACTATGGTTTTATATTTCCGGATCGTATAAATGTATAAAATACCGTAGTATAGTCATGTAATTATTCTAAAAATATGTGAATGTATTTATGCATGGGGCGACTGCGCTCCCTGTTCTACTCGTCGAAGACGCTCTGAACAATAGCAGCCTGAAACTCCCTCAATCGTCGCACAAACCCGACAATACGGTAATATATTTGGTATTTATTATTATTATCATTTTCATAATCTATTGGCCCCAACCGCCCTGCAAGCAAGCTTCCTTTGTTTCGGGAATTCCGGGCTTCTCCTTGACTACCTAGGAACCAAACATACTTGAAACCCCCTCAAACATTGCACAAACCTGATGGTACAGAAATAGGTATATTATGTATTATTATTCTATTTTTTCACAATTTGTTAGCCCCACACCCGGGCCCCTGCAGTTCCTGTGCGAATAGGCTGCGAGCACAGGCTGCGCGGGCCTAAGAGGTTATTCAAAAGCCTGCGAGCCTACAAAACAGGCTGCGCAAGGGCCTAGAAAAAACCTCAAAAACCTGTAGTAATATAATATGAATATATATATTTTAATCGCCCGAAATGACAAGGTGCGGGCGGCCTGTGAACAGCCTGCGACGACTGCCTGCGTGAGGCCTAAGAGGCCTTCAACAGCCTGCGGGCCTACAAAAATGGGCTGCGCAAGGGCCTAGAAAAAACCTCAAAAACCTGTAATAATATAATATGAATATATATATTTTTAATAGCCCGAAATAACAAGGTGCGGGCGGCCTGCGAACTGCCTGCGACGACTGCCTGCGCGAGGCCTAAGAGGCCTTCAACAGCCTGTGGGCCTACAAAAATGGGCTGTGCAAGGGCCTAGAAAAAGCTCAAAAACCTGTAATGATATAATATATTTATATTTATATTTAACCGCCTGAAATAATGAGATGTGAGTGGCCTGCGACAACTGCCTGTGCTGAGGCCTAAGAGGCCTTCAACAGCCTGCGAGCCTACAAAACAGGCTGCGCAAGGGCCCAAAAGCACTTAAAAAACCTGTAATAATAAGATATGAATATATATATATTTAATAGCCCGAAATAACGAGGTATGAGCGGCCTGCGGTGACTGCCTGCGCAAGGCCTTTGACAGCCTGCGAGCCTCCAAAACAGCCTGCGCGAGGGTCTAAAAGGCCTTTAACAGCCTGTAATCATATTATCTATATATATCTATATTTTTAACAGCCTGCGAGGCCCCTCTCGTAGCCTGCGGGAACTTCCTTTGTTTCCGTATCGGGGCTTCTCCTCGACCACCTGGGGCATTACTGGATTGAAACGCCCTCAAACGTTGCACAAACCCAATAGTATAGTAATAAATATATTATTCATTTTTATTCTATTTATTCTACAAGGTATTAGTCCCATACGGGCCCCTGCAGTTCCTGCATATGCAGCCTGCGAAGGCCCCAACAGCCTGCGAGCCCCCGCCACAGCCTGCGACCCCCCCCCCTCTAAAGGCCTCTCGCAGCCTGCGTTAGTAGCCTGCGAGCCCCCCTCTAGCAGCCTGCGAGCCCCCCCCTAAAGGCCCCCGCAGCCTGCGAGCCCCACGCCCACAGCCTGCGAAAGGCCTTTAGGCCCTTACAGGCACCCGTTTTTGACCGCCTAAGAGACCCTCGGCACAGGGGACAGATGTGGGAAGGGACTAAGTGGCCCTCTCGAATAGTGTTGTCACTCGATCCTGAGGCGATATGCTGCCCATTAGGAGAGCAAGCAACGGACCACACATATTTGGTGTGCCCCTCCAGAGGTGTGCCAATTGCTACGCCAGTTTCAGCATCCCAGATTCGAATTGCCCTGTCAACAGATCCGGAGATGATGTGCTGACCATTGGGAGAGAAGGCGACAGTCAACACCGAGTCTGTGTGCCCCTCTAGAGGCCTGCCAACCGGAGCACCGGTCTCAGCATCCCAGATCCGAATGGTCGTATCACTGGATCCAGAGACGATATTCTGACCATTGGGAGAGTAAGCAACGGATTCCACAATGCCAGTGTGGCCGGTCAGTGGGTTGCCGATGGGAGCACCGGTCTCGACATCCCAGATACGTATCGTCTTATCACCAGATCCACTGACAATGCGCCCGTTTGGGGAACGGCTGAGGGATGAGACTGCCTCAGAGTGTCCAATCCATTGCAGCGGTGGCGCTGGCCATGACAACAACTTCCCTCGTTGCATCTTGATGGTTTTAGTAAACCACCTGCTGAAGGTGCCTGATAAAGGCGACTGAGAAGGTAGGAAGGGTCCCGCCGAAATATAGGTGTGCGGAGTGCTGATAGAGATTGGGATGTGGAACGTGATGATGAAACGACAAATATCCTGGATTCTCTCCACAACAGTGGAATCGCCATTCTACACCAAGTTGGAATCATTTTGGCAGATGGAAACACGGAACTGAACTCACCTTGGCCCAAGAGATCACTCGTCGCAGGCTTGGAGCACCAATCGGTACCATTCCCATAATACTCAATACTTCAACCCAAAATAACCCATACAATCCTTCAAACATTCCCTTCAACATTCCCCACATGCGATGATCTCCATTGTCAGGAGTAAAGCAAAGGTGATTCGACCAATAGAGCAAACTATATTGCAAAGTGTCGGAAATGTGGTCTCTGATTCGCGATGGGAGATCATGGATGTCCGCATTAGCAAGCCGGGAATCTTCGAGCTTGCAGATATTGAAACGGAGTTGTTCGACCATCGTCTTGAGGCAACCAATTCCCAGCCGCACATTTGCATCTTCGAGGTTGACTTGATAGGAGCAGTGATCGCTGACAAAGAAATCTGAAATTGACAAATGTCGGACACGAACCCCTCCATTGGCTGCTTCGTCTCGATATAGTAAGGAGCTGAGATCGTTCACCCACTTCTTGACCAGATTTGGCCTCACTCCTGCCAGCTCTGCAATCGGTTCATCACACAGTGTGCGATATGGAGCCACTGCAAGAAGCACTCCAATCACCTGCCGAAACTCGGCATTGATTGGCACCCCTTGCGCTTTTAAGACACTGGAGTAAAGGTTGTATAGAGGCTTCAAACCTGTACCGGCTGAGCCTTGCAAGGCTACCCTTAAAGTCTCGTCAGGGTTTTCGCATTGCCTAAGGGTAAGAACAAGAGTCTTGATGAAGATGAAAAGACCGTTCGCCCGAGAGATTACTCCGTCAAAGAGCGGTCGTTCAGGCCAAGGGATGGGCAGGCACCACTTTCTAGCCACCAAATCGAACTGGCTTCGGGCGAACATTTGCAAATCAGCCCCGGCTTCTTGATCCGTGGCCAAATCATATCGGTAATATGATGATTGAGGGAGGCGATTGAAGAAATCTTGGATTTCGTCTTCAGGTCTACTGGTCACAATAATCTTGAGCCACGGAGAGTGGGAGGCCGCTTCAGTCAGAAATTTCAAGAGGATTGGACGTTTTTGATCGTCGCCACATTCGTCGAGTGCGTCAATGACAAAGACAAGAGCGTGTTTTGGGTGGCGAGGAAGGTTGCGGACAAAGTCAAGGAAGAGACCGTCCTTTATTGACTTTGATGTCAGATTTGGGTCACTACGAAGACGGTCTGCGACGAGGCTTCGAAAGGGGGGGAAATTTTCGGCGAGTTTGGAGATGAGAGTAGGAAGGATATTTCTGATATCGCTCATATTCGCGTCATCCCTTTGGCAGAAGAATGCTCCAGCGAGCCGATATTCATTGTGAAGCTTTTCACAGATGGAATGAGCCAACGACGTTTTCCTGATTCCCGGTAACCCGTGGATCCAATAAATATTGCTCGTATCCGACCCATTGGCCGCCCAGGCCATGATTTGTGTTATGGAACGGGTACTGGTGGAGGGCTATGACTTGACGAACGCACGGGTCGGCGGAGGAACGGGATGCCTGACGGGGGCTGGGACTGGTCGTGGGTGATTCTTGGGTGTTACCCTTCGGTAGGGTGGTACGTTACTGTTTGTTCTTGGACGGGTCGTTCACTTGTATCGCGTGCTGGGCCGACTTGCTTTGCTTACCACGGTGGTGCACAAAGTAATCGACTCACGCGGGAAACCTATGTATTATCCAAAGCTCCATAACTGCGGATGCATTGCTAAAGGAGTCATCTGGTATGATTTCCGCAGCCGTAGCTATGTTGACGCGGACCCCGCTGCGGAGAGCGCACCTATATAAGGGGCTCTCTGAGCGGACTTTAATATATCACTTTATTACCACACACACATTTATCCACAGCCTTAAGAGCCCACTAGCAAGCCGATCTAAATAGAGATACGGAGTGCAAGGGACAATAGGCCCAGGATAAAGAACTGGCACTAAAGACAAATCATTGTCTTCCGCACACGCTGCTCCATTTCCACGCTACACACTCTATTACATCTCGTATACTGTGTTCTGAGTTACATCTGAGGTCTAGAACCTAAAGAACACCTTGTGCATTTGTCTAGCTTTAGATTCCTTTCGTCTTATTCATTCTATTCACCCGACACTACCGGATAGTGTCAGGCTCTTACTCTATACTATCAAACACATGTATACGTAACTAGTTCGCACTAGATTTCGTATATCCGTGGGACTGAAAGAAGAGTCCCCAGGTTTAGACCCAGGCTATTAGACGTTACTTTCATTACAGTTGAACTACGAAACGTAACATTTGGGGGCCTCACTGGGAAATAAACCTGCAAAACCCCTATCGGAGTTTCGCCTCTATACTCTCCGATACACACCCACACCCTATACACTCATCCGATATCCCATCGGATTGCTTCCGTTTCCTCTAGGACATGTCCTCACGAGGAAACAGACAACCTTTAGGGACCGCCTCCGCCTCTCATAGGCGGACCTCTATGCCAACAGCCTCGGCTCCTGGAGAGCCGTACAGAATTCCACCACCCAATGGAAAAGACCCCGACCCTGGCAACGACCCACCTTACAATTGGGACGATAGTAGCGAGGACGAGGCAGACGCCGCTCCAGACTACATATCATTACCAAGGTTACCGATGGTCATTCAGAGCACTCGACAGCAATCATGGTGGTCGAATCACTCCACATGGCCCCTCAGTACACGTCCTCAAAATCCCGCCACTACCTCTCCATCACGAACCAAGGTACAACCCAACACGATCTTCACAGCAAGAAGGAACGAAAACATGACTTCCCTTGCGCAAACCACGAGAAGAACCGAGGCACCAGGACAAATTCGACCCGCTTCGGTGTTCAAGGCTACATATACACTAGAAGATAGTTTACGAGGTTCCCACGATAAACACACCTCCGTCATTACGAATTGGGAAGCCCACGACGATTACCTTCGACTGTTCGACAACAATGAGGAACGGCAGAACTATACCCCTTACATTCATCCTACGAATCCTACCGCTTCTATTGAAAACATCCAGAAGAATGGGCATTCCGTTAGGAAAAACCCAATGCCATTCTGGAAAGCACGGATTGTCGGATCCGACGAGGCGCTAGAGAAGCCTAGGGAAGCTCCAATCCTACACGATGCATCTCCATACGCCACTCCGTACACTAGGAGGTATACCCCCTTCATCCCACTGGGGGATATCATTGGTCACGAAAATGATGACGAGGATTCATGGGAATATGCTCCCAGCGTCACACCAGTACCTTCTAATCGACGAAGCACTAGAGATTTACACGCAATAACCACGACAAGGCATGTCGGAACCCTCGCCACAGTTCCAGAAACACTGCTAGGCATCGGCCGCGGTCTCCCTTGTAGCTCTACCATGGAGCCACACAATCTCCATAGAATTTCGCATGTCAGAACCCTCGCCGCGGTTCCAGAAACACCGCTAGACCAACTCGACAATGGCAAGGTCTTTTCAAGATATGAACCGCCAAAAATCAGATCCACCGATAGTGTAATATGGATTGAAGATATTCAGTCCTATCAAGAAGGACTATCAAACGACGAGGATGACTACAGTGAATGCTACGGACCCCCTAGCGGAAACTTCAATGATCCTGACAACTACGGATCGCCGGGTCGCGAACCGCCAGAAGTCAGGCCCACCGATAGCGTAATATGGATCGAAGATGTTCAGTCATATCTAGAAGAACTCTACGGACCCCCTAGCAGAAACTCCAGCGATCCTGATAACTATGGATCGCCGGACCGCGGACTGCCAGAAGGACTGCCAGGAGGACCGCCAAGAGGTCCGTTCGGAAATCCAAACCAGAGGATTTCCAGACATCCTGGAAGACCTCACCCCGCTCCCGGAGACGAAGGACCCCCTGAAGGAGTACCTCCCGAAGGACTTCAACTCCCAGAAGTCTTCCAACGGGGACCTCAAACGCAAGCATTACCCATCAATTGCGGGTTTAATCTCGAGAAAACGATCAGAATTTCCAACGCTCCACAAGGCGACGGAAATGCTGATTTCATTCCCGAAAGGCTTGACGGGCTCAATCATTTCGCGTGTCGAGGCCAAAACATTCAATACGATTTGGGCCACATTGTGCCATGCCGACTCACCGATGCGGCGCAGCAATGGTTTCACGCACCTGTCCCCCCGATGCAAGAACGCGACCAGCAAAGCAGTGGCCACCTCAAAATAGCCACAACAACTTATCTCACCAACCAGCAATGGTTCGATAGGACGAAACCCCGAATCCTTCGCATGCACCATCACGGGAAGAGCCTTGAGTTGGGGACCCTTCTCGATTATTTCCATCACAGGTTCCGGATGATTCAAGAAGTATTCGTAAGAATATCACCCGGAACTATACTGGAAACCAAGGACGTCGCCCCTCAATACTGGAAAGACGTAACCGACGCTTCAAGAATCAATGCAATCGCCAGTCTTCAAAAGTACATCAAATACCATGGGGAAGACTTCATGAGGTACTCCTACACTCAAATCCAAGACCTCGAGAGACAACTCAAAGCTCTTGAAAGTCGGCCTGCCAATCGGTCTGCGAAATTGGCTCGCAATTGTGAAACCAAGGCGGAAACGGACCTCACCAAGAAACAACTCCTCAGGAGGGAGTTTACTAGTGCTAATGCACAACTATCGGACGACAAATTCCCCGACGACCAAATGGTATCGATAGGAGAAACCCCTCGAGATATAGGAACCCGAGCATGCCAGTATTGCGGAAGTCTCAATCATGAAGAATTCGACCAAACACTTAATGGAACGGGCAATCAGAACGCCAAGGCCTTCCTATCGGCTCTCTATACGGGAGCCCTCGAAGCCTTCGCGGCATACAAAAAATGTCGTTTGAACGAACAGGGTTCTGACAAAGACAATGCTACAGCAAACCTCTCAGCGGTAGAAGAAGAAGCAGACCCTCAAGTCTTCCCCGAAGGAGAATGTTCCCTCCTCCCGAACGCGGATCAGGATCTTCTCGATCTTTCTTTGCCCAGAGAAGAGATCGACCCTGGAGAAGCCCCAGAGAGTTGTTTTGGGCGAACCAACAATGAAAACCGAAAAATCTGCGATAAAAAATCAGTCAATGGCTTCGTTCTCGAAAATTATTGCCTCGCCGAAAGCAGGCAAATGAACTACGCTGCGCCAGAAAATTCAAGTAATAACGGTTCTACGTTCATTCGACATACCTGTCCCCTCGAGAATCCCGAAAATCCAACACAATTATTGGAATCCCTCGACAATTTATCGCTTCACGACAGGCCACTACCAGAAGGAATGCACCAGCTCCTCGAATTCGCATCCTATGAGTGGAGGGAAGGAGCGGATTCATTCAAAAGGCGAGCGCATCTTTCCATTGGAGTCGCCCCTGGTTTTAGGGGTAAATCCAAACGGCGAAGTCATCGGCATCCGGGAATTGCTGCCCTCGCTGAATCCACACGAGGAACTCTCCCTGGATCGATCAGTTCCAACCTCCCCATCTCCGATCTCGGGTTGCGAAAGGGCCTTCAATTCTCGGAGCAGCCCCTTTCCTGCCGCTTAATCAACAAAGAAGGCGGGAATCCAGAAATAATTATAGTAGCAAAGAGTCAAGGAAGCCAATGCCCCGCTAGGATCGCCGCCACCCTAGTTCCCCAAATGGCTACTCTCGTCATCGATTCCGTGGGGACCTATGGCGCCGAGATTGACTCTAGCAAGTTCCTCAGAGTCACTTTCCGCGTTAATCTCTCTCGAAAAGCCACCCCTGGAAGCGCGGCATACGACTTATACACTCTGGACGGTCATTCCATTCCTTCACATTCGCGACTCCTCATCCCCGCTGGATCTTCGCTTTGGATCCCTCCCTATGTCTATGAATCGATAATTTCAGGAGCCGGACTTTCGAGTGAGAAACCTTTGCATGTCGCCGCCAAAGTCATCGACAACGACTCCGAGGGGACTCCCAAGGCTTCACTTCATAACCGCCCCAGTCTACTATACCAAATCATCCCCGAACGCTCCATGGTGCGGGTCCTGTTTCTTCTGCTGTGTCAGCCCCCAGTAACCCGAGTCGACTGTTCGTCCGAAACCTCAAGAGTTCCCAACGGATTTGGAGCCACGAGCATCAAAATTGTCATTTGCAAAGTATTCAGGCTTCAGCCCGTCGTTGGAAGAGCGCCCGCTACCACTTTCCTCGGCACGCGTCCGTCCCAAACTGTCATCGGGCTCATCACCCCTGGCAAGCCCAACGCTCAAGTGGTTACGAGTTCGGGATACATCATCTCTTCAGTATCCTCGAAGCCATTAGAATGGCTGCGGCCACCCCCGAAGCCAGGGGAGGGACAGCTCATCATGAACGACCGGACCATTGGGCACTCTTCAAGTACTCACTGCTTCCCACAAAATATACGCCTCGGGACCGCAAGGGAATTCGTTTCCATGCGGTTCGAAGCTTATATCGTTGGGAATATGAGCGCCCCTCTCATACTGGGAAACGATTGCGCGAACCGGTGTTCCCTGTCAATCGCTTGGGAGGACAAAACCAATAGCATGCAACTGAGCACTTCGGGAAACTTCATTTTCCTAGGAAGCTTAGTTGATCACCCGTCCTTGAGCGATCAAGCACCGCGGGCCCGTACCCAAGCTATCCAACGCCACGAGAACAACCGAAATCGGAACCAACGGAAGTGTCCCAGCGAAATGGTAATCAAGCACTCGAAGACCATTCCACCTTGGACAATCGAAGGGCTGGAACTCCGGGCTGCTTGCCCAATCAAACGTACCTCGATCATCACGCCCTACGACAAGCAAGCGCGATTGATCAGTAGTTCCATCCTCATCGATTCCATCATTTCCCCCTCCATTCGGTGTTGTTGCGTCATTGGTGACCCCAACACCCCTGTCCGGGCCCTACCTTCTCGTGCGACCGGAATCGTCAAGCCCGATCATTACTATTACTCGGAGCGACCAGAGGACGCCTTTCGGGTCCGGAACTTCTTCAATGTCGTCACCCCAATCCTTCAAAATCGGAAGAACGAAGACGGTGTTTCTGAAGAACGACTACATCAAAGTCCTCAAACCGATTTGCCTCCGTACGAATCGAAACTCGCAAAGGCATTGGGGCACGAAGCTGTACCCCCCGCGGAACCCCCTTCTCCGCTGAATTTCAACTCGCCACTGTTGACACAACGGAAAACTCAACTAGGAGAAGTCATTTCCAGGAACCGCGGATCCTCCTCCCTGGACAGGCGGATTGGAGAATGCTCCGACATCAAGTACCGCGTTGACTCCCGAGGGGAATCAGTTCGCATAGCAATAGCGACATGTCATACACCATCGAAAACACGCGCAGACATCGACAAACGGATCGACAAGCGGTTTCCTCAAGGGGACTTTCGGGAATCCGATAGCCTCCGGGGAGCCCCTGTTGTCATGGTCTATCGAAATGGAAAATGGAGAGTATGTATTGACTATCGAGAGGTCAATGCAGTTACTCTGGCCGACGAATATCCGCTCCCCAAGCGAACCGATATTCTACGAGCCCTTACTGGGACACAGTGGTTTTCCATCTCCAGCGCATTATTCGGGTTCCACCGACTAGGGATAGTTGAGGAACGTCACCATATCACTACCTTTCGTACCCACAAGCACGGTCTACTGGAAATTACGCGATTGGCGTTCGGACGTCGCAGTGGCTCCGCCGTCTTCCAAAGGGTCATGAACAGAATTCAAGCAGAGTTATCATTGCTGTTCATACTGGCGTACAATCGACGGCGTAATAATCTACCCCCGAACGATCAGTACCTATACCTCGATTCGGTTCTAGGAGCGATCGCCCAGGCTAGCATCACACCTTCGCCACCAAAGTGTCGTATTGGCTGTCGGTTACTCTTCCTTGGACGGCGAGTTTTGCGACTAGGAAACTCTACTCGCAAGGACGAAATCGACGCGATAGACGCAACGAAACCCCCCGTCAGGATCAAGGAGCTGCGAATGTTCTTGGGTTTCATTGGCTACTTCGCCGGTTGCATTCCTCTTCACACCTGGGTCGCTCGACCCCTGTACCACCTGCTCTTCAAGAACGCCTCGTGGACTCGGAACCCGCTACATCAAGCAGCATATGGGTTGTTAAAACATGATCTCGATTCCACGCCAGTCCAAGGTTTTCCCCAAGTCGCAAAGGGATACCGCCTACGCATCAATTCGAACAATTTCGGTTTCGGCGCTGCCCTTCGACGGACCCAACTTACCAGAGTACACGACCTTCCTAGAACTCAACTTTATAATCGGTTACCAAAACTACACCAATTTAGCGACCCACTGCCCCAACTGGTCGTCATAGCCAACAAAGAGGAGAAACGACCAAAAAGCGGGGCTTGGAGTGATAAATTCAATGAAACAAGGGTTCCTATCAAACGAATCATCACCTATCAGTCGCGTCTCTTTTTATCGACGGAAAACAATGGTTTACCTACCGAGAAGGAAATGTTAGCTCTCAGGGAGGCTCTCGCCATGGTTCGGCCCCTGATCAAAAGAGTGTCATTTACCGCCATAATCAGCGCGTTCTCTGCCTACACGGCGTCCTGGATCGAATACCGAGCAGCCCAGGCACATTCAACCATCGATCCCCAATTCCACCTCGAACCAGGGACACCATTCTATGGCCAACCGGCATCTAATGGTCCTAGGATCGACATGTCCCTGGAAAGGGACACCGACCTTTATGGAGGAAGAATGAAGAGGAGGTTCGGTACTCACGCCTCCTTGCTCTTCGCTCAAATGGACCAACCATTATCCGTCGCTACCGAAGTCGGTCCTCTGGATTCCCATGCACTGGCGTCCCCTGCATGCAGTGCCTCGACCAGGATGGGAACCCACCTTCATATCGACCTCCAGCACGTTCGGCACGTTCTCAATTGGTATGAGAAGGATTCTCACCTCAGGAGCGTCACCGAATCATTCTCTGCCAAACCACCATTCGTATTCAGGGATCGCCTTCACGACTCCGTTCGCCTGATATTCTTCAGTGAATGTCCTAGGGACGATGAGTTATACGTCCCATTTTTCATGCAACCCAAAATCATGAAAGGGGTTCATGGATCCACGACCGGCGCCGCGCATGCCGGGTTCGAACGAACTTACGGGCGGACCACCAACGGATTCTTTTGGCCTGGGATGACTAGAGACATTCGACAATTCGTCACTAGATGCCCCATTTTCAGAAGAATCAAACATACAGAACCCATTCCATGCGGGCTTCTACGACACGTCCCGATCCCCTCACAACCAGTTGGAGTGGTTACGATGGTCTTTATGGAGGAGCTCCCTGAAAGCCAAAATTACGATTCGACCTTCGTTCTGATCTGCAGGCTCATCAAATACGCCTCTTTCATCGCTTGCGGTACTACGCTCGCGGAGAAGGAAACTGCTCAATGCTTCCCCGACAAGGTCGTCACCTATGCCTGCTTTCCAATACAAATCGTCCCAGATCGCAACACCCGATCGAGAAGCGACTTTTGGAATGACATATGTGAACCCATGGGGTTCGGAAGGGCCCTCACCATTGCCTACCATCTACGGGCGGATGGCCAGCTCGAGGTTCCCGACCGGACAACCACGACCGCCATCCGAGCACTCATCTACCGTGATGGGAATGATCGATCCGACCATCAATTCTGTCGGGCTGTCGCATACGGCAAATCCCTGCTCTCTGCGACGGGGTTCGCTCCCTCCTGTCTGCCCCACGGGTCCCGGCCTCACACACCCTTCAATCTCCTTACCCAAGGTTATTCAGTCGTACAACCCGGTGAACACGGGTTCGGTACACCCGGCGCGCGAAGGTTCGCGGAAGTAATGACTTTCGCCAGGCTCGCCACTCGGAACGCGCTACAACCCCGGCTCGAAGAGTCTCACAATGAACGCCATGTATTCGCACTGTGTGGACCTGGCGACGGGGTTGTCATCAATATCCACTTCCTCCGGTTGCCCAGGTCGAAGCTGAAGGGAACTGGTGCCCAGTTCACGAGAAGTGGCCCGGTCACTCATCGAATCCGACTTCCTCATTTGTATGGGATTCACGCAGTGCTCAACATCGCACCCCTCGAACCATACCAATCGGACCCGTCCCGGGATAGGGCCGACCTGGAACCGCTTCGAGAAGACCCAGAGGAGTTGGAGGTCGAAGAGATTGTGGATTTACGGGAGGAACGTCACCGCAAGAATCATCGGCTTATTCACCAATGCCAATGGAGGCACTACACCCAAATCGTATTACTTAACGCAAAGGAAGTTCTAGAGGCCCGGAAACTCAGGTTGAAGGAACGGTACTTGCGTGTGTAACGATTTTTCAACACGTCATTAATTATTACACCAAAAAATCCGAAAAATCGACAATATTTACGAGATCCTTCAGAGGCTTACGGTCCTCCGCTCGGTTCTCTCTTCTCTCTTCACGAATTCCATTCCCACTCCTTCCATTTCACTCGAACCGCGGTATCCTACGACCTTCGTCGGTGATAGGTCACAGTTAGACTATCTGGGTCGCTCATCTCAGAGCCTCCTCCTCAATACCTCGGTCTCGATATCACCTCCTCGGGCGCGTTGTCCACCAACCCGACGAGTTGTCCCTGTTTCGTCGCACCCACCTGTTGCTGCTGATATAGGGGATCACCCGATCTAAAAGCAAGACGCTTGCGTCTTTCGGGTGCTGATCCCTGTTCAGCTGCACATTCCTACCAAGACAGTTTACTGGTTTCGACGAGCTGGTCTTCCTCGCACAGCGGGCCTTCCAATCTTGCGACTGGATGGAGGAAATGAGTGAGGGATGGCTACACGTGTCACTGTGCTCACTCACCCTTCCTGCGTCTCAACGAACTATCACCGTTCCGACACAATCATCCGTCGCTGTCGGTACGGAGGGTCTGGCTCCTTCTGGTCCTTAGGCAAGACGCTGGTGTCTCCCTTGGGGTACCATTTCCTGTTCGTTACCATTTACCTGTCACGACAGTCCACCGGTTTCCGTGGACTGGTCCTCTTCGCGCGACGAGCCTTCCAATCATACGGCTGGACAAAAGCAATGATTGGAGGGCGATTGCGCAAATCGTTACACTCGCCCGCTCTCCCGGTGCTCTTCGCCCCTCCCATGCCAACGGTTCACGAATCTGCAAAGAGTTAGTAATTGCAACAAAACATTCGCGATCTACGAACTCGGGGTAGAGCTTGATCACAGGAGGGCTTTAATCTTCTCGGATGAGAAGATAGAACTCTCCGATGGTCCGTTTTGGCTACCCTGGTCCGACGACGATCGTGATGCCCCTTCCGCTCGTGGTTGGAAGGGGAAGCCTCAAGGCCATCTGGTGGACAATTGGTCATGAGAATACTCCCATAAAGCGGTGGAGGGGAAACCATTTGATCTTCAAGAACGAGCTCATTCCTCGTCGTTCATGCTCGTAACCCCGTTTTCATAGCCAAAACTCACAACCTGTCAAGAAATGCGTCTTCCGATGAGGCAACGTGTGTCACTACATCAGATCAACGTTACTCCTAGAGGCCTCGCTCCTCTCAGGGCGCAGGATGCACACGGTCCTGGGGACCGATCATCAACTGCTTTCGGAAAGTACGCACCAAACGGAGATTATGAGTCCACTGCATGACACCACTACGGCACCAGCTGGAGGGATTCACTCCAACCGTTCATTGTCGCCTACGGTACGGTGCACCTCCCCAAGGTATCACGACCTCGGGGTTTCTGCGGACCATCTCCTTCCTTACAAAACACTCGTCAGGGTATTGAACAACTCTGGCGAGGATTAGGAAACGACGCTGTTCTACTACCGTCGTGAACGGGGCCGTATACAACCACCGCCATCAGGAGATCGCCAACAGATGGAGCCTGTCCTTTGTACGACAATACGCAACTGGTTCTTTTCTTCTGTCGGCCCCCTGGACCCGCTCCCGGTACAAGACAGCAAGGGATTCTGGTGGCCCTGTCCCCGGACCGTTCCCTGTCACCAAACCCCCGATTTCCTGCTCGCAAGAACTCGGCCACAATGAGTACGGTACTAGCTATAAAAGCCTCGGGGGGGTGCACTATTCCCAAACTGGGGGACCAACCCGATTCAAGGCTTTGATGGCTACGTGGGTACTCCCTCATTCCCCATTCCGACAATTTCATTCGATTTGTGGCTCTGTTCGCCAAATACTCGGGAATTCTGCGAATTCTTGAGGGACTTATTCACTCCTACGAAAGACTCGAACTGGGCAGTCCCGGCGACTCTCAAGACTTCTTGGTCTGTTCAAACGATTCGAACCGCGCCAGGATCGTCCCTGTACGGGGACTGGTCCACCTTCAGTCTACACGACCAAAATCACCCCTCCCCACTTCCGATGTCTCTGAGACTCGATCTTCCATCTTGTCCTCGGGTGACAATTCCTCTCGCCGTTCTCGACCGACGCGTCCTCCAATCGACGGTTCCAGTGGCGGCCGGACCCGACGGCACAGGCGGCTCGGCTTCTTCGCAGTCGCTCGGAGCAATCCGCCGCTCTGTCTCGGGTCAACAACGCCGACATCGTCTTCTGCCTCACTCAAATCGTTATCAGGTCGCCCACCTCGCTCGACCGGACTGGGCCCGCCGACCCTACCAAGTTCGCGCTCCTTGAGGACGTCAGTGCTCCTCTGAGTGGCGACGGTGTCGTTACCGCCGACGTCGCCAAGGGCCTCACTACTATCACGCTACCCATCTCCATCTCGCCAGGTGCCCATCGCCCATCGCCCTGGATCCACAATCACCCTCGGGAAGCTGCCCCTAGGCCCTGTATGGGGGCGGCAGGAAGAACCCTATCGTGGGCTCATCTCCACTCACTCGGCCACGTCATCAACCAGATGAACCCTCGGGTTTGCGAAGGTTTATCTGGTGGGCCTTCTACGAGCTCTTCCATTCGGTTTTCGGGTCGAATCCCGCGGTCGTCCTATGGTCAGGATGGAGCCCTCCAGTCCCTCGATCACCGGAGACTCGGGGAGTTTCAACCTCGGCCGGCGTCGATGATGCCTTCAACCTCAAATTCAGGTACTCGCGATGCAATCGCTGTACCGTCTTCGCCACGCTCGAGTCGGTTGCTCATAAACCATGCCATTTGTTGGTATGGTTGTGCTATTTGTATCAACGACGAACTCCCATCACTACGACTGGGGTCTCTCCGACCCGTCGACCGCGTCTCCTATTGTTCCGACACGCCGGATTCCTGCTCGAGGATCATATTCATCAACTGAACCCGGTTGTTATGTTCGGTTTGACGACGGAATCATCGCCCGGGAATCGGATTCCCCACAACACTGCTGCGATGGATCCCACGTTCCGCCTGGCAATCGGGAATTCCGGTACGACCTCGTCGCTTATCCCTACGGATGGTTGTCAAGGATCGTTTCCTCTTACTGGATTGGCGGTCACCATCTCCACTACGCCAATCCTCACACCCGCAGCCATGTTGGACAGAATTGCATGGCTTACCCCAACGGAGAGCCAGGCCTTTTCAAGTCATTGGATGAGTACACCAATATGGTACACTCCAATGCTATTGGCAGGGGCTCTAGAGTTCCCCAATCGGTGTTACGAACACCCGCGTCAACGCGTCGCACTACCCTACCCCTGGTCTCAAGTCAACCGCCAACGAAGGACAAGTCTTACGCTTCAAGAACGGACTTCGGATCATCATTCTCGACGGGATTTGGATCAATTGGAGGACGTTTTCACCAACATCACAAAAGGAGTTCTTGCGAGTAGCCTACGCCAAATCACCAAACCTGCCTACATGACAAGCCTAGGTGAGGGAAAGCTCGATTAAAACAACCCACCTTTACCAACTTCGACGGCGATGCCACACACCATCAATTCTGGGCTGTCGAATTCGATTCGACTCGTCGCTACTACATCGAGCCTCCCCCTCACGCTAGTGCATTTATCATTACAACCATTAGGTCATGAAGGCACTCGCATGCTACAGTAAACTCCTCCGTATTCCGCTTCTACCAACCGGAACTATGGGAAACGTCCTTCGTTCATCCTTCTTCCACACTCCGAACTCATGCAAGGGGGACATAAACCACCATACTCGGGCTTATGACGGTTTCGACCGAAAAAAGTCTCAGTCCCTGGCACTTGCGGCCTCTTCGACAAAGACATTCTTCCTTCGCTTCCGGAACTAATCAACGCATTCAAAACGGGGTATTTGGATATGGAATAGTGCGTACGTCAAGACACGGGGGGGCATGTTATGGAACGGGTACTGGTGGAGGGCTATGACTTGACGAACGCACGGGTCGGCGGAGGAACGGGATGCCTGACGGGGGCTGGGACTGGTCGTGGGTGATTCTTGGGTGTTACCCTTCGGTAGGGTGGTACGTTACTGTTTGTTCTTGGACGGGTCGTTCACTTGTATCGCGTGCTGGGCCGACTTGCTTTGCTTACCACGGTGGTGCACAAAGTAATCGACTCACGCGGGAAACCTATGTATTATCCAAAGCTCCATAACTGCGGATGCATTGCTAAAGGAGTCATCTGGTATGATTTCCGCAGCCGTAGCTATGTTGACGCGGACCCCGCTGCGGAGAGCGCACCTATATAAGGGGCTCTCTGAGCGGACTTTAATATATCACTTTATTACCACACACACATTTATCCACAGCCTTAAGAGCCCACTAGCAAGCCGATCTAAATAGAGATACGGAGTGCAAGGGACAATAGGCCCAGGATAAAGAACTGGCACTAAAGACAAATCATTGTCTTCCGCACACGCTGCTCCATTTCCACGCTACACACTCTATTACATCTCGTATACTGTGTTCTGAGTTACATCTGAGGTCTAGAACCTAAAGAACACCTTGTGCATTTGTCTAGCTTTAGATTCCTTTCGTCTTATTCATTCTATTCACCCGACACTACCGGATAGTGTCAGGCTCTTACTCTATACTATCAAACGCGTGTATACGTAACTAGTTCGCACTAGATTTCGTATATCCGTGGGACTGAAAGAAGAGTCCCCAGGTTTAGACCCAGGCTATTAGACGTTACTTTCATTACAGTTGAACTACGAAACGTAACAATTTGGTTCAAGAGAGTCTCCCGGGTGCCTTCCATACAGCAGAGTGTCAAGTCGTAACCAGTCTCGACGCGTTTAAGACGCGTAAGCAGAAGTTCTTGCTCTACACGAGCCATTGAGAACCGATTATGACCAAGCAGGGGCAATATTTTCTTACCAATATTTTTGACCAGCTGGAGCGCTTCAACATCTACTGCACGGTCGAAGTCCTCAATCACCTTGGACAACTCTCTGTCCATTTCCTCGATCTTCTCCAAGTAGACCGACCCACCAACCGCTCTCCCTGTGATCGTCGCGTCAGCACTTGCCAACTCCAGAAAGTGAGCGCCTATTACCTTTGACATAGCTACATGAGAACTCTGCGACCCTTCGCATCACTTCGAACATTCGCTGGATGACCTTCTCCAAGATTTCTGTCTCTTCGCAGACAACGTCGTCTGCGACCTTCTTCCCCAAAGGCAAAATGCGCTGTAGCCGATCCAAAATGGCCGACGGCATCTGATCGTATTTGCTTTGTTCCTTCAAGAGCTAAGCAAGCAAGCGTTAGCTCCGTTCCTGATACGACAGCAGCGGGAACGAACCTCAAACGTGACGCGGGCAAGACCAAAGACAGCCTTTGCAACAGGATTCAACTGGAGGATGTCAATCCCTCGCTGGTTGCCATTTGGAAGAACTAACCTCTGCGAAGACAGCCCCGTACTTAATAGCCTTGTCCACAACCCTCTCTGTCGGTGCATCCATCATCGGTGAGTGTTCCTTCAACAATACCTGGAGTTCATTGAGCAGCAAGTGCAGAGATTCCGCCTATGCGGACATTGTTAGTTGGATGCGATGCGCGGTTGTCAAGAGGCGAACCGTAGGGCTCGCAGAGAAATGTAATTCAAAGGAGCAACGATATTTTCCAACGACAACCACCTCTGCGCTTCACTATCAGATATGAGCGGACCGGTTAGGGATGATGACCAACCTGGTACCGTAAGCTCGTGCCCTTTGGAGGCCCAATACTCATGAAATGGCTTTTGAATGTCGATCTCTTTGATATTCTGGACCTTCTTCGTCCACGGTATATGACCACTCTTGATTTGAACCTCTACGCGCACATGCGATGTCGGAGAAATATCCCTATATACGCACAGGCTACGGTGAGTGCACGTAGTGAGAAGACGGAGGACATACGGGCGTTGGACTGGTGCCCAGGTGCGGTTGTCTTCCGTCTCTAACTCTATCGCCTCACTTCCTACAAACAGCACCAGCTTATACTTCAAATCTGGGATATCTTGCACAATGATTTCTTATTGTTGTCTGAGATGAGCGGTTTGGACCTAAATTGAAGTGAAGCGCCGCACCATTCAGGTAGAGGCTTTTGGGGCGTGGTCAGCCACAATCCGACCCCATATCTATCGACGTGCTCACAGATTCATCCCTTGGGGTGATTTGGTCGCCATGGTTGCTCGGTTTGCAGGACCTCGAGATGCAGGGGAGATCAGGAGAGATCGATGAACATGTCCAGTGTTTTGCGGGCCCAGCCGATGACAGCCGACGTCTGTCAAGTCAAACTGGGCACCGGATTCTGACTCCGCCACCCTGGCCTTCCATAATTTCTGCAACACGGAAGGTCAAGTAGAAAGGAAACTCACGAAAGTACGATCCGAGGGTTGTCCTTGTGCTTGCGGTCGATCGGTCAGGGTGAAGAAGGTCAAACTGAGCTCATCTTCACTCGTCGAGGGCGAGAACACGTCCGGGATTACCCGTCAGTCTTTCAGAGACACACCCGCTGTATTTTCTCGCCATTCCTACTGACAGAGTGTATAAGTGCGAGTGCATTGTACTTCGATTAGTGTCAGAAATCTCCGCGCAGTCGTGTTTGTTGGTGCCCGCTACAAACACGTAAGGATACAAGACCCATCCTGAAGCCCTCATATAACCGTCCATCTAGGATCCAGGCACCGGAGCTCGAGACCTGAACCATCCGGAATTTCCTATTTCCGACAATTAGACCATCCAGTGTCTAACATGATAACTCGCAGAGGCACGGAAAGCAGCCTCCACAGCCCGATATCCTCTCAGAAACGGACTTTAGTTTCAAGTGCCTCGACTATATATATCCTCGCCTGTGAGAGTATTTCGTTGTCGACGTCCTGTCTCGCATTGCTCCTGTTACCTATCCTATTCATTACCCATATACCCTAGATCTAGATCCTTACCGCCTGGTCACGCGTGACGAAAATCGAGGGTGCGCGCAAAAGAGCCGAAACCAAGTGTCTATTAAGCACCCAGACTACGAGTAGTTGTATACCAGACAACAAGGACCATTAATCACGAGCTGAGGTACAAGTAATGGAAGATACGAACTCACAAGCCACAAAAAACGGAATGGGAGACCAGACCGACGCTCGGTGCACAGCGCAACAACGCGCACCTTGCTTACTGCTTATGCGCTATGCCGGTGTGTAGGGAGATGGCTATGGAAGTAGCGATGACAAAACTGGCACAGCTGCCGAGCCGCCGATCTACCACCTTCTCCAAGAACCCGTCGTATTACTGAGAGAGGCGGAACCCATGGTCGTAATCCATAGCATTGATCTCGTCCTCAGACGGGGTACGACTAAGTACGTCTGCTCTCACTCCTTTTGTGAAAGCCTTCGGGATCCAGGCAATTGCGGAGGGAGTCTCTGGGCCACTGTAGTGATACTATACGCTAGATCACTGAATGGAAGGCAACTTATGTCGAGGCAATTGATTTCTTTGTTCGGAGGCAATAGCTCCTTGTTACGCGTTGTTTACGCGCTATGGCCGAAACTCAAAATATGCCTCGTCCTTGCGCATCTTGCATCTTGCATCTTGCATACCAGTGATATCAGATATGACTTGAAAGATAGATGGCTGCCTTGTTAGCCTAAATTAGCCAGCAGAAGCCCTTGGCGGGGTTGCTTGCCCGTGGGTTGTGTTACTTGGAGATAATGACCCGACGAGTCGCTGTCACGGGTTGATTCCGGATTGATTTCGGAATTAACCCGTGAGAGTTCGTGCGTAGGTCATATGGATTGAAGCTGATGACCCAATGTGAAACGGTTGGGGTTTGACAGATCGATAGATTCGGTTAACAGATCCGGTTGCCAACCATTCGAGGTGTGTGACGGCGTTGGGATTCACAAACGTGACATTCAAACT
>Ga0307515_10003795_pt1 | contig 31631 bp, 38 predicted proteins | sample 17_EM_MG_FD_194513 | JGI IMG/M metagenome (GOLD analysis project Ga0307515, IMG submission 194513) | Populus trichocarpa ectomycorrhiza microbial communities from riparian zone in the Pacific Northwest, United States - 17_EM | ecosystem: Host-associated > Plants > Roots > Unclassified | place...
CGATCGAGAGTACAAAACCTCGTCGAACCCGGTTCTTGATTTCGAACTCGTATGGATAACGTGAAATAAACCGCAGGAAATAAGGGTAAAATTAGTCATTAATGACACCGGTTATCTTGATAGGCAACTGCACTCCTTTTTCCTCTTCCCCGGCGACCATCGGCACGAGCATTCCGGGTCGTCTGCGTCGAATGGACGGGTTGCCATCTGCAAGTGAAAACGCGAACTGCCTAACAAGGGTGACGATGAACGCCTGCATTGGTGAGTGAATAGAAAGGATTGAAGGATGACGAACATACGTGAACCTCCACCCCAGACAGCTCCGGACTCCCCCGGAAAATGTGGCACTGCGAGGAACGATTTAGGAACCTCTCAACGGCGGGTGAGTTTTTTTTCAAACTTACAGGTTACCATACATCCCAATGGGAAACTGTGGCTTCTGGTTCATATCCAACCAAAGTTCGGGCCGGAATTCATAAGCGTCCGGGCCCCACAAATCAGGATTACTGTAGTGTATGAAACGGTGAACGAGAGGCGAGACGACGGTTGGTTCTCGATGGAATAGTGGAAGTAACCTACTGGTTATATCCAAATGCTGTAACAACGATGGATGTCCCTGCAGGGATAAACAGCTCCGTGTACACCTTCCCAGATCGACCGACGATCGGTTTCGTTAGTGGAAGGACGTCCGCCATCCGACTCGTTCGCATGGGGATGTCTACGGCGATTGGATTTACCCTCAAGGTCTCCTGAATGGATCTCGAGTCACTTTTCCAGGTATTAGGGAACTAAGTTCGAAAAAACCTTGGTTACTGCAACCAGATGTGGCATGTTCTCAAAGTCGTTGGCATTGAAGTCGACGTCACCTCTAGCCCGAACCGCTTTTAACGCTTCACAGATCTCTGCACGGAGTTTGTCCTGAAACTCAGGGTGCCTTGCGAGCTCCCAGACGGCAAATGTCAACTGTAAATTTGCTCAACGTTTTTTCTCTCGCTTATACCCCAACATTGCTCACCGACTTCGCTGTCGTCTCGTGTCCTGCCATCATCAGTCCCCTACGGGTAACCTTCAAGATCGTCGAACTACAAAACTGATACCAGGAAACGTACCGGACTTGGGAGATGATTTCCTCGTCCGACATGTTCGAATCAGATCGTAGGGCAGCGCCCGCTTTAACTGAATGGAACCGTCGGCATGCTAAAGCTGTGACCATGACGGGGGTATATGGTACAAACCAAGTGAACTCAGGATATCTTTCCGAGCGGCACCATCCCCAAGCTCCTTCCTCTTCACCTCGATCAGGTTCCGGGAAACAGCATGCGCTTCCTTTCTGTTCTGACGGAGATTCTCCATCTTTGAAAAGGCCCCAACATCATACAAGAGCCATGGAAGGAGCCCACCCGGTAGCCACCGCATTATATCCACGATAAAGATGACGCCTCTGGTTGCCCCTCCGAGAGCCCTAACGCTGGAAAAATCAAGGTATAGCAGACCATCCCGAAACTAGTATGGGAACACGCACATTAAGTTTTGATACGAACTTGTCAGCGGGTTGCCCGCATCGTCTAAGGCACCGAAATCATATTCCAAAGCACCGGCCCCGATGCTTTGCAAAGCTCATAAGCCAGATATAGATAGAGGTCACGAGTACAGGAAGACGTACACATCGAGAGTGGCTTTCCCAAACCACACACTCGCATCAATGATGGCTGAATCCACGGAATTATCGTTCTCGATAATCCCGTGCCATTTGTCTGTCAACTTCGTGCTCGTTCAAAACCGGCGGCCTCGGCTTCGCAATCAATTGGATCGAGGAAAGGACGAACCTTGTTAACAATTTTCATGAAGGAGGGCAGCAGGTCTTTGATCTCCGCTGCACCAAATGCCGGTGCCATCGCCCTCCTGTGGCGCCTGTGGACTTCGCCTTGAGGTAATAATAAGATGACCAAGTTTGGAGTAGAGCCGATTTAGAACTCTTACCGTCTGCCCAAGCAACGCTGTAATCAGTCAGTAATCTGGCCCGTTCCCTTCCGTCCTTCGACTTCTCATAGCCCTGGGATCTGAAACCCACAAGCGATGTTCCTACATGCCAACCATCTGAGCTCGAAATGCCGTGCGCCCAACGCGAAAGCAAGCGGAAGACGTACCCCGAATGGCCCCCTCCACCGAACGATGTTCCCGTATCTCTCAAGGAAGTCCCTTTCGATTGCACCCGCTTCTTCGTTCTGGAAGTACCATTGGTGACCTTCGAATTGTGGTTAGCGAGGGGAAAGTAGGATGGACAAACGCGTACCGAAGACCCAAGACGGAGTCACAGGTCCGGAACGTCCCTTACTGAGGACCATCTCAACCTTTGGCGCAGAACATAACTAACCAGGAACGCTACACCCACCGCGAGACACACGTTGTGGGAATCCATGTGGGGGTGCGGTGGGTGGGACAGAAGGGCAACTGGGGGTTACGCAGCGGTCGATTAATAGGAGGCCCTCGAGCTCTTGTATAGAAACCTAACCGCTCACGCGCTCACAGCCTGATGGAAGGTAACTGAGTGAAACGTGCTTGCCTGCCGAAAACATCACAGCACTTGTAGGGCCCTTCATGTATGAAAGCGAACAAGCCCTTGCTCGTGTCATGACGCCTGTCTGAATTTGACGGGGTCTTGGAAGTCAGACCTTCTGATACGGGAAAGTCCCCGTGGCGATCTACAAGGATAATGCCCAATGTGACGCATAAACAGACGTGAAATCCACCGATACTTACGCGTCCTTAGAGTTTTTCTCAGGAAGTCCTTGCCATATGCCACCGAGATTCGGCTGAACAAACCACGGAAGCCATCCAAAGGGGTCTTTTGACCGTGCGCGAGAGGACTCCGAGAAGTCACCTTCGTCGAATCATACTCTGAGACTGACTCTCGGAGCCCTCCGAAGATGATGGTGATCTGGCGGGATGAGGGCTGATCGGGTTTGTCACGTGATCCCACTTCCGCCGGATTTCAAAGCTTCTTTCACGGCCGGTGGTCGTCGGGTGGTCGCGATGGACAATGCCGCCGTGGCCCAGTCGTCCCCCCCCCTTTCCACCAACTGCCATAGGTACCTAGCCACAAGGCTAGGGTGATCATCCCGGGGCAGCTATGTCTCTCTCGTGGCTCCCGTTGCGTCTAAATTTCCTCACAATCCATGTTATCTGCTTGTATGCGCGTGATTTTCTTCGCATAAACGTACCCCTAACAATCCTCCACTTGCTTTTCACACAGCCTCTTGATCCCATTACTCTGGACGGTTGTATTTTGGGCCTCTAATGGAAAGTTTCATGTCAAATTTATCGATTCGCTGTTCCTCTGCGTCAGTGCTGTGACCGGGACTGGCCTGATAACGTTAGACCTGAGCTCGCTCACTGCTTGGCAACAAGCAATTTTGGTTATTTTGGAGATTATTGGGTCACCTGTGACGGTCTCTTGGTTGGTGGTCGCGTTCAGGAGGTGAGGGTGTGGTGATCACCTCCGCTCTTCCGAACCCGTTGTTTGCTTACCACCCATTGCAGACACTACTTTTTGAAACACCTTGCAGACGTCGTCAATGGAAATGCAAAGCGAAAACACGATTTGGATATTCCTGAGAAGGGAGTCCAGCTGAACGCTCATGAGCATCAGTCAGATAAGGTTGTAGGGATAATCAAGAGGCTGAGACCCCGGTCCATCCGTGCCGCGACTTCGCCTCCCTACTGGACATCTGGTGGGTCCCATTATCCCTATGGCCACCTGTACGCTCGGTAAATCGCGTCCAAGGTTTGCAATCTGCTTCGGGTTCGGGAACGTCGGAAACGCTCGGCTCCCAAACTCCCGTCCCTCCCAGGTCGAACCATCTACAGTCCAAGCATCCTGGTCTATTCTCCGCACTCTTACGCAAGCTCTTCCCGGGATTCCATCAAAATTTCTGGCACACAGTGACCGAACCCCGCACATCAACGTTGTTGCCGGATGATCCCAGCGGCATCCCACACAGTTCAAATGATAGTACCACAGTGGTGCCCTATCTTACGTTCCCCACAATAGTTGGGAAGAACTCCGCATTTCAAAATCTAACGCAGGAACAATTAGATGAACTTGGAGGAATAGAGTTTCGTGCTTTGAATATGTTGATGTGGGCTGTCCCCTTGGTGTGCCGAATTTGTTCTCCTCGCGGTTCCCACCCCTTATCCCCCTCTTTCAGTATTATTTTTTCTCGTTGGCTGTGCCATTTGTCGTGCTGGCACCATACATGTCACAGCCTCGCTGGGAAGATAATTTCCTGATACCCAACCAACATCGGAACATATCTCCTGTCTGGTAAGTGAGATCTGTCTGTTTCTCAGTAAATTTCTCACACATATTAGGTTTTCCTTGTTCCAAGTTGTTGGGGCATGGGCGAACACCGGAATGTCTCTTGTCGAGTAAGCGCAAGCTGAAACGCCACCATTGAGTGACTGACAGTTTGGCTAGTCAAAACATGGTCCCTTTCCAAACGGCGTACCCTATGATAGCGTTCTTAATCTACTGCATACTGGCTGGTAACACCGCATTCGTATGTCTCGTCTTTGCTTCTTTGCCTCACCGCCGCTCATTCATTCTTCACAGCCTATTTTGTGAGTTTCCTTTTCCCGCGTGCGTTCCGTTGATTAATCCATGGATGGTTCTATAAGCCTTCGCCTTTCAATGTGAGTCGTCAATGATGCGCACTACGTCCATCGCTTACGCTCTTTTTCCAGCTGGACTTATTCTAAGGCCGTGTGGAAGACATCCAAGTCATACGAAACCGCTCGCTTTTTGCTCGATCACCCACGTCGCTGTTTTATCTATATGTTCCCGTCACGGCAAACCTGGCTACTACTCGCCATCCTCGTCACTATAAAGTAGGTTGCCTACTGACTCGAACGTCGCGGCCCAGGATGCTGAATGTTTGTTGGTCGAATCGCAGTTTGGTCGATTGGATCGGTTTCTTGACATTTAATATCGGGAATCCCGCCGTTGAGGCTGTTCCGACGGGAACTAGGCTATTTATTGGATTGCTCCAGGCCATCGCAGTCAGAAACGCCGGGTTTCAAGTCGTCCCGCTTGCCGTCGTTGCGCCAGCGGTCAAGTGCGTTTTCCTTTATTCCCACTCACGTTGAGATACCAACGTCGAGCGGTGGTTCATCAGGGTTCTGTACCTCGTAATGATGTACATCGCCATCTACCCAATCGCGATGAGGTAAGGCTACGACAGCCCATCGAAAACTCCTCTTACGCCCACTTTCGATTGATCTGTGCAGCGTTCGATCGACCAATGTTTATGAAGAACAGTCCCTAGGAGTTTTTCACGAAGATGATTGGGAACTTCAGGGTGACTCTAGGATCGCGATCTGGGGGAATTATATCCTTCAACATAGCAGGACTCAACTCTCGTTCGGTAAGGGGGATACTTGTTGCCGCAACTCACTGCAGTTGATTGATTCTCGTCTCATATCAGATATGTGGTGGCTCGCACTATGTATGATAACAATGTGCGTCATCGAGCGAACGAAATTGGAGAACGTCGCGGATATTGCATGGTTCAACATCTTCTCGCTCAGTAAGTGGAAAGTCTCTTATTCCCTTCTTTCCGACGTTGTGTTGACCTCACTCGCGAAAGCGTTTGAGACCGTTTCGGCATATGGAACTGTGGGGTTGAGTCTTGGTATCCCCACCGTACGTCGCTGCACCATTCCCGATCTTCCAATCTTTCCAACCCACTCCAGGCAAATTATTCGTTCTCTGGATCGCTTTTCACAGGATCCAAGCTCGTCCTATGTTCTGTGATGATCCGGGGTCGACACAGGTGCTTGCCCATGTCTCTCGACCGGGCGATTATGTTACCTCACGAGTTCGATAAGAAAGAAGAGGACCCGATCCCCGATGCTGATTTTGCCATTAAAGTCTTGCCCAAGTAGGCTAAGACCAACATAGAGCGGCCGCGGGGGTACGGCGAGAGTCAACCACGACGGGGATAAACGGAATCAACGACCTAATGAGGTCTTTTGTAATAACCGGTGTCGCACTCTTTCATCGGGGTTTCTGTTGGCTTCATGTTTTGTGGGTTGACCGTCGCCATGAAAATTCCGATAGAGTTTTTATATGGTAGAATGGAAAACCGACGCATTCAACGACCAAGATCGCCGACGAACTACTTATATGCACAGATCGTTGGAATGTGAATGTTAAGACTAAGTAAGAACGAGAGACGGTCAAGATGGAGCCGGAAGGTTTCCTCAAGAGAAGTGACAGCAGAAGTAAGGACGACGGTGGTGGAGTTGGTACGTGGAAACCAAGTATGCGTTCCCAAAACGAGTGGGTGTGTCATTGGGAGATCAGCGGGAACATTGTCTCCAAAACGTTCTCGGGCTTGGGTGAGCCTCATTGTCGCCACGTTCAAGGACCTGCAAGACTCGCTGCCTACGCTTGAGCGACGAATCGCCACCTCGCAGGGGGGAATGGCGGTTCGAACTGATGCCTCCCCCGTCTTCTTCTTTGAGGGAGGCATACCTAGCCCTTGAAATGACATACCTGAGCGAGGGGAAAGGAACAAGAAAAACTTTTGCGGCCCGCGTGAACTCGTTCGACCACGGTAGTTTTTACGCCATGGTTGCGGTATCTGTCCATGCGGCGCCCGATTGTGAAAGGAAGTATACAGTCCCCGTAACCCACTCCCGAATGATGGTACCACCCATTCGCACACCCGGTCGGGTGCCTTCTGGAGGGGTACAGGTTTCAGCTTCGGGGTAGGCAATACTGGAACCGATATCCGACCCCCAGTCCGGGCCACGACTCTTAATAAATATCGCATAGGGTATATGTGTGATACAGTCCGCAAAAAACGGTACACCGATCCTAGAACACAGCTAGGCCAGCCAAAGTTCGAAGGCCACGCTCGTGCTTGTTCGACAGCAACAAGAAATTGAAACGCTATCAATACAAATAAAAACTGGAAGGGAAGGGGAAGGTAATGACGATGACACGCCCGAACAACGCCGGGAAGTGTAGGAATGGGTATATCAATTTGCTGGGAGAGGAGTTCGGGTAAGGTGGGTCAGGTAACAGGAGGTCTGATGGGCTCACTGTGAGAGAATCGCAACAACCAATTGATTGGTGGCATCTCTAACGTGATCGGTGGAACTTGTCGGTTATTAAAACCAGCCCCAGCGTTTTGTGGTCGGGTGTACTGGCGTCTGTCTACGACGGTTGAATAGGCCTAGGCGTCTGGCTGGTTTTAATCGACAAAATGACGGTGAGGAGGTGCTGGTGGATACAGGGTCGCTTTGGGTTGGCTTCGGGGAGAGAGAACCTGTCGGGGTTGGGGAAGCGGCACCCGGGGAACATCTTGGATTATTATCCGCATCGCGGTAACAGGTATCCCCCACAGCTTGTGGTTGATTCGATGAGCCGTCGTAAAATCAAAGGGAAGGGTGGTGTGCTTACCACAGCAGAAGTTCTCGTTGGGACATCGCTTTTGGTCCGCGACTGTGCACTCGTTGGCTTGCCGATTACAGATGTGACCGAGCTTGCAGCAGCCCTGGACGCCGGCAGCGGTCGAACAGTATGTCCTGTTGGGGATAATTAGAAACGCTGAGAACGTGATGCTGATATCAAGTCATACCCCGCTCCACAGCAGGTTCCACCTAGAATGTACCAAGACTCAGTAAAAGTTGATAAGAGTCATCACCCCTTCGCAAACGTGTTTACGAGAACCGGGAAAAACCCACCCGAACAACACACGTTCCCATCCGGACAACAGAACTGGGACGCTTGGCAAGCGGTGTGGTTCGTCGTACAAGTCACTTCTTGCTGTCGCGACCAGAGTTTGAACGGAACGAGGAGCCCGTCGATTCGATTTATGGCCAGTTGACCGTTCAGAGGAAAGAGTAGTGCGTTATCGCGCAAAGGCTGGCCATCCGAGATCCGTTCTTTCGGCGGATCTTGGGCGCCAGTGACGGTGAAAAGCGCGGAAAACGCGAGTAAGGCGAAAAAGATGCGTAGTGGCGAGAAAAGACCCATTGGAAGGGTCAAGGGGAGGACGTGTGTAGATGGTGGAAGACGAGAAGGCAACACGTTTCAATTGGCGCCCGGGTTGGCCACGGGATTCCGCTCTTGTTTTGGTATCGCGACCGCGATGAACCTGGGGTGCTTTGCTTTGCTCTCAGAACTCGTATAACTCGCATCGATGACCACGGAACGCCCGTTCACTAGCTCTGACTGCTGCGGCTCTCCAACTTGTAATCACACCACGTTGAGGCCGATTCACGGAAAGAAGAGTCGAACGAGAAATCCGTTCTCGGGCACCTTCCCATCACTGGACCGCATGCTCTGTCGCTGTTTACCAGTTCGAGGTAAATCCTTCCTTTGACGTGAGGTACTCGGATGTCCCGATCAAGATATGCCATTTGCGATCTGAGATTATGAACCTTCTCTCGATTCGGGGCCCGAAGGAATCGTGGGGTGGGTAGGTGGCTTACTGTACTTATCTGAGTGGGCACTGAATATTGAATGGGCACAGGGTAATCGTGACCCACTTGACCTTGGTCGCGAGCCTGCATGATTTCTTTCGAGGCGTAATGGTTTTCCAGTGCGCTAATCGCGTTTTTCCACTCGGCTGCATTGGGGCCAGGCGCCCTCGTGCAGCCAAGGAGAACGACGTCTCAGAGATGCGATGCTTCGATGCTTCAAGCTTCACCTCCAACGCCTCTCTTCCGGTGTTGACAAAGACATTTGTTGGGTTGGGTTGCGAGCGCCGTTGGCATCACCTGCTGTGGGGCACTGAGCGGCAAAACACTCATTTTTTGTCAGAATCTCCGAGGCGTGTGGGTACACGAGGCCGGTGACTTGGAAAAACAACATGTGCCGAGCCAATCAGGTCCTTTGACCCACACGGATCTGCCGGAACAATCGGAAGTGACTGGTGATGCATGACTCCAGACTCTGCTGTGAACGTAAGTTTGCTTATCGTGATCTAGCGTTCCCTCGTGTAACCCTTGTATATAAAACCCATGGGGCCCATCCCCCCTCCTCTTGGCCGTCGACACAGACACCCACCACCCTCGCCTGTGTATATTTAACCCCAATATCCCTCCCCTCCAATGGCGGAGACTCCCCCATCCTCCACCGCCACTCTCGCTACCCTCAGCGACGAAACCAAACGAAAGAGCCCCAACCATGTCGATATTCACCACGCTGAAGCCGAATTTACCCAACTCCAACTCGACCTTTTGGGCACTGACGCTGGCTATGAGGACCGTGCCCAATCATCAACTCCTCAGCCTAAACACCTTTCCAAAGTCCTCGAGAAGGCCTCCCTTGGCGACGTTGAGGCCGGAGAGCGTTTCGACCTGCGCGAATACCTCACCTCCTCTAACGACGCCAACCAAGCGGCAGGCATCAAGCACAAGCACGTTGGTGTCACATGGGAAGACCTTGAAGTAACCGGGATCGGAGGAGAAGACAACAAGGCAAGTTTCCATTCGACGCAGTTTTTCATTTCAGGCCCCTGATGTCTCTATTAGATCTATGCTCCCACAATCCTTGGCGCCATTTTGGGGGCGTTCATGTTCCCCATCATGTTAATATGGGGTCTGATTTCACCCCTCCTTCCCGCTAAATGCACACCTGCCCCTCCGACACGTACGATCATTCACCGGTGAGTATGATCGTAGATCGGTTTCAGTATGGCCTTACTGATGTCGTCACCTCCCTCAGGAACGCTGGTCTTTTAAAACCCGGTGAAATGTGCTTGGTCCTGGGATGCCCCGGTTCTGGTTGCACGACTTTCTTGAAGGCGGTCGCCAATGAGCGCGCTTCCTACGCCAGGGTCAGCGGTGATGTTCGGTACGCAGGAATCGACCATGTCGAGATGGACAAGCACTATCGTGGTGAGGTTGTGTACAACCAAGAGGGTTAGCGCTACTTGTTTTCTGGTTTCCGAGTCCTTTGCTGATCAGTGTCTTCCTCAGATGATTATCACATTGCCACATTGACTGTCGCCCAAACCCTGGATTTCGCCTTGTCCACCAAGGCTCCCGGCCCCAGAGGACGTCTTCCTGGCGTTAAGCGCAAGGCGTTCATCAATGAGATCCGAGATCTCCTCCTCCGCATGCTCAACATTTCCCATACCAAACAAACACTCGTCGGCGATGCATTCGTTCGTGGTGTCAGCGGTGGCGAACGCAAACGAGTTTCCATCGCTGAGATGATGACTACTCGCGCTCGCGTTCAGTCCTGGGATAACTCCACTCGAGGTTTGGACGCCAGTACCGCCTTGGATCTCATCAAGTCCCTCAGGGTCATGACCGACGTTCTTGGTCAGACCACCTTCGTTTCGCTCTACCAGGCTGGAGAGGGTATCTACGGCCTCTTCGACAAGGTTATGGTCATCGACAAGGGACGCCAGGTCTACTTCGGACCTGCCTCTGAGGCTCGTGCCTACTTTGAGGGCCTCGGTTATGGTTCCCTCCCGCGCCAAAGCACTGCCGATTACCTAACCGGTTGCACTGATCCCAACGAACGCCAGTTCGCTGCTGGCCGATCAGCCACCGATGTTCCCTCATCCTCTCAAGCTCTCGAACATGCGTTCCGCGCTTCCCCCTATCACGGCGATTTGACTACCTCGTTGGAGAAGTACAAGGTTCGTCAGGCCGAGGAGAGGCGCGACCAGGAAGCGTTCCGTGCTGCCGTGCTCGATGACAAGAAGAAGGGCGTTTCGAAGAAGAGCCCGTACACTCTCGGTTTCTGGGGACAGGTCAAAGCACTCACAGTCCGCCAGTTCCAGACCAGGATCCAGGACAGGTTCCAGCTTTACACGAGCTTCGGCCTCGCTACTATCTTGTCTTTGGTTGTCGGCGCGGCTTATTTCGACCTTCCATTGACCGCTGCCGGTGGTTTCACCCGTGGAAGTGTCGTCTTCATCGCTGTCTTGGTTGCCATCTTCGATTCATTCGGTGAAATACCCCTCATGATGATGGGACGTTCGATCTTGAGCAAACAAGTAAGTTTTCTTGCCCAGCGATTCCGCCCTTCGCTTTCCTGATCGATAACAAATTCCAGACTGGCTACAGCATGTACAGCCGTGCTGCCTTCCCAGTCGCCAACTTGCTCTCCGACATCCCGTTCTCTGCTACTCGCATTTTCGTCTACAATGTCGTCATCTACTTCATGACTGGCCTCCATCGTTCAGCAGGAGCCTTCTGGACATTCCACCTCTTCAGCTATCTCACCTATCTCTCCATGCAAGGTTTCTTCCGCACCTTCGGACTCTGTTTCCAGAACTTCGATACTGCATTCCGAGTGTCCGTCATCTTCGTTCCCAACATCATCCAATATTCTGGATACCTCATCCCCGAGTTCTTGATGAAGAGGTGGCTGTTCTGGATCTACTACATCAACCCCTTCTCCTACTCCTGGGCTGGTATCATGGAGTCCGAGTTCTCAAGGATTTCCTTAGTTTGTGAAGGTTCCTTCGTTGTCCCCCGTAACGGCCCTGGAATGGACAAATACCCCAATGTTGTTGGACCAAACCAAGCGTGCACCCTTTACGGTGCTCAGCCAGGATCGAGCATCATCAGTGGCGCGGATTACCTTAAAGCTGGGTACTCGTTGGACGTGAACGATTTGTGGAGAAGGAACTTCCTCGTTGTCCTTGGCTGGTTCATCTTCTTCGTCATTGCCCAGGTCGTTGCTATTGAGTATTTCCAGGTGAGTTATTCTGACATGACGGTGCTCTTTTCGTCAGGGTTTCTAATCAAAGGGGCGTTTGTAGGGTCCGTCGCTAAGTGGCATTGGCTTCTCCATCTTCGCCAAAGAGACGAAGGAGACCGCCGAACTCAACGCGGCCCTCCGCGAGAAGAAGAGGGCACCCAAGCAGATCGAAGAGAAGTCCGAGACCAAGGAGAGGGCTTCCTTCTCTGACCGCAAGACTTTCACTTGGGAACGCGTTGATTACACCGTCCCCGTCCCTGGTGGGACTCTTCGACTCCTCCACGAGGTTTATGGTTATGTCAAGCCCGGTACATTGACGGCCCTAATGGGTGCTTCTGGTGCCGGAAAGACCACTTGCCTCGATGTTCTCGCTCAGAGGAAGAATATTGGTGTCATCGCTGGTGATCTCCTGGTTGATGGAAGGCCACTCGGTAGCGATTTCGCCCGTGGAACCGCCTACGCTGAGCAGATGGATGTACACGAGGGCACGGCTACTGTTCGCGAGGCGATGAGGTTTTCCGCTTATTTGAGGCAACCACACCACGTCCCGAAGGAGGAGAAGGATGCATATATCGAGGAAGTCATCGAGCTCTTGGAGCTTCAGCCTCTGGCCGATGCGATCGTCATTTCTCTGAACGTCGAAGCCCGCAAACGTCTTACGATCGGCGTCGAGCTCGCTTCCAAACCCGAGCTTTTGTTGTTTTTGGACGAACCGACCTCCGGATTGGATGGCCAGAGCGCGTGGAACATTGTTAGGTTCTTGAGGAAACTCGCGGACCAAGGCCAAGCCATTCTTTGCACCATCCACCAGCCTTCTTCCCTCTTGTTCTCCAGCTTTGACCGTCTCTTGTTGTTGGAGAGGGGTGGCGAAACGGTAGGTTTAATCGTTCCGCCAGGGGTTTTGGAGTCGGATTCTGATCGATTCTTGTCACTTCCATAGGTTTACTTCGGGGACATCGGCGAGGACGCTTCTACTATCCGCGAGTATTTTGCTCGTCATGGAGCTGTCTGCCCTGATGATACCAACCCTGCGGAGTACATGCTCGATGCCATTGGTGCCGGTCTTGCCCCCCGTGTCGGTGACCGTGACTGGGCCGACATTTGGCGCGATTCTCCAGAGTTCAAGGACACCGTCAACGAGATCGAGTGGATAAAGTCAAACGGTCTCAAGAAGCCCGTCGAGGAGAAGAATAGCGTCTCGAGGTACTCTACGCCATTCCTCTTCCAGATGAAGACAGTTGCCGAGAGGTCTTTCGTCACCCTGTGGAGGTCGCCAAACTACATCTACACTCGCTTGTTCATTCACGTCGTCATCCCGCTCATCATCTCCCTGAGTTACCTTCAGCTTGGAAACAGCGCTCGTGACCTTCAGTCCCGAGTCTTCTCCATGTGAGACCCGTACCGTGTCGCACTCTTGGTCCCTTTCACTGACTGAGATATTTTAGTTTCTGGGTCTGCGTCGTCCCCGCTATTATCCAGGCTCAGTTGACACCGTTGTGGATAATGAACAGGATGATCTTCATCCGCGAACATCACAGTCGGATCTACTCTGCTGAGGCGTTCGCCATTGCCCAGTTGGTCTGCGAGATTCCGTACTCCATTCTCTGCGCCGTCTTGTACTGGGTCCTGATGGTCTACCCCATCGGATTCGGTCAAGGTACTGCAGGTATCAACGGAACCGGATTCCAACTCCTCGTCCTCATCTTTGTCGAGCTCTTCGGTGTCACTCTTGCGCAACTCGTCGGCGCCCTTTCACCTTCCATTCAGATCGCCGTGTTGTTCAACCCACTTATCATGACTATCCTTACGACCTTCTGCGGTGTTACGATTCCATACCCCGACATCGGAAGCTGGGCAAGAACGTGGTTGTACCAGCTCGATCCCTTGACTCGCATCATGGGTGCGATGATCTCCACCGAACTTCACGGACTCAAGATCCAGTGCAAGCCCGAGGAATTCGCCGTGTTCAATCCGCCAGAGGGTCAAACGTGCAGCGCTTGGGCGAACGAGTTCGTCTCGGCCTTTGGTGGATACCTCGATAACTCGAACGATACCTCCGCTTGTCGGTATTGCCCTTACTCCGTTGGCGACGATTTCTTCCTGCCGTTGAATATTAGGTATGAGGATAGATGGAGAGATGCTTTTGTGTTGTTTTCTTTCTTTGTGTTCAACTTCATCTTGGTCGTCATCGCGTCCAGGTACCTTCGCTTTGCTAAACGGTAGAGATTGGGTAGAGATGATCCTAGAGGAATACCGACGAAAAAAAACAACCATACATTTTCCGCATTCACCCACATTTAGCCCTGCATACGCATTTCGCGCTCACGCACTAGAACCTCACGACGACTTATTGTACTTGGTCTTACTTGCGTTGGACCCATGTTTTGGTCCTTTTTTCTTAATGTATCGATACTCTATGTACATGACTGCTGGTAGGCGGGTCCTTAATATGATTCACGTTTTGCGAACTCGAATCAAGAATATGGCAAGCATATATACTATAGCTAGTAGCGGCATCACTGTGAAAAGATCAAGATTAAGGAGACTACCTGAGCTCCTCTTCCCGCCGGATCTTCACAACACCTCCTTTCGCCCTCATCCCGCCCAACAACATGATGTGTGCGCTATCAACTTTCTCGCAACCCACACCCTCGATTCCGTGCCCACCCGACAACGCCCCATCTGCAAAGACAACCTCCAACGTCACTTCTTTGTCCAAGCGATCCATGAGATTGCACAGCTCTCTGTCGACGATCTCCCAATTCGCGGGCTCCAGCCAGTCGATGGTCCCATCCACCTGCGAGTGGTTCCATTTACCCAGGAAGGTGATTTGACCGAGGAAAGGAGACGTGACGGTTTGAATAAGTCTGACTTGATCGTCGATGTACGCGATAATCCCGTTGTATGGTGTTTTCGTCTTTAACTTGCGGAGGACAGGACAGTTTTCGAGCGTGACGGTTGAGCCTGGTGAATTGTAATCGTGCGTCAGGAACGGTAGGTAATGCGATGTGGGAAGGAATGGTTACCTCGGTCGAATGCGTTTCGGATGATTAGTGATTCCAGGGTCGGTCCAGTGGAGTCGAGCAAGAGGTTGAACGTGTCCCCACCGTAGTAAGAGTCTTGCATTAATACCAGTTCCTTACATTGAAGGGGAAGGTTGGTAAGGCCGACAACGAGTTCCTTGACCGGGAAGAGCAGCGTGACGCTATCGACCCATCGTACGAGAGCCCGTTTGCATGGTACAACGTTCAATGACCCTCCAACCTCGGAAACGCCCCGGTGCTCTCGCAAATTGGGGAACGCTTCAACGCTCTTCGCGCCCTCGTTCACCATCATAGGTGAAAAAATCAGGATATTCTCCAACTGAGGGAAAACATCCAACAGAGCTCGAAAAGCGACCATGTTCAGGTGCACCCTTTCCAACTCCAACTTCCGCAACGCTTGCCCCAAACTTCCAAAATACTTCGCGACCAGAATGCTGTCTGAGAACGCGTGTGTCCAATCCCCCCAGAGACTGCTCGTGATGACGAGCTTCGAGACTTGAGTGAAGGAGGAGAGGTGGTCGACGAGGGTTTCTGGGATGCAGAATGGTGTGGATGCCGTGGCGGGTTGGAGGGACAACGACCGGACGTGGTAGTGTGGATCCGGAGGTGTGTAAGTGTTGACTGGGATGTGTTCCAGCCATCTCCGCAGAAGACACGTCGGTAGATGGACAGTCGCGAAGAGGTACTTCCGACTACGATACACCCAGGATTTCGAAACGAGCGAACACGCATGAAGTGACCCAACGTCGTTTCTGAGCTCGTCGATGACGGTGTCGACGAGTTCTTGGGGTAGGCGAGTGGACGTAGTAGAAGACGACATTTGTGGGTAGTTGGGAAACTGGAAGACAGAAGGAAAGCAAATATACCCCCGTTTGCGAGCTTTTTGTGGTTCTGCTGGGAACGCATGATTCCCCGAGCGGCGCAGTACCGAGTCGGGCGCTGAAATTGGGCACGCGAGCCAAGGAGAATGGTAGGCTTCAAGTTTCAGTCGACGGGTGGCATGACGGCGGGGATGATCAAAGACGTAATTACATAACCCCGAGACAGTGTCCCGCGACCACGTTTCATCCGGTGAAGGTCGTCCGACTGCGGCTGCGTGTCGTAGGCGATGTTATGGCCGGTGAAATCGCATATGTGAGGTTACCGAGTGGGGGTCACCGGTCAATTCGGGATTGATGTGGGTTGGTTCCTCAAGCGGCACGGTCGCATCTCAACTCGAACGGTTCCACATCCTCTTTTCCAGCATCGCCACTCAGGACCTCTTACTCCCACAAAGTAAACCTACCGTGTATTGTTGCCACCTCGGTTCTTCTACCCCGTACTCAACATGTCTCTCCTGCTTTCCCTATTTCTATTGCGGATAGATGATTGGAGACTTCATGCCTGCCGACGTTCCCGGCGCCCTCTTGCAGAAGTTCGTCAAGGATAAGCTCCACGCAGACATTATCAACGCGGGTCCCATGGTCGACACTGGTCTCTCCCCCTAGGAGGCCGCCGACGAAGGGCTCACAAAGAACCACTGGATATGGCGTGTCCTCACCGCCGGGGAAACCTGGCAGATCCAGTTCGGCATGAACGTGAAGGAAGTCCCAAGCGTCGACTCTGTGCAGGGGTGGTACGCGGGCAGCAGTCGCCCTGACCCCGACTCCGCATCCGGCGAAGTATTTAGCGACATTGGCAGCCTCAACGACCCCCCGACTGTCGCGCCGTCCGGCCCCAACGACTACGTACACCACGAGGACAGTAGGCTTGAATATAACCAGCCTGGTCAACCGTATCCCACATCTTCCCCTCTAGTCTGGTTCCTGTTGTTTGTTTGGCCTCCAGAGTGTCCCAAACCTCCGGAGGTTGCGTGTAGATCGCGCAGCCCCTCTTTCAATACGTCGTCTTATTCTCGATTTGTTGATTCGACTTCGTATAGTTACAGATTCGTCGGACAGAAAGAAAGCAAATATACCCCGTTTCGCGAGCTTTTTGTGGTTCTGGCTGGGAACATATGATTCCCCGAGCAGTTGGACGGTGCCGGTGATCAAAGACGTAATCGCCCCGCAAGACGTGTCCGCAACCACATTTCATCCGGTGAAGGTCGTCCGACTGTGGTTGCCCCTACACGTTTGAAAGATGTCCGTGCCGTAGGCGGTATTCTGGCCGATGAAATCGCACCCGTGAGGTTACCTGGTGGGGTCACCGGTCAATAGATATCCATGGGTTACTTTATGCGTAACTCGATCGTATTCCTTCCTCTCCCCTGCGTGTATCTCTCTCGCTGTACCGTGCATGTGTCCACGGACTCGAATGATCCCCATGACTGTGGGAGGGGGTCTTGTTCACTTTTTGATGGAATGGCTTCAAGGGACGGCCCCCAAGCGTATCCCCCTCCTTGGACCACGACGCACGCAGCCCATCCCAAATGGCCCGGGCTCAGACTCCAACGGCGACTACCTCGGGGTCAGGAAAACCCACTGCCAGTGGAATTGTCACTGTCGGGGTCATCGACCTGACTCGGGTTGTAGGTCCCGGCGTGTTGTCCTCTGTATATCTAGCCAAAGCACATAAGGGGGACAATAATGGGTTGGTGTACATCGTTCAGCATTGATGTGGGAATCTAACAACTATCTCATTTGCAGTGGTTGCATTAATTGCCAAGGGGTGTTCAACGTCAAAACACACCTCCATCCCCCTTGGGACTCGGAAATGGCGCTCGTCAGCACTGCTGACCATTGGGTATCAGCCGTCACCTCAATCCGTCTATTAGTTTCACCCTTAACCGCCATCCTAGCCGCGCAGAAGGGATCACTTGATATCTAAACTTATTCGTCCATACCGATATAACCTCCTTGTCATGTCTGACAACGAACGAGGAGCCAGCACCCGAGCAGTACGATAATACACCTTGCAACGTCCTCTCTTTCGACACGTCAGCGGCGCGGCCCTGCGGGTGAACGATGGGGATTTTTGCCTCCAACTCACGTCTCCTTTGACGGTGTCGGGTCCGTAGCTTTTGACGCAAACCGGGATATTTGCACTCAAGAGGGCACGAAGCTGGCGAAGCTTCGAAGGGCGTATGCCTCCCTGATTAGAAAAAGACTTTGTAAACATTCGGTACGTTCACAAAAGCTGTCTAGATTACAATTCGTGGGCGATTGGTTTCCGGCACGGTGGGCTGATCGTGTTTTCCCCTCCGTTCCCCCTAACTTGACGGCATGGGTGTGCCGTTTGGGGGGTTTGTATAGGCTTTCGTACAATGGGGACGGTGTCAAAGATGATGACACCTGCGTCGTTAGGATGGATGACAAAGGTCGGTCCGATTCCTTGTCCCTCCCTTCCTCGCATATTTCCTCCTCCTGTTATACTGACCCGATCTCCTTCGGTGGTGGTCATGCAGACATTATTGACGTGATTGAGGAACGTCCGTGGCGTCGCGGTTTCGTCTCTCCGCTTTGCTCTTTCGTTATTTTCTGACCTATAAATCCGAACAGATTTCGGAGGGTGATGCCACTCCATCTCTATCTTTCTCACCAGCCGCCTTGTTATCAATGTATCTATGCACAGCTACCCCATTTCCACTCTCTCTTGTCGTCTGTGCTACACCTGCAATCGCACCAGCAATACCAGTAACCACCTGATTGAAGTCCGTGAGAAAGGCGACGATCCATTTCTCAAGATCTGCGGACCGCATCTCACTTCACCGTTCGGATTGTCCGGTGCTGATCACCTCAGAATGGGTCCTACTATTGGGGCGCGATCTGGGGTTGATCGAGACATGGGGGCTTTCAAAACCTGAACCCCCGACTTGTCTCAATCCTGCTCGCGCGAAGGGTATCAAACGAAACCAAGTGTAAGTAAATCAAGTAAATAACATATAAGCATGTGAGTCCAGAATAACGTACATCCGTATCAGCCCCTGTTTCTATTTAATGCCATTCCAATGTCGTTCTGTCGGGCGGACGCACGACTGTTGGGTCTGGAGGTACTCCCCAACTCGTCAATCAATCGCTTCAATAGCTCCCCCTGCGCAGTGACTGTGCGTTGAAGTTCTGACAGTTGTTTCGTCAGCTCCATAGAAGGATTGCGTCTCGCGAGATTCGGGTGCATATAGATACTGTCGTGGGACACGCGGGTCGGCTCTTGACCAACGCCAGTCGCAGCCTCAAACTCATGCCCAATCCTTTCCGACTACAAGCGAAGAATTCAGTCATAACCCAAAAACTTGCCCACTGAGAAAATACCTGAGTACGTGACATCGTATCCCAAACGGCGCTGAACTCCCTCCCCAGCACGAATGTGGGCAATGCGATCAAAAGCAGCCCGAACAGCAGGAGAGGAATCGTAATGATTTGCCCCAGGAATGATCGGGGTGTGATATCGCCGTATCCTACGGTTGTGATCGCTGTCGAGAGATGAACAATCTATAACTGGGAAGTGAAAGAGGGATATGGCTTACTGACGAGAACAAACCAAGCGGCGGCGGGGATGGACTGCCGTTGTGTGAGTCTATATCACTCAAAAGTTACTAACGGAAGGCTTACGGTGAATTGACTTGGTTCACCATTGAAATCCAAGAATGCTTCAATAGAGGGGTCCCAAGTCCCTCGCTCGATGAAGTATCTGAACAAGGGAGGTCGGCACGCATAAGACGCGGGTTGGGGACTCGGCTTACAGGAGAGTACTGAACACTACGAGCACCATGACAACGAAGAAACTGAGTGCAAGAAGCGCGTGCTGTGATCTCCTGAAGGAGAGGAACATGACTTCGATAGTCCTTCGAAGATCCCGCTGAGTCACTTCGTTGTGATAATTGCGAGGACTCACTTACAGGAGGATGGAATTATTGTATCTGAACGGTCTGAATACCCGGAGTAAACGGAACGTTCGTAAGATCGAGAATCTGAAAAATGAAGCCTGAGGTGTGCCATTAGCGCTTGTAGGGCGAAAAGAACGGAAAACGCACTGTATCTTGGGCAAGTGCTATCTCTATGTAGTAAGGTAGGATGGCGAGTAGGTCTGTGATCCCATAGAACGCTTCAGGACAGGAACACCGAGTCAGTCTACCTGATCAGACATGACGAGTAGGAGAACAAGACGTACATGTAGTCCATCGGAGATACAGCCACCAGGTCCCGCTCCACGCAAGGCTACGCGCAATGTACTCCATTGTGAACAAAGCCACGAGGGTCGTTTCGAACCCGAACCAGACCGCGTTCGAAATTTTGCGGAAAGTCGGTACCGTCTCCAAAACGGTTACGAGAGCTGATATGATGATTAACGCTGTTATGAATACATGCATGACGAAGGCGGAGGATGAAGAGGTGGGCTGTTCGAGGAGAGCGTGAAGATCTTTTTTCCATCGCGGACCAGGTATTGTGTCTGGGGAGTCGAAGGCAACGCTGGCGTTGAGATTGTGAAAGATTTCGTCGACCTCTTGGATTTCATCGTGGGTCGGAGTTGCGCCTCGGAGGTGTGTGAGGGGTATTGGAGACGACAGCGACATTCCCTTAGATTGTGGCGTCGCTGCCTGCTAGACGGTCAGGGAGCAGATCAAGTCGCGGGACAGTGCCAGTTTCCGATCGCTTTGCCCCCCATGACTCTCCTCGATTCTGGGCTCCCGAGTCCTGGTCTCTAACGCTTCTGCTCGACGACGACATCAAGAGGCTAACGGTGGGTGAGGCAGATGAACGATATCATGAGACGGGTGTTTGCCGAGTCTGTTCCCACCTCTACCCCACCGCATTCATCCTCATCACGGCCCACACTGCGGCGATTATCCCGGCCGCGACCCACAGACTTCTATGCTCCTTATATCGCGAGAATAAACTGAGGTGCTCTGTTACATTCCTCACGGCTTCCGAGATCGAGAGGCTACCATCTAGTCCATCGATGTCCGCTTCTCACGAGAGGCAACGCGCGATGCCCATTCGGGATCCAAGGGTGGCTACATCCTCCGTCGCAAGGTCATCTCTCTGCGGAGTCGACACTCTCAATTTGCAAAACCCGGCTCGTGATTTTCAGATCTACTCTTCGACTTTCCTCTCAAATCATCATCGCCAGTCCCGGCACTTAGCGAACCTCGCTGGGGTAGGCCATCGTTTCGAACGAGCCAGGAGTTGAGAGATACACGCGCGGACTCTCGGGTTATGCATCCTCCGGGGTTCAAATTCAAACGGGCCCAGTTTCCTGAGGTTTGGAGATCAGCCAGATTGCCTTACGCTGCAACCACACATCTCGAAAGGGGAATGTGGGAGCCGGCGCATCACTTTTGTCCGCTCTCACCCAAGCCCCGTATTAGAAAAATGCCGTCTTTGTCGGCAGAACACGGACACTATTCTTTCTTTCATTCGAGGCAGTATTGATTCACTTCCCCTTAGCCACAACTACGTGAACCAATTCATTTTCGCCTAACTTGGTTGTCCGATCCGAAGTAAATGTACATCTGCCTAGTTTGCTGACATATACCCCCCCGGGGGCGTTCACCTGCGGGAGGGAGAAGAGGACATTTGTCCACCAGTTTTCCAGGGGGAGCCGTTCACGGATGAAGGAAGTTCTAACCGGTTCCGTAGACGCTCGACTGCTCTCTGAGGGGGAAGTTTCATACGTGCGCTGGATATTCAACATCGCTTTCCTGGACTCCTCCAGGTGGGCGTTGCTTTCTCGTTCCTCGGCCTCAGCGATCGTGCTCTGGAATCTGTTCCACAATTCCTTGTTCCCGCAGATCCGAGCAGCCTCTCTCTCATCTTCCAGTAAAACCAAGAGTCGCTTGTCCTCGCGGGCCATTTTTACCTGTACTGTTCCAACGAGTGAAAAGATCCGTCGCTTTTGTCGAGTTCTGCGCCTCACAGCGCTCACCTGCAGGGTCGCAAATTTGTCATCGTTCCCACGCCCGCCGGCACTGCGGTTAGGATGTTGTAGACTGGTCAATCGCTACATTCCCCATCGGCGATCGTCAGTGTTATTACGTGGTCTGCCTGAGGAGGTGAGACGCGTCGCCGTGGAGAGCAGAAAATCTGACGGGTCGCAGTTGTACGAAACCGTGACCGCTTACAAATCTGCAACCCTGCAGAATTGTGAGGTAAGTACAAGACTACTTTCAGGCCAAAAACCTCTGCGGCTGCGGGAGGAGCCGTTCGACTTGGGAGAGTGCTTTTTTTTCGTCTCTTCGAACAGTACCTGGTCTCTGACGTCTCCCCCCCAGCGAATTGTTGCGGTCGGCAGTATGGATGCTCCCAGTGGATGGCTTGCACGGGGCTTGGCCCGCCAGCGGCGGAATTAACGTGAGTCACCTATTCTCCCACTCCACTTCCCATGCTTCCCAGCTTGATGGCGCAGGTGTTTCGGCGTATTTCTATTCCCACTTCCGAACACCCACTCATTCGTGGTGATCGGAATTCACCGACCTCTTGCCCGGCTCACCATTCCTGCCCCACTCATTGTGTCTTGGTGATGGGAAAAAATCTCACTGTAAAACGTGCACTGGTTGGTCAGGCTCTCTCTCTGCAACGGATGCCTCAACCCACTGAAGGCTTTCGATCTGTTCACCTCCATCGGGTGCATCAGATCGTAAACGTGGAACCCCCGTCTACGGACCGCCTGTGGGCCACGCTTGCAGGCGCACAGTATGAATTTGCATCCTGGCGCCACTCGTGATAATTCAGTGGTGGCCAATAAAACTGGGTCTGGGCAATGTCGCTTTTTCTCTTTGTCCCGCCGGTTTGTCTCTCGATATGAGCGATAACCGAATGATCTATGCCGCTTCGCTTTGTGCCGCCGCGACCTTCGCAATACTCTTGAGGTGGCGGCAGCGCAGTGCGGGTCGACTGCCGTACCCTCCTGGACCGAGAGGATATCCACTTATTGGGAACGTCCTTGATGTGCCACGTAATATGCCGATATGGAAAGGGTTTATCTCACTCGCAGAGAAGTTCAGTAGGTGTTCGACTCCTGCTGGAGGATATCCCACTGAAATTATATACCGTTCTAAGACACAGATGTACTATACCTGAAGCTATTCTCGACAGACTTCGTCGTTCTGAACAGCTCCGAGGCGATATGCGATCTTACGGAGAAACGGTCCAATATCTACTCCGATAGGGTCAGTTATCTCATAAAATCGCTCGCTTGCTCTCACTAATGTATACGATGGGAGGTTAGCCTACAGTGCCAATGCTCGAGCTGTGCGTGCTCTGAGATTATCATCCTTACCTCCCGCTCATCCAGAACACCAAGCATGGATGTGTACTCGTGGAGTTTTGTCTCCATTGGTTATGGAAGTAAATGGAGGAGGAGACGTCGGCTCTTTCACGAGAGCTTCAACATGAAAGCAGTCATGGATTTCGACGATCACCAGCACAAGCACGCTTGTCGCTTCCTTTTGCAGCTTGCTGAGACCCCCGAAAAGTTTCTTGACCATGCACAATTGTGTGTTCCGCTTCAAACCGGATTTTTCACGTCACCCGCGCAAAGCTGACTCTGATTTTTCGAAGTGCGACTGGCGCGCTGATCATGGATATCACATACGGTTTGGATATCAAGTCTCACAATGACAAATTCCTCCAGGCCGCGGAGCACGCGACGCAGCACATAGAAAGAGCTCTGGTTCCGGGCACATTCCTTGTTGACACGTTCCCAATACGTTTGTCCACTCACTGATTTCTTGACCCCTGCGCTCTACTAATGATCCACCCGAAAAGTCAAACATATTCCAGAATGGTTCCCTGGCGCAGGGTTCAAAACCTTCGCAAAGGAGGGTCGGAGGTTATCCGATGTGGCTGTCGATGGTCCGCTCGAGTATGTGAAGGAATCTTTGAAGGTCAGTCTGTGAAGCGTTCGTAAACTCGTCTCGATTCCCGGGCTGAGAGTGGTGATTAGACCAATGGAGGCAACATTTCCTTTGCTTCGTCATGTTTCGATCGTGTAGCCGAGCTTCAGAACCAAAGTTACGACGAGAGCGACATCCGAGCGGCGACCTCAACGGCATACATCGGTGAGGTGACCCGTTCTTTCAGAGGTTGAACCACCCTTCCTGACCAAATCGCGTCAGCTGCGGCGGACACTGTAGGAAAACATCCTTACTAGCCATCTGTGTGCTGACATTTCATGGTTCAGACGTTAACCGTCTTGAAATCCTTTTTCCTGATGATGGCCCTCTATCCTCACGTGGCGAGAAAGGCGCAAGAAGAACTGGACAGGGTTGTGGGCAACGAACGCTTGCCAGAACTCTCAGACCAGGAAAACTTGCCGTACATCTCTGCCCTCATGAAAGAATTATTGCGGTGGGGTTGCCCCCTACCGTTCGGACTTCCAAAACGAGTTACGGAGGATGACGTCTATAATGGTTTTCATATTCCAGCTGGTGCCAACATCGTTGAAAATGTTTGGTAGGTGTCGTTTGAGTAGTGGAAATTCGGGATCTCACATTGGTCCAGGGCGGTGTGTTACGACGAGACCGTATATCCCGAACCCCAGACCTACGATCCGGAGAGGTTCCTAAAAAATGGGAGGCTTGACAGCTCCGTTAAGGATCCTGAAGATAGGGTATTCGGGTCAGGTAGAAGGTATGTGCTTGCCACCGCGACCTGGTGATGACCGTTCACCGACGCAAAATCCTCGACCACAGGATTTGCCCGGGCAGACATTTTGCCCTTCGGACCTTATTCCTTGACATCGCCTGCACGCTTTCCGCGTTCGACATCTTGCCGCCAGTCGATGAGAAGCTTGAGGTAAAGTACTCTGAAAACCTCATCCGGTGAGTTGTAGTTTTCCGATTCCTACTTCGCCACTCTCGTGTCCTCTTCGGAAACAGACTGATGTACATTTGAAGGCATCCCCTCCCGTTCAAGTGTGTGATCAAGCCCCGTTCGGCCGCGAGCTTGAAGTTGGTCAGAGACGCGGGCGCGATTGCTAATCACTCATGAGAAACGCTGGCAGTATCCATTGAGTGGCGAGTCGGTGGAATTGGGCTTCTTCAGTACATTGGCTTGGGTATTTAGAGGCTGCTGATCTGAAACGAGAGCCATGATAAAATGTGCTGCGATTGCCCGTTGGAAATGGATGTAAGAGGAACAAAGTACAAGCAGTCGAGCATGGGACCTTGAGCTTCAGGTGCCGGGAGAGCCCTCTCGGCTGCATACCAGTATACCTCGGATACGCATCACAGTGCGGTAGCGAGAACGGGCCACTTCTTTGACCAGCCTGCGTCATAGTATCTGCGACGCGTACGGAGTGTCCGTCTCTCAGAAACAATCAGCGGCTTGTAGAGGAGGTGGTCTAATCTCCCCTTCACAATGTGCTCCAGTGTTTCTAGGGCGTGCTCTACCATGCATTCGGAAACATCCGCGCAAAGCACCAAGCGAAAGTCCCGCACGCTTTGCATCTCGCAGAACACCCTGACTTGCTGTTGGTACCGCCGGGCATTGTTGTCCCTTGTTGTTTGCAAGGTGTGGCGGAAACAAATGGCTTGCTCGCCACACAACTCACAAGATGAGTAACCGCCGAGATTGTAGTTTTGATAGACGATAACGACGTCGAGGGGTGCGGGAGATGTGATGGAGGAGAGTACAGTTTTGAAGAAATCAGATACAGTGTCATCGGCGACATTTATTGAGTCCGCTGTGGTCTCGAGCGTCCGAAGGGACTTGTTCCGCGACAAATTGAAACGTCGAAGTAATGCACGGTTGTTCGCTAGATGTTTCTTGCTTAGGTTTGTTCGCTTCTCCTTTTGAAAAATCCCTCACCATACAGGTCGATTGGATACATCCTCAATTTCTCCAAGTGTCTGTGCATGCGCCTAAAAGAAGCGGTACACAATTCACCCTGAAGAGGTCCATATAACAAAATCGAAGTCCCCCAAACAGAGCGATCATGTCCTCCACGAGTTTCTTCTTCATGAAACATGTAAGCGTCAACCTCCCTTGTAGTGGAGGTACGGAGAGGGGGACGAGCGTTGCATCAGCTGTGGTCTCCCACTCATCCGTGGGGGAGCGATAACAGAACTTGAGGTCTTGAAGATTCGGGAAGAGTCCAATGAAATACACGATCTGCCGGCAAGAGCCGTTGGGCTCTTTGAGGGCGAGGAATCGAAGTGTTGGCGAGAGGTGTCCAAAGCACTGCCGAATGGTTGGCATAAAGCTGGATACCTGGAGATAGTCTATTCCAAGTTCCTGGAGGTTTGCAAGTGCAGAGAAGTAGCGCAGGGTACGCCTGCCGAGATGTTTGGGACCGAACTCCATATACTGTACGGGCACGACCAACCCGGCATCAAAAACGTCAAATCAATTCAGTTTTGGCTGGAGAAATGACAAATGACCGCCGGGTTGGTCGTATTCCTACAGTAATCACAATACACAGGATTGTTCCCCAGGCGGATCCGGAATCGTTTGACAAATGGAAGCTGACCAAGCTTGTGTGATTTTTGGAGTGACCTGGGCCATGGGTGCTTCCCGTCGTTCAGGCAGGAATTTTTGTCGGTCGTAAGGGAGTGATGAAGATGGGGGACGGCAGCAATGTACCACGAGCAGCATGTCACGGAGCACACAAGGAGGCTGCGTGTGTCGTAAATGAGGTAGGCGATAATCACTTCTACGAGCTCTTGTGGGAGCTTGGTGACTCGGGACGAACGTTCTGCAGATGCATCTGGGGTACCTCCATAGAAAAGCCAGAGGAAGAACCACTTGATTTTGGCTTTGGTTCGGTACCAAATTTGGTTAACAAATAGTTCACTCGCTATAGCAGCGTCAAGGTGACACGATTAGTAAATGAAATAGTATAAGATGGGTTGCAGGAGCACCTGTTAACGAGGACGTGGGTGTCTTCGTCACCAACATCGTGGCTGCGGTGAGGGGTCCTTTCGGCGCTGCACTGAGGAGTGTTCGACCGCGACCGATCTCGCCGGTGGGCGGAAACAAATCAGTGGGGCGGGCCCGGTAATTTATTCTGCAGAAAAGCGGCCCAACGAAATGCGAAAAGCTGCGATCGTGTGTCTGTGCTCGAGCGGCCTGGAAGTAACAGAACGTTGTCATGGTTTTGCCGCCTGGGTATGTTATCTACCTGCGTTCGGCTTGGACGTGACTGGTCTGTTACTCTTATCACCCGCCACCTCTAGCAGTTTGTTGACGAAAATTCTCAGTAGACCCGGGCTCATCTCAAATGCACGCAGCTACAGATGATGGCCACACAAAGTCCCTCGATGAGAGCACAGTCAGCGGAGACGTGGATATTTGCATCATCGGCGGGGGCGCTTCTGGATTGTCGGCCCTCCAAGTCATCATGGGATCTCCCCAGTACAAGTCCGGTCACTGGAAGCCGATCCTTTTTGAGGCTAGAGATAAAGCTGGAGGAGTTTGGTAAGTCTACCACCTTTGCCACCCGTTTCCGCCAGGGGAAAATGATCACCGTAACCGACACAGGGTCCCCTCCCCCGCGGACACAGCGGACCCACCATTCTCATCGCTTTACGATTCGTTGACAACGAATCTACCACATCCAATAATGTGTTTTGTGGCGTTGCCGTTTCCGCCCTCAACCTCCATCTTTCCGCAGGCAAAGGTGGTGGAAGACTATCTCGACTCGTTCATCTCTCATTTTGATCTATCGTCAAATATCCAACTCAATACGGCGGTTGAGTGTCTGGAACGAGACGAAACCAATTCTTTCTGGAGAGTCAGCTTATCTGGTCCAGGGTACGGGAACGAGTGGTTGAGATTTGACAAGGTGGTTGTTGCGACCGGTCATTTTCGATTCCCTCATTTCCCCGATATCCCTGGATTGGACAAATGGTTGGCCGCAGGCAAAGCCACCCACTCCGCATGGTACAGGCGACCAGTGGATTCCGGAAGCAACCTCCTCGTCATTGGTGGAGGTCCCAGTGGACGTGATATCGCTACCGAGATGGCTAGCCTGCCTTCTACCTCCCTTGTTTGCTTCTCCGTCACGGAACCCCCACGCAGCCTGCCCCGTAGCAGCAAGGTCCGGTACCGAAGCCGAGTGGTAGAGTTCCTCGCCCTCGACGGGAAGGGCGGGGGAAAGGTACGATATGAAGATGGGATTGAGGACGAGATAGATTCGTGCATACTCGCTACCGGCTACAAGATGATCTTCCCCTTCCTCCCCGACTCTATCATCCAGACATCCCTGCCTCCGACCCCAATACCGCCAATACCGAAAGACAAACTATACAACTCCACATACCACGTCTTCCCCCTCTTCAAACACCTATTCCCGGCCACCGATAAGTACCCGCCTACCTCGTTAGTCTTCATGGGACTGCTTTCCCGCTCTTCACCCATTCCGTTGGCTGAGGCACAATCGCATGTGATGGTGAAATTATGGACATCGCCCGAACTACTCGATGTAGATGCGGAAGTCGACGCCATTATCTCCCGGTACGAGAGACTGAAGGCCAAGTTCGAAGGAAATGAACTTCAAGTCGCCAAGCGCCACCTCGCGTTTGATTTTCCAGAACAGTTCCGCTATAGGGATGAGTTGTATACCCTCACGTATGGGGACGACGAGGAGACGTTGAAGAAGTACATCTCGCCTGAATGGCACGAGAAGATGTATTGTAATTCCCCCCTGCTGAGAGTCGAATGGGAAGAGATGGAACGGACAGGTGAAGCGGAGGATTTCGTCAAGGGGGTGGGAGAAGTGAGCCGCGACGAATGGGAAGGGCTGATGTACAAGTTGTTGGAGAGAGCGTTAGAGAAGAGAGGGACGTCAGAAACCGATAAAGGAATATAGACAAATCCAATGCTGAACCTGGATTGGACCACAAGGCAGACTAGATGTGTGGACTCGGGAGTGGGAGGAAGGAAAACAAGCGGCCGAAGAGAACAGATCTCACAGGATGTACGGCAGGGGACGAGGATCATATGAACATCCGAATCCCAGGAATCACTGGGGATGAACGGCTCCAAAGTTTTTTAATGCAGGGTGAGTCGGAGACACGCGTAAAATGGACGCAGAGTGAAGGTAGGGTCGCAGTAGATTCTCCTTTAATTGGACGTGGTATTTGGGCGGAACGAGGGTTCGAAACCCAGGCCGTTTTGCCAATGAGTTACAGAAGAGGCAAAGTATGGAGTAAAGTACTTTGTAAAGGCTATTTCTTCTTGACAGCCTTGATTCGGATCTGTTCAGTTCCAACGAAAATCCCCTGCACGGAAATTGGGTTATAATCGACGCAACTGGGGCGAGGAGAACCGAGATCAGACACACCTTGCCCTTGTATGGCTCCGGTGACCTCCACTTCCTGACCTTGGCCGCAAACAACCCCAACTGGTGCTTGTCCGTGCAGCTCAGAACAATCTTCGTCGCTGTAGGGACCTCCGCCTTAATGTGAGGTGGAATCGGCACGTACACCGAATGCGAGAAGCCCAGCTTCATATTCAGCCTCTTCCCATTACCACCATGCTCCGTCCCCCTCGGGTCGTCCTCCAACGCGGCACGGTATCCAACTCCCACCAAGTAGAGCGGCACGGTGAATCCCTCAGTCATTCCAACGATTGCGTTGTTGATTAACGTCCGCGTGAGGCCCCACATGCTCCGCTGTTTCTTTTGGGTGGCGTCATCCACGGAGAGAGCGATGACACCGTTTCCGGTTGGGGCGAGGTGCATGTACGGTTCGAGCGGGACGGAGGTCGAACCTAGTGGACCGGTGACTCGCAGCGTTGCGGGTGTCGTGTTGAGGGTGACAGAGGGAGGGACTGGAATGGGTGTTTTGCCGATATGAGAGGTGTAGCCATGGGCTGGTCGCGTCGAGGAGAAGCAGCGAACTGCCCTCTGGAAGCCAGCAGGCCGAGGGAGCATCGGGTCAAAGTGATGCCTTCCTTTTCCGGAACGATCCCCGTGCATACAGTCCGGCCCGCTGGCCCGGGTTTGCCTTCCCGATCTAGCCCACGTTTTGAAAGCCCTTCAACAAGTCACTCACGCTCGTTAACACTGGAAAGCCTTTGCACAAGTACTCATACACACTGTGCTCGTCAAACGCCTTCGTTGGCGATACCCTCCCGGCCTTGGTCGCACGCCGTCTCGAATCGGTGCGGAGTCACCGACCATGACCATCTGCATCGATCTCAGAGCCACGACAGCTCCCTCTCTCGTCGAGAGGCCGCCACGGCCGATGATGTCGGCACAATCAAACTCCTGTTCGAAAACCCCGAACCCGAACGCGCGCGCCGGACCCCCGATCGGATGTGACTTGGAATCCGACCGCTGACCACGTATGTCATCACATGGTTATGTGTACGAGGCGCGTCATGACAAAATGGTCGCCCATCTGGATGAAAGTCCGGGTCCTTCCTTACAGCCTGCGCGCCACGCCGTTTTCTCGCAACTACCTCGATGGATACAAAATACCAACGACCGAAGGGGCGGGAGGGTGCTCTCACCTCGTTGAATGTGGCAATTGAAGGCCTGAATCTCGCGAAGGAGATATCTGGTATCCCACCAGCTAAGGCCGCTTTTGGCACTTCTGACAATGGTCAGGGTATGTCTCCTCCTGTTTTGCGACGATGGACCCCGGGTTCACATGTGTTCAGGATTCGATGATCAACGAACTGGATTACGTCGAGCTCGGGTTGGGCTGCGCTGATATATGTAGAGCCCTCGACCGGGGGATGCGTGGAAGGACTCTGGATGACCTCAGCCAGTCCGTGTGCGAGGTGATAGCTCAGTTGACGGTGTAGGTCAAACCAATGATGTACAGTTTGGATGGGTCACTTGACGATGGTCTTGATCGTAGAACTGTGGCGGAGATCCAAAGGAAGGTCATCAAACGAAGCGGACGGAACGCAGTCTCTCGGCTTGTCCACGCGAAGAATGACAAGGAAAAGATCACCGCTTGGAGGCTAGAACTCAACAGGATCCTCAACGTGCGTTTAGTAATCTTTGTTTGGTTCCCGCTAATTGTTCCCTTTCAGACCGAGCTGGCGATCAATGCTCATACTATGCTTACGGATATACACCGTATCGTGGTGGCAGGTCAGGAAGATACTGAACGCCGGGGTCACTCGGTAAACACAACCAACTGTCCATCCGATAACAGGATGCTGACCATCCCTAAGACTCAACCCAGGTCAGCAGTCTCGAATACCACGTTATCCAGTCTATTCCTCGTAGCAACCCTCCTGGAGAATTACCTCCCCGACCACCAAAGGCCTGTTTCGGGCGCGACGAGCTGATTGGGAGGATAGTTGGTTTCGCTGAAAACTTTATACCAATCGCTCTCATCGGCGCAGGTGGAATCGGGAAAACGTCTGTCGCCCTGGCTGTCCTCCGCCATAATCGCATCAAAGAACGGTTTGGCGATCACCGTCGGTTCATCCGTTGCGACCAGTTCCCCGCTTCGCACGCTAATTTTCTCCGCCGACTCTCGAAGGCCATCGGAGCTGGTCGAAAACCCCTCTGACCTGACTCCCCTCCAACCATCCCTATCTTCCACCGAAATGTTCATAGTACTCGACAACATCGAATCTATTCTCGACCCCCAGGGGGCCAATGCCCAGGAGATATATGGTGCGGTGGAGGAGCTGAGCCGATTCGAAAATGTCTGTATCTGCGTCACATTTCGTATCACCATCCCGCCGGATTACAAGTGTTTGGACGTCCCTACCCTATGGACGGATGCCGCACAAAGCGCCTTCTACTGTATCTTCGACAACGACGGACGACCACGCACATCAAAACGAGTGGGACAGTAATCGACTGACCAGGGAGTGGGACGAATGTCAAACGGATATGTTTCAGACGGAACATAACAAGAGCCTCGCTACCGCAATCGAGCTATCACTCGCCTCTCCATGTTCCAAGAACTTGGCCCCGACACCCGAGGACTTCTCGGAGTCGTGGCCTTCTTCCCGCAAGGTGTC